>Ga0210389_10002668_pt1 | contig 14005 bp, 11 predicted proteins | sample IncBWH28OmetaG_FD_160127 | JGI IMG/M metagenome (GOLD analysis project Ga0210389, IMG submission 160127) | Forest soil microbial communities from Barre Woods Harvard Forest LTER site, Petersham, Massachusetts, United States - Inc-BW-H-28-O ...
CTCTGAAAGGTCTTCAGGGATCGCATTCTCTTCTTTGGACAGGGCCAGCAACAGCGTGGCGCGTAGAGTGAGCTCGGAGGGAAGGAACTCTTGGGCTGTGCAGGCTCTGGTGATGAGCCACGTGCGAAGAGATTCATAATCTAAGCGACTGCGATCGAAGTTTGCGATAAAGAGCGCATACCGGTAGACGAGGAGAGGATCGGAAGGATGTTGTAGTGCCTGGTTCAGGCATGTGACGACCTTGCCCACAAGAGAAGGATCCAACTCTTTTAAGAAAGCTAAAGGACGCCCCTCTTCGATATCACGAAGGTGGGACCTAGCCATCGATGCCTCATAATGAGCAATCTCGGCATCAACACGATTAAGCTGGTTTTTTAAGTCGTAAATCTGAGCAGCAAATCTCTGCAGAACTCCACAGAGTGTTTGTGTTGCTGGTGACCATCCATCGGTTGAAGGCGGTGATGGTGGAAGCTGTGACTTTAAGTCGTTTTCTGGAAAACTGTGCAGGCCGAGCTGGTCATACGCATCAAGCTTAGCTTCTTTTGCGCTCAGTTCTTGGCGCAGGGCTACGATGGTGGCTTTAAAAGCACCGATTTTTGTCCGAAGAAGGTCCGTAACAGGCCGTGTCTCAAATTCAGCATCGGAGGAGCTAGCCGCCGAAACAGAACTTAGAGAGACCGGAGAGCTTTCTCTAGGGCTGGGTGTAGGTATTGCCATAAAATTGCCTTAGGCTGCGGCAGACCGCAACCTAAGAGCCCTTGGTGTTATTGAATCTCGCCTGCGTAACTGTTAAGAGCAGTGACTTCAGCATTGAGTTTATCAAATTTTTCTGTCACTTCTCTAAGCTGTCGTTGTAAGTCAGCGACTTGTCTTTGAGCTTCAGCCAGCTCATTTGTTTGAGATTTAGATGTGTTCTCTAGTTGTAGCTTTTCTGTAGCTAGGGCTTGAATTTGTTGATCTTTCTCTGATCCTTGGCTTTCAAGTTTAGAAACTCGTCCTTGTAATTGTGTATTAGCTGCTACAGCAGTATTTAAACGATTTACTAATTCGCTTAACTTGTTAGCAACTGGGTTGTTTTTTAAAGCATCAGGAACGCTAGAAACGGTGACTGGCTTAACTGGATCCATATTATTGATTTCTCCTTATTTATTATTGAATTTTTTCTGCAAATTGACGAAGGGCTTCGTCTTGTTGCTTACGGTTTTCTAGTTCTTCTTCAAGTTGTCTGTTTTGTGCTTCAAGTTGCCTATTTTGTGCTTGTAATGATGAGACCTGCCTTAAAAGCCCCGAGTTTTCAGAAAAGCTAGATCGTGGTGTGTAAAATACTTCCTTTGAGTTAGATAGGGGGGTTGAGGAAGTCATCTGCACGGTAGCGCTTGGGGAAGAAGAGGATGATAGTGCGCTGCCTCCATGGGTTTGATGGTGAGCAGCCTGACATTGGAGATAGGCACTTTCAACTCTTGCAAGAATCAGATCTGATAGGGGAGAGATGTCTTCTGAGACGATTCTGCTGATAGGAGCTCCTTCGGGGGCTCCAGTTTGCTTATTTAAGACTTGGGCTTGGATCTTGCCAGGCCCGATAGTGATTTTAACCCGTTGATCTGCGGCAACTCCTAAGTGTTTGGTTGCCAGATCATTAACTCTCTGTGTAAGATCTTGTAGGTGAGCAAGATGTGACTGACAAATCACATGATTATTATAAGTTGCTGAACTAATTGTTCTTGTATCTAATGTCATAATTATAATTTATTATTATTCTTAAATTAAGATTATATAAAAGTTTATATTATTATTCAATAAAATAATTTAAACTAGGTTGTTTGCAAAAATTACCTATGTCTGCCAAAATGAGACTCAAAATGGCATCGCAGGGGGCAAAATGCATTTCATCCCGAGGTTTTTTACGGCTCCTAAAGGGAGCTTTTTCTTATTTGGTCCTAGAGGAACAGGCAAGTCGACATGGCTGAAGCAGGCGTTTCCAGAGGCTCTGTGGATTAACTTGTTGGAGCCTGAGCAGCTTAGGTTTTATGGAGCGTTTCCAGAGCGATTGCGGGAGACTTTGACACTGAATCCTAAAGCACAGGTAGTTGTGATCGATGAAGTGCAAAACGTTCCTGAGCTTCTTCCCTTAGTTCATGCAATCATCGAGGAAAAAAGAGGGATTCAGTTCATTTTGACGGGTTCTAGTGCGAGAAAGTTGAAGCGCGTGGGGGTTGATCTTTTAGCAGGAAGAGCTATCTTGAAGCGCATGCATCCCTTTTTTGCAGCGGAAATCGGTGTTGCTTTTGACTTGGAAAGAGCGTTGGAGTTTGGTCTTGTTCCTTTAATTTATCAATCCGAAAAGCCCCAACAAGAGTTGCGAACTTATGCCGCTTTATACTTAAAAGAAGAGGTCCAAGCAGAAGGGCTAGTTAGACGTATTGGCGATTTTGCTCGGTTCATGGAAGTCATGAGTTTTTCTCATGGGGGCGTTTTAAATACGGCCAATATTTCTCGAGAGTGTGCTGTCAAACGAAAGACAGTAGAGAACTATCTGCAGATTTTAGAAGATCTGATGCTGGCATTTACGCTGCCCGTATTTACAAAGAGAGCGCAAAGAGGTCTTTCTGCACATGACAAGTTTTATTTTTTTGATACAGGTGTTTTCCGGTCGCTGCGTCCTAAGGGACCTCTCGACCTAGGAAGGGAGATTCAAGGACCTGCTCTTGAGGGGCTCGTCGCGCAACACCTTAAAGCTTGGGTTGAAGAGCAAGAAGAGAAATGGGACCTTTCTTTTTGGCGAACTCGTTCTGGATTAGAAGTCGATTTTGTTGTTTATGGCCCCAAGGGTTTCTGGGCGATTGAGGTCAAAAATGGTACTACAGCTTCTCCTTCGGATGTCAAAGGATTAGAAGCTTTTCGGGAAGATTATCCAGAGAGCCAGCAGCTTTTGCTCTATCGAGGAAGGGCCAAAACTTTGCAAAAAGGGATTCTTTGTGTCCCCTGCGCAGAATTCCTAGCGAACATTCGTCCTGATTGCAAACTAATAGAAAACGTGAACAATGCAAATTCATGATGATAAGATGGTGCGCGCTCTTTTTGTGGCTGGGGTGGAGGGTCTGGGCTGTAGGGCCCGAGGTGCTCTATTTGTCGTGGATGCGCGATCCGACGACAACGATGGTCGTACAGTGGCACACGGACCAGGCTGGGGCCTCATCTACAGTGGCCGTGCGGAAGGCGAGCGAGACAGCTTGGAAAGAGGTCAAGGGGTTAGAGAGGCAGCTCACAGGCAACGCCATCTGGGTGCACACCGTCGAACTGACGGGGCTTAGGCCAGGCACCGAGTATGCGTTTCGGGTGGATGGAGAGAGTGAGGTCTACCGCTTCCGCACGATGCCGCAAACGTTATCTCACAAGGTCCGGTTTGCAGTCGGTGGCGACATCGATGATCGAGATAGTGTGTATCAAGAGATGAGCCGTGTTGTGGCCAAGGAAGATCCCGATTTTGTCGTCTTAGGCGGCGATATTGCATACACACTCGGCACCAGCCGCGGCAAAGAGTTGGACCGGCAAGGTGCGCGTTGGCAGACATTTTTGAAGGCGTGGAAGCAAAATATGGTCACGTCGGATGGGCGTCTTATCCCGATGCTCGTGCTGGTGGGCAACCACGATGTGGAGCGAGGAAGGGCCGATCCAAGGCAGAAGACAGAACTGTTTTACGAAGTGTTTGCTTTCCCTACATGGTATGAGGCGTACCGGCAGCTGGTGTTTGGCGACTACTTGAGCTGGATATTTTTAGACACCAACCACACGTGGCCTGTCGAGAGTCAGACGGCGTGGCTTGCCAAAGCTTTGGTCCAACCGACCCCTTGGAAGATGGTTGCCTACCACGTGGCGGCCTTCCCTGCCTACTATCCCTACAGGTCGCCGACTTCGCAGGAAATACGTGAGCAGTGGGTCCCTCTTTTCCAGGAGCATAAGGTCGACGTCGTATTCGAAAATCACAACCACTGTTACAAGCGAAGTCGTCCCTTAGAAGGAGTGCTCTATTTGGGCGATGGTTCTTGGGGGGTCCCGCCACGGCCTCCTCATTCGGAGCTCTATCTGGCCAAAGCGACGCAGCAGAACGTTGCCTTCGTAGTGACCCTAGAAGAGGGCAAATGTACCATCACTCCTCTGACTCGCGGAGGCGAGCTCATTGAGCAGCCGATCGTTCTAATCCAGCAATCCCGGAAGAAACAACGCTAACTCATATAAAGAATGGTTTGGATCTGTAAAGGCGTCTTGAGGGAAATAATCTAAGATTGCTGTCAGAGTTATAGAGTTATAATCTCCTCCAACGTAGCGTTCAATTCTGTTTTTGGCATCACTCCAATTTTGCACTGCAATGAATTCTTTAATCTGATCCAGCAAAGATTTTTTTGGAGACGGGGTAGCCGCCGCTGCAGCGGGTAAGAAAAACGTTACTTCCTGTGCTGGGCCAAGCGTAGCTTCTGAACCTAGTATAGAAGCGGTAGGGGAGGGTGCCCTCTTATGAAGAGGTTGAGAAGCAGCAGAGAGGGAAGTAAAAGTTCGTGTGAGCTGTTGCAAAAGTTTAGCTTGGGTTTGAGTTGGAGTGGTTTGAGGATCTAACCTGCAGAGGCTCAAAAGTGTTGTAGGGTTGTCTGTAATCAGTTTTAGGGCAGGGTACTTGGTTTGTAAGCGAAAGCAAAGCGAGAGGCGGAGCGATATCTTATCATTTGTAGAAGCCTTTTCGTTATCCGCTGCAAAGTTGTTGTTATTAAGCAAAAAGGTTTCCAGAGGTGGAAAGAGCTGCTCCCAATAATCACCCAAAGAAGGGGGCATCAGGCTAGGAGGAGAGGGATCATCTTCCGAAAGCTCTGCATCGAGAATGACTTGTTGTTCGCCGGATAGCTCAGGATAATAGGTTGTAGCCAAAGGGAGGGCGAGAACGTCTAGTTGAGTATTTTGATCAGCAAGGGTGAAAGCAGCACTCACTTGCTCTTTGGGAATCCAAAAAATTCCTAAAAGAGCTTCTAAAACTTCGATGTATCGATGGGTTATTGCCCAATTCCAGAGAGTTTCTACTTGTTGTGCATTCAGCAGTCGAGATCTTTGTCCTCGAGTGATGATTATAGCAATAGTAGGAGCTTTTTGAGCTCTCATCAGATTTTCAAGAAGATCCCACAGCCTAGCTTCTTGTCCTGGGATATCGGCTGCTAAAGGGAAAAGATTACCATCGCGGGCTTTGAAAGGGGTTCCAGAAATCGGGGTAAAAGGGGTCTTAGGTTCAGAGGATCCAGAAGAACTCAAACGGTGAACATGGATTAACCAGTATTGCAGCTTACTGAAAAAAGGGAATGGTTGTTCTGGTTTCAGCTGGGTTAATTCATCATGTAAAACAGTGATTTGTCGGTTTAGCCACCGATGTCTAATGGTGGTACCAAATTGAGCGTTGATGCTCTGTAAAGCGGTTAGAATTTCCCCAATGCAAGACCGAAAATTAATATCTGTTCGTGGATGCGAGCTAAAACGGTGGCAGCAAGATTCAATCGTGGTTAATTGGCCTAAAATAGATGTCATTAATGTCCGTCAACTTGTTAAGGCTTGGAGTAGTTGGGCAGTTTCAAATAAAGAATGGAGCGGATCTGTTTTAGCTTCTGGCGGAAGACGTAGTAAGATTTGGTTTAGGATTAAAGGGCTATAATTTCCCTCAATACAGGCTCTAATTTTTCTATCGGCTTCAAACCAGCTTTCTTGCGCAATTAAATCTCCAATTTGTTCAGGCAAAGATTTTCTTGGAGGTTGTGCATCAATTGTGGTTAGTGATTGGATCACCTTAGCTGTTTCGTGCAAGGGGTGTTTTGGATCTGTTATAGCTTCTGGAGGAAAACGACTTAACATAAACTGTAGGATGGTAGGATCAGAATTAAGGAGTACTGAAACTTGTTGAATAATTTCTCCCCAATTCTTCTTTGCAACTAAATCGTCGATCGTTCCATCTGCAGGCGCTCCGAGCGATTGAATAGCTGCTTCAGGTACGCTGGAAAAAGGCTCATCAGCTATTTCTGGAGCACCCAGAGGACGTGTTAACAAATGTAGAGGCTGAGGGGCAGCAGTCAAAACTCTGGAATAAGGTACTGCAAGAGCTTCAACTAACTCTCTAAACTTTGCTAACAGCTGTATTTGCTCTGGGCTTGGAACAGCCTTAGGATCTATGTCTTTGAGTTGTTCCCATTGGGCTCTAATTTGTTTCAATTTGGGATATTGAGATGTTAGGCGAGAGCTGGCTTGAAGATATAGAGATACGGCATTTACTAGAGATATGTCATCTATTTGGGAAAAAATACTATGGTTTGCCAAAAATGCAACCAAGAGTGAAACGAGTGGATTTAGGTAGTCGTCTAAAGTTTGGGGAACAAGCGGAGGAGGCTCCTCTTCTAGAGACGCCAAGAGTATCGCCTGTTGGTCTGGGGTTAGTTTATCGTAACAAGTCGTGGCCAGGGGAAGAGCAATAGCCTCTAATTGATCGCCCGTCTTAGCAAGCTCAAAAGCTGCTCTTACTTGATCTTGAGAGAACCAAAAAGTTCCCAAAAGGGCTGCTAAAACTTCAACGTGGTTGTTGAGAAATGCCCACTCCCAGAGAGTGTTTACATGCTCTACAGTCAATATAAACCCATGTCCGATATTTAAGATGGCGGCGATAGCAGAAGCTTTGTCTGGCATCCCCATCAAATTGCGCATTGTATTCCAAACTTGGGCCTCGTCAGGTGAAGTAGCAGCTTCTTTTGGTTTATCGGTATTTAAAAGTGGCTTTTGATCAGCAAAGGGAGTCCCATTGGTGAGGGTTGAAGGAGCAGAAGAAGTGAAGCGATGAATGTGGGTTAAAAGATGTCGTAATCTACCCATGTAAAGAAACGCCTGTGGTAGCCCTAGTTGCTGCGCCTCTGTGGATAAAATAGTCACGCGTCCTCTTAAAAAACGCGCTCTAGCATCGGCATTAAGTTGCGAGGCAATAGCATTTAGGTTGCGATGAACTAGACGGAGAGATTGAAGGGTGGTTTCAGATCTTTTTGCGGGGGGAAGATTCTGAAAAGCAGAAATGCGGCCATGAATAACGCCAATATGGTGTTGAATAGATGTCATAAATGTTCCTCGGACAAAAATTATACGCTATCCGAGAAAAAACAGGGGAGTTAAAAGAAAAATTAAGATGAAGATTTTTGTTGCACAGCTCAATCCAACAATTGGAGATTTGCAAGGGAACTGCCGTAAAATCGTTGCTGCCTTGGATGCAGGAAGGAAAAAAGGGGCCGATATTGTCCTCTTTGGAGAGATGGCGATCTGCGGCTATCCTCCAGAGGATTTGGTGCTGCATGCGCAGTTTGTCCAAGAGATCGAGAAGTGGTTGGATGTGATCGCGCCAGCGACAAAGGGAATGATGGCGGTTGTGGGCCTGGTGCGCAAAAATGTGACACAAGGTGAGAAGAAACTCTACAACAGCGCGGCGGTTTTTCAAGAAGGGCAGTTGATTGGATTTTATGATAAATGTCTTCTTCCGACGTACGACGTCTTTGATGAGCGGAGGTATTTTGAGGCGGGCCAAGAGGTCAGAGTGTGGTCTTGGAGAGGGAAAAAAATTGGTGTGCTGATTTGTGAAGATGTTTGGGAGCACGCTGGCTTTGTTGGAGATACGCGCTATGCGCACGATCCGGTCATGCAGCTGGCGACTCAAAAGCCTGATATTTTACTCAACCTCAGCGCTTCACCGTACCATTTTCAAAAGCCAGGTATGCGGGTCAAAGTGTGCCAAAAGGCCGCAGCGACGCTGCAGTGCCCCGTCGTGATGTGCTGCCAGGTGGGAGGCAACGACCAACTGGTGTTCGATGGCTACAGCGTCTATGTCGATCGTAGCGGAAAACTCAGTCAGCTGGCCAAAGGGTTCGAAGAGGATACGCTATGGATCGACTCGGAAGCGCCGGCAGCCTCTTGCCCCTTCCACTACGATGCGCTGAGCGACCTGTGCCATGCGTTGGTGCTCGGGACGCGCGACTATTTTCACAAGCAAGGGTTTAAAAAAGCAGTTTTGGGGCTCTCGGGTGGGATCGACTCGGCTTTGGTGGCCTGTATCACTGCCGAGGCTTTGGGGCCTAAAAATGTGCTCGCTGTAGCGATGCCGTCGCGGTTTAGCTCTGAAGAGAGCATCAAAGATGCAGCTGAGCTTGCGAAAAACTTGGGAATCGCATTCAACACCATCCCGATTGAAGAGGTGTATGCGACGTATCTAAAGCTGCTTGAACCCCACTTCGAGGGACGGCCGTTCGACTTGACCGAAGAGAATTTGCAGGCGCGGATTCGAGGAATGGTCTTGATGGCGCTCTCGAATAAGCACGGCTATCTGGTGGTGAGCACGGGAAATAAGAGCGAGATGGCAATGGGATTCTGCACGCTCTATGGCGACATGGCAGGAGGGCTTGCAGCGATCGCCGATGTGACGAAGACGCAGGTCTATGCTCTGGCGCGCTGGATCAATCGAGAACGAGAAATCATTCCGAGATCTTCTTTAGAAAAAGAGCCTTCCGCAGAGCTGCGGCCGAACCAGAAAGATCGCGACACGCTACCCGACTTTGGTGTGATCGATGCAGTGATTCAAGGGTATGTGGAAGAGTTCCTCTCTCCTGAGGAGATTGCTAAGAAGGGTGATCTCTCTTTGAATATCGTGAATGAGCTGATCCGCAAGATTTATTGGGCAGAGTACAAAAGGCGACAAGCACCTCCCAGTATCCGAGTCTCCAAAAAATCGTTCCGCGTCGGCCGCAGAGTCCCCATCGTCCAAGGTTGGATGAAATAAAATTAAGCACTATGCCAGGAGAAGGGGAGGACGTCGGATAGGTGGTGTTTGTTGTGGCGCAGCAGCATGAGGCGGTCGAAGCCGACGGCAACACCACAACAGTCGGGAAGCCCTTTTTCTAGAGCTTGAAGGAAGTTTTCATCGAGAGGGAGTTGCTCTTTGCCCAGGCGAAGACGCGCAGCATTCTCTTCATGGAAGCGGCGACGCTGCTCGATCGGGTCGGTGAGCTCGTGGAAGCCGTTGGCAAGTTCGATGCCTTTGTAGTAAATTTCAAAACGTTCGGCAACGGTCTCTCCCTCTTTGACGGTGGTGCGGGCTAGAGCTGATTGAGTGGCAGGGTAGTGTTGTAAGACGGTGAGTTCTTGCAGCTTTTTTTCGATCAGAAAGCCCATGAGAAAGTTGAGAAGGGTGTCTTTGTCCCAGTGGTGAGCATCTGCAGGGAGGTGAAGAGCATGGTCATGGGCACACGCGATCAAATCTTGTGGAGAGGCGGTGGCAGAGTCGATACCGGCGTACTGTTTGAAGGCGGCGCGGTAGGTAAGGAAGTGGACTGGAATATCGCCGAGAAAGAGGCGGATGAAGGTGGTGGTCTCGTCGATGAGTTCGGGAAAGGTCTTGCCGATGCGGTACCACTCGACCATGGTGAATTCGGGGTTGTGAAGGTGGCCGAGCTCTCCATCGCGAAAGACGTGGCTCATTTGAAAGATATCGCCAGCTCCATAGGAGAGAAGGCGCTTCATGGCGTATTCGGGAGAGGTGTGCAAAAAGCCGCGCTCGCCTCCTTGCAGAGGGATGGCCATCACATCGATGTGGGCATCGATGGGTGCTCCTTTTCCCATGATGGGGACGTCGACTTCCATGACGTGGCGTTCGGCAAAAAAAGCGCGCACTTTGGAAAACATTGCGGCACGGTCTCTAAGAATGGCAAGTTTAGACGCGGGAGACATATTCGCCGGTGCGGGTGTCGATCTTAATCTTGTCTCCTTCATTCACAAAAAGAGGGACCTGAATTTTCGCCCCTGTTTCTGTGACGGCGGCTTTTAAGACGCGCCCTGAGGTGTCGCCGCGCAGGCCCGCTGCTGATTCGACGACCTTCATCTCCATGAAGGTTGGAGGGACGACTTCGATCGGCTGCCCTTTGTAGAAGACGATGTTGTAGACGATCTCTTCCATGAGGTAGGATTCGCGCTCTCCAATGAGTTTTAGAGGGATCGAGAGCTGTTCGTACGAGTTGTCGTCCATGAAGACGCCGTTTTCACTATCTTTATAGAGCATGCGCATCTTGGATTCGACGACATCGGCCACGTCGACGCGCTCTCCTGACTTGTAGGTGCGCTCGATCACACGGCCTGTAACGAGATGTTTGAGTTTGACGCGGTTAAAAGGTTGCCCTTTGCCAGGCTTGACAAACTCATTGGAGACCATCGTGTACGGCTCTCCATCGATTTCGACCTTGATACCTGCTCTAAATTCATTCGTACCTACTTGTGCCATAGATGAAAAATATAAAAGTTTGGAGTAGATTCTGGCAACTAAAACCTCGTCAAAAACTCAAAACTCGGGTTATGAAAAAAAGAATATGCGCGAGAGGCGTGGTTCTTTGATACTTTTGGGTTCGCTGATTTTTTTTTCTCAAGCTGCTTTGGGATCTTCTCCGGTTTTTGAGTTCGAAGAACCCGTTTCTTATATTCCTAACATCGAGATGAAAAGAGAGCGATTCCTTCCGCTGATAACTTCTTCGTACAGCTCAAATCTCTGGAGAAGAACTCAAAGCTCAGGTTATGAAGAAATAAATATGAGGTTGGGAAATCGTCTTCCAGGAACATTTTTGGGATCGCTCACTCTTTTATCAGGCCAGATGTTTGGTGCTCCTTTCTCGCCTCTTGATTTCAACGACCCTTTTCCTCAAGCACTGAGTGTGGCGATGAAAAGAGGCGATCCTTTAGAAGACGACTATTTGCAAAAATCGCGTGGACTTAGGTCGGTCCGTCTAAAAGGTCTCGCTTTGGTTCCCAGCAAAGAGGGGATGCTGGAAGATAAAGTTTTGAAAGATGTTGAAGGGCTCTATGTATCGAACGTGGCACTGCCCGGCTCTTTTGAGAAGCTAGAGAAAATTTTAACGCCACTCTACTTGGATCAGCCTCTCGATCTGGAGAAGATTACAGAGATTAAAAATGCGATTTACGATTTTTACGAAAAGAATGACGAGCCGTTCATTTTGATCGTTATTCCTTCACAAAACATCTCTTATAAAGTGTTGCAGCTGATCGTTATTCCAGCCAAAGTGGGAAAGATTCGTGTTGAGGGGAATCGGTACTTCTCAGACAAAGCGATTACAAAATATGTGGGAGCAAAACCCGGAGAGTTGATCGATTTATACGCCATCGAGCGGGATCTTGATGTGATCAACCGCAACCCATTCCGAAGGGTCAACATGGTATATGGGCCGGGTCAAGAGTTTGGGACGACCGACCTGACATTTATGGTACAAGATCGTAGACCCTACCGCTTCTATGCGGGAGTCGATAATACGGGAGTAGAGACGACGGGAAGGCAGCGGTTTTTTGGGGGGGTGACGTTGGGGAACTTTTTGTGGCTTGACCACCTCTTCACCTACCAGTACACGTCGTCTTACGACATCCATAGCTTTCAGGGGCATACGGGGCAGTATATCGCTCCTTTATCGTGGGGGCATCTCCTCAACCTCTATGGAGGGTATTCGACGGTCAACCCCCATATGCCGTTCCCTTCGATCCGTCACCACGGAGAGAATGGTCAAGCTTCGCTAAGATATGTGATCCCTCTGAAGGCAGCTCCTCGAGCCTTGCAAGAATTTACGCTCGGATTTGATTTTAAAAATACGAACAACACAATCGCTTTTAGCGAGCTCGTTTTAAATTTTGGACGCTCAGTCAACCTATCTCAGTTCATGATTGAGTATAAGAGTCAACAAGAAGGAAAAGCGGCCCGTTTTGATTTCGATCTTCAGCTGTTTTGCTCTCCGGGGCCGCTCTTTCCGAACCAAACGAACGTCGATTTTTCTTCTTTGCGTCGAGGTGCTAAAAATCGGTGGTTCTATGGGAAAGGATCGATGCGGTATTTTCAGAACTTGCCCAAAGAGTTTAGCATGACGCTGTGGCTTCAAGGGCAGTATGCTTCGGCCAGTCTACTCCCCAGCGAGCAGTTTGGAATCGGAGGTTATGCGACAGTGCGGGGCTACGACGAGCGCCAGCTCAACATGGACAACGCCTTTTTGAGCAGCTTGGAGCTGCGCTCTCCGCGCATACCGGTCGTTTCGATGCTCCGCTCGTCTCCGGCCAAAGATGGTCTACAGTTTCTCGCCTTTATCGATTACGGGTGGGGAAGTAACCGGACTTCGCTTGCAGGAGAGCCAAGCCCAGAATATCTTTTGGGAGCAGGCCCTGGAATTCGCTACACACTCGACCCGTATCTAGCGGCCAGGCTGGATTGGGGGATTAAGCTGCACAAAAAAGAGATTTTTACCGGTGGCGACTCCGAAGTCCACTTCAGTGTGACTCTGAGTTATTGAGGAGCTTTTCTGTTGCGTGGGCTTAGAAACCCAACGAGTCTCTGGAAAAGGGATGGGTTGAGAGGATCTAGCGGAGGGTTTGGAGCGATAAAAGGTGTATAGAATTGAGTGGCTTGTTGAACTCTTGGATGGTCGTGTCCAAGCACTAGAGAGAGCTTTTCTAAGTAAGCAATCAGTTCTGCCCTTGCTTCATCTTTTCGATGAAGAGATAGAAGAGCTAAAGCGACACTCTCATAGCTTTGACAGAGAGTTCTGTAGGTTTGTGGCTGAGGCAAATGCGTCAGTCGTAAGACTCGAGCTTCGAGATGTGCCGCTAAAGAGTCTTCTTTCCGCTCTAGCCTTTGTAAAGCATGTCCCTTGCAATGCAAAAGAGTGGCTTTCATCAAAGGGTTTGTGTTTCCCAGGATTCCTAAAGCTTCATCAAAACACCTCAGCGCTTGATCAAAAGAATGCAGGGAGTGAAATATATCTCCATTTTTTAAACAGGTTTCAGCTCGCAGAAGGTCTGTCAACGGTCCTGGTTGAGCACGCTTTAAAGCTTCTGTAGCCTGATGAGTTTCTGAGAAAATCTCGGGGGCAGACTTTCTTTGTGCAAGTTTTAATTGTGCGCAGTAGAGGTGGTATTGAGCTGTCTGTAAGTGAAGATGTTGAGATTGTTGTATTAGTCCAGAAACTTGGCCAAATGTCTCTTCAGCCCCCGCAAGCATGTTTTGCTTTAAGAGACACAAGCCTTTCTGCAGCAAAAGAGTGATGTTGGTTTCTAAAGGGACGCCCCCCAATCCAGGACCATTTTCTTCTCCTCCGAGAGCTCCTGCCTCGATCCCCTCTAGCATGTCAAGAGCATCGCTAAAGAAGGTTAAAGCGATCTCAGGATCGAGCCTGATATGGAGATGGTAGGCTCCTACACAAGATAAGATGCAGACTTTAAGAGAAAGGTCTCGCTTTGCTATCCAAAAGAGTGAGGTTTGGAATTTTGCTAGGTGTAGAAGAGATTGTTCTGCTAAGTGCCACGTTTCTGGAATTTGAGGATTAAAAGGTTCAATATAAGAGGCCCAGAGTTGGAGAGCTTGAGTGAATATGTCAGGCGTAGGATTAAGTCGAAGTCGAAATTGAAACATTTGTGTAGCGTCGTTTAAACAAATGCAACCAATAGCTTGTAACTGTAAGAGATATTGATGGGCGTTGTCCCCTTCATTTCCTTGAGCTTCTATCCAGGCTTGCATAAGTAGTTGAGGGATGAGGTCGTGGTCTAAGCAGCTGCAGCAATCTAAAAAGGCTTTCAGAAATGGAGATAGTTGGACAGCAACTTGTGGAGGGGCTGAGGGAGCAATGAGAACTGGGTGTGGAGGAGGAGCCCCGGGCTCTTCTGGAGCAGGAAGGATGGAAATAGGGGGGGCTGAGGGAGGGGTAGGGAAGGGAGAAGGTTGAACTGCATGCATAAAAAACACTCTTTAGGTGAATTGAGTATAAATAAACAATTGTTTATATGCCACTAGTATGAGCGCGAGAGATTCTCCCAGGAAATTATTCTGGGTCTCTATTCTATTGGGATGGTCGCTGGCTTATGGCGGGCCAGAAGGGTTCAATCTGGTCACAGGGGAGGCAACGCCTGCTGTTTCTGAGAG
>Ga0210389_10002669_pt1 | contig 14004 bp, 14 predicted proteins | sample IncBWH28OmetaG_FD_160127 | JGI IMG/M metagenome (GOLD analysis project Ga0210389, IMG submission 160127) | Forest soil microbial communities from Barre Woods Harvard Forest LTER site, Petersham, Massachusetts, United States - Inc-BW-H-28-O ...
CGCGACGGCTGCTGCTGGTGCTCATCACCGACACTGGACGAGTCGAGCAGGCCGTAGTGGACCTGCCGGACGAGGCCTCCACCGATTCGGTCGCGCACCTGCGGGCAGTGCTCAACGCGTGCCTCGACGGGCATAAGCTGGCAGACGCGGCGGCTTCGGTGGTCGGCCTGGCTGACCGCATTCCCCTGTCCGAGCGGGCGAATGCGGGCGCCGTTTTCTCCGTGCTCCTCGATTCCCTGGCGGAGCGGCACGAGGAGCGCATAGTTTTCGGCGGGGCGGCGAACTTGTCCGCGCCCGATTTCGGCAAGGGACTGCGTGACGTCCTGGAAGCCCTGGAGGAGCAAGTGGTGCTGATGCGACTGCTCGGCGAGTCTGCCGAGCCGTCAGCCCTTACCGTGCGGATCGGTGTCGAGACCGGCCTGACCGGCGCGTCCGTGGTGTCCGCCGTGTACGGCGCGGACGGGCACCCGCTGGCGAAGCTTGGCGTGCTGGGACCGACCCGGATGGATTACCCGTCCACGATGGGGGCAGTTCGCGCGGTAGCTCGATATGTCGGCCGGATCCTCGGGGAGTCATAGCGTGGCTGAGGACTACTACGCGCTACTGGGCCTCCGCCGGGAGGCCTCGGCGGACGAGATCAAGCGCGCCTACCGGCGGCTGGCCAGGGAACTGCACCCCGACGTCAACCCGGATCCGGAGACGGCGGAGAAGTTCAAGGAGATCAACCAGGCGTACAACGTGCTGTCCGACCCGGAAAAGCGCCAGATGTACGACATGGGCGGCGACCCGTTTGGGGTCGGGGCAGACGCCGGGGCCGGCTTCGGCGGCTTCGGGACCGCGGCCGGCTTCCCGTTCAGCGACTTCGTCGACGCGGTCTTCGGCGCGGCGGGCGGCGGTCAGCCGCGTGGCCCCCGGTCCAGGGCACGGCGCGGGCGGAACGCCACGATCCGCATCGAGCTGGACCTGTCGGAGTGCGCGTTCGGCGCGACCCGTGAGCTGACGGTCGACACCGCCGTCGTCTGCCCGACTTGCTCCGGCGAGGGCACGGCCCCCGGGACGCACCCGGTCACCTGCGAGATCTGCGGTGGACGCGGCGAGATCAGCCAGGTACGGCGGTCCTTCCTCGGCCAGGTCGTGACCACCACGCCCTGCCCGAACTGCAGCGGCTACGGCACCGTGCTTCCCCGGCCGTGCCCGGAGTGCGACGGCGACGGCCGGGTCCGCACCCGGCGCACGATGAAGGTCCGCATCCCCGCCGGCGTCGAGGACGGCACGCACATCCAGCTGGCGGGCGAGGGCGAGACCGGCCCCGGCGGCGGGCCGCCCGGGGACCTGTTCCTTGAGGTCGTGCAGCGTCCGCACCCGATCTTCGAGCGGCAGGGCGATGACCTGCACTGCACGCTCACCATCCCGATGGTCGCGGCCGCCTTGGGAGCCACCGTCCAGGTAGAGTCACTGGACGGGCCGAGCGAGGTGGACATCCGGCCGGGCACGCAGTCTGGCCAGGTCATCCCGCTCTACAGCCTGGGAGTCAAGCACCTGAACGGGGCTGGCCGAGGTGACCTGATCATCCACGTGACCGTGGAGACGCCGTCCCGGCTCGACCCCGAGCAGGAGAAGCTGCTGCGCGAGCTGGCCAAGCTGCGCGGCGAGGAGGCCCCGCCGGGCAAGTTCCAGCCAGGCCAGCAGGGCTTCTTCTCCCGGCTCCGCGACGCCTTTAACGGACGGTAAGCGGGTCACGGTGGCCGCGCGGGGGAAGGCACCCGCACCGACTGCCCCTGGCACTGCCACTGGGGCTGGCGGCGCTGGGCACGGCAAGGTGCGTGACGAGGCGCCCGACGAGGTGCTGATGGGGCCACCGGTTTTCCTGGTGGCACCCGGTGAGCTGCCGGGGGAGATCACCCGATCATCCACTGTCGTGCTGTCCGGCCCTGAGGGCCGGCACGCCGCCGTTGTCCGGCGGCTGCGGGTGGGGGAGCGAGCCGACCTCTCAGACGGCGCCGGGACCCTCGCGTCCGGCGTGGTGACGTCGGTAGGGCCAGAATCCGTTGCCGTCTCCCTGCGGTCCGTGCACCCCGTGGCGCCCCCGGCTCCCCGGATCACCGTCGTGCAGGCGCTTGCCAAGGGCGACCGTGGCGAACTGGCCGTGGAGATGATGACGGAGGTAGGCGCGGACTGCATGGTCGCCTGGTCCGCTTCTCGCTCCGTGGCCCGGTGGGAGGGCGCGCGGGGGGAGCGGTCGCTGGGCAAGTGGCGGACGGTGGCCCGGGAGGCCGCCAAGCAGTCCCGCCGCGCCTGGATCCCGGATGTCAGCGGTCCCGCCACGCTGGCCGACGTGGTCGGCCGTGTCTCCGCCGCCGCGTGCGCTGTTGTCCTTGAGGCTGACGCCGCCGTTCCGCTGTCCCGGCTCGCCCTGCCCAGCACGGGTGACGTGGTCCTCGTCGTAGGCCCAGAGGGCGGCATCAGTCCAGCCGAGCGCTCCGCACTGACCGCCGCGGGTGCCATCGAGGCGCGGCTGGGGCCGACCGTGCTGCGCACCTCGACCGCCGGCTCCGCCGCTGTGGCCGTGCTGCTCAGCCGGTGCGGCCGCTGGTGACCTGCCGGTGCGGTGGCTGCTGCTCAGCTGGTGCGGCCGCTGGTGACGGCCGCGGTTCCCAGCGACGGCGCTGAACTGGCCGACGTGCCGCTGATGCTCGGGGCGTCCCCGCTCACCGGGCCGGCTTCGGTGCCGCTCGGCACCGCAACGCCAGGCTCCGTGCCGCTGGCCGGCGCGGGCGTCGGTGTGGGCGTTGGCATCGGGGAGTCTGTGGGCAAGGGCGCGTCAGACGATGGCGGCACCGTGGCCGGCGGAGCCGCGGGCTGCGTCGTCGTTGACGTGCTCGGCGATGGCGAGCCGGAAGCCTGCGGCGACTGCGCCGGCTGACCTGCCGTGCCGCCAGTCGCCGTCGGGCAGTCGGCTGTCGGCGTCGGGTGCAGCGGCACCGCCGACGGAACCGCCACCGGCCCGAGGCTGGCCTGCACCGCGGACGGGCTGACCGTCGGCGAGGCCAACAACTCCCCGGAGCTTGCGGGGGATGGCAGGCACGGCAGGCCGGTCAGCGCGCCGGACGGCCCGGCCGAGGCCCCGCCAGCACGGGACGGCGAGCCGGACGGCCGCACGGCGTGCGCGCCGCCGACGGTTGCGGTGGTGCCGTCGTGGTGGCCGGACCCGTTGGTCCCGCCAGGACCGCCGGCCCCGGCAGTGCCCGGCGGAACGGCCTTATTCCCGCCGGTCAGCATGCTGGAGCTGACCTCGACGAGGGCCGCGCGCAACGGTGGCACCATCATGGCGACCGCGGTGATGGAGGCAGCCGCCGCCAGGCCAGCCGCCAGCCGCATCCATACCGGGCCACGCTGCCGGGCAGCGGGCACGCGGAATCCCCAGCGGCGCCATGTGGAGACCCGGCTCCCGAGCGCCCTGTTCCAAAGCACTCTGTTCCAAAGCACGGGTCCCTGATCCTGCCAGGCCCAGTGCCCGCGCCACGTCCAGTGCCGTACTCGCCGGACAGCCTCCGCTGCCACGCTGGAAAGCCAGGGCCGCGGCACCGAGGCGCCGATGTGGACGAGGATGCGCTCAAGTCCCCCGTCACCGGGTTCGACCTGGCCGGCCGCTGACGACAGTGCCTGCCGCAGCACCTGTTCCAGGCCGTCATCTGGTGCGGTCATGCCACCAGCCCGGCAACCGCTTGCTTCATGAAGTCTCCTGCTCCAGCACCGACTTCAGCGCGGCCATGCCGCGCGCCGTGTGGCTCTTCACCGCGCCCTTGCTGATGCCCATCGTCGCGGCAATCTCGGCCTCCGACAGGTCGGCATAGTAGCGCAGCACGATCGCCTCACGCTGCCGGTCGGGCAACCCGCGCAGCGCGCTGATCACCGCCGAGCGCTCCAGCAGCATGATGGCACCGGCCTCAGCGCTGGGCTCATCCGGGACGTGCTTAGGCGCGTTCTTGTCAACCACGGTCCGATGCCGTAGCACGGAGCGTGATCGATTGACAACGGCTTGCCGCAAGTACGACAAGGCCTTCTCAGTGTCACGCAGCCGCCGCCAGCCCGTGTGCATGGCGATGAACGCCTCCTGGACGACCTCTTCGGCCGTCGAGACGTCATGCAGCAAGAGCACTGCGAGCCTGACAAGGGAGCGGTACTCACCGAGGTAGATCTCGGTGAGCATGTGATCGGCTTCCCACTTCACTGCCCCAGCGGACGCGGCCGATGTGGCCGGTTCAGCCCGGAGGACATCCGGGACCAGTGCGCCCGCCACGAGCGTGTCCGTCACACTGGTAGGACGCGCAGCAGCTTCCATAGGTTCACTCACCGTCGTTTGGCTTCTGCGCGGCGGACAGCGTGGCTGCACGCCTTACCAGGCCGGATCCGCAGGCACAGCGCAACGCGGCCCCCCGCCTGCAAACCCCTGACCCTTGTTCTCGAGGCCAGCACAGCGTTCGAGGCCAGCACTGTGTGCGAGGCCAGCATGGTGTTGGCGGCCAGCCTTGCGGCCTGCCCTTGATCATCATTTGATGGCGCGGCCGGCTGACCGGTTCCGCGCACGCGGCAACGTGCCCAACCCACATTCGGTAACTCCACCCCAGAAACCGCCGGAGGATTGCGGAAAGACAAATATATCCGTAGCAGGGGATCGGTGACAGCCCTTGCGGGGATCAACCCTGTAACGGAGCCGTCGTTACCGCAAAGTAGCCTTCTACAGCGGCGTAAATTAACGCGATTTAACCCGAAGGTCGTCTTCGGGAAACCTTCAGGTGCTGCGTGGCCAGCGTGCAGGATGGCCTGCCGCCGCCCGCGAGGCTCGGCCAGGCGGGCGCCCATCGCTTCCTGGCCACATAACGACTCCGGGCCCCCGGTCACCTGCCATGGCGCGGTCGTGCGGCACGGGATTGCCTGGAGTGGCCGACGAGTCACTAGAGTGCGGCCGGCGTCGCACACAGGAACTATGATCGTGCTGTGCCAGAGAGCTTGTTCCGACAGGTCGTGACCGGGACCGACCCGGCCGCGACTGCAACGGATGGTGGTCATGTAACCACTTTCCGTGATGGGTTTATGGCATGGCCGCCGCGCTGACCGCAATCTTCCACATTTCGCCGCCCAGCCGGGCGGTCCCCGGGCTGCGCGACCCGGGGCTACCGAGAGCAGTGAATTGACCGATACTCCCAGCAGCCTGCCCGAGTCCCACGTGCGGATCGTGATTCCCGACGGTCATTCAATGGTTGGCCTGCTCGGGACGCGCGACGAACTTCTTCACGTGATCGAGCGCGAATTTTCAACTGATATTCACGTCCGGGGCAACGAGATAACCGTGTCCGGGCCGCCGGCCGAGACCGCGCTCGTGGACGCGCTGTTCGCCGAGCTTCTAGAGCTCCAGCGCAAGGGGGCCGAGTTGTCACCCGACGCGGTGGAGCGCGCGGCCGGGATGCTGCGCGCCGAGCACGGGGTCCGTCCCGCCGAGGTCCTCACCCAGGGCATCTTGTCCTCCCGGGGCCGCACCATCCGGCCCAAGACCCTGAACCAGAAGCGCTACGCGGACGCGATCGACAAGCACACGATCGTGTTCGCCATCGGGCCCGCCGGAACCGGCAAGACCTACCTGGCGATGGCCAAGGCCGTCAAGGCACTGCAGGCCAAGGAGGTCAACCGGATCATCTTGACCCGCCCGGCCGTGGAGGCGGGGGAGCGCCTGGGCTTCCTGCCCGGCACCCTCTACGAGAAGATCGACCCCTACCTGCGCCCCCTGTACGATGCGCTGCACGACATGGTCGATCCCGACTCGATCCCGAAGCTGATGTCCGCCGGCACGATCGAAATAGCGCCCCTTGCATTCATGCGGGGCAGGAGCTTGAATGACTCCTTCATCATCTTGGACGAGGCGCAGAACACCACGCCCGAGCAGATGAAGATGTTCCTGACCCGGCTGGGGTTCGGGTCCAAGATCGTGGTCACCGGCGACATCACGCAAGTAGACCTGCCGTCGGGGCAGACCAGCGGGCTGCGGGTCGTCCAGGATATCCTCGACGGCATCCCGGACATTCACTTCGCCAAGCTGACCAGCCACGACGTGGTCCGGCACAAGCTGGTCGGGAAGATCGTCGACGCGTATGAACGGCACGCCGCGCAGCTCGAGCAGGCGCCGGCCAGGCCGGCATCGAAACGGGGTAGCAGGACGTGACAATCGACATCGTCAACGAGTCGGGGGCGGCCGTCGACGAACTGGCGCTGGAAGCCGTCGCACGGTTCTCGCTGGACCGGATGCGGATCCACCCGCTGGCCGAGCTGTCGGTCCTCATCGTCGATGAGGTCGCCATGACTGAGCTGCACGAGCGGTGGATGGGCGAGCCCGGCCCGACCGACGTCTTGTCGTTCCCGATGGACGAGCTGCGCCCGCCGTCACCGGTCGGCGGCACGTCGGGCCGGGCGGCGAGGACCCGGGGCCCGACCCGGCGCTCCTGGGCGACATCGTGCTCTGCCCGCAGGTCGCGGCGACCCAGGCCAAGCAGGCGGGCCACTCCGCGCAGGCTGAGATGGAGCTGCTCACCGTGCACGGGATCTTGCACCTCCTCGGCTACGATCACGCGGACCCGGAAGAGGAGGCCGAGATGTTCGGCCTCCAGGGCCAGTTGCTCACCGACTGGCGGGCCGACGGCGGGCGGACAGGGGCGCCGGCTCCGGATGGTCCCGGGGGCGGCGCAGGGCCAGGGAACGGGGAAGGACCGGGCTGATGTCATCCGCTGGGTGGCTGCTGGTGGCCGCCCTCGTGCTGATCCTCGTCGCCGGATGGTGCGGCGGCGCGCAGGCCGCCCTGGACCGGGTCGCGACCGACGGCCTCGCGCAGTACGCCAGCGTGCTCACGCTGATCCGGGTGTGCGCCGAGGCCAGCGCCGCGGTCCTCGTCACGCTGGCCTTCACGCACTGGCTCGGCGGCGGCTGGCAGGTCTTCCTCCCGGCCGCGGCCGTCGTTCTGATCACCCGGTACGTGCTGGTCGGCGTCGGCCCGCGGGCCGTCGACAAGGCGCGCGCCGAGCGGGTCACAGCGACCGCGACCCGCCTGCTGGGGCCTGGCATCCGGCTGCTCGGACCGCTCCCGCGGCTGCTCAGCAACGTCACCGAGGCGCTTCCGCTGGGCGGGCACCCGGCCGACAGCGAACGAGGCGCCCACCCGGAACTGCGCGGCATCGTCGACCTCATCGAGGGCCGGGCCGAGATCGAGCCCGGCGAGCGGGAGATGGTCCGCTCGGTCTTCGAGCTCGGGGACACCATCGTTCGCGAGGTAATGGTCCCGCGCACCGACATGGTGTTCATCGAGCGCGACAAGACCGTCGGGCAGGCCCTGTCGCTGGCGCTGCGCAGCGGGTTCTCCCGCATGCCGGTAGTGGGCGACAGCACCGATGACGTGGTCGGCATCGCCTACCTGAAGGACTTGGTGGCCTGGGAGCACGAGCACCCGGAGAACACCGACGGCGGCCGCATCGAGGTCGAGAAGGTGATGCGGCCGGCCACCTTCGTCCCGGAGAGCAAGCCGGTTGACGAACTGCTGCGCCAGATGCAGACCCAGCGCATCCACGTCGCGATCGCGATCGACGAGTACGGCGGTACGGCCGGGCTGGTCACCATCGAGGACATCCTTGAGGAGATCGTCGGGGAGATCGCGGACGAGTACGACACCGAGCGGCCGCCCGTGGAGTGGCTGATGCCCGGCACCGCCCGGGTCACCGCGCGGCTGCCGGTGGCCGAGCTAGAGGAGCTCTTCGGCGTCACGATCGAGGCGGAGGACGTCGAGACGGTCGGCGGCCTGCTGGCTCACGAGCTCGGCCGGGTTCCGATCGCCGGCTCGGAGGCGACCGTCGCCGGCTTGCACCTCACGGCCGAGATCCTGGCGGGCCGCCGCAACAAGCTCGGCACCGTGCTCGTCGAACGCGTTGCAGGCGACCCCGAGGACAAGTAGGTCAGTACCCCCTAGGGGATACACACCTATAGTCAAGTGGTACCGGAAACCTCGGACAGTGCCATGGCAAGGGCCATAAAGCCACGTAGTGCATGTTTTTCGAAAACACGGCTACCTGCTGTCCGAGTGGTGCCTCGTACCTTTATGGGTATTATGCCCGGTTTTCCGGACGAGGTGCCCTGGCTCTGGCCTGACTGGCGGACTGGGACCCTGAGCTGGGGTTTCGCGTCGGCTGGCGGTGTCCTGGGCCTGTCGGGGTGGTGCCCCTGATCCGGCTTCTGATTGTCCGGGGGCCGTCCGGCTCGCGTCAAGGGCGCTTCCTTCGTCGCGTCGCCTGCGGCGATGGCGCTGCCACCCTTGACCCGTTCCGGCCGTGAGTCCCCCGGTCCCCGTGGTCGCCTGCCTGTTCAGGGGCTGGTGCGGCTGGGGCTGGTGCCTGGCCGGGCGGGTGCGTGGTTTTCGGTCGCTGTGCGGGGCGGAAAGCGCCGTGTGCGCCGTGAGCGGCACCGTGCGGGGATTTCCGGGCGCTGCGCGGCCGGTGCTGGTGGCCTGCGGGCTGCGGGCTGGCTTTTATGCCGGTGAATGCGGTGGTGTCCCGTGGGTCAGCCCCACAGCCTGAATGATTGTCCTCCCAGGATGCTCTGGCCGCCGTTCAGGCCTATGTTGAAGGTGAAGTCCAGGAGGTCGGCAGGGTGGATGTTCTTGGCGGTGCCGGCGGGGATGGCCGCGTCGAGGGTGTCGTCGTCGTTGTAGGCGTACCAGGTCTGGTTGGTGTCGTTGTCGGCGCTGGTGACGGTAGCGCCGGTGATCCCGAACCCCATGTCGGGCTGGTCGTTGCCGACGAAGACCAGGATTGCCCGGCCGGTCTCGTCGTGGCCGGTGTAGTCGGCGATGGTGCCGATGCCGTCGGTGGTGGCCAGGACCTGGATGCCGTCGATGCCGGCGGCGGGGCCGGTGACTGCCTCCCAGCCGTTGATGATCTGGACGTCGAGGCCGGCGCTGGTGATGGCCTGGGTTACCTGCACGGGCAGCTGAGGCGGTGCGGGGGCGGCGGCGGCGCGGGCGGCGGGCGCGGCGGCGGCCGCGGCGGCGATGGCCGTGACGGCTGCGGCGGCCAGCGCGGCGATGGCGCGCGTGCGGGTGGCGGTCCTGGCTGGGGTCGGCGTGCTCATGTCTCTCCTTCATGGGGCTGGCGGCGGCCAGCCGTTCATCACGTACAGTAGCAGTGCTATCACTTACAGTGAGTTAGCTTGTGCGGGTCGCCGCGCCTGCCTTTGGTCTTGTGGCTCTGTGTCGGGGGTTGGGGGCGGAACCCCCGACCTGTTTCGTTTGCCGTTGGGTGGTGGCCGGGTCCGGCGTCAGCCGGACGGGGGCGGGGGGGCTTGCGGGATGGCTAGCCGGGCACCTTCCGCGCCAGGCGGGCCGTGGTCCTGGCGGCGTGGTCATGCCGCCTGGGCCGCGCTGGCCGGGGGCCTGGCTGCTCCCACTGGCCAGCGTGCGGCCTGGTGCCCTTCGCTGCCCTAGGCTTCCCTGGCCGGGGTAACCGGCGCAGGGCCGGTGGTCCACCTGCCGTTCATCCGGCCGGCCATGCGGGCAAGCCGTCCGGGCATGCTGCGGACGTACCGGCGAAACGTCACGTCGGGAGACTGGTGGCCTAGGGTCTCCGACAGGTCGGCGATGTTCGCGCCGGTCGCTGCCTCCTCGCTGGCGAACTGGTGGCGCAGGTTGTGAGCGTGCCATGCCGGGTCAATCCCAAGCGCCTCGGCGACTGCGGACAGGCGGCCGGCGGCGGTCACGTACGACATGTAGCGGGTGCGGCCGGTGGCTCCGGGGCACACGGGCCCGGCTGGTAGCGCGCCTGGATCATGTGCCAGACGAAATCGGGAACGGGGATGTCTCGGCCTTCGCCTGCGGGCCGGTGCTTTGCCCGTGGCGTCCGTGGTCGTGACCGTGATCCCGTCTGCCAGGTGGCGTACCTGCTCGTCGGTGACGAACACCCATGGCGCGTTGCGTGCTGCCCACTCCTCGGCGTTGGGGCGGTAGGTCTTCAGGTCGATCCCTACGACCTGGTGGCCGGGGATGACGTGGCGGCGGACGGCTAGGTCCAGGGTTCCCTGCACCATGCGCAGCACGTTCGCGCGGTAGACCCGTGACTTCTTGATGTGGGTGGTGTTGACCAGCGTGTCAACCTCGGACTACATCCGGGCCACGGTGTGGAGTTCCCGGTATGCCAATGAACTGGGCATATATCCATCATCAGGGTTTACACGCCAATCCCCCAGGCCCCGTCAGCGCGCTACTGGGGCGTCGGCGTCAAGGATGGCATCCATGAGGCCGGGGAACCGGCTGTCGAGGTCGGCCTTGCGCAGCGAGGCATAGCCCTTGGCCCCGGCGATCCGCTTGGTGACGATGCCCGCCTCGCGCAAGATCCGCAGGTGGTGCGAGAACGTGGACTTGGACATGGCGAGGCCCGCTTCCTGCATGACCTGGGCGCACCAGGACTCGCCGTGCCGCGCCACGTAGCGCACGGTCGCGAGCCGGTGCGGGTCGGCGAGCGCCGCGAGGATCCGGGCCAGCTGGAAATCTGTCACATTCGGCTCGATCACGTCGTCCATCACGTACCGAGGATAAACGAGGTTGCGCGTAGTTCGATAGCTGTCGTACAGTTCGAATTACATCGAACTTCGAAGTGCGTCGAACACTGGAAGGGCAAGCGTGCTAGACGACAGCGTGCTAGACAACACAGGAACTCGACAGGCGCAGGCGCTCGAGGCGACCGCGCTCCGGGAGCGGGCAGAGGCGGCAGAGGCGGGCCACCCGAGACGGTGGGCCATGCTGCCCGTCGTGCTGATCGCGATGTTCATGGCAGGCTTCGACATCTGGGCGGTGAACGTCGCGGCGCCCTCGCTCCAGCACGACCTGCACGTCGGCGACGCGGCGCTGCAGCTGATCGTCGGCGGCTATGCGTTCATGTACGCCACCGGCATGGTTACCGGCGGCCGGCTGGGCGACCTGTTCGGCTACCGTCGGCTGTTCTTCATCGGCGTGCTGAGCTTCGTCGCGGCCTCGCTGCTGTGCGGCGTGTCCCGGTCGCCCGCCGAGCTCGTCGCCGCCCGCCTCGTGCAGGGGCTTACCGGAGCGGTGATGGTCCCGCAGGTCCTGGCCCTCATCACCGCGGCGTTTCCGCCCCGCGAGCGCAGTCGCGCGCTGTCGTGGTACGGGGCGACAATGGGGCTTGGCTTCGTCTCGGGACAGATCCTGGGCGGCGGGCTGATTCAGTCCAACGTCTTGGGTCTCGGCTGGCGGGCCATCTTCCTGGTGAACGTCCCGGTCGGCATCGCGGCCGTGGCGATCGCGGCGTTCGTGGTCCCGCACGCGCGAGGACAGCGGCGCCCCCGGCTGGACCCGCTCGGCGCAGTGGGGATCTCGGCGAGCCTGGCGCTGGCGCTCGTGCCGCTGACGCTGGGCCGGGATGAGGGCTGGCCCGCCTGGACATGGGCGTCCATGGCGGCGGCGCTGCCCGCGCTCGCCCTCACGCTCGCCTGGGAGCGGCGGCTGACGAGGGGCGGCGGCGAGCCGCTCCTGGACCTCAGCCTCTTCCGCGACCGGGCGTTCTCGGCCGGCCTGGTCCTCAACTTCGCGGTCATCTTCTTCTTCGGCAGCTTCATGTTCGTGCTCACGCTGCTGCTGCAATCCGGCCTTGGCCAGTCGCCGCTGCACGCCGGCCTCGACAACCTGCCGCTGGCGCTCACATTCATGGCCTGCTGCCTGCTCGGGCCGCTGGTGAACGCCCGCCTGGGGGCGCGCTCGATCACCCTGGGCACGTCGATCTCCGGCGTCGGCGCGGTCATCTTCGCCCTTCTTGGCCTGCACCTGGGCGGGCACCTGACCGGCTGGGACACGGCGATCGCGACCCTGTTCATCGGGGTCGGCCAGGGCCTGACGGTGCCGTCCCTGATGAGTGGCGTTCTCGCCCATGTCCGTGCCGAGCGGGCCGGGGCGGCGGCCGGGGTCCTCACGACCACGCAGCAGTTCGCCATCGCCAGCGGGGTGGCCATCATCGGGGCAGTCTTTTACGGCGCGCTCGGGAGCTCGCCGGGGCGCTCGGCCTACGTGGCGTCGGCGACGCTGGTCTTCTGGGTGGACCTGGGGCTGCTCGCCGCGGCCGCGGCGCTGACGTTCCTGCTGCCGAGGAGGGCCTCGTGACGACCTACGCCCCGATCCGGTTTTACCGGGCAAGCTACAAGGCTCGCCGCCCCTCAGCCCGTACACTCGTGCGCGTGACCGAAGCGGTACTTAGCCCCGAGGACCAGAAGATCATCACCCTGGCCCGCTCCACCCGCGCGCGGGTCGCGGCGTCGGAAGGTGCCGCCGTCCGCGACGAGACCGGCCGGACCTACACGGCGGCGGCCGTCGCCCTCCCGTCGCTGCAGCTTTCCGCGCTGCGGCTCGCGGTGGCGATGGCCGTCTCCAGCGGCGCCGTCCGGCTCGAGGCGGCCGCCCTGGTGAGCGACGCTGTCGAGCCGGACCCGGGCGACCTGGCCGCAGTGCGCGACATCGGGCCGGACGCCCCGGTCTTCCACGCCGCGCCCGACGGAACGCTGCGCTCGGTGATCTAATGTCGCGTGCCCCGCGTCCTGCGGGTGCGGGTGCGGTGCGTTCGTTCCGTGGCACTGTGGCCGATGGCCTGCTCTATCCGTGGCACTGGGGCACTTGGCCTGTGCGTTACCGTCCTCTATCCGGGGTGCGGGGGCCAGCGCCCCGGATAGGTTCCGGGGCAGCGGGGCAGTTGACCCGAGCGGTACCGTTCCCCACCCGGGGCACCGTGGCCAGCACCCCGGAACGGCGCGATCCCCGTTCCGGAGCGCCGTGGCCAGCACCCCGGAACGGGTCCGTGGCACCGGGTGGAACGCGGTGATGGCGCCATCGTGGTCGCCTTTCCGGGGACGCGTTGGCACCATCGCGAGTCCTATGACACCCGCGATGGGGCCGGTGCATGCCCTCCCAGGCCGCAGCGATGGCACCGTTGCTGCCTGCGAATCACTGACTGGGGAACTGGCACGGCGGCCGCCACCTCGGTCGCTGGCCCGTAATTTTCATGCCCGCGCGACCTGTCTTGAGGGCTTGACCTGGCCGAATGGCACCTCTCAGGGCGCTTTATGGCTTTCGATACGCCTCCACCTATAGCGTCCCTGGATGTTCGATATCGAACAGATGTCATGAAGGGAGACGCGGCCGGTGAAGTGGATAACCAGGGCGGCAGGCCTAGCCGCCACCGGGCTGATCATCAGCGGGCTGATGGTGGCGGGATCAGCCGGCGCGCGAGCAGCCACTCAGCTATGCCAGTCGCAGACGACGCCCGTGGCCGGCGGCACTTACACCGTGCAGAACAACGAGTGGGGCTCCAGCGCGCCGGAGTGCATCACGAACGACGGCAACGCCGACTTCACGGTCGCGAACTCGTCCATCAGCAACGCCACCAACGGCGCCCCAGGCGGCTACCCGTCGATCTATCAGGGCTGCCATTGGGGTAACTGCACCTCGGGCGGCCTGTCCGGGAACCCGGTCCAGGCGTCGGCCATCACCTCCGGCAAGGTCACCACGAGCTGGAGCACCACGCAGCCCGGCGGCAGCAACGACTACGACGTCGCCTATGACATCTGGTTCAACCAGACCCCGACAACGTCCGGCCAGCCCAACGGCGCCGAGCTGATGATCTGGCTGAACCACAACGGCCCGGTGCAGCCGTTCGGCTCGCAGGTCGCCACCGGCGTCAGCGTCGGCGGTCGCGGCTACAACGTGTGGTTCGGCAAGCAGGGGTGGAACACCATCTCCTACACCATGACGACCGGTGCCACGTCGGTGAGCGGCCTTGACCTCGCCCCGATAGTCCAGGACGCGATGAGCCGCGGGTACATCTCGTCGTCGTGGTACCTGATCGACATCGAGGCCGGCTTCGAGCTGTGGCAAGGCGGCGCGGGCCTGGCGACCAACTCCTTCTCGGTGAGCATCAA
>Ga0210389_10002671_pt1 | contig 14002 bp, 12 predicted proteins | sample IncBWH28OmetaG_FD_160127 | JGI IMG/M metagenome (GOLD analysis project Ga0210389, IMG submission 160127) | Forest soil microbial communities from Barre Woods Harvard Forest LTER site, Petersham, Massachusetts, United States - Inc-BW-H-28-O ...
TCAAGTTCACTCCACCAGGCGGCGCTGTGTCGATCACCGGCGCGCTCGAGGGCCCTTTCTTGCGCTTCACCGTCCGCGACACCGGCAGCGGAATCCCACAGGAAGAGCTGCCGTTCGTGTTCGATCGCTTCTGGCAGTCCAAGCGGACGAACCGGTCGGGCGCCGGACTCGGCCTCGCGATCGCCCGTGGAATTGTACTCGGGCACGGTGGTCGCATTTGGATCGAGAGCACCCCGGGTGTGGAGACGATGGTCTGCTTCACGCTCCCCACACGAGAATTGCCCGCTTCCGCGAGCTGAGCTCTTACGGCGTCGCTATGTAGGTGAGCGTCACGCGGCGCGTCTGCAGCGGCACAACTCCCGCCGCCTCCGTCGCAGTCAGTGCGTACGTGATCGGCAAGCTATTCGCCGATTTGGTAATGCCGATCACGACGTTCTGGCCGGTCGTGCTGAGCGCAATCGCGCCAGTGCTCGCCGCACCACCGCCGGCGCCAAGTGTGATGTGCAGCGTGACACCAGCGGGCATTGTCGTATTGATGCTTGCGGTGATCGCGTGTTTCCCGGTGCCGGGAGCACTGATCGAGTACGTCGTGTTGGCATTCGTAACGGTTGTCGGCGCCGATCCCGCCGCCGCCCCCGAGACGATCATTGCCGCGGGAGAACCGGACACGGTCAGCTGCGCCCGGATTTCTCCGGTCCAAATCGTCAGCGCGAGCAGGACAGCTGTGCACCGCATGGTTCGACTCCGTCGTCGATACTGCCAGTTTGAATGTAGTACTCGTGTTGCTGAGGAACATCGTCACCAGCGGGTTACAACAGCGTGTTCGATGTCTTACATATTTGTAATTGCTTCCTTCCCGCACCGCGGCAGCGCAGACACTTCAACCCTACGCGCTGTCAGGGGTTCGCCACCAAACAATCGGGTTTTGACCGACAGATCGCCTCTCCCGGCGTGTCGATATTCGTTGGAGCACGTACGACGGATACCACACTTCTGCAGGAGCGATCACGATGACTTCGCCAAGCGCCACACTTTGGCCCGCGCTCGTCTGCGCCGCGCTAGCTGTGATTTTTGCGCTCGACGCGCTCCGCTTGCGCCGCGCATTGGCGCCGTTGGAGGAACTCGAACGTGTGGCAGACGCCGTTACGCGCGGCGAGCAGTACGCCCGTGTTACCGAATCTCCGATCGCCGATGAGCGCGTCGCGCGCGTTGGAACCACCGTGAACCGCCTGCTCGAATCTGTCGCAACGGACCACGCTCGAATTCATCAGCTCATTCAGCGCAGCCTCGCAGTGCGCGAAGTCGAACGCGCGAAAGTCGCGCGCGAGCTGCGTGAATCCACGGCGCAGCAGCTGTGCGCACTCGATCTCCAGCTCGCGATCGCCACGGGCGCATTCTCAAGCCCGCGCGGATGGCTGGCGCTCGTTGCCGCGCGCGAAATCGCAGCGCACCAGCTGGAGGGTGTTCGCGGGCTCGCGGACTCGATTTATCCGGGGCTGCTCAGCGAGCTTGGGCTCAACGCGGCACTCGCGGCGCTGGCCGTTCGCGTTCGCAATCGGACGTCACTGCGAGTGCACGTTGATACGACCGGCGCGATAGCGCATGTCTCACCCGCACTCGTGACTGCGATGTACCATGTTGCCGAAGAAGCGGTTCGGAACGTCGAGAAGCACGCGAATGCGCGCGACGTGCATATCCACCTCTCGAGCCGCACGGGCGAACTTCGTCTCGAAGTCACGGATGACGGCTGCGGATTCGACGTGGAAGCCACCGAGCGCGACCGCCTCTGCGTCGGCCTGTTTCAGGCGCGCGAGTTGATCGCAAACGTGCACGGCACGCTGAAAGTCGAGAGCGCACCGCGACACGGCACGCGAGTCATTGCGAGAGCGCGGCTCGATCAGGGCGACACGTGCTGACCCGGCCGAGTCGGCGCGCCGGCGATGATCTCGCGGGCACGGTTTAGCGCGTCCGCAATTCCATTCGCAAAGTTGGCGGCGCCGACAACGTCGTAAAGGCCGGAGCGCTTCATAGCGGCCATCGGCTGTGAATCGACTTCAGAAAGGATGAGCGCGGTGCCATCACGTTTCCCTTTCTTGAGCAGATCGGTGATCAGCGCGATCCCGGTTGCATCGAGCAGCCCGACCCGCCGCATGCGAAGAATCAGAACCTTCGGCGCGCGCCCGATCGAGCCCATCGTCTCTTTGAACGTCTCCGCTGCGCCAAAGAAGAACGGGCCGTCGATTTCATATATCTGTATGCCCGGCTCGACCGCGCCGTGCGTGCCGATCGCGCCTTCATCTGACTCCGCGCCGTCGTCGGCAAACAACTCGGTCACCGCCGTCACATGCGTGGCCTCAGCCATCTTCCGCATGAACATGAAGGAGGCAAGCACCATCCCGACGCCGAGCGCAACCGTGAGATCGACCAGCACCGTGAGTCCGAACGTCACCAGCAGCACGACGACATCGCTGCGCGGCGCAGTGAGCATCGCGCGGAACGTGCGCCACTCGCTCATGTGATATGCCACAACTACGAGAATCCCGGCGAGCGTCGCCATGGGGATCAGCGCGGCCCACCGTCCGAAGAACAGCGTAATCATCAGCAGCGTGACGCTGTGCACCATGCCGGCCACGGGCGTGCGCCCGCCGGCTTTGATGTTGGTCGCCGTGCGCGCAATCGCACCGGTGGCTGGAATCCCTCCGAACAGGGGCGTGACGACGTTCGCGACGCCCTGGGCGACCAGTTCCATGTTGGAGCGGTGTCGACCACCGATCATTCCGTCCGCGACGACGGCAGAGAGCAGCGATTCAATTCCGCCGAGCATTGCAATCGCGAACGCGGGCGCAACGAGGCGCGAGAGATCGTGCAGCGCGATCGTCGGCAGATGCGGCGCGGGGAACGACGCGTCGATGCCGCCAAATCGCGAGCCGATCGTCTCGACCGGCAGGTGCGCGAGCTGCACGAGCGCAGTCGTCACGACCAGCGCGACGAATGGCGCGGGAATTTTCCGCGACACGCGCGGCCAGAGCACGAGAATCGCCAGTGTCAGCGCACCGACAGCAACGGCTGATGGCGTCACGGCGCCGGCATGCGCCGCGTACGCCTCGACCTTTGCAACGAAGTCTGCGGGCACACCGGGCATTTTGATGCCGAAAAAATCCCGCAGTTCGCCGCTGAAAATGATCACCGCAATTCCGCTCGTGAACCCGGTGACCACGGGCGCGGGAATGAACTTGATCGCACCGCCGAGCTTCGACACGCCGAGAACGATGAGTATTACGCCGGCCATCATCGTCGCCACGGTCAGGCCGTCGATCCCATACCGCTGCACGATGCCGTACACGATCACAACGAACGCGCCGGTCGGACCGCCGATCTGGACGCGCGAGCCGCCGAGTGCGGAGATCAGGAAACCGGCGATAATCGCCGTGTATAGACCTGCTTGCGGCCCAACGCCGCTGGCGATCGCGAAAGCGATGGCAAGCGGCAACGCAACGACGCCGACGATAATTCCGGCAGTGACGTCCGCGGCTGCCTGCTGCCGACTGTACGTCTTCAACGCGGTGACGAGCTTCGGAACCAGCACTATGGCTTCTTTTGGCGGGAGGCCGACACTCGTTCAATATAGGTGCGCACTTTGTCCGCGCGTTGCGCACGCGCCACAAGTTGGAGCATTGCGCGAATTCCGCGCCCTAGAAATGGGCAGAAACAGCTCAGGAGCTTTCCCGGCCATGGCGGACGGCCGCGGCATGCGAGTTGCCAACTATATGAGTTGTGATAAACCCCACAACCGCGCCCCCTGCCATCGTTCTGACGGCGATCGCCCGTAACAGGGCGGCAGCGGCCATACTTGCCGAAAGCGGTCATACCATCGTCGCCGCGCCATCGGGCGCGATGGCGATCGAACTTGCGCACGACATCCGCCCCGACGTGGTGGTGGTCGACGCGGACCTGACCGACGTCCCGAGCCTCGAAGTCTGCCGGCGGCTCCGAACTGATCCCGCGATCGGACGAAACGTTCGACTCATCCTGCTCGTTCCCGCCAAGCCGACACCGGAGCAGCGCGTGAAAGCACTCCGCGCCGGCGCGTGGGAGTTCATGCTTGCGGCTGAGGGCCGCGACGACGTCATGCTCAAGCTGAACACGTGCATCGAAGCGAAGCGCAACATCGATGCGGCGCTCGCGGACGGTCTCGCCGATGCACCGAGCGGCTTGCACAATCAGAGCGGCCTCGCCCGCAGGGCACGGCAGCTCGAAGCACTCATGTCGCGGATGCACGCGCCGATGGCGTGCGTGGTGTTCGAACTGGATACCGACGAACCCGATCCCGACGCGGCCTCTTTCATCACGCGTGCCGCGCGCGCGTCCGACATCGTTGCCGAGCTGTCGCCCGGCAGATTCGGCGTTCTCGCGCCGGACACCGATCGCAGGGGCGCTGCTCAGCTCGCGAGCCGGCTGATCGCTGCGTTCGGCGCGTCGGTTGCCGACCGAACCGTGCATCACGGCCTGCCGGAGGCGAGGTGGAGTCTGCGCGCGGGATACGAAGCCGTGGCGAATGCCACGTACACACCGTTCGATCCGGCGGTCTTCATCGCGCGTGCGGCCTCTGCAGTGCGACGCGGCACGATCGAAGCCGGACATCACGACGTGCGGCGATACACGCCGACCGATCAGATCGAAGCGCAAGCACTTGTGCCAGCCACGAATTCGTCCGACCCCCACAGAGTGTAGGAGAGATCACGATGAGCAAGCTTGGTCGTTTACTGTTATCACTTTCCGTCGGAGTGATCGGCATCGGTGCCGCGAGCTGCGGCGACAGCGCGCCCGCGCTCGTCGAAGGGCCGTCAAAACTTCCGTCGCGCGATCTCCTGCAAGCCGTGACGGGGCCGCTCACATGTACGCCGCTTCCCGCCGACTCCGTCACCAAAGTGATTGGCCCCGGCGGCGGGACCATCAACGTCGGCCCGCACTCGTTCGCGATCCCGGCGGGTGCGCTCGACTCAGCCGTTTCGATTACCGCGGTCACGCCATCGGATGCTGTGAACCGCATCGTCTTTCAGCCGTCCGGTCTCGTTTTCCAGCAGCCTGCGACACTCACGATGAGCTACGCCAACTGCGGCGTGCTGGGCAGCCTGCTGCCGACGCAGATCGCGTATATCGACAACCTCCTGGAGATCCTCTACTATCTGCCGTCGATCGACAACGTCCAGTCGCAGACGGTCACCGCGCAGGTTCAGCACTTCTCCGACTACGCCGTCGCCTGGTGAGGCGTACGTGACCACGAACGCGCCCTCCTCATTTGCGCCGGTGGTCGAAGGGCACGCGGCGCGCGCACTCCGCGACGGGCGCGAACACGAACGCGCCGGACGCACCGCAGAAGCGATTGCGTCATATGGAGCGGCTGTCGAGAGCGCGACGATCGCGGCGAACGATGCCGTCCTCGCGGAATCGCTTCGCCGGCTGGCAATCCTCCGTCACCAGCAGAACGACTTTGAAGTCGCGCGCGATCTGTGCAGGCGAAGCTACGAGATCGCGAAAGCGGCCCGCAACGGCCAGCTCGAGGCCGAAGCATTGAATACGATGGGCGTACAGGAACTCCTTACCGGTTCCGTCGCCGAGGCGCGTTCGCTCTTCGTGCGCGCGGTCGCGATCGACGGCACGAACAGCAAGTTGCACGCGCGTGTCGAGCAGAATCTCGGAATCGTCGCAAACATCCAGGGCGAACTCGATTCCGCCCTCGAGCACTACGCACGTTCGCTCGACGCATTCCGCAGCTGCGGCGACGAGCACGGCTGCGCCCTCGCATATCACAACCTCGCTCTCGTCAGCGCCGACCGCGACCGCCTCGACGACGCCGAGCGCTACGTTCGCGAGAGCCGCACGATCGCCGCGTACCAGCGCGACGTGCAGCTGCAGGGCCTCTGCCTCGTGACGCAAGGCGAGATCGACGTCGCGCGACAGCGCTTCGAGAACGCGCAGCAGTGCGCCGAAGACGCGCTCGCGATCTTCAACCACCTCGGCAATGTCCGCGGAAAGGCCGACGCGTATCGCGTGATCGGGATGGTCTACCGCGAGACGGGACGCCATGCGCTCGCCGAGTCGCGATTGCAGTCGGCGATCAACCTCGCATCGCAAGCGTGCGCCGTGCTGATCGAGGCCGAAGCATCGCGTGAGCTTGCGTTGCTGTATCAGTTGATGGGAAGGAACCAGGATACGCTGCAACTGCTCAACCGGTCGCACCTCATGTTTCGGCGGCTGAACGCCCGGCACGATCTCGTGAACGTCGGCGGAAAAGTGCGCGAACTCGAGGGCACGTATTTCTCCGTTGTCCGCGACTGGGGACGCTCGATCGAATCACGCGACAGCAGGACGTTCGGCCATTGTGAGCGAGTCGCGCAACAGGCTGTGGCGATGGCGCGCTCTCTCGGTCTCGACGAACATGCGGAAACCACGCTGTTGCTTGGCGCATGCCTGCACGACCTCGGCCTGCTCAAAGTGCCGCATGAGGTGCTGAGGAAGAGAGGTCAGCTGACCGAAGCCGAAGAGGATCTGGTTCGTCGTCATCCGATCTGGGCCCTCGAGATGCTGACGAGCGTCGAGTTCCCGTGGGACATCAAACCGATCATCCGCTGGCATCACGAGCGGTGCGACGGCAGCGGTTATCCCGATGGACTGATAGGCGACGAGATTCCGCTCGGTGCGCAGGTGGTCGGCATACTCGACTGGTACGACGAGCTGACCACGGGGCGCTTCGGCGATGCTGCGCTCACGCCACAACACGCGTTTGCAAAGGTCGCGGAGCGTCGCGAGTGGTGGTCCGAACGAGTGCTCGCTGCGTTCGCGGCAATCGTCCCGCGCGACTAACAGAGAGTTCGCGCCGTTTCAAAATCGTGACCGCATGTAGGATTCCGTGAAGGATCTTGAAAAGATTTCCGGCGTTGGATGATGCTCGGGACGCGCCCGCGTCCCGAGCATCATTCACTCCGGAGGGTTCCATGCGGAAAGTCGGATGGTTGGGCGCGCTCGGCGCATTCGCCGTGCTCGCAAGCGTCGGCAGCGGCAACGCCAACGCGCAGCAGATCAAGACCGTGTTCGTCATCGCGATGGAAAATCATAATTGGACTCAGCCCGCGAATCAGTCCAGCGGACCAATCCAGCAGATTTTCCAGAATCCGAACGCGCCGTTCATCAACAGTCTCGTCGACGGCTCGGCGTTTGCCGTGATCAACGGGTCGCCCGTGCATATCAGCGAACAGGTCGCCTACGCCACGAACTACCACAACGTCCTCGCCACGCCGAGCGGAAACAATCCGCATATCCATCCCTCGGAGCCGAATTACATCTGGTCGGAAGCGGGCACCAATTTCGGCGTGTTGAACGACAACGATCCATACGCCGCCAGCGGCCCGACCAACCAGAATACGGACCAGCATCTGACGGGTTGGCTCATGGGAGCCCGGCGCAATTGGCGCTCGTATCAGGAAGACATCGATCTCGCGGAAAATAGCGCGGGCCAGCTCACCAACTTCCCGCTCCCGGAAGTGCTGCGCACCGTTCCGCTGACGAGCTTCAGCGGGAATTTCGCAGCCGGCTCTTTCAACGCGTTCAATTTGTCGACGCAGTACAACTACGCCGCCAAGCACAATCCGATGGTGTTCTTCACCGACACCAATGGCGGTGACGACGCCACGCCCGACAATCCGCTCGCGCCGAGCTATGCGCCGCTCCAGCAGCTGTTCAAAGATCTCGCCGATGACAATGTCGCGGACTACAACTGGATTACACCCGATCAGTACAACGACATGCATACCGCGCTCAACGGTGGTTACAAAGGTCTCACCGGCGATGCGGCGAATATCAAACAGGGTGACGATTTCCTGCGCCAGGTCATCCCGGCCATCATGGCATCGAATGCGTACAAGGACCACGGCGCGATCATCATCTGGTTCGATGAATCCGAAGAGGATACCGCTACGGACAATCCCGACGACTTCAACCACTCGATCCCGGAGATCGTGATCTCTTCACGCGCTCACGAGAACGTCCACGGCCGTCCGTACGCGAGCCCGATCGCGTACTCTCATTCGTCGGATCTGCGCACGATGCAGGAACTCTTCCGTGTCGGACCGTTCCTCGGCGATGCCGCAAACGTCAACGACCTGTCGGACCTGTTCAAGCCGGGCGCCGTTCCGAAGAAGCCGTAGCACCAAGCCTGTAATCTGAACGAAAGAAATCATCGCACAGCTGGAGGCGACGCAGATGCCCCCGGCTGTGCGCACGTTACGTGAGCTACCTGACGATGATTTTCCCGACCATCGTCGGATGGATCGAGCAGAAGTAGGGGTACTCGCCCGGCGCGCTGAATGTCGCGGTGTGCTGTTGATCGGTATCGAGCACTTTCGAGTTTGGAAATTTCCCCGTCGTGCTGATGATCAGATGCGGGACGTCGTCACGATTCACCCAGGTAACCGTCGTGCCGGCAGTAACGGTGAGCGCCTTCGGCTCGAACGCGAAGTTATCGATGCCGATATTGTTGGCGGGCAGCTTCGGAAACGTTTTCTTTTTGGCGCTCGCGTTGTGATTCATACCAGCCATCATTGCGCCTGCCGCCACTGCGTCACCATCAAGCGTGGAGTCCACGATTGCCAGCGTGTGCGCGCCGGGCACGTAGGTGACGCTGCAGATACCCAGCACACTTTTCAGTTTGTCCGCGTCGACTGTCATCGGCCCCGGTGATGGCGCTGTGCCCGGCGCCGGCTGTGGGAACGCCGTCGAGAAGGCCGTATGAAAGCGCACGTTCCCTTCCACCTTCTGCAAGGTCTGATGAATGTGGCCGTTCAAAACGGTCACCGATCCAAACCGCTTGAGCAGCGCCAGCGCCTGCGCGCTGTCATCAGTGCCCCATCCCCACGTCGGATAGACCGCCCACATTGGGATGTGCGCAAAAACGACGATCGGCGTGCTGCTCTTGAGTCCCGCGACGTCGCGCTTGAGCCAGTCGAGCTGTTCGGCGCCGAGCGACCCGAGTCCGCCGGCTTTGAGGTCCATGACGTTCACCAGACCGATGAAATGGACACCGCTGTGGTCGAAGCTGTAGTAACCTTTCGCCGATTTGTTGCCGTAGCGCGCGAGATACTGCGCACCATTGTCGGTGAGCACGTCGTGTTCGCCGGGGACATAGAACACGCGGTCAGTCTTGATTCCCTTAATCACCTGATCGGCCGTGTCGAACTCGCTCGCCTTCGAGAGCTGGCTGATATCGCCTGTGTGCAGGACGAACGCTGGCCGCCGTGGCATCGCGTTGAGACGATCGACCGCGAGCTGTAAAGTCGCCGTTACATCTTTGTTCGCTTCCTTGCTGAAGCCAATGTGGCTGTCGCTGATCTGGGCGAAGAAAATCTCGCTCTTTTGAGCGGGGGTCATCGTCGCGAGCGAGCTCAGCGCGTATGATTTCGGCACGCCGCCGACGAGCGCCCAGACGACACCCGTGCCGGCCCATGCCATGCACTTGAGAAATCCCTTGCGGTCTACGCCGTCGCCGGTATGGTCATGTTCTATGTAATCAGTCATCGGTCGCGCTGCTCCAAGAGGGGTTCGGCAGCTAGACTTGGGAGCCGGCAGATTTATTCCATCGCACGCGCGAAGAAGCGAGGGAATAAAATCGGGCCACGCGCGGTCTACTGGATGGAATGCCACATGGATCAACATCTAAGGAACTGACCACGGGATTTGTGCCGGATCACGCGCGTGAGTCGTTCGAGCAGGTCATGCTCCCGCATCTGGATGCGGCGTACACGCTCGCGCGCTATCTGCTGCGGAGTGATGACGCGGCGCAGGATGCGGTGCAGGAAGCATTTTTGCGCGCGGTGCGCCACTTCGACGGCTACCGCGGCGAGAACGCGCGCGCATGGCTGCTGACGATCGTGCGCCATTGCTGCGCCACCTCGCGCACGCAGGGCCGGCGGCGGGACACGTTCGTTGAGTTCGACGAGCGTCAGCACAGCGAACACGTCGAATCAGTTACGCCGGAACTCCATCTCGTTCGCGCGGATGCAGTCGATGCGTTTCAGCGCGCGCTTGCGTCGCTGTCGCAACAAGACCGCGAGGTGCTGATTCTTCGCGAAGTCGACGACCTTTCATATGAAGAGATCGCGCTGTCGATTGGCGCGCCGATCGGCACGGTGATGAGCCGCCTCTCGCGCGCGCGGAAACGCATGCAGGCCTTAGTCCTCCGGGAGTCCCGCGATGCAAGCTGACGACAAGCACCAGTGGCACCTCGACCGGCTCAGCGCGCACATCGACGGCGAACTGGATGCCGGTGATGCGCTCGATGTCGCGGCGCACCTCGCTCAATGCGAAGCGTGTTCGACGGAGTACACCCTTCTCTTGAATACTGTGGAATCGATGCATCAACACTTGCCGCCCCTTCGAGCCCCGAACGCGCTGCGCGAGCGCGTGGTCGCCGCCATTCACGCACCCAACGAACAGCCTCGCGCGCGTCAGTCACGCGCACCGCGTATGTATCGCGCATGGGCGGCGGCGGCGGCCGTCGTTGTGATGATCGGCACCGCGTACGGAATCGGCGTTCGTGTTGCTACGCCGTCTGCGGCGCCGCTTGCGGAGGCTGTGCTCACCGCGCACGTGCGGTCATTGCAGTTGGGGCACCTGACGGATGTCGTGTCGTCGGATCAGCACACGGTAAAGCCCTGGTTCACCGGCAAGCTCGATTTTTCACCGTCGGTGCCGCGGTTCGAGTCGGAAGGTTTTCCGCTCGTGGGTGGACGCCTCGACTACGTCGGCAATCGCGCAGTAGCTGCGCTCGTCTATCAGCGCCGCGCACATATCATCAACGTGCTGACGTACCCGGCTGAATCGGCGGCGGCCGCTGCGCCGCATATCGAAACGCGTCGCGGATTTCAGATCGCGAACTGGAGCGCGGGCGGGATGGCCTATTGGGTGGTGTCGGACTTGAATGCGGACGAGCTGCGGACGTTTTGCTCGCTCATGCGAGAGGCGGTGGCCGCGCCCTGAGTGCGGCACTTCGCGCTGCGCGCTCTCCGCAGCGTCGTCGGCGTGGCTTGATAGCATGCCCTGAACGCCGCGTTAAATCGGCGCAAGCTTTGGAACCCGCTCGTGTAAGCGACCTGCGTGACCGGCATTTCGGTTTCGATCAGCAAGCGCCGCGCGGACGCGAGACGGCTGGCTTCGGCCAGCACACGCGGAGGGACACCGAACTCCCGCTCGACTGCCCGGCGCAAATGCCGCGGGCTCACCCCGAGCTGCCGCGCCAACACGGTGATGCTCGACCCGTTGAGCGCACCTTCCGCGATCCGCTTCGACGCTGCGCGCGCGAGCCGCGCGAGGGCGTCGATTGGCGACCGTCCGGGTGCGAGGTCCGGGCGGCAGCGGAGGCAGGCGCGAAAGCCCGAGCGCTCCGCGTCTGCGGCCGCGGCAAAGAAGCGCCGGTTCTCCTGACGCGCGGCGCGCGATGGACAAACAGGACGGCAATAGATGTGCGTCGACGTGATCCCCACGAGGAAGATCCCGTCGAAGTGGGGATCGCGCCGGTCGCACGCGCGATGCCAGGCGGCTACCGGTAAGCTCGAGTCTTGCGTCACGCTGCGCGTCATCAGATTGAACGTACGCGGCCCAGGCCAAACGCGCTCGCCGCCAACGGACCTGGAATTGGCGATCGCAGTCCGTCACACGGCAGTCACGATTGGAGTAATGCGTTGGGAACCCGCGCCTGCCGGAAACGACAGGCGATTCTTCGTCCGCGAGGCAACGTGACCTATCCAGCCGCATTCTGGCCGGGAGTGCTTGGGATTCTATTTCTCGTCGCCGGAATCATCGCCTACCGGCGCGACTTCGCGGCGAGCTCTGGCGACGGGGCGCTCGGTCTCACCGCCCTCGGCCCTGTCTTTGTCGCGGCGGCACTCGCCGCTTTCGCCGGCGAACACTTTTCGGCGGCGCCTGCGCTCGCGCAGATCGTTCCGAAATGGATGCCGGGAAAATTATTCATCGCGTATTTCGTCGGGGTCGCGCACCTGGCGGCCGCATTGAGCTTCGTCGCCAAACGATACATCCGCTGGTCGGCACCCGCGCTGGCACTCATGTTCGGACTGTTCGTTCTGCTCATGGATCTTCCGGCCGCGGTCTCGCGTCCAACGATTTTTCTGTTTTGGATTCTCGCGGCGCGGCAGACCACCTTTGCGATCGGAGCGCTGGCACTCTTCGCGATTGCGACGGACGACAGCAATTCACGCCGCGCGGCGATGCTCGCGACAATCGCCAGAATCTGGACCGCGGCCGTCCTCGTCTTTTACGGGGTTGCGAACATCCTCAATCCGCAGTTCGCTCCCGGCGTGCCGAGTACGACGCCCACGCAGCCGTGGGTGCCGCTACCGGCGTTGATCGCGTACGCGACCGGAATACTGCTGATACTCTTTGGCATCGCGATGTTCGCCGAGAAGTTTGCACGCGCAGCGGCGGCACGATGCGGATTGTTGATGACCATTCTTACAGTTGCGCTCTACGTCCCGCAGTGGATCATGGCTCGCACTGTTGCGCAGCAGGTCACGGGGATCAACTTTGTGTTCGACACGCTGCTGTTCGCAGGGACTGTGCTCGTGATCGGCCGTGCAATTTCCGAGACTTCGCGGAACACCCAGCTTTCGTAGGGGAGTTAAAATGAGTGATCAGTCCGATAAATCAACTTTCGACCGCAGGACCTTTTTCGGCGCATCGATCGCCGCCGGCGTGACGATGCTCGGCGCGCCATCTGTCGCCGCGGCGGCTGAACCCGGCGCACCGCGTGGGCGCGAATCGAACGCCGCCGAGCAAGCGCAGCAGCCAGACGAACTGCTCTCAAAATCCGTCGTCGAACTCGGCGCGATGATGCAGCGCGGCGCAGTCAGTTCGCATGAACTCACCCAGCGCTATCTCGCCCGCATCGCGCAGATGGACAAAACCGGCGTCGCGATCAATGCCGTGATCGAACTGAATCCCGACGCACTCGCCATCGCAGATCAGCGCGACGCCGAGCGAAAAGCCGGCAACGTGCGCGGGCCGCTGCACGGGATTCCGGTGCTGGTGAAAGACAACGTCGGCAGCGCCGATAAAATGCGCACGACGGCCGGCTCGCTCGCGCTCGCGAACAGTACGCCGGCCAAGGACGCATTCATTATTGAGCGTCTTCGTGCCGCGGGCGCGGTGCTCCTCGGCAAGACAAACCTCAGCGAGTGGGCGAACTATCGCTCCACACACAGCGTGAGCGGATGGAGCGGTCGCGGCGGGCTCACGCGGAATCCGTACGTGCTCAATCGCAATACCAGCGGCTCGAGCAGTGGAACGGGAGCGGGAATCGCGGCGACATTTGCGACGATCGGTATCGGCACCGAGACCGATGGTTCGATCATCTCGCCGTCGAGCATCTGCGGACTCGTCGGCATCAAGCCGACGGTCGGCCTTTGGGGACGCAGCGGGATCGTCCCGATCTCGTCGTCGCAGGATACCGCGGGGCCGATGACGCGATCTGTCGCCGACGCGGCCGCGCTGCTGGGCCCGCTCACCGGCGTTGATCCGCGCGACGGCGCGACGAACGCAAGTTTCGGAAAGAGCGCGACGAGTTATGAGAAGTTTCTCGACCCCGCCGGTTTGAAGGGCGCGCGCATCGGCGTCGCGCGCGAGCTGGCCGGATTCAACGATCAGGTCGACGCGCGCTTCGATGAAGCGATCGCCGCGCTCAAGAACGCGGGCGCCACGATAGTAGATCCGGTGAAAATGCCCACCGCCGGGAAGTACGGAGAGGCGGAGGGCGTCGTGCTCGACTACGAGTTCAAGGCCGGACTCACCGCGTACTTCGCGACGCTCGGCACCAATGCCGGCGTGAAGTCGCTCGCAGATCTGATCGCGTTCAACGAACGCGAGAAAGCGCGCGAGATGCCCTGGTTCGGACAGGAGACATTCATTCGCGCGGAGAAGTGCGGCCCGCTCACCGAGA
>Ga0210389_10002673_pt1 | contig 14000 bp, 13 predicted proteins | sample IncBWH28OmetaG_FD_160127 | JGI IMG/M metagenome (GOLD analysis project Ga0210389, IMG submission 160127) | Forest soil microbial communities from Barre Woods Harvard Forest LTER site, Petersham, Massachusetts, United States - Inc-BW-H-28-O ...
CCACGTTGAGCACCAGCATCCGCTTCTCGCCCCTGCGTAGCGGACGCCCGTGCACCTGCTGGTAGGTGCCGGCGAACGCGTGCCAGTCGGCGGCGAGCCGGTTGCGCTCCTTGAGCCAGAAGACACCCCCGAGGCCGCGCGACGGCACCGCCGCCAGGGTCGGCGGGCTGGTCACGGCCTGCCAGGTCTCGAAGGGGTAGGCGGGACGCGGCACCAGTGTCAGCCCCGCGACGTCGCCGCCCCGGTCGGGGATTCCCGGTGGCGGCAGGCGGAAGTGCTTGCCCGCGTAGCTGAAGGTCTCCTGCCGCATGGCGAGCTGGAGGACGTCCAGGCTCTCCTCGGTGACCTCGCGGTTGATCCGGTCCGCCGCGGCCGCCGACGGGTTGTCGTAGGAGCCGACCGATACCCGGCCCGCGGTGAGCGGCAGCATCTCGCGCGGGACCGTGCCGCGTCCCACGCCGAGGATGCCCCGGCCGCCGGAGAGGTTGTGCAGCAGCGCGAAGTCCTCCGCGAGCCGGAGCGGATGCCACTGCCCCACCACGTTGAACATGGTGCCGATCCGCAGCCTGGTGGTGCGGGCGGCAAGGAACGCGGAGAAAAGCAGGCCGTTCGGCACCACCTCGTAGCCCTCGTGCTGAAAGTGGTGCTCGGTCAGCCAGAAGCTGTTGTAGCCAAGGCGTTCTGCCAGCTGCCCGCAGGCCAGCAGCTCACGGTGGGCGTGGTCGACGGCTTCCTGGCCGTACCGGCGGTCAAGCGGCGGAGTGCCGGACAACCCGGCGTCTGGCATCTCGACGCCGCCGAACATGAAGACCCCGACGCGCACTCGCTCCGCCCTCCGACGATGATGCCGCCCACGATGTTGATATCATCAACATCGTGGGCGGCGAATGTCACGGCCGCGTCAGCCGGCTGTTTCGGCCGTGCTAACGCGGCGGACGGTTCTGCTGGACGACGACTAGCCGCACTTCCTCGTCGCTCAGGCTGCGCCAGCGGTGCCTGAGGCCGCCGGCGTAGTAGACGCTGTCCCCGGCCGATGCGACGTACAGTTCGCCCTCGATGTCCACCTCGACGGTCCCGTGCGCCACGTAGACGAACTCCTCGCCGTCGTGACTGATGTACTCGTCGAACTCGCGCGGCGCGCCGATGTACTCCACCGGCAGCATCGCGCGCTCGCCGCGCACGAGCGGGCGCACCGAACCGCCTGGCGAGTCGACGGGCGGGGTCTCGTCCGCGGCCCGCCTGACGATGCTCACCGGGTCGGTGTCCGGTGCGCTGCCCGGCGCGGCGGGAAGCTCGGACTCGGCCATGAGCGCCTGAGCGGTGGTACCGAGGGTAGCGGCGATCGCCGTCAGCGATCGCATGCTCGGCCGGGCCAGGCCCCGCTCAAGCTGGCTGAGGAACGGATGTGACAGGCCCGCGCTCGCGGCGACCTCCACGAGGGTCATCCCCAGCAGGCGGCGCCTGGCGCGGATCGCGCCGCCGAGGCGCAGCCCGACGTCCTCGGTGTAGCTGGTCGCATTCCCGCCCATGTCCCGGTCAGCCTATGCCGGCGCCGTCGCCGTCGCTGCCCCGGCGCCGGCCGTCCTCACGAGGCCTCCAGCGGACGGAGCACGGTGAACTCGGCGAACTCGTGCCGGGACGCCGGCCTGCCCAGCAGGTCGCCGCCCGGCGTGCCCGTGCTGGTGCCGTCCACGATGGCCTCGAAGGCGTCGGCCGCCGCTGCCAGCAGGCCCGGCCGGGCACGGTAGCGAAGCGTGTGGGCCGGGTAGATCGCGCTCAGCCAGCCCGCCAGCTGGTCCGCGAGCCTGCGCAGCGTGGCCGCGAACACCTCGATCTCGGTGTCCGGCGTGTGCGCCCAGAAGTCACCGGTGATCAGCGTGTCGCCGGCGAACAGCAGGCCGGCCCGCTCGTCGAGCAGGCAGAGTGAGTCCGCGGAGTGGCCCGGGGTGTGCAGCACGGTGAGCTCCCGTCCGCCAAGGCCGATGCGCTCCCCGTCGGCCAGCGGCGTGGGCGCGGGCCCGCCGCGGACCGCCCAGCGGCTGGCATCCTCCGGCAGCGGCCGGGGCCGCGTCGGCGCCGTGAACAGGTGGAAGAACCGGTCGTCGGCTTCCCTGGCGCGCTTGTAGGCGGCCAGCTGCTCGCGGGCGACCTCCAGGTACCCGGCAAGCTGGTCCTTGTCGACCGGCCCGGTCAGGGTCCCGGCCGCCAGCGGGTGGGCGGCCACGTCGGTGAAGCGCCAGTTGCCGCCGCGGTGGTCGCTGTGGCTGTGCGTGTTGACGACCAGGATGGGCTTGTCCGTCAGCTGCCTGGCCGCCGACCCGATGTCCGCGATGCCGAGTCCGGTGTCGACGAGGACGGCCCGTTCCGTGCCCTCGACGAGGAAGCAGTTGACGTGGCCGGGCTCACTGACCAGCCAGGTGCCCGGTTCTACCTCCTCGGTCGCGAACCAGGCGTCCGGGCGAATGTTGATCACGTCTAGATTGTGTGCGGAAGGGGTTTCCGCGTGGTTACTCAGGCATTGCGGGCAGCACGTCGCTGAGCAGCACCTCAAGGGTGCGCATCGCGCTGGCGTCGTCGTGCCCGAGCACGACGGACAGGTCCCCGACGCCCAGCTCCCGGTAGGCAGCGAACGCTTCCGCCAGCTGGGCGGACGACCCGGCCACCACATGCCGCGCCACCTGCTCCCCGTCAGGCGCGCCGGTCCCGGCTTCGGCGTAGATACGGTGCGCGAGCAGGCCGCCGCCCAGCTCCTTCCAGAGCCGCCCGGTCGGCGCGAGTTCGGCCGGGGTGGCCCGCGATGCCTGGAACGGGAGGCCGAGCCTGGCGGCCAGGCGCAGGGTGGCGCGCTCGCCGGCCAGCCACACCGGCGGCCCCTTCGGGGTGTACGGCTCAGGCGACAGCGTGTCCCCGGCCAGCTTGGCCAGCAGGTCGTCGAGGCGGCGCCGGAACTCGGCGCCGCGCCGGGCCAGGTCGATCCCCCGGTAGGCAAGTTCGTCCGCCCAGAAGCCGGCGGTCACCGCGAGTACGAAGTTGCCCGCCGTTAGCTGGTCGAGCGTGGCCGACTCGCGGACCAGCCAGTCGATGTCGCGCACCGGCAGCACCGCCGCCGTGATGCCGATCCGGGTGCCAGGGTAGCGGCCGGCCAGGTAGGCGAGCTCGGTCAGTGACTCAAGGCCGCCCCGCCATCCCGCGAAGTCCGGCCGCCTGAACAGCCCGTCGCCCAGCCACAGCGTGTCGATCCCCCCGGCGACCGCCGCCCCGGCCAGCTCAAGGACCGCGGCGCGGTCCTGCCCGTACGGCGAGATACCAATGCGCATGGCACAACCTAGCGCGAACAGTGCGGAGACGATGACGAGGCAGTCATGAATTTTGTATACGATCAACGATTATGATGCCAACTGCCACCGGGGGGACGCTCGGCAGCTCCCATCTTCCGCTGCGCGACGTGGTAGCCACGGAGCTGCGCAGGCGGATACTAGACGGGACGCTCGGGCAGGGCGAGCGACTGATCGAGGACCGGCTTGCCGAGCAGCTCGGCGTGTCGCGCAACCCGATCAGGGAAGCGCTCAGGATGCTTGAGGCCGAGGGGTTTCTCGACGTGACGGCCCGCCGCGGCTGTTTCGTGGCGACCCTGTCCGCCGACCAGGCGGACGACCTTTTCGAGGTCAGGCTGGCGATGGAGCCGCTCGGCGCCCGGCTCGCCGCCCGCGACGCGGGAAACCCGCGGAACGCGTCCGGCGCGCGCATCGCGCGGATGAAGGAGATCCTCGCCGATGTGGAGACCAACCCCGGGCAGAATCTCGACACGCTGTCCGGGCTGCACACCGAACTGCACTCCCTCATCTTCGAGATGACCGGCAACAGCTACTTGATCGCGATCGCGATCCCGATGGTCAAGCGGGGCCAGTGGCTGCTGCGGCAGAACGCGCCGCTGCGCACCCCCGCTGCCTGGTCTCAGCATCATGAGCTCATCGCCGCCATCGAGGCAGGCGATCCCGACCTAGCCGAGGCGGTCGCCCGCCACCACGTGCTCAGCGTGCGCAGCGAGATGCGCGAACTGCTGGCGGCAGGAGCCCGCCAGTAGCCCCGCCGCGGCCCGGACATGCGCGCCGCGGGCCGTCGCGCCGCCGAACACGCACGTCAACCTTCATCTCTGTATACGAGATCGCGGCATCACCGGCTTAACAGCCACCCTCGGCCAGCCCCGCCGAACTCACCGCGCCCGGTCCGCCGTCAGCAGTTTCTGCTGGTTAAGACGGCCACAACCGGACCCGTGGCTGCCGGGAAACAACGCTTTTGCTCATTTGTAACACGCATGTAGTTTCTCAAGCGTATACAACATACGAACTTGAAGATGACGGCGCGACCGGCCGTCCCATGCCTGCGAAGGAGCGCTCCGATGACTGATCGGTCCCCCCAGATCGTTTCGAGACGTCAGGTTTTCGGCATCGGCGCGGGCGTCGCCGCCGGCATCGGCCTTGCGGCCTGTGGCAGCAGCGGTGGCGGCGCGCCCGCGGCAAGCGGTCCCGCAAAGTCCGGCGGCACGCTGACCATGGGCATCGCCTCGCCGCCGGACACACTCGACCCCGGCGCGACCGGGCTGGCCCTGACCCTGCTGATGAGCATGGCGATGTTCGACCCGCTCGTCTGGTGGCTGCCCGCCAGTGACGGCGGCAGCAAGTTCGTCCCCGGCCTCGCGGAAAGCTACACGGTCTCGCCGGACGCGTCGGTCTACACGTTCAAGCTGCGCAAGGGCGTCACCTTCCACGACGGCACGAAGTTCGACGCGACGGCGGTCAAGGCCACCTACGACCACATCGTCGACCCGGCCACCAAGTCCAAGAGCGGCCTCGGCGCCCTAGGGCCGTACAAGGAGACGAAGATCCTCGACCCGTACACGGTCCAGATCATCTTCACCGAGCCCAACGCCGGGTTCATGCACCAGCAGGCGGCGGGGAACTTCGGCATCGCGTCACCGACCGCGCTGGCCAAGTACGGCCCGACGGGATTCGGCAACAACCCGGTCGGCACCGGCCCGTTCAAGTTCGTCAGCTACGCGGCGGGCAGTCAGCTGGCCCTCGCCAAGAACCCCGCCTACACGTGGGGCCCAACGGCGCTCAGCGCGAGGCCGCCGCTACTGGACAAGCTCATCTTCCGGATCGTGACCGACGACAGCGGCCGGTACAACGCGCTCCAGTCGGGGCAGCTGCAGATCGCCATGAACCTGCCACCGAACGACATCGCGGCCGCGCAGAAGTCGGGCCGGTTCAAGCAGCTCACGGTGGAGTCCATCGGCACCCCGCTCGGCATGCCCATCAACGTCGCAAAGCCGCCGACCGACGACCCGCTGGTCCGGCAGGCGATCATGTACGCGGTCAACCAGGAGGTGCTGGTCAAGCAGGTCCTGTTCGGCGTCGACACGCCAGCGCACACGGTGCTCACGCCGATCACCCCCGGATACAGCAAGTCCTCGGGCGACCTGTACAGCTACGACCCGGCCAAGGCTAATGCCCTGCTCGACCAGGCGGGATGGAAGATGGGCGCCGGCGGGGTCCGCACCAAGAACGGCCAGAAGCTCGCGCTCGACATCATCCTGTTCGCCGACTCCGGCCTGGAGACGCCGACCGAGTTCGTGGTGTCCGAGCTGAACAAGGTCGGGTTCACGGCGTCCACCACGGTTCAGCCGTTCGCCACCGCGCAGGCGTCCTACAACTCCGGCGTGCACAACCTCGGGGCGTTCGGCTACTACGGCACCGACCCCTACCTGCTCAACATCTGGGCGAACTCGGATGCCATCAAGTCCGGGTTCAACTGGTCGCACTACGACAACCCGTCCCTGGACGCGATGATCGCCAAGGCGAACCGCACCGCCGACGCGACGGCCAGGGACGCCGTCTACGAGCAGGTCTGCACGACGCTGATGAAGGACGCCGTCTACCTCCCGCTGTGGAACGTCAACGACCCGTTCACCATGGCGCCGGGTGTCACCGGCCTGCACACCACGCTCAACGGCTACCTCACCTTCCACTCGGCGGGGCTGTCCTGACATGTGGGCTTTCATCGCCCGCCGCCTAGCCGCGGCGGTCCCGGTGATGATCGGGATCACCTTCGTCGCCTTCGTCCTCATCCACCTGGTGCCAGGGAGCCCGGCGAAGGTGATCCTGTACGGCTCGCAGGCGACGCCGCAGCAGATCGCGAACCTGACCAGTCAGCTGGGGCTGGACCAGCCGTGGTGGGAGCAGTACGCCCGGTTCCTCGGCCAGCTGCTGCGCGGCAACCTGGGCACCTCGTACCTGACGCAGACCTCGGTCGCGCACGAGCTGCTGTCCCGCACCCCGAGCACGCTCATCCTCACCGGCTCGGCCATGGTGGTGGCGATCGTGATCGGGGTACCGCTCGGGGTACTCGCGGGCGCCCGGCCTGGCTCGTTCCTCGACCGGGCGGCGCGCGGGGTCTCGTTCCTCGGCGTGGCCATCCCCTACTTCTTCCTCGCGCTGCTCCTAGTACTGCTGCTCAGCGTCCGCCTGAACTGGTTCCCCTCGCTCGACGACGGCTCGTTCCGTGCCCTGGTGCTACCGGCGGTCTCCCTCGGCTGGGGGTACGCGGCGATCCTCACCCGGCTGGTGCGGGGCCGGATCATCGAGGAGTACCGCAGCGAGTACGTGCGGTCGGCCAAGGCCAGGGGGTGCGGCGAGTGGCGCATCCTGCTGCGGCACACGCTGCGGAACTCGTCCATCCCCGCGATCACCACGATCGGCCTCCAGTTCGGCAACATCCTCACCGGCGCGGCCGTTACCGAGGTGATCTTCGGGCGCGCGGGCCTCGGCAGTTACCTCGCGACCTCGATCACCAGCAAGAACATCCCCGTCGTGCAGGGCGCGATCATCGTCATCGGGCTCGCGTACGTGCTGATCAACCTGGCCGTCGACCTGATCGTCGGGGCCGTGGACCCGCGGGCCCGGGTCGCCTGACCGGCGCGCGGCCCCACCGATGCCCGACCACCACTCCTGACCAAGGAGACCCCCTTATGGCAATAGCAACGGCAACTGCCCCACTCCTGACAGGCAGCCCGCCGCGGCCCCGGTCGCTGGCCACCTGGGTGGTGCTGGCGGTGACCGCGGCCGTCATCATCATCCTGCTGGCCGCTCCCGGGCTGATCGCCCACACCGGCCCGACCGCCACCACCGACGACATCCTCGCGCCGCCCGGCGGCGCGCACTGGTTCGGCACCGACCAGCTGGGCCGTGACATTTTCAGCCGGACCGTCTTCGGCGCGCGCCCCGTGCTGGTCGCCAGCCTGCTCGGCGTCCTGGTGGCCACCGTGGCCGGCGTCGCGCTCGGGCTGGCCGCGGGGACCGCGCCGCGCTGGCTCAACGCGGTGCTCATGCGGGTCATCGACGTCCTGCTGGCCATCCCCGTCCTGATGATCGCCCTGATCCTGATCGCCACGGCGGGATCGGGCGTGGCGAGCATCGTGATCGCGATCGGCGTGGCGTTCACGCCCGGCTTCGCCCGGGTGGTGGAGGCGTCCGTGCGCAAGCTCAGGTCGGTGGAATACGTGCAGGCGGCGCGGGTCTTCGGCGCCACCTCGGCCCGCACCTCGGTCCGCCACCTGCTGCCCAACCTGATGACCGAGGTGATCGTTCTCGGCACCAGCGCGGTCGGCTGGGCCGTGCTGACGGCGACGACCCTCAGCTTCCTCGGCCTCGGCGTGCAGCTCCCGCAGCCCGACTGGGGCACCGACCTCGCCGCGGGCGCCACGTACCTGTCGACGTCCTGGTGGCTGTCGACGTTCCCTGGGCTGGCCATCACGGTGACGATCCTGGCCGCCAACTTCATCGGCGACTCGCTGATGACCGCGCTCGACCCGCGCGGCGAGAGCCTGGGAAGCGGCCGATGAGCCTGCTTGAGGTCACCGGCCTGCACACCGAGATCACCACCAGGGCGGGAGTGGTGCACGCCGTCGACGGCGTCAGCCTCACCGTGGCCCCAGGCGAGTCCGTCGGGCTGGTGGGCGAGTCAGGCTCAGGAAAGACCATGACCGGCATGTCGGTCTTGCGGCTGCTGCCGCCAGGCGCGTCCATTGCCGGCGGGTCGGTCAGGTTCGACGGCACGGAGCTGACCGAGCTCAGCGACGCCGCCATGCGCCGGCTGCGCGGCAACGACATCGCCCTGATCTCCCAGGACCCGATGTCGTCGCTCAACCCCACCCGCACCATCGGCAGCCAGCTCCGCGAGGCCTACCGGATCCACGCCGGCGGCACGCGCCGGGCCGCGACGGAGCGGGCCATCGAGGTGCTTGGCCTGGTCGGCATGCCACGGCCCGCCGAGCGCCTCGATGACTACCCGCACCAGCTGTCCGGCGGCATGCGGCAGCGCGCGATGATCGCGATCGGCCTGGTCTGCGGCCCGAAGCTGCTCATCGCGGACGAGCCGACCACCGCGCTGGACGTGTCGATCCAGGCGCAGATCCTCGCGCTCATCGACGACCTGCGGCTGCGGCTGTCCATGGGCGTGCTGCTGATCACGCACGACATGGGCGTGATCGCCGGGCACACTGACCGGGTGGCGGTGATGTACGGCGGCCAGGTGGCCGAGCAGGCCGAGACCGCCGTGCTGTTCCGCGAGCCGAGGCACCGGTACACGCAGGCGCTGCTGCGCTCGATGCCGACCCTGGAGCAGGACAGGAACGCCAGCCTCGCCAACATCCCCGGCATGCCGCCGGCGCTGATCGGGCTCGCCCCGATGTGCCGGTTCGCGCCGCGCTGCGCGTTCGCGGCGGAGGACTGCAGGACACAGGACCCCGCGCCCACCCAGGCCGCGCCGGGCCACGCGTTCACCTGTTTCCACCCCGCCCGGCCTGATGCGACATCGCCTGGTACGACACCGGCAGGCGCGGCTACCGTGACGCTCACGCAAGCCGTGACCGGCTCGGAAGCCGTGACCGGCGCGCAAGCCGTCACGGCCACCGCGGCCGATGAGGCCGACGGCGCTCCCCCGGTGGCGGGCGAGCCGCTCATCGAGCTGGTCGGCGTCGTCAAGCGCTTCCACCTCCCGGCCACCGTGCCCTTCAAGCCCGGTCGGGTGGTGCAGGCGGTGTCCGGCGTCTCGCTTACCGTCCGCGCCGGGGAGACCTTCGGCATTGTCGGGGAATCCGGCTGCGGCAAGACCACCCTCGGCCGGATGATCGTCGGGCTCGAGCGGCCTACTAGCGGCTACGTCGCCTTTGCCGGGCATGACCTCGGGAAGCTGCGCGGCACCGATTTCCGGCGCCGCCGCCGGGACCTGCAGATGATGTTCCAGGACTCCGCGGCCGCCCTCGACCCGCGCATGCCGGTGTCGGCGCTGATCGGCGAGCCGCTGGCGGTGCAGCGCGCCGCCAGCAGGCGGGAGCGCCGCGACATGGTGGCACAGCTGCTTGACGCCGTCGGCCTTCCCCGAGACGCGGGGCGCCGGTACGCGCACGAGTTCTCCGGCGGGCAGCGGCAGCGGATCGCCATGGCCCGCGCGCTGGCGCTCAACCCGCGCGTGATCGTCGCCGATGAGCCTGTCTCCGCGCTCGACGTGTCGGTGCAGGCCCAGATCCTCAACCTGATGCGGTCGCTGCAGCGGCAGTACGGGCTGACGTACGTGGTCATCTCGCACGACCTGTCACTGCTGAAGTACCTGGCCGACCGGGTCGGGGTTATGTACCTGGGCACCCTGGTCGAGCTCGGCGGCAGCGACGCGGTGTACAGCGCGCCGCGCCACCCGTACACCGCGGGGCTCATCGAGTCCATCCCCGTCCCCGACCCGGCCTACGAGCGGTCGAAGACCGCCCCGGTTCTGGGCGGCGAGCTCCCGTCGGCGGTGGCGCCGCCGAGCGGCTGCAGGTTTCGTACCCGGTGCCCGCTGGCGACCGAGCGCTGCGCCGAGGAGGCCCCCGTCCTGGCGGCAGCGGACGGCCTGCACGCCGTAGCCTGCCACCACCCGCTGACCGGACCGGTGCCGGTCCCGCAGCCAACCGGGCGAAGCGGTCAGTCCAGCTGACCAGTCCCCGTTGAAAGGTGACGCATGACGACCCACCGGCTCGATCCCACCAAGGAAACCACCAGAGACACCTTCTCCAGGGACCACGCCCCGGCGCTGTCCATCGACCCCGGTGACACGGTGGTGGTGCGCTCGCTCGACGCCTCCGGCTACCTGAGCAGGCAGACCTTCCCCGGTGAGCAGCGGGAGAAGATGTTCGCCGAGCCCCGTGGCCACTGCCTGACCGGGCCGATCGAGGTGCGCGGGGCCCAGCCGGGCGACCTGATCGCGCTCCGCCTGGGTTCGCTGCTCCCCGGCGACTGGGGCTGGACGGTGGCCGCCGCCCTGGACACCCCGGTGACCCGCCGCCTCGGCCTCGCCGAAAGCCCGCCGGCCTGGCTGCTGTGGGAGCTAGACCCAGACTCAGGCAAGGGCACGAACGACCGGGGGATCTCACGTCCCCTCGCCCCGTTCCTTGGCGTCATGGGCCTGGCGCCCGAGGCGCCGGGCGAGCACTCGACGATCCCGCCGCGCGCGGAGTGCGGCGGGAACATCGACTGCAAGGAACTCGTTGCCGGGGCCACGCTGTTCCTGCCGGTGACGGTGCCGGGCGCGCTGCTGTACCTGGGCGACGGTCACGCCGCGCAGGGCGACGGCGAGGCCGGCGGCACGGCCATCGAGTGCCCGATGACCACGGAGGCGACGGTTGACCTGATCAGGGGCCACCTGGTCGCGGGCGACCTAACCACAGGCCGGCCGCTCGCCGGCGTGCACGCGGAGACGCCCGCGGGGAGGATCACCTTCGGCTTCGACGCCGACCTCAACGCGGCGATGGGCGACGCGCTCGACGCGATGGTCACCTGGATGCAGTCCCTCTACGACCTGGACAAGGCGACGGCGCTAGCGCTGGCAAGCACCTGCGTGGACCTGCGCGTCACCCAGGTCGCGAACCAAACCTGGGGCGTGCACGCGGTCCTGCCCGACGGGCTTACCTCATGAGCGGGGTGACCGCGAGCTGGCCGGTGCACGAGGGTGTCCTCAAGCTGGGCGACCTGCCCGCCGAGCGGGGCGGGGTGATCCGCGACGCCCGGCTCTCCTGGCAGTCGCACGGCACGATCAACGCCGCGGGTGACAACGTCATCGTCTACCCGTGCAGCTACAAGGCGAATCACGACGGCCTGTCCTGGCTGATCGGTCCGGACGGGGTACTCGACCCGACCCGGTGGTTCATCGTCATCCCCGACATGTTCTCCAACGGCCTGTCCTCCGGTGCCGCCGATAGCGAGGACTACCCCGCCCTGGTCACGATGACGGACAACGTGCGGGCCCAGTACTCGCTGCTGGCCGGCCACCTCGGTGTGACCAGGGTCGCCGCAGCGTACGGGTTCTCGATGGGCGCCGGACAGGCCTACCACTGGGCGGCCCTCTACCCCGACTTTGTGCAGCGCGCGATCGTCGTCTGCGGCAGCGCGCGGACCTCGGTGCACAACCGGGTGTTCCTGTCCGGGCTGCTGCGCACCCTGGAGGCCGCGCCCGAGTACCGGGGGAACGGGCGGTTCGGCGCGGAGCCGGCCGCCGCGGTGCGCGCGTTCGCGCACATCTACGCGGGCTGGGGGCTGAGCCAGGACTTCTACCGCGAGCGGCTGTACGAGACGGCGCTGGGCGCGCCCGACCTGGCCAGCTTCCTGCGCACCGACTGGGAGAAGGAGTTTGGCGCGCACCGCGCCGCGAACCTGTATGCGCAGGCTCTCACCTGGCAGGAGGCGGACATCAGCGCGAACGAACTGTACGGCGGCGACCTGCCGCGGGCGCTCGGGGCGATCACCGCGCGGGTACTGCTCCTGCCCAGCGCCACCGACCTGTACTTCCGGGTGGCCGACAATGAGGCTGAGCTGCGTAACCTGAGATCGGCCGAGCTCGCGGTGATCCCTAGCATCTGGGGGCACCGCGCCGGCAATCCCCGGGGCATCCTCGCCGATCTCGAGTTCCTGACCAGCCGGGTCCGCGCGTGGCTTGACGCCTAGGCCTGACCCGCGCCGCGGCCCTTATCCCGTGACGGCTTCCCATTCGAACCCGTCAGGGTCGGTGAAGGAGCCGGCGTCGCCGCCGATCGCGAGCCGGTGCGACCCGGAGCCGTCGGGTGCCACGCCTGCGTCCTTGGCCAGGGCGCGGCGCCCGTAGAGCCCCAGCTTGACGGGACTCGACGGAAGGGCGAACTCGACGTACTTGCCGAAGCTCTTCGCCACGGAAAGCCCGCGGTCGGTGTAGAACCGCTTGCTCGCCGCCACGTCCTCGGCGCCGAGCAGAAGCACGATCTGGTCGATCTGCCTGGTCGCGGGGCCCTTGTCCTTCTTCGCCGAGGTCGCGACCTTCCATATCGTCCCGTCCGGGGCCCGTACCACGCCGCCGTAGCCCCAGAGGGACTTGGCGACCGGTTTCAGCGCCGTGGCGCCGGCGTCGACGGCGGCGCCGACGAGGGCCTTGACGTCAGCGGGCTGCGACACGGTGAGCGAGAGGGTGAAACCGCGGAAGCCGGTCGTCGGCGCCTCAGCGGACCTGAACCGCAGCGGTGTGTCCAGGCAGAAAGCGGCGGCGTAGAAGCTCTTGGCGGCCGCGGGGTCTGTCACGTCGATGGTTACTGATTCGATGGAAGTCATGCGGCCACGCTAATCAGGCTCCGTTGGCCGGCGCTTCTCGATTCCTGCTCGCCGCGCAGGCCGGCGGAAAGCGAGCAGTTTTGGAGAAGCCTCGGTCGCAAAGCCGCCTTTACCGTGACCGGTATGTGCATCGCCTTTGACGGCGCCTACATCCTCGAGGCGCCGGCCGTGGACCCCGACATCACCGATGAGCAACGCTGCGTCGCCGAGATGATGCCCGCCGGCGCGAGCGGTGAGGACTCCGAGCGGCCGGAGCCGCTCCGCCTGAGGTCGCCGCCGGCCGTCATGCCTGACCCCGTCCTTGCGGTGAGTGCCTCGCTAAAGTGAGCACCTAAAAAGGGTGAGTCACTCACCTAATCGCCGCGTAGCCGCATCCGGGTTCGGCGTAAAACTACATTGGCTTACTTTCTCTAGCTAGTGTCCTCAGCCTGGTCCTCGATCGACCACGGAACTTCACCGTATAGAGGTCAGCGCCGTTGACTTCAGTGGCGGGTGGTGCCCATGAGGGTGGTGCGCGGACTGCGACGCGGCGCCCGCGCGCGGGTGCGACGTGATCGAAAAGCTTTTTCATGATCATGTGGATTCCGCATCTTATTAGCTGCTGAATTCACATGATCATGGGCCGGAGCGCGACGGGGCCTCGACAATCCGGACGAAACGGGCACGTGCTGGCCTGACGCGAAGGCGGGGGGCGCCTAGGTCAACGGCATCGGCAGCGGGACCAGTAGAGGCCGGCGGAGGTAAGGTCGGCGTCATGGGGAAGCGGTGGAACAATCCGGACTTCCTCGCCGAGTTGGCTGAGGCGGGAGGCACCCAGGAACTGGTCAAGTTCTGGCGGTCGCCCGTCTTCAGTGAGAAATTCTCGGACGTCCCGGCGTTCCTGCTGCCCCGGTTCACGGAGATGGCCGCCGAGGTCCCCGACACGCCCACCGGGCGGCGCGTCTACTACGAGCGGGTCCACTGCCTCCTGGCGCTGGCGTCCGTCGCCAGGCGCGCCGACCCTGCCTCTATCCGCCTCGACGAGCCGCCCGCTGAAGCCGAGCGGGACCTCGGCCGCGTCCTGGGCCAGGCCTTCCACCAGGGATGCTCGATCGCGGACGCCGCGCTCGCCACCGGGCTCACGCCCGACCGGGTCGTCGCGATCGGGAAGCGCACCATCCGCGGCACCAAGTGGCTCAGCCGGGTGACGGCAGACCCGGATCTAGCGACCTGAGGCCCTCAGGGCGCCGCGCTCGCCCTCGGCCAGGAGCAGCGGCCTCACGGCTGACCTGCGCGGTTGCGCGGAGCGGCACCGCTTTGAAATTCTCAGGTGTCTCGCAGCGGAGGAGGAACCAT
>Ga0210389_10002677_pt1 | contig 13987 bp, 14 predicted proteins | sample IncBWH28OmetaG_FD_160127 | JGI IMG/M metagenome (GOLD analysis project Ga0210389, IMG submission 160127) | Forest soil microbial communities from Barre Woods Harvard Forest LTER site, Petersham, Massachusetts, United States - Inc-BW-H-28-O ...
ATTGGCGATCAGGGATGCGGTCAACGTCAGGCCGGTTGGGCCGGCGCCTACCACTAGGACGTCGGTGTCGTTCATGGTCCACTCCTCGCGAAGATTGAATTCATTTAGTCAACGCTTGTTGGCATACCACCATGGTCGCGCGCCGCTGTGGCAATGTCAACAGTTGTTGGCCTACAGTTGTTGACATGAGACGATCGTCTGACGAGACCAAGGCGGCCATCCTTGCGGCGGCCCGTGAGCGGTTCGGCGCGGCCGGCTTCCAGGCGGCCACCATTCGGGCAATCGCCGCCGACGCCGGCGTGGACCCCGCGATGGTGATGCGGTACTTCGGCAACAAGGACAAGCTGTTCGCCGCCGCTGCCGAGTTCGACCTGAGGTTTCCCGATTACGCGACCACCGCCCCGACGCAGGTCGGGCGGTCGCTGGTTCGGCACTTTCTGGAGCGCTGGGAGGGTGACGAGGCGCTGGTGATCCTGCTGCGATCCAGCGCCACCAACGGCGAAGCCGCGCATCGGATGCAGGAGATTTTCGGGACCCAACTGGAGCCCTTGGTCGCCTCGCTGGTGCCGGTTGAGGAATGCGCTGCCCGGGCCGGGCTGATCGCCACGCAGATCCTCGGTATGGCTTTGTGTCGCTTCGTGTTGCGGCTACCGCCCGTCGTCGCGATGACCCGCGACGAGATCGTCGAGTGGGTCGGCCCGACGATACAGCGCTACCTCGGGCTGCCGGAGGGCTGAAAACCTAAGCGTCGCCGGTCAACCCGATGCCGCGGTAGCGACGCAGTCGCGCCGCCAGCCGCTCGCGGGTGGGGATGTCGCGCAGTGCGTGCAGCTCGGCGGCTATCGCGCGTGACAGCCGCTGGGAGAATTCGAGCGGCTCGTCGGCGGCGTCGGGGTGCTCCGGCACGATGGCGTCGACAATCCCGGACGCCAGCAGGTCGGCCGACCGGATGCCCTGGGCCGCCGCGAGTTCGGGGGCATGAGCGGTGTCACGGAACACGATCGCGCTGGCGCCCTCCGGCGGCAACGGCGCCAGCCAGCCGTGCAGGGCGGCCAACACCCGGTCGGCGGGCAACATCGACAGTGCGGGTCCGCCGCTGCCCTGGCCCAGCAGGACCGAAACCGTCGGGGTATCCAGCGTCACGAGTTCGGCCACGCAGTGCGCGATCTGGCCGGCCAGTCCGCCCTCCTCGGCGTCTGCGGACAGCGCGGGGCCGGCGGTGTCAATCACCAGCACCAGCGGCAGGCGCAGCTCGGCGGCCAGCGCCATGCCGCGCCGGGCCGCGCGCAGCGAAGCGGGGCCGACAAGTCCGCCGGTGACGCGCTGCTGGCCGAGGACCACCGCGGGTTGCCCGTTGAATCGGGCCAGCGCCAGCAGCGTGGTCGCCGCCTCGCCCAGGCCGATGCCGGACAGCGGCTCCGGGTCGGTCGCGGCGTGCCGCAGCAGGTATCCGACGCCCGGCCGGTCTGGCCGTCGGGATGCCAGCACCGAGTCCCACGCGGGCACGTCGGGTATCGGCTCGGGCGGTTCCGGCTCGGGCAGCGGCTCGGGTGGATCGGCTATCACCCGCAGCGCGCGGTCCAGCGTGTGGCGCAGCTCGTCCAGCGCGACGACGCCGTCGATCACCCCATGTTGCTGCAGGTTCTCCGCGGTTTGGATGCCCGGCGGAAATGGTTCGCCGTACAGCAGCTGGTACACCCGGGGCCCGAGGAAGCCGATCAGAGCGTGCGGCTCGGCGACGGTGACGTGGCCCAGCGAACCCCACGAGGCGAACACCCCGCCGGTGGTCGGATTGCGCAAGTAGACGAGATAGGGCAGGTGTGCCTGCTTGTGGAGCCTGACCGCCGCGGTGATCTTCACCATCTGCAAAAACGCGACGGTGCCCTCCTGCATGCGGGTTCCGCCCGAGCTCGGCGAGGCCAGCAACGGCAGGCGCTCGGCGGTCGCTCGCTCTACGGCGGTGGTGATCCGTTCGGCCGCCGCCACCCCGATCGAGCCGCCGAGGAAGCCGAATTCGCAGACCACCACCGCCACCCGGCGCCCGAACAGGCGCCCCTCGCCCGTCAGCACCGCTTCGTCCATACCCGTGGCGGCGCGGGCCTCGGCCAGTTCCCGCTCGTAGGACTCGGAGATGGGCACCGCCACCAGTTCGCGGTCCCAGCTGAGGAAAGACCCTTCATCGAGGACCGCATCGCGCAGCTCTCCGGTTGTGATACGAGTCACGGAACGAGGCTATATAGGGTGGGTTGCATGATCGGTGTCACCCAGGCCGAAGCTGTCATGACAATTGAGCTGCAGCGCCCGAAGCGCCGCAATGCCCTGAATTCCGAGCTTGTCGACGAGCTGCGTGAGGCCATCCAGAAGGCCGGCGACGACGGGTCAACGCGCGCGATCGTGCTGACCGGCCAGGGCACGGTGTTCTGCGCCGGCGCGGATCTGTCCGGAGACGCGTTCGCCGCCGACTATCCCGATCGGCTCATCGAGTTGCACAAGGCGATGGATGCGGCTCCGGTGCCGGTGATTGGGGCCATCAACGGCCCGGCCATCGGCGCCGGCTTGCAGCTGGCCATGCAGTGCGATCTACGCGTCGTCGCGGTCGACGCCTTCTTCCAGTTTCCGACCTCGAAATACGGTCTTGCCCTTGACAATTGGAGCATCCGCAGACTGTCTTCGCTGGTTGGTCACGGGCGCGCCCGCGCGATGTTGCTGACCGCGGAGAAGCTCACCGCCGAGGTGGCGTTACAGACGGGGATGGCCAACCGGATCGGTACGCTGCCCGACGCGCAGGCCTGGGCGGCCGAGGTGGCCGGCCTTGCGCCGCTGGCGATACAGCACGCCAAGCGGGTGCTCAACGACGACGGCGCCTTTGAGGAACCCTGGCCCCTACACAAGGAGCTGTTCGACAAAGCCTGGGGAAGCCAGGATGTCATCGAAGCCCAGGTCGCGCGGATCGAGAAGCGACCCGCCAAGTTCCAGGGGGCCTGACCGTCGTGTTGCGGGGTGCGCTAAGACTGGCCGCCGGCACGGCATCGTTGACGGCCGGCGGTTGGGTGCTGCGCGCACTGCGCGGGGCGCCGGGCGCCCTCGGTGCGTCTCCGGAGTCGATCCGGGCGGTGGCGCAGGGCTCGCCCAACTACTCCGATGGCCAGTTCGTCAACCTCGACCCGGCCTCGGCGGTCAAGATAGACCGCGAGGAAATGCGGCGCATCGCGTGGGAGCTCGTGGGTGGGCGCGGCGGAAGCCTGCCGGCAGCGCCGATTCCACTGGCGGCCCCGCAAATCTTCGAAACTGACCCCAGCACGCTCGCGGTCAGCTGGTTCGGCCACTCGACGGCGCTGCTGGAGATCGATGGTTACCGGGTGCTCACCGATCCGGTGTGGAGCAACCGCTGCTCGCCGTCGGACATCGTCGGACCGCAGCGCCTGCATCCGCCGCCGGTGCAGCTGGAGGGGCTGCCCGCCGTCGATGCGGTGGTCATCAGCCACGACCACTACGACCACCTCGACCTCGACACCATCATCGCGCTGGCCCGCACACAGCGGGCACCGTTCTTCGTGCCGCTCGGCGTCGGCGCGCACCTGCGCGGGTGGGGAATACCGGAGGACCGCATCGTCGAGCTGGACTGGCATCAGAGCGCTCAGGTCGACGACCTCACCTTGATTTGCGTGCCCGCGCGGCACTTTTCGGGCCGGTTCTTCGACCGTGACAACACCCTCTGGGCGTCGTGGGTCTTTGTTGGTCCGACTCGTCGCGCCTATTTCGGCGGCGACACCGGCTACACCAAAAGCTTCACGCAAATCGGTGCCGACCACGGACCCTTCGACCTGACCCTGTTACCCATCGGGGCGTACAACACGGCATGGCCCGACGTTCACATGAATCCCGAGGAGGCGGTGCGGGCGCATCTGGACATCACCGACCCGGGGTCGGGGCTGCTGGTGCCGGTCCACTGGGGCACGTTCCGGCTGGCTCCGCACCCGTGGGCTGAACCGGTCGAGCGCCTGCTGGCGGCCGCGACCCCCGCTCAGGTCGACGTGGCGGTGCCTCAACCCGGTCAACGCATCGATCCCGCCGCGCCGCGCAGGTTCAACCCGTGGTGGCGGCTCTGACTCTCGCCAGCTGTTCGGGCCGGGTGGGCAGCGCGCGCTAAAGTTTGCGGCCATGACGAAACGCGCGGCAAGGGCCGCGGTCGTTGCGCTCTTGGTTGTGCTGACTGGATGCGGGTCCGGGCAACCGGTATCCAGCCCACCGTCCGCAACATCCGACGCGCCACCCAACGAAGTCTCGGGTCTCGCGATCCCCGCCGGTCGCATCGATGATGCCATTGCAAAAGTCGACGGCCTGGTCGGCGACCTGATGAAACGCAGCGGCATTCCCGGCATGACCGTAGCCGTCGTCCATGGTGGAAAGACGGTCTATGCCAAGGGTTTCGGCGTCAGGGACGCAAGCAAGGGTGACGGGCCAGACAACAAGGTGGACGCCGATACCGTCTTCCAGTTGGCATCGATTTCGAAATCGGTGGGCGCCACGGTGGTGGCACATGAAGTCAGCGACAACGTCGTCACCTGGGACACACCGGTGGTCTCCAAGCTGCCGTGGTTTGCACTCAACGATCCATACGTCACTAGCCATGTCACCATCGCCGACCTGTTCTCCCATCGTTCCGGGCTGCCCGACCACGCCGGTGACAAACTGGAGGAACTGGGCTACGACCGCCGGCAGACGCTCGAACGGCTGAAGTACTCACCGTTGGCGCCTTTTCGAATCAGCTACGCGTACACCAACTTCGGGGTGACCGGCGCCGCGGAGGCGGTGGCGGCCGCGGCGGGCAAACCGTGGGAGGACCTGTCGGACGAGGCGCTGTACCGCCCACTGGGCATGGCGTCCACGAGTTCACGATTCGCCGACTTCGTCGCCAGGCCCAACCACGCGGTCAACCACGTCAAAGTCGGTGACAAATGGGAGCCGCGCTTTCAACGCGATCCGGATCCGCAGTCGCCCGCGGGCGGGGTGAGTTCGTCGGTCAACGACATGGCGCGCTGGCTGATCATGCTGCTGGGCAACGGAACTTACCACGGCCAGCGCGTCGCATCGCCGGAGGCGCTGTTGCCCGCCAACACCGCGGAGGTCATCTCGGCGCCGGCGACCACGCCGAAGGCGCGGTCCAGTTTCTACGGCTACGGCTTCAACGTGTCGGTGACCTCGTCGGGACGCACCGAGTACAGCCATTCCGGTGCTTTTGCGTTGGGGGCTGCGACGAACTTCGTCGTGCTGCCATCAGAGGACGTCGGCATCATCGCACTGACCAACGCGGCACCCCTCGGCGTGCCGGAGACGCTGACCGCCGAATTCATGGATCTGGTGCAATACGGACAGATTCGCGAAGACTGGGCCAACCTGTACCAGCAGGCGTTCGACGCGATGAACAAGCCGGAGGGCTCGTTGGTGGGCAAGCAGGCGCCGGCCAATCCCGCGCCGGCCCGCCCGCTGAGCGACTACACCGGCGGGTACGCCAATGACTACTGGGGTCCGGCCGAGGTGACCGAACGCGACGGCGCGTTGCAACTGGCGATGGGGCCGAAAAACCAGATGTTCCCCCTTACGCACTGGGACGGTGACACCTTCACGTTCCCGGTGGCGGGCGAAAATGCGCCGCCCGGAACGATTTCCAAGGCCGTCTTCTCCGGGTTCCCCCGTACGACGCTGAACCTGGAGTACTTCGACTTGGGCACGGACTTGGACAAGCTGGGAACCTTCACCCGATGACACTCGCTGATACCTTGGGTTTGACCGATGCCGACGTGGCGGAGCGGGTCGCCGAAGGCAAGAGCAACGCCGTTCCGGAACGCGCGACCCGCAGCGTCGCGGCGATCATCCGGGCCAACGTCTTCACTCGGATCAACGCGATCCTCAGTGTGCTGCTGGTGATCGTGCTGGCGACCGGTTCGCTGATCAATGGGCTGTTCGGCTTGCTCATCGTCGCCAATAGCGTCATCGGAATGGTCCAAGAGATTCGGGCCAAGCAGACGCTGGACAAGCTTGCGATCGTCGGGCAGGCGAAACCGGTGGTGCGCAGGCAATCCGGGACCCGGACGCTGCCGCCCGGCGAGGTCGTCCTCGACGACATCATCGAGCTCGGTCCGGGCGACCAGGTCGTCGTCGACGGCGAGATCGTCGAGGCAGAGAACCTCGAGGTCGACGAGTCGCTGCTGACCGGCGAGGCCGACCCGATCGACAAGGTCGTCGGTGACGCGGTGATGTCCGGCAGCTTTGTGGTCGCCGGCGTCGGCGCGTACCGCGCCACCAAGGTCGGCCCGGAAGCGTACGCGGCCAAGGTCGCGGGGGAGGCCAGCAAGTTCACTCTGGTGAAATCCGAACTGCGCAACGGTATTAACCAGATTCTGCAGTTCGTCACCTACCTGCTGGTGCCGGCCGGTTTGCTGACGATATACACCCAGTTGTTCAGCACACACGCGGGTTGGCGGCAGTCGGTGCTGCGGATGGTCGGCGCGCTGGTGCCGATGGTGCCCGAGGGCCTGGTGCTGATGACATCGATCGCGTTCGCGGTTGGCGTCATCAGGCTCGGTCAGCGTCAATGCCTGGTCCAGGAACTGCCCGCCATCGAGGGATTGGCCCGGGTCGACGTGGTGTGCGCCGACAAGACCGGCACCTTGACCGAGAACGGCATGCGGGTTTCCGATGTCGAGAAGGTCGCGGGACTGGCCGCGCAATCCGAAACGGTCGCCGACGTGTTGGCCTCACTGGCCGCGGGCGACGCCCGGCCCAACGCCAGCATGCAGGCGATCGGCGAGACCTATCACCGGCCGCCGGGCTGGATCGCCACTGCCACAGCACCTTTCAAGTCCGCCACCAAGTGGAGCGGGGTGTCCTACCGCGATCACGGCAACTGGGTGATCGGTGCGCCCGATGTGCTGCTCGATCCGGGATCGGCGGCCGCCGAACGGGCCGAGCGGATCGGCGCCCAGGGGCTGCGGGTGCTGCTGTTGGGCCGTGGCGAGCTGGCCGTGGACCACCCCGGCGCGCCAGGTCAGGTCACCCCGGTCGCGCTGGTGGTGCTCGAGCAGAGGGTGCGCCCCGACGCCGCTGAGACATTGGATTACTTCGCCGCACAGGATGTTTCGGTCAAGGTGATCTCCGGCGACAACGCGGTGTCGGTCGGTGCCGTCGCGGGCAAGCTCGGACTGCGCGGCGAGACGATGGACGCGCGCCAACTCCCCACCGACCCGGCCCAACTGGCTGAGGTGCTGGAGTCCTACACCACCTTCGGCCGGGTGCGACCCGACCAGAAGCGGTCCATCGTGCATGCGCTGCAATCGCACGGGCACAGCGTGGCGATGACCGGAGACGGTGTCAACGACGTGCTGGCCCTCAAGGACGCCGACATCGGGGTCGCGATGGGTTCCGGCAGCCCGGCGTCGCGCGCGGTGGCGCAGATCGTTTTGCTGGACAACAGGTTTGCCACGCTGCCCTATGTCGTCGGCGAAGGCCGGCGGGTGATCGGCAACATCGAGCGGGTCGCCAACCTGTTTCTGACGAAGACGGTGTATTCGGTGCTGCTGGCGCTGTTTGTGGGTACCGAATGCTTGTTTTCCAAATGGCTCAAGGCTGACCCCCTGCTGTACCCGTTTCAGCCGATCCACGTCACGATCGCGGCGTGGTTCACGATCGGAATCCCGTCGTTCATCCTGTCGCTGGCACCCAACAACGAGCGGGCTCACCACGGCTTCGTGCGGCGGGTGCTGACCTCCGCGCTGCCCTCGGGGCTTATCGTCGGCGTCGCTACCTTCGCCTCCTACCTGGTGGCTTACCACGGCCGTCACGCCACGTTCCAGCAACAGGAACAGGCGTCGACCGCGGCGCTGATCACGCTGCTGATGTCGGCGCTCTGGGTGCTCGCCGTGGTGGCGCGCCCCTACCAGTGGTGGCGAGTGGCGCTGGTGGTGGCGTCCGGCGCGGCCTACGTGGTGATATTCAGCATCCCGTTGGCCCGAAAGGAGTTCCTGCTCGACCCGTCGAACGTGGCGGTCACCTCGACCGCGCTGGGAATCGGCGTGCTGGGCGCCGCGGCCATCGAGGCGACGTGGTGGATCCGGGCCAAGATGTTGGGCGTGCAACCGCGGTTGTGGCGCGAGCCGGCCGGGTCGGTCCGGGCGACTAACGTGGCCGGGGCGCCGGCAAGTTAGGGTTTTACCAGCCAAGTAGGTTTCCCCGGGCGTACTGGGGAAGGTCGGGGAAGGACCGCGCATGGGATTCGTGGATAAGGCAAAAGACCTGTTGTCGCAGAACGCCGAGAAGGTCGAGGCGGCGATCGACAAGGCCGGCGACTTCGTCGACGAAAAGACACAGGGCAAGTTCTCCGACACCATCCACAAGGTGCAGGAAGAGGCCAAGAAGGTCACCGGCTCGGCCGGCAAGGACGACCAGCAGAACTGAGCGCATGGCAAAACTCTCGGGATCCATCGACGTACCACTGCCCCCCGAAGAGGCGTGGCAGCACGCCTCCGATCTGTCCCGTTACAAGGACTGGCTGACCATTCACCGGGTCTGGCGGAGCGCGTTGCCCAAAGAGATCGAGAAGGGCACGATCGTCGAGTCGATCGTCGAGGTCAAGGGCATGTACAACCGGATCAGGTGGACGGTCGTGCGCTACAAGCCACCGGAGGGCATGACGCTCAACGGCGATGGCGTCGGCGGTGTGAAGGTCAAGCTGATGGCCAAAGTTACGCCCAAAAACGACGGCTCCGTCGTCAGCTTTGACGTACACCTCGGTGGCCCGGCACTTTTCGGGCCGATCGGAATGATCGTCGCGGCCGCCCTGCGCAGCGACATCCGCGAATCCCTGCAGAACTTCGTCACCGTGTTCACCCGACCCGATCCGAGCCTCAACGGGGATCGTGGCACCGGTCGCTGACCGCCTGGCGGACCTGGTTCGCGCCACCGTCGGCGTGGACTTGCCGGTGCGGATCCGCGCCTGGGACGGCAGCGAGGCGGGCCCCACCGACGACCCGGCCGGCCCGCTGCTGGTGGTGCGCTCGCGTCGCGCGTTGCGTCGATTGCTCTGGTGTCCAGGTGAACTCGGCCTGGCGCGGGCCTATGTGACCGGCGACATCGATGTCGAGGGTGACCTGGCCGACGGTCTGCGACGGGCCTGGCGCGTTTCCGGATCGCGGCGGGACGACACCGTGTCGCAGCGGGGTTGGGCGGTGGCGGCGTTGCGCGCGGTGGGGCTGGGTGCGGTAGGGCTGCCGCCCAGCCCTCCGGCCAGCGAGGCGCGGCTGTCGGGCCGGCTGCATACCCTGCGGCGCGATCGGGCAGCGATCGCGCACCACTACGACCTGTCCAACGATTTCTACCAGCTGCTGCTCGACGACCACATGGCGTACTCGTCGGCGTATTTCACCCGGCAAGGCCAGTCGCTGCACGACGCGCAGACCGCGAAGTTGGACATGATCTGCCGCAAGCTCGATCTCAAAGCGGGGGCGCAGCTGCTGGATGTCGGTTGTGGGTGGGGATCACTGATCCTGTACGCCGCACAGCGTTACGGTGTGCGAGCCACCGGGATCACGCTGTCGGCACGGCAGCGCGATTTCATCGCTGCCCGCGCCGCTGAACGTGGCCTGACCGACAGTGTCGAGGTACACCTGCAGGATTACCGCGATTTCGGCAAGCTCCCGACCTCGCGGGCGGCGTTCGACGGGGTGGCTTCCATCGAGATGGGCGAGCACGTGGGGGAGCGGCTGTATCCGACATACGTCGAAATCCTGCATCGCGCATTGCGGCCGGGTGGCCGGCTGTTGTTGCAGCAGATGTCGCGCCGCGCCGATGCGGCACCGGGTGGAGGGGCATTCATCGAGGCCTATATCGCGCCCGATATGCACATGCGGCCGCTCTGGCAGACGCTGCGCTACCTACAGGACGCGGGGTTCGAGATCCGTTCGGTCGCGGCGATGCGTGAGCACTACGCGCGCACCGCCGAGCACTGGATGAACACCCTGGAAAGCCGCTACGACGAGTTCGTGGCCCTGCTGGGCGACGAAATCGCGCGGGTGTGGCGACTGTACCTGGCCGGCGGTCGCCTCGCCTTCGAGGAAGGCCGGATGGGTGTGGATCAGATCGCGGCGGAAAAGGCCGGCGCGCGATGAGTTTCCGGTGCGGTTTGAGTCGATAGATGTGAACCCCGATCGCGGGGCCCAAAACGCCACGACCTAACAATTGGAGGCCACTATGCCCATCCGTGACGGCGCGCCGCTGGGCGCTCCCTGCTGGATCGATCTGACAACCTCGGACGTCGAGGGCGCCCAGGACTTCTACAACACCGTTTTCGGTTGGACGTTCGAGTCCGCCGGACCCGAGTACGACGGATACGTCAACGCCGCCAAGGACGGCCACCGCGTGGCCGGCCTGATGGCCAACCGCCCAGAGTTCGGGTCGCCGGACAACTGGTCCACCTACTTCCTCACCGCCGATATCAACGCGACCATGTCCGCGGTGACCGCGGCGGGTGGCTCGGTGTGCCTGGAAACCATGGAGGTGCCCGCCAAGGGGTACATGGGTCTGGTGGCTGACCCGTCGGGCGCGTTCTTCGGGTTGTGGCAGCCTTTGGAGCACCGCGGCTTCGAGGTGATCGGGGAGGCCGGCTCTCCGGTGTGGCATCAGCTGACCACGCGCGACTATCGCGCCGCGGTCGACTTCTACCGCGAGGTCCTCGGGTGGCGGACCGAGCAGATTTCGGACACCGACGAGTTCCGTTACACCACAGCGTGGTTCGGCGACCAGCAATTGCTCGGCGTGATGGACGGCGCCGGCTGCCTGCCCGACGGTGTCCCGTCGAACTGGACGATCTTCTTCGGCGCCGAGGATGTCGACAAGACGCTGCAGGTCATCGCCGATAACGGGGGCGCGGTGGTGCGGGGGGCCGAGGACACCCCCTACGGCCGGTTGGCCGCGGCGACCGACCCGACGGGCGTCATCTTCAATCTGTCCTCGCTGCAGAGCTGACCCGGCGGCGCCACGCCAGCGTGGCGTTCGCTCACACGGGCGCGGAGCCAGGTCGGCTAATCTCGCAACCATGACCCGCCGCCTGCATCCCGGTTGGCTGGTGGCGCTTTTCGCGTTGCTCATTTCGGCCAGCGCCTGGATGCCGTGGCTGACGACGGCGGCCAACGGCGGCGGCTGGGCCAGCGCCGTCGGAGGCACGCACGGCAGTCTGGTACTGCCGCCGGGTTTCGGTGCGGGCCAGCTCATCGTGTTGTTGTCGTCGACGTTGCTGGTGGCCGGGGCGATGGTGGGCCGCGGCCTATCAATGCGGCTCGCTTCCGTTGCCGCGCTGGTCATTTCGCTGCTCATCGTCGCGCTCACCGTGTGGTACTACAAAATCAACGTCCACCCGCCGGTGTCGGCCGAATACGGCCTTTACGTCGGCGCGGTCGGCGCGGTCTGCGCGCTCGTGTGTTCGGCTACGGCCGTGATCGGCGGGGTGGCTTCCCGCCGATCCAGCCGGTGAGACTTCAGGCCGACGGAAACTCGTGCTTACCTGAGGCGGCGCTGGCGCCGGGCTCGTTGACGCCGAATACGAAGGGCGCGAAGACGACCTCGCGGCCGTCCGGGTCGCGATAGGTGACCGCACCGTTCGCATCCCAATACGGGTGCTGCTGCACGGCTTTCATCCCCGCGTCCTGAAGGCGTGCGATCGCGGCCTGCTGTGCCTCGATGTCGGGGAAGTACAGGCACAGCTGTTCCTGGTGGTCCACGGTGACGGGCTCGACCGACTCGACGATTTCCAGCGTCAGGTTCCAGCTGGGCAGGCCGAAAATGGCACCGTTACTGCCGTAGCTTGCCTCGAACGTCTCGTAGAGCGGCAACCCCACCAGTTCACGGTAAAACCGCACCGTCTCTTCGAAGTTCGACGAGCGGCGAGCAAAGCGAATGGCGCCGATCGACGCCAACCGTGAGGGCCAGTGTGTGTGGCGACGCTTTTTCTTATCCATTGCTACTCCGATTCGCCGGGCCCGCAGATCTGCAGGCCGCTACTCGTGTTCTCTGGCGTGTCATACGTGCGGTGACCATCACAGCCCGATGGTGCTTGCGGCTGACTTCGCGGTATGCCAGCGCCGCAGCCGGTGCCCTGGCGCCCATGTCGAATGTGTGCCGCTGGAAATCCGTTCTGGCAGAAGAAGTTTGCACACCGGTCCGTCGGCGATCCGGGCAGCGTCGAAGACCACGCAGTAAGACGCGTCGGCGTTCATGTCGGTGGTCAGGGTGACCAGGTAGCCGTCGTCCTCGCCGGTGCCGCCGACGCGCGGCGCCATCGCGGTCTCGCTTCCGTAGACGCCGTCGCCGAACGAGACGCGGTGCTGGTCTCCGGTGAATAGGTCGTGTTTGACCAGCCCGTCGAACAGGAACCAGCCCGGTTTGCCGGTCGCCGCATAGGTGTATCGGTATCTGCCCGCGGTGTAGTCGGCATTGATGGTCCCGAATTCGGTGACGGACTCCGACAGCTGTTCTTCTTTCACGGCGCCGGTGACCAGATTGAAACGCCAGCGGTGCAGCCGCGCCTGCAGACGATCCAGCGCCAGGAACCGAAACAGCTTCTCCCACTTCGCTCCGCCGGTGGTGCCGGCTTCGGTCGGCTGGGGATCGCCTTCGAAGAAGCCGTCGAGCACGATCTCGTCGCCGTCTTCATAGGCGTTGGTGAAGTGCAGCACGAAGGTCGGGTCCGCCTCGAACCACCGGATGTCGTCGGTTCCACCCCGGCGGGGCAGCACCGCGAAGCGAGACGGAATGTCGGGGTAGAAGCGCGGCAGGTGCACATCGTGTGCGAGCAGCCTCGGGTCCCAGAACAGCGGGAAATCGTTGAGGATCACATAATTTTCGGTGAAAGCCATGTCGTGCGGCAGCCGTGGCCCCGGCAGCGGGACGTCGACGTAGTGGGCCAGCTCGTTGCTCTCGTCGACCACGCCGTAGTGCATGTACGGTTCTTGCTTGCCGTAGTTGAAGAAGAGCAGCTCGCCGGTTGTGTTGTCGACTTTCGCATGCGCCGACACGCCCCAGTCCGCCGGGAAACGCCCCTTCCAGGTTTCCTTGCCGAGCGTGTTGGCCGAGTACGGGTCGAGCCGGTACAGGTCGCCGCACTGGTAGAAGCTGGTCAGCGCGATACCGCGGTGACGACCACGTCGGTGCTCGACGCGTCCTTCATCCGGGTACGCGCGCCCCAGCCCTGTTCGTGCTTGGCCAATTGCACGGGTTCGGCCAGTCCCGGCCACAGCGGTTCGCCCGTCTCGCATTCGGCCAGGAATCCGTCGGTGCGCACAAAGCGGTTGCGGTAGAAGGCTTTTCCGTCGCGGAAGCCGACGACGTGCACCATGCCGTCGCCGTCGAACGGGTGATAGGTCTTGAACGCCGGATGCAACGGGTTTTCGGTGTTGCGCAGGTAGACGCCGTCCAGGTCGCGCGGGATTTCGCCCGTCACGGCGTTGAGGTCGTCGGCGTCCCACTCGGTGGTCTGTGGGCGCCAGGGTCCGGTCCGGTACGGGTGGTCGTCGTCTTCGGGCAGGGTGGACAGGAACTTGCCGACGATCTCGACATCCATGTCAGGCGCCTTGGGTGGAAGCGACGACGAAACTCACCGTGGTGGCGGTGCTGCCACCGAAGTTCAGGGTGCCGAAGGTCTTTGCGCCTTCCACTTGATACTCGCCGGCCGCGCCGCTGACCTGTTTGGCCGCGTCCAGCAACATCCGCACCCCGGAGGCCCCGACCGGGTGTCCGCCGCCGATCAGTCCGCCGCTCGGGTTGATCGGCAGCCGCCCGCCGATCTCGATCTCGCCGTTTTCGATGGCCTTCCACGACTCGCCCGGCCCGGTCAGCCCGATATGGTCGATCGCCAGATACTCGCTGGGGGTGAAGCAGTCGTGCACCTCGAACCCGTCCAGGTCGTCCAGGGTCACGTGTGCGCGGCGCAAGGCGTCGC
>Ga0210389_10002678_pt1 | contig 13983 bp, 11 predicted proteins | sample IncBWH28OmetaG_FD_160127 | JGI IMG/M metagenome (GOLD analysis project Ga0210389, IMG submission 160127) | Forest soil microbial communities from Barre Woods Harvard Forest LTER site, Petersham, Massachusetts, United States - Inc-BW-H-28-O ...
GATCGACCATGCTACGGATGATGCGATCTTCCTCGATCCTTTCGGTCCTGCAATCGATCGTGTCTACCGTGCGGCCGTCGCGCAGCACCGTGATACGGTCGGCGACCTTGGCGACCTCGTTCAGCTTGTGCGAGATCAGGATCGAGGCGATGCCCTGCGCCCGAAAGGCCAGCAGCCGATCGAGCAGCGCGGCGCTGTCGGCCTCGTTCAGGCTCGCGGTCGGCTCGTCCAGGATCAACAGGCGCACCTTCTTGGACAGCGCCTTGGCGATCTCGACGAGTTGCTGCTTGCCGACGCCGAGATCGGTGATGAGCGTGTCCGGATGCTCGCGCAGGCCGACCTGCGCCAATAGCTCGGAGGTGCGGCGGTAAACTTCGTTCTGGTCGATGACGCCTAACCGCGACGGCGGATGCGTGAGGAAGATGTTCTCCGCAATCGACATCAGCGGGATCAGCGCCAGTTCCTGGTGGATGATGATGATCCCGAGCTTCTCGGTGTCGTTGATGTCGCGAAAGCGCCGCTCCTCGCCGTCGAAGATGATGGTGCCTTCGTAATCGCCGGCGGCATAGACGCCGCTCAGCACCTTCATCAAGGTCGACTTGCCGGCCCCGTTCTCGCCGACGAGGGCGTGGATCTGCCCTGTTTGCACGGTGAAATTGACATCGCGCAACGCACGCACGCCGGCAAAGCTCTTGCTGACACCGCGCATCTCCAGCATGGCCGTCATTGCATTCAAGTCCCGCAAAGCCGGCAGGCGCGAGAGGCGCCTGCCGCATATCTTGCTCAGTTAAATTGCGACTTCTTGTAGTAGCCGCTGTCAACCAGAACCTTCTCCCAATTGCTCTTGTCGACCACGACCGGCTTGAGCAAATAGGACGGCACGACCTTGACGCCGTTGTTGTAGGTCTTGGTGTCGTTGACCTCGACCTGCTTGTTGTTCAGCGCCGAGTCGACCATGGAGGCTGCGACCTTGGCAAGGTCTCGGGTGTCCTTGAAGATGGTCGAATACTGGTCGCCGCGCAGCAGCGCCTTGATCGAGGGCACTTCCGCATCCTGCCCGGAGATGATGGGCATCGGCTGGTCGGCGCTGCCATAGCCCACGCCCTTCAGCGAGGAGATGATGCCGATCGAAAGCCCGTCATAGGGCGAGAGCACTGCATCGACATGCTTCTTGCCGTAATAGGCAGAGAGCAGATTGTCCATGCGCGCCTGCGCGGTGGCGCCGTCCCAGCGCAAGGTCGCGACCTTGTCCATCCCCATCTGCCCGCTCGCCACCACGAGCTTGCCGCTGTCGATGTAGGGTTTCAGCACCGACATCGCGCCGTTGTAGAAGAAATAGGCGTTGTTGTCGTCGGGCGAACCGCCGAACAGCTCGATGTTGAACGGCCCCTTGCCGTCCTTGAGCCCGAGCTTCTGCTCGATCGACTGCGCCTGCAATACGCCGACCTGGAAATTGTCGAAGGTCGCGTAGTAATCGACATCAGGCGTGTCGCGGATCAGGCGGTCATAGGCGATCACGACGACGCCTTTCGCCTTGGCCTGCTTGAGCACGTCGGAGAGCGTGGTGCCGTCGATCGCCGCAATCACCAGCGCCTTGACGCCCTTGGTCACCATGTTCTCGACCTGCGAGAGCTGGTTCGGAATATCGTCCTCGGCATATTGCAGGTCGGCGCCGTAGCCCTTCTCCTTGAGCGCCTTGACCATGTTGTTGCCGTCGTCGATCCAGCGCGCGGAGGATTTGGTCGGCATCGCGATGCCGACGGTACCCTTCTCTTGCGCGGCCGCGCCGCCGTTCGACGCCAGTATCGTCAGGCCCGCCAGCGACAGCGCGAGCCCGATCGTCCTCAGTCTGAGCATGCTTCACTCCCTTTAGGTAACGAACGTGTTTTTGTTGGAAGGCTTCGTTTTGGCCGCCTCCGGTAACGGTGAGATTGCCACAAGGCTCCGACGCGGATATGGCGGCAGCCGCCAGTTTATCGGCGACCGATTCACTATTTCACGGATGATGCGCGGCAACTAGTCATATTATTTGACTATTTGGTTCCGACCAAGCGCGATCAGAGCATCCGATTGATTTCGCAGGGCTTCTCCCGACCCCACATGCGGCAACAGCCTCGCGACGCGTTGCGCGCCCGAGCTTTGCGAAGTCTGCCCTCAAAAGAGAGAGGGCGCAGGGAATGCCGGATGCCGAAACGCACCCGCAGCCTTGCGTGCAAAATGGTAGATAGCACGCACGCAAGTCACGACAGGTACGCCGAACATTCCGGCATTCCCTGCACGATGGTTTACGGCTTATGGCGCGCTCCCCGGGGTGCCGGGCTTGATAGCCCCCGTCACTTTCGCGAAACGTTTCGCAAAGCTTGACCTCAGCGTCGGGAGGCCAGGACCACACGCTTTTGCCGTCCGCACGCGCGCGTCGCTCGTCTTGCGCCGCCGCCCGCGTCCACCGCAACCCGCTTCACGTTTCGTGACGATTGGCCGTAACGTCCCTCTGGATGAGGCGGGATGCGATTTGAAAAACACGATTTCTGATATTCAGCAAATGAATTATTTCGCGTCGAGGCCTTGAAACATCGAAACATATTGGAGGGGCTTGCGAATTTCTTTTTTCCCGCAGGCAATTTCAGCGGACGATCAAGGCGTCCGCACATCGCGAGAAGCGAAAATCGCGCGAGTGATTTGCCCGTCGGGCAAAATCAGCTGTCGTCCTGGCGAAAGCCAGGACCCATTACCACCGGACGCTGTTGTTACGCGCGGTCCCGAACTACCGCGGAACACAGATAGATTCCGCGGTATGGGTCCTGGCTTTCGCCAGGACGACATTGGAGGGTGCACTTCAGACTGCTAACGGCTTCACGGCTTCTTGGTCAGCTTCTTGGCTTTCTTGGCGGCCTTCTTTGGTGCCTGCTTGACCGCTTTCTTGACCACCTTCGCCCGCCCAGCCGCAGGCGCGTTCTTCTTCAAATGAGTCTGATTGTATTCGATCGCGGCACGAACGAGGTCTTTCAGCGCGCGCTCATCGACCTTGTCGCCCTCGAAAAAATCGATCTCGCGCCGCATATTGCCGCCGAGGCCCGCATTGAAGAGCTTGTCGGGATCGGCGAACTTCGCCCCATGCGCAAAGGTGACCTTCACCTTGCCCTTGTGGGCATTGGCGACCGCGATCATGCCGTCGCGCGACCACACCGGACTGCCCATCCATTTCCATTCCTCGATGATCTCGCTGTCCGCGGCCAGGATGGCTTTGCGTATGCTGGCAAACGTCTTGCCGCGCCAATCCGTCAGGCCTGCGATCATGCGGTCAATGGTTTCAGATGCGTCCATGGATGGTCATGCCTCGTCTTCTGTTCCTGCGGCCAGAATCGTAAGATAACGCCGCCAGATTATGAAACGAGACACAAAGCCGCTGCAATCGCAGACGCGGGGGAACCCATGAAACGCACATGGACCATCATCGGCGTTGCCGACGTGCCGCGAAGCTTTGCCTGGTACCAGTCGCTACTCGGCTTGCCATCGACCGCCCCTGCCCACGACTATTTCGGGCAAATCGTCGATACCGATGGAACGGTGCTGCTCTGTCTGCACGCATGGGGCGCGCACGAGCATCCCTCGCTGACAAGTCCGGACGCCGCCATGCCCGGCAACGGCCTCCTCCTGTTCTTCCGCGTCGATGACTTCGATGCGGCTCTCCCAAGGGCACGGGCGCTCGCGAGCCGCCTGGACGAAGAGCCGCATCTCAATCCCAACACGCGAACCATGGAGTTCTCGCTGCGGGATCCTGATGGATACTACGTCACCATCAGCGCGCAGGGGCCGGCCTGATCTCCTGCGCTGTCCTCGAAACCATCCTTCGAACGAGATGGCCCTTCCACATCCACAAGCCCGATAGCACCATGACCGGAAAGAAGACAAACCGGGTCGGTGTTGCGTAGTCCGGCAGTACTGCAAACGGACTGTAGATGTAGCCGGTGATCGGAATGGCGCAGATGATGTGAATCCAGCGGATGATCACGCGTTGCGTAACGTCTCTCATGATGATTGTTCGCTCTCTTGTATCGGTGGCGGGGCGTTGTTTGAATTTGAATGATGCCGACGGCTTCACTCTGTCTTCGCCAACACCTCCTCCAGCTTGGCAAACATGTTCTGCCAGCCGGCGCGGGCGCCGCCATAGGCCTGCCGCTGGGTCGGCGCGAAACCCGCCTGCTCCACGCGCAGATGCGTTCCGCTGCTGGTCGGCGTCAGCGTGAACGTCACCACGCTCTGCAGGTTATAGGCGGGATCCTCGTGTGTGTGATTCCAGGTGTAGGACAGCGATTTGTTCGGCTCGACGGCAAGCACCTCGCAGTCGAGCACCCCGCCCCATTCGCCCCGAAGGTTGAAACTGTGCCCGACGACGGGCTTGAAGTCGTTCTTCATCAGCCACTCCTCGATCAAATGCGGTTGCGTCAGCGCGCGCCAGATCTTTTCCGCCGGAAAGGGAATGTCGCGTTCGATGACGACGGACAGCGTATCGGTCGCAGCTTTGGTCATTGGTCCATCCTTCCGAGTAGATCTTCGAGATCGTCGATCCGGGCCTCCCAGAACCCGGCCTGGCGCTTGGTCCAGTCGAGCAAGGGTGACAGCGCGCGGAGCTGCGCGCTGTAATGCGTCTGCCGGCCCTCAGGGCGATCGCGCACCAGCCCGGCCTGCTTCAACGCCGCCAGATGTTTCGAGACCGCCGGTTGCGAGACTTTGGCGCGGGCCGTGAGCGCCGCGACCGTCTGCTCCCCGTCGCGGCACAGCCGCTCGAAGATGGCCCGACGCGTCGGGTCGGCGAGTGTTTTGAACAGGACGTCGTGAGCGTTCGGCATGCGCAATATATAACTCACTGGTTATGGATTTACGTATAACCGACGGGTTATGGATGTCAAGCGGAGACCCGAAAAAAATGCTTGATCAGGCTCACCACATCTAGACATATTGACATATCGTGTATATGTCTTGGCATATGGAAGAGAGAACCACCGTCCGACTGCCAAGCGATCTGCTGACCCGCGCCAAACGCAAGGCCGCTGCTGAAGGCCGCACCCTCACGTCTTTGATCGCCGACGGCTTGCGGATGGCGCTTGCCGATGATCGCAGATCCGCGCGAGCCAAACGCGTACTACCCCGGGTGAGCAAAGCCAGCGGCGGATTGTTGCCAGGCATCGACATTGCGGATTCGCGCTCTCTTCAAGAGAGCGATGATATCGATTACGTATTGCGCCTGACTCGCTCCAAATGATCCTGCCCGATGTCAATGTCCTGGTCAGCGCGTTTCGCGCCGATCAACCCCAGCACTTGATCTGCCGTCCGTGGCTTGTCGATATCGTCTCACGCGAGGCCCAGTTCGGCCTATCGACATTGGTCCTCAGCGCGGTCACCCGGATCACGACCAACGGCCGCATCTTCAAATCGCCGAGCTCCATCAGCGAAGCCTTCGATTTTTGCCAAGATCTGCTTGCTCAACCTCACTGCCAACTCGTCGAACCGGGAGAGCGACACTGGAACATCTTTCGCAACCTCTGCATCCAGGCCGACGTGCGAGGAGCACGCGTAACCGATGCTTGGTTGGCGGCACTTGCCATCGAGTCTGGCTCTCAATGGATCACACTTGATCGGGACTTTGCCCGCTTCCCGGGACTCGATTGGCGCGTGCCGACGGCATGACGAAGGTCAGGCTGCGCCGGGGCTAGGCCGAACCCGTCAGCGTAGCTGCCAGCAGCTTGAAGTTCAGAACCAGAATGACCGCAGCCACGATCCACGACAGGATCGCGACTGGCACCGGTATTGCGAACGCGCCCATTTTCTTGCGGTCGGACACGAACTGCACGAGGGGAACGACAGCGAACGGCAACTGCATCGACAACACGACCTGGCTGAGTATCAGCAGCCTGGCCGTGCCCTGCTCTCCGTAAAGCGCGGTCACGACGACAACGGGGACGATCGCGATCGCGCGCGTGAGCAGGCGCCGCATCCAGTGCGGAAGACGGATGCGTAAAAAGCCTTCCATCACGATCTGGCCGGCCGAGGTCGCGGTAACTTTCGAGTTCAGGCCGGACGCCAGAAGCGCGATGGCAAACAGGACAGAGGCGATACCGACGCCGAGCAAAGGCGACAGCAGCGAATAGGCATCCTCGATCTCCGCCACGTCGGTCTTGCCATTGGCATGGAACACGGCGGCCGCCACCACCAGAATGGCGGCGTTGACGAACAGCGCCAGCATCAGCGCGATCGTGCTGTCGATGGTCGCCCATTTGACGGCATGGCGGCGGCCTTCGTCATCCCGCTCGAACCGCCGGGTCTGCACGATCGAAGAATGCAGATAGAGGTTATGGGGCATCACGGTCGCACCGATGATGCCGATGGCGATATAGAGCATCTCAGAATTGGTGACGATCTCGGGCGAAGGTATGAAGCCGCCGAGCACGCCGGCGACGGGCGGCGCGGCGAGGATGATCTGGATGAGAAAGCAGATCGCGATGACGACCAGCAGCGCGATGATGAAGGCTTCGAGGAAACGAAAGCCTTTGTTCATCAGGAGCAGCAGCAGGAAGGCATCGAACGCGGTGATCAGCGCGCCGCCAATCAGCGGGATGCCGAACAGCAGCTTCAGCGCTATCGCGGTACCGACGACTTCCGCCAGATCGCAGGCGATGATCGCCGCCTCGCAGGCGAGCCACAGCATGACGCCTACGCCGCGCGGATAGGCATCCCGGCAAGCCTGCGCCAGGTCGCGGCCGGTCACGATGCCGAGCCGAGCCGCCAACGCCTGAAGCAGGATCGCCATCAGGTTCGAGAGCATGATGACGGATAGCAGCGTGTAGCCGAATTTCGATCCGCCGGCGATGTCGGTCGCCCAATTGCCGGGGTCCATGTAGCCGACCGAGATCATGTAGCCGGGACCGGAAAACGCCAGAAGGCGCCGTAGCCACGATCCCCGTTGCGGCACCGGGATCGTGGCGTGGACCTCGGAGAGGCTAGTCTCGCCGGCATCCATCCGCCGGACAAAACGCCAGCCGCCCGATGGCTCCTGTCCGAACGCCTTCATCGGCGCGTCTACCCCACCTGTTTCCAACAACATCTCCCGCTCACCAGTCGCTATTGCGAATTAATTGCAACAAACTTGACAGAACAATTTACCTCCGTCAGCCTTGTTGCAATTGACTTGCAAAAGCATCAAGGGGCGGCAATGGTACGGGTGTGTGGGGTTTTGGGGTGTTTGGCTGCGTTTCTGGCGAATAGTCCGGCCAGAGGGTCGGACCTCAATCGACCCGTGAAGGTCCTCACCAATTCCCTCGATTGGTCCGGCTGGTATGTCGGCGGCCATGTCGGCTACCTCGCCGGCCGTTCGGACTGGTCGGCGAGTTCACCCGGCGGCATCAACTCCGGATCGACCGACCTCACCAACGGCTTCGATCTGTTCAAGGGCAGCGGCAGTTTCTTCGGCGGCCTTCAGGGCGGATATAATGTCGTGCTGCCCTCGCGCCTGATGCTGGGCGTCGAAGCCGACGCGTCGTTTCCGAATCTGGTGTCAGGGACTTCGAACGGAGGTCCGGCGAGATACGGCGACACCGTGCTTCATTTCGGCACGGTGCGGGCGCGCCTCGGCTATGTCCTGCCGAACAACTGGCTGGCCTATGGCACGGCGGGATTTGCCTGGAGCTGCGATCAACTGTCCAGGACACAGCCTTCCGATGGCGTGCTGCCCGCAGCCATGGAGGAAAGCGCCTTCCTCTGGCGACTCGGATGGGCGGCCGGCGCAGGCATCGAAATTCCGGTCGCGCCAGGCTGGAGCGCGCGGGCCGAATATCTCTACACGGGATTGGACGACGCTCGGCGCATTTTCGCGGCGCTGCCTGAAACGTTCGCGTCGAATCTTTCCATGCAGCAAATGAGGTTCGGCCTGAACTACAAGCTCTTCGACAATGCGACCAAGCCTGCGGAGTTGATCACCAAAGCCCCTGCTGCGCCTGCGGAAGATATCTGGGCTGTCCACGGACAGACCACCTTCGTCACTCAATATGCCGCGCCGTTTTCATCGTCCTATAGCGGACCGAACAGCCTGACTCCCAACCAGGCACGCGAAACCTGGGACGCGACGGCCTTTGTCGGCTTGCGGCTCTGGAAAGGCGCCGAAGCCTGGGTGAACGCCGAGATCGATCAGGGCTACGGCCTCAGCGGCACGCTCGGCGTCGCGGGTTTCACCAGCGGCGAGGCCTACAAGAAGGGCGCGGACTATCCCTACACGCGGCTGCATCGCGCGCTCATCCGGCAGACCATCGATCTCGGGGGCGACTCGCAGAAAGTCGATGCGGGCATCAATCAATTCGCGGGCACGCAGACCTCGGACCGGCTGGTTTTCACCGTTGGAAAGTTCAGCGCCGGCGATATCTTCGACACCAACAAATATGCGCACGATCCGCGCAGCGACTTCCTCAACTGGTCGATCATCGACGCCGGCACGTTCGATTATGCGGCGGAAGCCTGGGGCTATTCGCTTGGGGCGGCGGCGGAATGGTATCGAGGCGACTGGACGCTGCGCGGCGGCCTGTTCGACATGTCGATCGTGCCGAACAGCACCGACCTTGATCCGAACTTCGGTCAATTCCAATGGATCGGCGAAATCGAGCATCGACATGAACTCTGGGGCCAGCCGGGCAAGGTCGCCGTCACCGGCTTCCTCTCCCGTGGGCGAATGGGCAGCTACCAGGACGCCATCGCGCTTGCGTCCTTGACCGGCGGACCGGCCGATATCGCAGTCGTCCGCGAATATCGCAGCCGCGGCGGCGTCAGCCTCAACGTCGAGCAGCAGCTTGTGCCGGATGTCGGTTTCTTTGCGCGCGCCGGCTGGGCGAATGGCGATATCGAGCCATATGAGTTCACCGATATCGACCGCACGGTCGCGGCCGGCCTTTCGGTTCAGGGCCAGCGATGGGGCCGTCCCGATGACACCTGGGGGATCGCCGGCGTCGTCAACGAAATTTCAAAAGAACACCAGGCATTCCTCAACGACGGAGGTCTCGGCATCCTGGTCGGTGATGGCCAACTTTCGCATCCTGGTCCGGAACAGATTCTCGAGACCTATTACAGTTTTCCAGTCTCGTTCTGGCGCGTGACCTTCGACTATCAGCTCGTCGTCCATCCCGCCTACAATCGCGACCGTGGTCCGGCCTCGGTGATTGCGACAAGGCTTCACGCACAATTCTGACAGGGCGACGACCGCGACGCGGCGCTGGGAAAGTCAGTCGCCGTCGCAGGCCGGCTTTCTCAGCCGACCGCCGCCATTTCGCGCATGCGGAGGAACTGCGCCTCAAAGGCCTCCACCGGCATCGGCTTGCCGAAGAAATAGCCCTGCCCTTCCTCGCAGCCCATGCTCACCAGGAGATCGGCGGTGGCGCGGGTCTCGATGCCTTCGGCGATGACAGACAGGCCGAGTTGCTTGCCGAGACCAACCGTCGAGCTGACGATCGCCGCATCGTCTGAATCGGTGAGCAGGTCGAGCACGAAGGAGCGATCGATCTTGAGCCCGTCGAGCGGAAACTTCTTCAGATAGCTGAGGCTGGCATAGCCGGTGCCGAAATCGTCGAACACGAGGCGGGCGCCGAGGGCCTGGATCCGCAGGAACGTATCGAGCACCCTCTCCTCATCGAGCAGGATGATGTCCTCGGTGACCTCGATCTCGAGCAGCGATGGCGAGAGCCCGGTATCGGCGAGCACGCTGGCGACTGAGGCCGCAAGATCGCCCGACTGCAATTGCGATGGCGACAGGTTGATGCCGACACGCAGCCGATGCCCGGCCAACTCCCAGGCGCGCGCCCGCCGGCACGCCGTCTCCATCACCCACTGCGCTACGCGCCCCGAGATGGAGGAGGTGTTGACCACGTGCATGAACTGCCCGGGAGGAACCAGGCCGCGTTCGGGGTGACGCCAGCGGATCAGCGCTTCCGCGCCGACCAGGCCGCCATCCACCAGACGCACCTGCGGCTGATAGAACAGTTCGAACTCCTGGCGCTCGACCGCGCGCACGAGCTCGGCCTCAAGGGTGAGTCGTGCTTCCAGCTCCTGGCGAATGGCGTTCTCGAACAGCACATAGCCGCCGCGCTTGGTGGCCTTGGCCCTGAAGAACGCCAGATGGCCGTTGCTCAGGAGCTCATCGGCACTGCGTCCTGCTTCGGGATAAACGGCAACGCCCACGCTCACTTTCACGCGGTGCTCGCGCACGGACGCCGGCAACGGCTGCTCGAAGGCGCTCGCCACGCGCTCGGCTAACCCCGCCACCGTCTCGGCAAGCGCCTTGCGAGGGATGGCAATGGCGTACTCGTCGCCGCTCAGCCGCGCGACCACGGCCTGCGGTCCGGCCTGCTGCGTCAGCCGCTCCGAGACGGCGCAGAGCACCTGGTCGCCGAAGGAATGGCCGAGCATGTCGTTGACCTGCTGAAAGCCGTCGAGGCCGAGCACCAGCAGCACCACCTCGCCTGCCGGCGCTTCGGCGGCCACGATCATGTCCGCAAGGCGATCATGCAGCGTGTTGCGGTTCGCAAGTCCGGTGAGCGCATCATGTTCGGCCAGATAGCGGATGCGCTCGGCCTCGCGCTTACGCACGGAGATGTCGCGTAACACCACGCCGTACTGGTAGCCATCGGTGCCTTGCCAGCCGGAGAAACAGGCCTCGACCGGAAACACCTCGCCGTTCTTGCGCAAGCCATCGAATTCCGTCACCGAGCCGCCCGGCGATTGCAACGCCGCGGCATCGTCGCGCGAGAACGCGCGCGGCACGCCGGCAACACCTCCGGCGCAGACCACGTCGAAGGCCCTGCCGATGATCTCGTCGGGCTCATAGCCGAAGATCGCCGCAGCACCGGGATTCCAGACCGTGATCAGCTGGTTCCGGTCCGTGCATATCAACCCGTCGCCGAGCGACATCGCGATGCGCTGAAAGCGGCTTTCCGCGATCCGGCCGAGCACGCCGCGAAAATCGATTTCATCGAGAGCGATGGCGGCGAGATAGACGGCGATCGTGACGTGCAGCAGCGAGGTATCGAGAACGAACGGGAACTCCGCCTGCAGCAACGCCGCGATGGCCTCGATAGCAAACGCCATGCCGACGAGCAGCATCACCCTGCGGCCGACGATGAGCCGCCGCCAGGCCAGCATCATGATCAGCGCGATCATGCCGATGCCAGCGAGCGAGACCCAATCCGACGTCCAGTGCAGGGTGCGGTTCTGCAGGATGGATTCGGCGGCGAGCGTCTGCAGCACCGGTCCGGAAACGATCCCGCCATTTGGAATGCTGAAGCGATCGCCAAGCTCGAGCGCGGTCCCACCGATGACGACCTTCTTGTCCTTCAGCTTTTCGAACGTGGCCGGATCAGCCTGCAGCACGTCGATATAGGAGACCTTCGGCACCGAGGTGGCGCGGATACCGAAATCGATCAAGAAAGGAGCGTCCTTGCTGTTGTATTCGCCTGACAGCACCGCCGCCATCGACGGCAGGAACTCGCCGCCGAGCTTCTCGCCGAACGGATATAGCCGCACCCTTCCGTCGGGCTCGACCGCGACATTGACCACCGCCGCCCAGGACTGCGCCGCGAACGGCTTCAGCGGCCGGTTGATATGGACCTCGGCAGGATTGCTAGCGTCCGCGCCGGGCTGCTTGAACGAAGGCAGCACGACCGACCCGGCTGCCGCCTTGAGCGCCTCAGCGAATTGCCGGTCGGATGCGGCGTCCGACGGCGCGCTGAAATCGACGTCGAAGGCGATGTCGCGAACACCGGCCCGCTCGAGCTGGCGGACCAACTCGGCGTGGAGCCGGCGCGGCCACGGCCAGACGCCGACCTTCTCGATCGACGGCGCGTCGATGGCGATCACGACGATATCGCCGCCGGCTTGCCGCTTCAGCCAGGCGAAGCGCAGGTCGGCAAGCGCATTGCGGAACGCATCGTGCCAGCCGGAGGCCAGCACGATGGCCAGTGCGACAACCACCAGAAAGTGCGACCGATAGTGTTTCACTTCATCCCCCCAGCGCCCCTCTCAATTCCCCTCGAGGCGCATCCTTAGTATCCCCTTGGCGATGTCGAGCAGCGGCAGCGGTCAATGCTTGGCGTTGCCTTTGCCATTGCCGTTGCCGACCCCGCCATTGCCGTTCCCATTCCCGTTGCCGTTATTGCCGTTTCCGGTGTTGCCGTTATTTCCGCTGCTACTGGCGGCGGTCTTGCCGTTGCCGGTCGACGCGCTACCGCCGCTGCTGCTGGCACTGCCGGAATCGGTTGCCGCAGCGGCAGCCACCGCGGCCGTCGATGCGGTGACTGCACCGGCCGTCGCCGCCGTAGCGGTTGAGGTCGCACTGTTCGCGCCGGTCTGGGCGAACGCGTTGCTGGTGCTGGACTTGTTGTCGCTCCAGATCGTGCTGCCGCTCGTATCGCGCGATGCACCGCCGCGCGAGGCCGTGGCAACGGAGCTATGGGCAAGACCGTGGGTGGCCTTGCCCACATTGAGGTGGACTTCGCCGAGCGCCGTCGACAAATGAACGACATTGCTCTTTGCCTGATGCGTCTGTGTGGATGCGTTGGCGAGCTTGTCGAACGAGGCGTAGCCGTTGAACGCATGGGTGACCTTGCCGTCGCCCGCATTGTTGTGCGGGGCCGTGAGGCCGTTCTTCGGCACCGGGACACGATCGACCGAGAACGGGCGCGGCTTGCCTTGCTCGATCGGGTTGAAGGTGCCCGAGCCGCTCAGCGACAGGCCCAGCTTGCCATGGGCGAAGCTGGTTGCGGTCTGGCCCGGCAGGATCTGCGCGATCTGGCCGGTCTTGAAGTCGGAGACCTCGACCTGCCCGCGCTCGACGTTCACGCTCGTGCTTGCGGCGTTCACGGTGACACTGAAATGCGTGCCCTTCACCACGGCGGCGAGATAGGGCGTCTCGACCTCGAAATGCTGGACGTTGCGCTTCTCGACCTCGAGCAGGATCGAACCGGCCTGCTGCAGGATCGTGGTCGACATGCCGTCCTTCTTCTCGGTCGGCAAGCCGATCACCGAGTTCGGCGACACCAGGATGGTTTCCTCGCCGCGCACCAGGAGGACCCGGCCGTTGCGCCCGGTGCGGATGACGTCGCCGGGCTTCAGTGGGTCTTCCTGCCGGAGCGAAGCCTGCTCGGCGCCTGATGTGGTGACCCACACCTCGCCGGAGGATTTGCTGATCGACCAGACGCCGTCGTCACCGGCGAAGGCGCTTGTACCCGCGACGAGGGCCACTGCCATCGCCAGCACGCAACGCATTCCGCTCCTTCTGAGCATGACGTCTTCCCAGCTTTGCCTTGGTTGAACCCCGAGGCTAACCGGAAATGTTTCAACATCTGATTAGTGGAGCCGCGGAACGCTGCACCGCCTCTTAACGGTTCATTGACCATAAAAATCTATTGAAAATCATGCGGCTGAACATTCCCATCGTGTTCGCGGAGTGTCCTCAGTTGAACTACGGAGGCAGCCGGCTGCGGCTGGCCATCTCACCTCACCGCATTACCTTTTGTCTGGTGATCGCCGCCACCCTCTGGCTCTCGGCGATGCAAACAGTGGCGGCGCAGCAGGGCTACGACCCCCGGCAGACCGAAAAACATTTCGACGACGTGCAGGAGCCGTCGCGCCCGGCGCGCGCGCCGCTGCACATGCCGTCCTTTGCCCATCCGGAAACGGCTGGCAACGGCAAGCCGCTGTTCGTGCTCCGCGGCGTTTCGCTGGTCGGCGCCACGGCGATCCCGCACGATCAGCTCGCAGCGACCTACCGGGGTTACCTGGGCAGGAAAGTCTCCCAGGCGGACCTCGCCGGAATCGCGCAAGGCGTCAGCGAGCTCTACCGCGCCGCCGGCTTTCACTTGAGCCGCGCGATCATCCCGCCGCAGGATATCGCCGACGGCCATTTGCGCATCCAGGTCATCGAGGGCAGCATCACCGAGATCTCGCTGAAGG
>Ga0210389_10002679_pt1 | contig 13983 bp, 11 predicted proteins | sample IncBWH28OmetaG_FD_160127 | JGI IMG/M metagenome (GOLD analysis project Ga0210389, IMG submission 160127) | Forest soil microbial communities from Barre Woods Harvard Forest LTER site, Petersham, Massachusetts, United States - Inc-BW-H-28-O ...
TTGACGCCCTCGCTCCAGTCGCGCTCCAGGATCGGCACATGCTTGAGTGCCGCGGCGTGGAACACGATGTCCGGCTTGAACTCGGCCATCAGCCGCATGATGCGCTCGCGATCGCGGATGTCGGCGATCCGGCCCTCGATGTCGGCGCCGGTGCCGCGCGCCGTCAGCGCCTCGGTGATGGCGTAAAGCGCGGGTTCCGAATGCTCGATCACCAGCAGCCGCGATGCACCGAAGGTCACGATCCGGTTGCAGATTTCCGAGCCGATCGAACCGCCGCCGCCGGTGACGATGATCGCCTTGCCGTTGACCAGTTCCTCGAGCCGGGCGTAATCGATCTCGACGCTGGAGCGCAGCAGCAGATCCTCGACGTCGACCGTGATCAGGCGCGGTGCGTCGCCGCCTTCCAGCGACGGCAGGCGGCTGACGATCAGTCGCAGGCGCTTGGCGCGCATCAGGAATGTTTCCGGATGGGCATCGGCCTCGAAGGCCGAAGGCAGCATGACCGCGCGCGCAATCGGCTTGTTGCGCCGGGCGAAGTCGGCCGCGACGTCCTCGATATCGTCGACGCCGCCGAGTACGGGAACGTTGCGGATCAGCTGGCCGCGATCGGCGATCGAGGGGGACAGGATGCCGATCGGCCAGATCCGCTTCACCGCGCCGCTTTCGATGCCGCGCAACAGGACCTCGGCGTCGGCGGTGCGTCCGACCAGAACGGTGGGCGAGGCTTCGCTCGTCATCGCGTGATGGCGAACCCGCGTGTAGCGGAAATAACGATAGGCGAAGCGCAATGCGCTAAGAAATGAGATTTCCAGAAACCAGAACAGGATGATGGTCACCTTCCCGAGAAAGAAAGTGCCATGCACATTGGGCGCCACCAGAATGTAGTCGAGCACCAGAAGCGCGGTGGCCAGCAGCGTGGCCACCCGCAGGATGTTGAGAGCATCCGGCAGCGAGATGAAGCGCCATTTGGTGGTGGTGAGATTGAAGACGTAACAAACCGCGATGCTGAGCAGCAGGAAATACGGCAGGATGCGCCACAACAAGGGCAGGCGTTCCCAAAACTGCTCGCCGCCTTCGAAACGCAGGTAGAAGGCAACGAAGAACGCAAGCGCCGTCGCCGCTGTGTCATGCAGGGCGATCAGGTAATTGCGCAAAGTGAGATGCGTGAGACGCGTCATTCGTGGACCAATGGATGCGAAAAATCAGAAGCTTTGCGACACTGCCCCGTGCCGCTGATAGCCTATCCCGGGTGCGCTGAAAAGCGCAGCAAGCGCCTTCAGGAAGCGCCCGCCGCCTCCCTTGTTTCGCGCGTGTGCCCTTTCAGCACCATGCCGCCGGCAATTCCGACGCCAAGCACGTACATCCAGCCCTCGTTGAAATCGAAAATATGCGAGTTGAAGAGCGAGGTGAAGAAATTCTGCACCACTACCAATAGCCCGATCCAGGCCATCAGGCCGCCACCGCGAAACAGCATCAAATGTGAAAACCACATCGCATAGAGCGTGACGACACCGAGAACGCCCCATTGCACCGCGACGTTCAGGGTCTGGTTATGCGGATTTCTGATGATTTCCGCAGCAGCACCGGTCTGCCCGACCGCCGCCTGCTGGAACAGCCGCTCGATCGATCCTGTGCCATGGCCGATGATCGGAGCCTCAGTGAAGAAGCGCAGCGATTTGCGATAGAATTCGAGTCGCTGGCCGACCGAGTTGGACTGGCCGTGCTCCTTGTAAAGCTGATATTGGCTGCTGATCGAATCTATTCTCTGCTGAAGTTGCGGTGAGGCAAGCCACGCCAGCCCCGCTAGAGCTGCGGCTGCCGCCAATATGATGATGTTGACCCGCCATCGCAGATGCATCAAACCAAACACCGCGAGCATGACCGGCATCGCCAACAGCATCGTGCGCGAGATCGTTACGAACATCATGTTGGCCACAAAACCGATAGCGATCGCGCCCAGCAACAAGGCAGGACCTGTTCGTCCCGCCCGCAGCATGGCGAGCACGGGATAGGCAAGCGCAACGGCGCAAAGCGCGAACTCCTGGCTCTGATCGATGTAATTCTTGATCGGAACGCCGTATTCGTCCGTCGTTTTCAGCGCGAGATGCGGGTTGTAGGCGACGAGCAAGGACATCGCCAGCAACGCGATGCACGACACCAAAAAGGCCTTGAAGACCCGAACACCGCGGCTCGATCGCTCAAAATGATAGAACAGCAGCGGCACCATCACGAGCTTGGCGGCCGGTCCGACCGCATAGAGGCGAGCTCCCCACGGCGCGTCCGACCAGAGCGTTCCTACGGCGGCAACGGCAAACAGCGCGACCGGGAAGATCGAAGCCGGGCGCTTGATCGACTGCACGAATGCATTCGCATCGAAGTACGGCGCCATCGTCACCAGGAACGCCACCCCAAAGATCGACGTCAATGACGTCGACCATGGCAGCGACAGGACCAGCAGAATGAGAAAAAAATCCGAAGTCTCGATCCAGGCGGCGGGATCGTGCCAGCGTCGCCACAACAGCGCGCCCAGCGGCTCGCGCGCCGCCTCGTTCACGCCTTGCCTCCGCGCGCGCGATCGACCAGCGAGGTCGTGCTGAAGCCGGCCAATACCTCGACCAGCAGCACCTCCCCACCGTGGGCCTCGACGATGTCGTGGCCGACCACCTGCTCGCGGGTATAATCGCCGCCCTTCACCAGAACGTTTGGCTTGATCTGCCCGATCAGTTTCAGCGGCGTGTCTTCCTCGAACACCACCACGAGATCGACTGCTTCGAGAGCCGCAAGCACCTCGGCGCGCGCGCGTTCGCCCTGAACCGGCCGCGTCTCGCCTTTCAACCGCTTGACCGACGCATCGCTGTTGAGACCTACGATCAGCCGATCGCAGGCGGCGCGCGCGGCAGTCAGAACCTTGACGTGACCGGGATGGAGAATGTCGAAACAGCCATTGGTGAATCCGACCCGCAGATCCTGCTTGCGCCAATCTTCAAGCCACGTTTCCAGTTCGCTGCCATGCGCGACGATCTTCTCTTCCGCCGCAAGAAAAGCATGCGGCAGGATCTGCCGGCGCAGCTCCGAGGGCGTCACGCTCGCGGTACCCTTCTTGCCGATGGCCACGGCCGCCGCCGCATTCGCCAGCCGCAACGTGTCTTCCCAGTCGGCCCCAGCGGCGCGCGCGACCGCAAGCGCGGCCGCGACCGTATCACCGGCGCCGGAGACATCGCGCAGCTTGACCGGATAGGCCGGCACATGGACCGCCTCGCCTTTGCGCGGCACCAGCGTCATGCCATGCTCGCCTTGCGTCACCAGGATGGCTTCGCAATCGGCGAGCTGCATCACGTCCTGCGCGGCGCCGGCGATGCTCTCCTTGGAATCAGCGCGGCTTCGGGTCGCTTCCGCGAATTCCTTGCGGTTCGGCTTCAACAACGTCGCGCCGCGGTAGACGGCGAAATTGGCGCTCTTGGGATCGACGATCACGGCCTTGCCGAGTTTGCGCGCGGTATCGATGATGTTGCGGATCACGCGCTCGGTCAGAACGCCCTTGGCATAGTCGGACAGCAAGACGATATCGGCGCGCGGTATCAGCGGCAAAATCGTGTCGATCAGTTTTTGCTCGATGTCAGCCGCGGCCGGCCGGGTCATTTCCCAATCGGCGCGCAGCATGTGGGTCAGGAAATGTTCGGAAACAAAACGCACCTTGCGCGTCGTCGGGCGGGCGGCATCGGAAACCAGAATGCTCTCGATCCGGTCTTCTTTGGCAAGCGCAGCCTTGAGTTCGGCAGCCGCCGCGTCCTCGCCGATCAGGCCGACAAAGATGCATTTCGCGCCGAGGGAGACGATGTTGCGCGCGACATTGCCAGCGCCGCCGATATTGGTTTCGCTGCGCCGCGCCGCGAACACCGGCGCGGGCGCCTCCGGCGAAATGCGCGACACCTCGCCATAGACGAATTCGTCGAGCATCAGGTCGCCGACGCAAAGCACGGTCTGGCGAATCATCGCGCGGTGAAAGGATTCAAAATCGAACATAGTTTTTGTCGTTATCCGGTCAGTGGAGTCTAGAAAACTTAGATTTGCTAGTGGTCCTGTGATTCTAACATTCGCAAAAGTGGCCGCTGAGAAGGGGTGCCAATGTTAGAATCGGACCACTAGCGATAGCGATCCGTGGAATCGAGGTAGCCCTTGACGTAGAGGCCGACTGCTTCCTCAAGCCGCGTGAAACCGCCATTATAGCCGGCGCGCTGCAGGCGATCGACCTCGCTTTGGGTGAAGTACTGATAGCTGTCGCGGATCGCCGCGGGCATGTCGATATAGCGGATATTCGGAACCGCGCCGAGCGCGGCGTAAGCCGAAAGCATGAGATCCCTGAAGCTGCGCGCCTTGCCGGTGCCGACGTTGAAGAGACCGCAGACGGATGGCGCTGCCAGCAGCCACATCACCACGCGCACCACGTCATCGACATAGATGAAGTCGCGCCGCTGGTCGCCGTCCGCAATACCGTCGCGATGCGATTTGAAGAGCTCGACGACGCGCCCAGCCTTGATGTCATCGAAGCGCCGCGCCAGCACGCTCATCATCGAACCCTTGTGGTATTCGTTGGGCCCGAACACGTTGAAGAATTTAAGGCCGGCCCATTGCGGCGGCAGCTTGTCGCCCCTGTTCGCGCGTTCGATCACCGCCATGTCGAACAGATGCTTGCTCCAGCCATAGAGATTCATCGGCCGGAGCGCCCTCAACGCGGCAGGTGAAGGATCGTCGCTAAACCCTTGCGCGCCATCGCCATAAGTCGCCGCCGACGAGGCATAGATGAACGGCGTCGCATGCGCCGTGCACCAGTCCAAGAGCCGCATCGAGAAGCGGAAATTGGTCTCGATGACGAGATCGCCGTCGGTCGCCGTGGTCTCGGAAATCGCTCCCATATGGATGACCGCATCCAGCCGGCGGCCGTCCAGCCAGGCGGTCAGTTCGGCGGGTGGCACGATGTCGGCGAACTGGCGTTTGGCGAGATTGCGCCATTTGCCGCTATCGCCGAGCAGGTCGCACACCACGACGTCCGTGCGGCCGGCGTCGTTGAGCGCAGCCACGATATTCGATCCGATAAAACCGGCCCCACCGGTCACCAGCAACATTCCGCACCCTGCCTGTGTAAACCCCAGCTTTGCCTTAACCCGGCGCGGCAGGCAACTTCGGCCACCCTACATGGTGAAGGCCTGGACCTCGCCTGGACCTGGCCGCAACTTGGGTTTTCCGGACTTTACCCCGCCGCCCGGAGCCGGTACCGAGGCGGCGGTCCGGCATTGGGATGGGCAACGCCACAAGATATGAACATTAATTCAGATCATTCTATAGCGGTGGAGGATGCGGGCGACACCCGTCCCATTCTGATCGTCCCCTACATGTGGATTGGCGACTTCGTCCGCGGCCACAGCGTCGTGCGGGTGCTGAACCAGCGCTTTCCCAACCGCCCCGTCGACCTCCTGACCACCACCCTGTGTGCGCCGCTGGTCGATTATATGCCGGGCGTCCGCGCGGGGATTGTTTGGGACCTGCCGCGCGGCCGGCTAGCGGTGGCCAAGCAACGGGCCCTCGCAGCCGAGCTCAAGGCGCGCAACTACGCCACCGCCATTGTCCTGCCCCGGACCTGGAAGTCGGCGCTCGCACCTGCACTTGCCGGGATTCCTGAGCGGATCGGTTTTGTCGGCGAAGCGAGGTTCGGACTGATCAACCGGTGGCGCTGGGGTGAAAAGGCCCTGCCCCGTTTCATCGACAAGAATGCCGCGCTCGCGCTGCCTGATGGCGCCGCGCTCCCGCCGGAATGGCCGGTTCCGCAACTGCGGGTGGGATCGGACGAGGTGAGCCGCTTTCGGCAGGCGAGCGCGCTCGGCCAGGGCACGGCAGTGGCGCTGGCGCCGGGCTCGGTCGGTGCGTCCAAGCGCTGGACTTACTACCCGCAAGCCGCGCGGCTTTTGGCCGAACGCGGGCTCGACGTCTGGGTGCTCGGCGGCCCCGGTGAAAAGGCGATCGCGGCGGAAATCGTGGCCGCTGGCGGACCGCGCGTACGCGACCTCACGGGTACCGACCTTCGCAACGGCATCCTGGCGATGGCGGCCGCTCAGCTTGCTATCTCGAATGATTCCGGACTGATGCATATCGCTGCCGCCCTGGGCACGCCGACTATGGGCATTTTTGGACCCACCAGCCCCTATCATTGGGCGCCGCTCAATGGCCTTGCGGCGACTATTCAGACAAAAACCACCCTGTCCTGCCAACCCTGCCACCGCCCGGTCTGCACCATGAACGACCATCGCTGCATGCGGGACATCCCGGCGACGGATGTGGTTGAACAGGCGGCCAAAATCCTCAGCGAGGCCAACGTTGGCGCGGCACATTAAGCATGATGCGCGCTTGCGCAGCCAAAGCGTGGCCATTACCAAGACGAACGTAACCAAAACGGTGACGCTTGAGCCAATCTTCCAACGATCCGATCGCAGCGCATCTGAAACTCTCGCGCGAAGCGCTTGAGCGCACAGCGCAGGACTCAGCGATCATCGACGCGGCGCGAAGAATCGCCGATGTCGTCACCGGCGCGTTGCGCGCGGGCAACAAGCTCCTGCTCGCCGGCAATGGCGGCAGCGCGGCCGATGCCCAGCACATCGCGGCTGAAATCGTCGGCCGCTACAAGCAGGACCGGCCAGCCTATGCGGCGATCGCGCTGACAACGGATACGTCGGCGCTGACGGCCATCGGCAATGATTACGGTTTTGAGCAGATATTCGCGCGACAGGTCGAGGGGCTGGGCCGCTCCGGTGACGTGCTGCTGGTGTTATCGACGTCGGGCCGTTCGCCGAATATTCTCGCTGCACTAAACGCCGCGCGGCAACGCGGATTGATCACCATCGGCTTCACCGGCGCCAAGGGCACTGCGCTCGGCGTGCTGTGCGACCATCTGCTGGTGGCGCCGAGCGACGACACCGCCGTGATCCAGCAGATTCATATGACACTCGCGCATGGCATCTGCGAGACGATCGAGCGGACGCTGACGGGCACATGACGGAATCCGTTTCCGCGCGGCCCGAGCGTCCGGCCGCCTTCCTCGACCGCGACGGCGTCGTCAATCATGACGATGGCTATATGGGGACGCGGGAGCGCATCCGCTGGATGCCGAATGCCGCAAAGGCGATCCGCCGGCTCAATGACGCCGGCTATTTCGTGTTCCTCTTCACCAATCAATCCGGCGTGGCGCGCGGCTACTTCACCGAGGACGAACTCAAGACACTGCACGACTGGATGCGCGCTGAGCTCGCCGCGCAAGGCGCAAACATCGACGACATCAGATATTGCCCGCATCATCCGAAGGGAACGGTCGCGGGCTATCTCGAGGACCACCACTGGCGAAAGCCGAGCCCCGGCATGATTCACGACCTGATGGCGCATTGGCCGGTGCGCCACGCGGGAAGCTTTGTCATTGGGGACCGCGACAGCGATATCGAGGCGGCGAAGGCGGCCGGCCTCCCCGGCTTCCTGTTCACAGGCGGCGATCTCGACGAATTCGTCCGCGAGCGCCTGACGGAGCTCGGAGGTTAGTCTCTCTTTGCCTGCTGCCACATCACTTCGAATGCCGCGACAACTTCCTCGACCGAGGGCGGCGCGCCCTTCGACCCCGCGGTCGTCATCGGCCCCGGCCCGAGCGGGGCTGCCGGCATCGGCTTGACGGCGCTGAGCATGCCGACCCGCGGCACACCGAGTGCGGCCGCCAGATGCAGCAATCCGGTATCGACACCAATGACGAATTCGGCGCCGGCAATCAGGCGGGCGACGACATCGAGCGGCTTTCGGTCGAGGACGACCGCGCGGGGCACGGCAGCGGCGATCCGCTCGCTGCGTTCGCGCTCGGCCTGCGTTCCCCAGGGAAGAACGATGTCATGACCGCGCGCTGCCAACTCCCGCCCAAGCGCGATCCAGTTAGCCTCGGGCCACTCCTTGCGTTGATTGGCGGTCGCGTGCAGCAGCATCGCGTAAGGTTTTGTACTTTCGCTGAGCAACGCTCGCCGATCCAGCCCGTAGTCGATATCGCCCTCGACCTCGTAGCCGAGCGCCAGCGCCGTGAGTTTGCGATTGCGCGCGATCGGATGCTGATCGCGCGCGACTTGATGGCGAATATCGTAAAACCGGGAGGCCAGGGGTTCCCGAATGCTCTGCGCATCGTAGCCATGATGCGGCCCATGCGCGGCGCGTGCGATGACAGCGGAGCGAATGATCCCCTGCGTGTCCACGATCGCGTCGTATTTGCCGGCCCCGATCCTGGCGAAGCTGTCGCGGACCTCCTTCCAGGTCGAGGCGCGAAATAGCTGCGACCGCCAGCGGCGGGTCGCGACTTCAATGACATGATCGACTTCGGGATGAAGGCGCGCCAGCGGCGCGAACGCCTGCTCGACCACCCAGACCAGTCGCGCATCGGGCCAACGCCGGCGCGCATCGGTCACGGCCGGCATATGATGGACAACGTCGCCCAGCGATGATGTCTTGATGAACAGGATTTCGTGCATCTCGCGCCGCGTGCGAAAATGAAGGAACATCTCGTTACAGTTTGGCATCCACAATGTCGATTCCGGCCGGCTGGATTAGGCCGGTGAGTCGGCCTGAATTTGCTTGAAAAACCCCGCCGGTGCGGGCAAACCGAGGTTACTGGCGCTAGGGCTCACGAGAGCCCTCGCGGCCGGCGTCAATGGAAAACGGATGGCTGAGTTTCCGAAGAAAATCACGGACGATCCCTATGGCGCAGCGGTTCTGATCCGCCGTCTGGTCGTGGAACAGGGGCTTTCCCACTGGCGGCGTTATCTGATGGCGTTTGCGCTGATGGGCGTGGTGGCGGCCGCCAGCGCCGGCGCGACCTATGTCCTCGGGCAGGTGATCAACCAGGCCTACGTCGACAAGAACGTTCGCGGCATCGCGATTCTCTCCGGCGTCACGGTACTCCTGCTGTTCATCAAGGGCGTAGCGACTTACGGGCACACGGTCATCCTGTCGAAAATCAGCAACGCCATTCTTGCCGACAATCAACGGCGGCTGTTTGCCAAGCTGATGAGCGAGAGCATCGGATTCTTCTCCGAGCGCCATTCGTCGGAATTTCTGGCGCGAATGACCGCCGGCGCCAAATCCATCACTGATCTTCTGAACATGCTGATCAATGCGATCGGGCGCGACTTCCTGATCCTGATCGCGATGATCGCCGTGATGGTATCGCAGGATCCGATCCTGTCGCTGATCGGTCTCGTCGCCGTGCCGCCGGCGATGCTGATGCTGCGCAAGCTCGTGAAGCGCATCAAGGGACTTGCGCACACCCAGTTCACCGGCACCGCCAACATCATGGAGACGATGCAGGAATCGCTGCAAGGCATCCGTACCGTCAAGGCCTTCACGCTCGAAGCGGCGATGCAGCGGCGCATCGACGGCAATATCGCAGCGGTCGAGTACAACGCCAACAAGATGGCGCGGGTCTCCAACCGCTCGAACCCGCTGATGGAGATGCTCGGCGGGTTCGCGGTCGCGGGCTGCCTACTCTATGCCGGCTACAGCGTGGTCGCGCTCGGCTCTACGCCCGGACAATTCTTCTCGTTCATGACCGCCTTCCTGATGGCGACCGAGCCGGCCAAGCGTCTGGCGCGGCTCAACATCGATCTGAACAGCCAGCTGGTCGGCGCGCGGATGCTGTTGGAAGTGATCGACAGTCCGGCCACCGAATTGGCGGACGACGACAAGCCGGCTTTGAAACTCTCCGACGCCACCATCGAATTCCGGGACGTGTCGTTCGCTTATCGGCAAGACGAGCCGGTGCTGAACCGCATGAGCTTCGTCGCGGAGCCCGGCAAGGTCACCGCGCTGGTCGGCCCCTCCGGCGGCGGCAAATCGACGGTGCTCGCGCTGTTGTTGCGCTTCTACGAAATCAAGGAAGGTGCGGTCCTGATCGACGGCCAATCGATCTCGGACGTATCGCGCCGCTCGCTGCGGCAGCAGACCGGCTATGTCGGACAGGACGTCTATCTGTTCCGCGACAACATCCGCGCCAATATCGCTTTCGGCAAGGAAGGCGCGACCGAAGCCGAAATCATCGAGGCCGCGAAGGCGGCTTGCGCGCATGACTTCATCATGGGCTTCCCGCTCGGCTACGACACCCCGGTCGGCGAGCATGGCGCGCAACTTTCGGGCGGCCAGCGCCAGCGCATTGCGGTAGCCCGTGCGCTGCTGCGTAACGCACCGATCATCCTGCTCGATGAAGCAACCGCAGCGCTCGATTCCGAATCCGAAAAACAGGTGCAGGAAGCAATCGAACATCTGTGCCAGAATCGCACCACCATCGTGATCGCACACCGGCTGCACACCATCATGCACGCCGATACGATCCTGGTCGTGGAAGGCGGCGAGATCGTCGAACGCGGACGGCATGACGACCTGCTTCGCCGCGGCGGCCGTTACGCCTCGTTCTTCCGCCTGCAACAGCGAGATGTCAGTTATCTGGAGCCGATCGTCGCGGCCGTATAGCGCAGACGTGGTGATTAGCGGAGCGCGGACTCGACGATGAGGGCGAGAAGGCCCAGCATCAGCGCGTATTTCAGTGCGTAATACACCTTGCGATTCCACGCCTTGAGGCGGCGTCCGGCCAGGTGGATCTCGTAGAGGCCGCCGAACATCCTGTTGAGCACGCCAACCTGCTCGCCTTCCACGTTCTGGGTCGCGGAAGCCTTGACGATGTGATGGCTTACCCAGCGGTTCATCGCCGTCATGAAGCCGTACTTCATCGGGCGTTCGACGTCGCAGAACAGGATGATGCGGTTCTGATCGGTCGCATTCTCGGCGCTGTGAATGAAGGTCTCGTCGAACATGAACGCCTCGCCATCGCGCCAGACGCAGGGCACGCCGTCGACCAGGATCCGGCACTTGTCCGAGTTCGGCGTTACCAGCCCCAGATGATAGCGCAGCGAGCCGGCGAACGGATCGCGATGCGCCCCTAACTTGCCGCCGGGCGGCAGCATCGCAAACATCGCGCCGTGAACGCTTGGAATCGAGTTCAGGAGCTCGACCGTCTGCGGGCAAAGCGTGCGCGCCGACGGCAGAAAGTCGTCGTACCATTTCAGGTAAAAGCGCTTCCAGCCGCTCTTGAAGAATGAATAAAAGCCCCAGTCGTTGTTCTTGGCGGCGGCGCGGATAAACCCCTCGTCGAACAGCCGAACCGCCTCGTCGCGGATCGTCTGCCAGTTCTCGCTGAGCTTGGCGAGCTCGGGAAACTTCTCGACCGGGATCACCGGCTCGTTCGGGATCGCCTGAGCGGCATACATCAGGACATTATAGGGGGCGAGATAGGTCGAGTGATCGCCGAGCTGGCGGCCGATGCGAAGCCGCTCCCGGCCGCGAAAATGGACGTAGACGGTCGAGGCGGCGAGGATGTAAAGGCCAATAAATTGCGGCGCAAGAAGCTGTTTCAACATGGGATCGACGGACAGGTTTTAAGTACTTCTCCTTCAACTCCACTATGCCTCACCGTGACGCCAAGACCAATGACGGCGAGGTATAGGGCCCTTGAAATAGGTGCAATACTCTGGCGCCGCCAGACGCAACCGCGTAAAAGCGGATTTTCCGTCTAACCCTGAGACTGCTTCATGAACGCGACTTCCTTCGTTATTCCCGTACCGCCGCAAGCCCAGCTTCCCGTCGTGGGCGATAGCAAATCCTATCCGGTTCGGCGCATCTGGTGTGTGGGACGCAATTATCTCGAGCACATCCGCGAGATGGGCAATGACGAGCGGGCGCCGCCGTTCTTCTTCGCCAAGCATGCCGACATGCTGGTTCCGGATGGCGCGACCATCCCCTACCCGCCGCTGACCAAGGACCTGCATCACGAGGTCGAACTGATCGTCGCCATGAAAAGCGGCGGTCTCAACATTCCCGCCGACAAGGCGCTCGATCATGTCTACGGCTATGCGGTTGGCATCGACCTCACCCGCCGCGACCTGCAGATCGCTTCGCGCAAGAAGGAGCGGCCGTGGGAAGTCGGCAAGTCGTTCGATTATTCCGCGCCTTGCTCCGCGATTCAGCCGGCTGCGAAGATCGGCCATCCCTCCAAGGGCAGGATCTGGCTCACGGTCAACGGCAAGGAAACGCAAAAAGGAGACCTCACCGAACTGATCTGGAGCGTGCCGGAAATCATCTGGCAACTCTCCCAGCAGGTGAAACTCGCCGCCGGCGACATCATCATGACGGGAACGCCGGCCGGCGTGTCCCAGCTTCAGCCCGGCGACAAGATCGAATGCGGGGTTGACGGAGTCGGCACGCTGAAGGTTTCCATCGGCCAGCCGGAGTAGACGACGGACATATGGTCATTGATCCTTCCATCATCCGTAGTCGTCATGCCCGGCCATAGCAGTCTGCCTTGCGCAGACTGCGTAAACTTGTCTGCGGGCATCCACGTCTTCAGTGGTGCTGGAAGTAAGGCGTGGATGGCCGGGTCAAGCCCGGCCATGACGGAGAAACTGGCGGTTACCCCCGCGCCAGTGCCTGCAGGCCCTTGAAGGTCAGGCGCTTGGGGTCTTTCACGCCGGCAAGATAAAACCGGCGGATAAAAGTTGCCGCCGTTTCACGGTCGCAATCGGTCAGTGCAACCACGGCATCAATGGCAATTCGCTGGGCGTCCATGGGCTTCCTCATACAGGGGCACGCATCAACCGCGCGATATTAGGATCCGCCGATTAATTCGGCGTTAACCGTCTAGCGGTCCGATTCTAGCATTCGCTTCCCATTGCCGCAGACACTTTTGCGAATGTTGGAATCAAAGGACCACTAGCAAATATAAGTTTCTAGTGGAGTGGATTTGACATTCACTTATGAACTTGCGGCAAGACGGGTAGCGAATGTCAAATCCACTCCACTAGCCATCATCGCAGATTCGGCCGAGTTTCCGTATGCGTGAAAACAACGCATGCCGCGCCGGCCGTTGCCTCATTTTGGTCAAGAATACTTCATCACGCCATCGTCGACCTTGCCGAAGCGAAGCGTGACGATGTCGAGCGCGTAGTTTTGATAAAGCCGCCACGGCCGCTTCGAGCCTTGCTTCGGCATCTGCGCAATCGCGCGCTGCACGTAGCCGGAGGAAAACTCCAGCGACGGCAACTCCTCGATCGAGGGATCGACGTTGTGCGGCACGCACTGCTTGTAGCCGTGCCGGTCCATATAGTTGAGGAGCCGGCAGACATATGCGCAAGTGAGGTCGCATTTCAGCGTCCATGACGCGTTGGTGTAGCCGAACGCGGACGCCAGATTGGGCACGTCCGAATACATCATGCCCTTGTAGTTCAAGGTTTTGGCGAAATCGACCGCGCGGCCGTCGACCGCAACACCCATGCCGCCAAGCACCTGCAACACAAGCCCCGTCGCCGTCACGATGATGTCGGCTTCGAGTTCGCTGCCGTCCTTCAAGCGAAGGCCGCGTTCAGTGAAGCGATCGATCTCGCTGGTGACGACAGACGCGCGCTTCTGCCGGATCGAATTAAACAGGTCACCGTCGGGTACCAGACAAAGCCGCTGGTCCCAGGGATTGTAGCGCGGGTTGAAATGGGTGGCGACGTCGTAGTCGGGCCCGAGCGCCTTCCGCACAGCACCGAGGATGAGCTGCTTGACCCGCGCGGGCTTGCGCCGGGCGAGCTGGAAGAAATACATGCCGAGCAGCACGTTGCGCCAGCGGATCAGGTGATAGGCGGCTTTCTCCCCGAGGCGCTTGCGTAGTTTGATCGCGAGTTGATCCTGCGCCGGGCGCGCCACCACGTAAGTCGGCGAGCGCTGCAGCATGGTGACATGCGCGGCCTCTTTGGCCAACTCCGGCACCAGCGTCACCGCGGTCGCGCCCGAACCGATCACCACCACGCGCTTGCCGGCGTAATCGAGATTGTCAGGCCATTTCTGTGGATGAATGATCTGGCCCCTGAAACTCTCGCGTCCCAA
>Ga0210389_10002680_pt1 | contig 13981 bp, 8 predicted proteins | sample IncBWH28OmetaG_FD_160127 | JGI IMG/M metagenome (GOLD analysis project Ga0210389, IMG submission 160127) | Forest soil microbial communities from Barre Woods Harvard Forest LTER site, Petersham, Massachusetts, United States - Inc-BW-H-28-O ...
AGGAATTCACACCAGCGCACAGGGCCGGCTAACGAGCCAGTTTCTATTCTCCCTGACGTCATCGATATTTGGCGCGGGCATTGCGCCGATTCTCTTCCTGTTCTATCTGGAACTCGGCGTAGCGGTACGCAAGGCGCTGGGTTGGACGATGGTGAGCAGTCTGGCTACCCTCTTGTGGCCGGTATCCAATTCCACCTTCGACAACGCGCAGCATGCATTCTTTGCACTCGGGGCGGTCTACTTCGGATACCTCAGTGTTCGACGCAAATCGCAAAGTTACGCGCTCGCGGGCGGATTGATGGCGGGCGTTTTGATTCTCTATCAGGAATACTTCCTGCTGGTAGTACCCGCCCTTGCTCTCTGTACTGTCGCGTGGAACGCGAGCGCCAGCCACGTTGAAGATTGGATCCCCCGGCTCCGGCGGCTGCTTCGTGAGGCATGGGATGGCCCGGGGGAAGCTCGATCGTCGTGCGCAAGGTATTTCCTATTCGCCGCTGGTGTGTCCGCCGGTTTGGTGCTCTCTCTCGCATATAACGACCTTCGATTTGGATCCTGGCTTCACGACGGCAAGATTAACGCCGCCTCGCAAAAGAACTTCCCCCTGTTCGGGAACCCGCTGGCAGGGCTTCTTACTCTTCTCGTTAGCCCCGGAAAGAGCGTGTTTCTGTACAGCCCACCTCTTATCCTCGGGATCTTAGGATTTCGCGAACTACGGCGGCGCGCACCACAACTGGTCGCCGCGATTACGCTCGCCAGCCTGATCCTAATCTCATTTATTTCTTGTATTTCGTTCGCTGGCGGGGACTGGTGCTGGGGCCCGCGTTACCTGACTCCTTTATTGCCACTCTGGGCCCTCGGCTTTCCGTTCACGATCGATTTCGATGTCTACCGAAATAGTGCCCGCCGAAATAATGTCCGGCGCAATCTGGCCGTGGGATTGATCGGCGCCGGGCTCATCGTGCAGGTGCTCGCTCTCAGTGTGGAAACCCAGCGTTTCTTTTTCGAAAGAAATCTCGAGGACTTTTTCTGGGCGCGGGATTCGTGGTTTTACTTTGAAAATAGCGCTCTCGTGGCGCGTGTCGGCGAAGTGGCGTCGTTGAACGAGGGCCTTCCGCCAACCGCTCAGCTGTTTGACTCCCTGCCAGACTTGCCAACCTATTGCGTGCTAGGGCCCCCGCCTTTCATACCACGCAGCATGGCTGCCATCTGGATTCGCAATTTCAAAATCTTCTTTCTTCCTCGCCCATGGCCGTTGTGGATGGCCTGGCTGCCTCCAGCTTTGCGACCAGTCAACATAATTGCCTGGCTTTTAGGCCTGCTTGGCCTAGGCGGTCTCGGGGCGGGGATGATCTATCGCGGATGCCGCATAAGGGAGTGGGAATGAGCAACTCTCAAGAAGTCCGGCGACTGAATAACCAACCGACTCAGAGTCAAGGCGTCACGCTCGATGAAATGCGGGTGACGTACGAAACCCCTGAGAGGGAGGTGGGGTCGAATGTCGAGTTGACGATCCTCATGCCGTGTCTTAACGAAATCGAAACCCTGGAAAGCTGTATCCGAAAGGCGCAGCGTTTCCTCGAAGCGCACGGTGTTCGCGGCGAGGTGGTCGTCAGTGATAACGGTTCCACCGACGGCTCGCAGGAAATCGCGCGAAAATGCGGGGCGCGCGTGGTTGATGTTCCGGTACGCGGATATGGAGCGGCCCTCATCTACGGAAGCTCCGAAGCACGCGGCAAGTACATCATCATGGGCGATTCCGACGACAGTTACGACTTCTCAAGACTGTTGCCTTTCGTAGAGAAGTTGCGGAAGGGCTACGAACTGGTCATGGGGAACCGCCTGACGGGCGAAATCAAGCCTGGCGCAATGCCCTGGAAGAATCGATGGATCGGAACGCCCGCACTCTCGGCGATTGGCAAAATCTTCTTCCAATGCCCGGTGGGGGACTTTAACTGTGGATTGCGAGCCTTCTCGGCCGATGCCTTCCGGCGAATGAATCTTCGCACCACGGGCATGGAGTTTGCCTCGGAGATGATCATCAAGGCAACCCTGTTGAAATTGAGAATCGCCGAGGTTCCGACCACCCTCAGCCCTGACGGCCGAACCCGCGCGCCGCACCTGCGCCCGTGGCGCGACGGCTGGCGGCACTTGCGATTCATGCTCTTGTGCAGCCCGCGTTGGCTGTTTCTTTACCCCGGCTTTCTACTAGCTCTGGGAGGGCTTGTCAGCGGTGTCTGGTTGTTGCCGGGCCCGAGAACGATCATGAGCGTGACGCTCGATATCCACACGCTTTTTTACGCGGCCATTGGAGTTCTGGTGGGTTTTCAGGCTTTATTTTTCGCCGTGTTCAGCAAGACCTTCGCGATGACTGAGGGCTTGCTTCCGCCCGACCGCAAGATGCAGAAGTTCTTCCGCCTTTTTCATCTGGAACTCTGGCTGATCGTTGGCGGGCTGATGATGGCAGGAGGCTTCGGTGGCGCGGTCTACAGCGTTACGTTCTGGGGCGCGCATGGCTTCGGAGCGCTCTCGCCCAGTGAGGTCATGCGCATAGCGATACCATCCGGACTCGCGCTGGCGTTAGGGTGCCAGATTGTGCTCTCAGGATTTTTCCTCAGCCTGTTGCGGATGGCGAGAAAGCAAGAATAAATCGATCAGAGTTCACGGGCGGGTTGCTTCGATCAGCAAGCAGCCAGAGTGCGATCCAACTTGCGATAAAACGTGCGAGCCGTCCGTCCCGCCGCCGAGTTGCATCAGGCTGGTGAACGCAGATGCAACGACTCTCGGCAAACGCATGCGCGGGGACCGGATCTTCAAGCTGCGCTGAATTTCGATGGGACGTTTTTTCTTGCCCGTGAAGCGCATGAGCATTCCACTCGTCGAACGCGCGATGGCGTCCCAGCGTTGAACCTGGGCTTCAGTCAGATATTCGTGAGAGTGCGCCAGAGTCAAGCCGGCTTCAGCCAGGCTGCGAGTCCACTGTTCGACGTCCCAATAACGCAAATGAGCGCAGCGCGAGTCCACGTCTCTCAGATAAGCCTCGCGATCGCCGGAACGTGGGCCGCTCAACGACGCATGAAAATTGGGACCGGGAACGGTAAAGAGAAAACGGCCTCCGGAGTGAAGCACCCGCGCGACTTCCCGCAGGACGCCGTCGATATTCGGAATGTGTTCCAGCACCGAATTCGAAAAGACATAGTCGAACTCTCCATCGCTGAACGGCATGCGATCGGCGGGCGTGGTCAACACGTCACGGTAAATCTTGCGAGCGCGGGCGATCGCTGTCTCTTCGGAATCGATATCCAACCCGACCAGGTCACGGCTGCCAACCGAACCAAGGATGATTCGCATAAGATGCCCATCGCCGCAGCCCAAATCCAGTCCCCGGCCGGCAGGAAATCCGTAGCGCACGACCTCGTCAATTTCGAATGCCCGCCAATAGTTAGTGGCGGGTTGGTAAGGCGCCTGCATCATGAGACTGATGAGGAATCCGTTAGGCGTATCTTCGGCTCGATCGGAATTCATTTTGGCCACGGAAAATGAGACTTGTTGATCACTGGAAATAGCCAATCTCGTCACCCTCGTAAGAAACTGGTTGCCACTTCGGTCTTTGCCGCAGCCTCAAGCGCGTTCCTGCGGCGGTAGAATTTCCTGCTGCTGCTCAGCAACAGCCCACCAGCCGTACAAATCGCGACCGCAAACGCTGCCGCGGCGGTGAGTGCACGATTGGCGAGCGCCCACTGCGCGGCGGCGGCCAATGGCGTACCGAACATGCTCAAGGCGGTGGCGTAGGTGAATTCATTCACTCCTATGCCGCCCGGAGTGATCGCCAACGCGCTGGAAAGCACTACAAAAGGCATGGCCGCAGCCAAATGCCAGATCGGTATGGTAGATCGAATAGCATGGGAGGTTTCGCCCGCCATGAGTACGACAACCACAAACCGAAGTATGGAAATCCCCAGCAGCTTCCGAACAAGATTCCGTTCGAGCAGCCCGGATTGAATCAAGTCGGTGCATCCGCGCCGCCAACGATTCGAAGCTGCTTTCGCGCCCGCGGCGAAGTGAGCCGCCAGTCGCTGAACCACGCCAACCATGCCGCCAACTGTCGCGATAGCCAGCAAGGCCATGCTCACTGCCAGTCCGAGCCAGACGACCGGGCCGCTTCCAGAAAAGTGCGTAAGCAACGAAGCGGGAATCAGAAAGCACACGATCAGAAAATCGGAGCCCTGATCGAAGACGGTTCCGACCGTTCCCCGCGTCAGTGCCCGGCCATGCAATTGCGTCCCCAGCACGCGCGCGATGACCATGCTTACCTGGATCGGAAGAAGTTGCCCAAGCGCGACCCCCGCGCTCGTCACGGCGAAAAACGTGGACTTGCTCAGCGCCGCATCACTCTCCCGGCGGATAACACGATCCATCAGTTGCCACTTCAGTCCGGACAGGAAAATGTTAAACGCCATCAGCGCCGCCAGCCGAAGGAACGCGACTCGGTTAGCGCCAGCCAACTGGCGAAGCGTGGCATGTGGATCCACTTTTGCGACAGAAATGAATGCGGCGATGAGCAGAACGCCAATCACGATCGAAGTAGCTGTCAACACCACCGAGCGCATTTTCATCGGCAGCGCCTCATAGGGCAGCGCCTCGGGAGGCAACCTGGGCGCGTTTCCCCGGCCCTGATTGGTCTGACATTGCGGATTGCGCGTTTTCCGTCTCAGGCACAAGCCGCGCCGCAATCCCAAGGTAACGCGTCGCCGCTTGTTTCCAGCTGTAGTGTGATTGCACGAAGCCCCGGCGGACTTCTTGTAGATAGTCGAGTTTAGCGGACGACTTCAGCAGATTGTTGACAGCCGCGACAAAATTGCGAGCCGACCGATCCTCATCGCCCGGCTGAAGGTCAACGCCCTGGATCAGCGGTGCTAGCGCGGGGTCTGCCATCGCCGTTTCCGAGCCGCAAACGACTGGCAACCCGCAGGCGAGCGCCTCCTGGATAACGAGTGGAAAACCTTCGCCCGTGCTCGGCAACACAAAAAGATCGCTGGCCGCATAGAGTTCGGCCAGACTTGAACCGTGCAGATCCGAAAAGACGTGCACGTTGGCCGCCTCCCAGTTCCGTGGATCCAGTGGGCCCCAGCCTGCAAAGACCCAGCTGTAGCCAGGCGCCATCGCCACCATGCGTTGAAGTACGGCGAGCCCTTTCTTCTCAACAAAGCGCCCAACGAAAAGAATTACAGGCCGGTCTGTCGGAAGCCCAAATTGGCGCCGGCAACTCTCTTTCGTCTTAATCTCGTCGGGCGGCCGGAAGGTCTCGGTATCGACTCCGTTGAAAATTACTGCTGGAATACTCCGAAAAGAAAGGCGGCCGAAATAAAGTTTGGTTGTCTCGCTGATAAACACAACCTGCTGCGCTCCTCGCAACATGTTCCGAGTAATAAGCGCGTTGGCGAGCTTCATCAGTCCGCTTAGCAAACGATTGGAATAGGACACTAGGCCGATATGCTGGATGAGAATGACCGGAATTCCCGCAGAGCGTGCGAACAAGTAGGTCGCGATGTTCGTGAGGTATAGGCAATCGTGAATCAGAACAACATCCGCCCGCCGGACTTCGTCGCGTAATTTCCGTAAAGTTCCCAGGGTCGGGATTGGACAGGGAAGCCCCGTTTGCCGTTCCACAAAATTGGACGCGCGCAGGCACACTACGCGAGCCGCACCCGTGGCTTCCGGAGGAGGAGTTGCGTCGGTCGCCGCCCAGACAATCTGCAAGGCCGAGAGTTCGCGGAACAAGTGCCCGGCAACGATTTCAATCCCACCCTGATGCGAAGCAAAATAATGCGTTGCCATCAGGATTTTCACGCGGACTGCCCCCGCGCCGCGCCGCGTGTCATGACTTCCTGCTTTTCCAGAATTTCGTGTTGAAGTCGGAGCACGGCAAGCGCACTTTCGGCGCCGATGGGGTCGGACTGTTCAACGCGTCCTTCAGTGGCGCTGAGGAAGCGCGCAAAAACTTCTTCGTTCCCATACGTCAGGCGCTGCGTGAAATGGGAAACCCCACGAACCGCTGTCTGCCACAGGTGCTGGCCGGTCGCATAAACGCTCGTGCGGAGAACGGTGAAGCTTTCATGCCGCCCATCATTGGGCAGCGAGATGTAGATATCCCGGAAGATGTCGACAATGCCGACGCGGTGTTCCCCGAAAACACAAAAATACCATTCGCTCACCGGACTTTCGAAGTTGAGATGAAGAGTGACCGGGCAATTAAGCGCCGGTGCCTGAAAGAAGATATCCATTCGCGCAGGCGTCTTGAGTCCAGTCGAACTCGGAAAAGTCAGACACCGGCTGACTTCAATCGAGCCTGCAACTCGGCGTGTGAGGTAAAGAAGGTGAGGGCTCTCGTCGTAAAAAAGGCCGAGCGGCAAATCTTCATACCATTTCGGAAGGCGTCGATTAGGATTCCCGAGCTGGATGCCTTCCACACCGCGAATCGCGCCGAACCCACCGGCGGAGATTTCTGCAAGGAGGCGCTTCATTGAGGTCGAGAACTGAAAATTGTGGACGATGGCGAGGTGTCGACTGTTCGCGCGCGCCAGGCCCGCCAGTTCTTCACCTTCGGCCACTGTCATGGCAAATGGCTTTTCGGTCAGCACGTGCTTTCCAAGCAGCAGTGCCTGTTTGATTACAGAAAAGTGGCCCATCGGCGCGGTGGCAACCGTGACCGCGTCCACGTCGTGCAGCCAGTCGATGGTTGCCAGATCGTCAGTCTCAGCAAAATGCGAATACCCCCGTTGCTGCGCGACACCACGCGCTCTTTCAGAAGCCTTGTCGATAACGCCGGCCACTTCAAAAGCTCGGTTGCGCGCCATTACCGGCAAGTGCCTGTGAAGCGCAACCCATCCCAAACCGACCGCTGCTACGCGAAGTTTTTTCAAGTTCGACTCGGAAAAGCTGCTCAGGCACTCTGTAAAAATCCCGGGGCTAAGCCTGGTGCGGGCGGTGAATCGTCACTCCCGGTGAGACAGGTGCATTCTGGTCAAAGTGTATTTTGGGCAAGCCAGCGCCAGCCATCGATTTCAGGAGGGGCCATGCACTTTAGTAATGCGAGGAGAGAAGATCGGCATTCCAGACGCATCTGCTCGGCCGAGGGTGTTGCAACCCGAGGTCGACACGATCTCGATATGGGCGGAATAGCTCATCGGATGCGAACGGCTGGGGGATGCTCATGAAGGTATCCGTGCTCTTCATTGACTTGCCAAACCTAAGGCCCTAAGATTCAGCGCAATGCCGGACCCAACAATGGTCGGTCAAACCGTCTCCCACTACCGCATCGTCGAAAAACTGGGCGGTGGAGGGATGGGCGTCGTGTACAAGGCCGAGGACACCGAGTTGGGGAGATTTGTTGCACTCAAATTCCTGCCTGATGATCTGGCGCGTGATCCACAGGCCCTGGAACGCTTTCGGCGCGAGGCGAGAGCCGCTTCCGCGCTCAACCATCCCAACATCTGCACCATTTACGAGATTGGCAAGGGCGATGGCGACGGCAAGGGAGAAGGCCACTCTTACATCGCCATGGAGTTTCTCGAAGGCTCCACGCTGAAGCACCGTATCGCTGGACGGCCACTCGACAATGACACGCTTCTCTCCCTGGGCATCGAGATTGCCGATGCGCTCGACGCCGCGCATGCCAAGAGCATCGTCCATCGCGACATCAAGCCGGCGAACATTTTTATTACCGAACGCGGACACGCTAAGATTCTGGATTTTGGTTTAGCCAAGGTGCAGGCGACCAACTCGGCCAGCAGCTCCGACAATACGCAAACACGCAACGTGCATACCGATCACACGAAGGATCAACAATTGACGAGCCCCGGCTCGGCGCTCGGGACGGTGGCTTACATGTCCCCGGAGCAGGCCAAAGCGCGCGAACTCGACGGGCGCAGCGATTTGTTTTCTTTCGGCGCCGTGCTCTATGAAATGGCGACTGGCATCTTGCCGTTTCGTGCCGAGAGTTCGGCGGAGATCTTCAAGGCCATTCTGGACGCAACCCCCACGCCGGCCATGCGGATCAACCCCGATGTGCCAGCAGACCTCGAGCGCATCGTCAACAAGGCGCTCGAGAAGGATCGGAATCTCCGCTACCAGAGCGCCGCGGACCTGCGCTCCGACCTGACGCGGCTAAAACGCGACCTGGACTCTGGGCGCACGCCGGCTATTCACGCGCCAGGGATGATGGATTCATCCACTCGAATTTCGACTGCGACTTCCGCGCCGGCGCCGGCCCAATCGCGCAAGCTCTGGGCGTTGAGTCTGGTTGCGGTTCTGGCGGTGGCCGCTGTGGCCACGGTGGCATACTTGCTGCATCTGAGGTCCGGAACGAACGCTAAGAAAATTGACTCAGTCGCGGTCTTGCCCTTCGTGAACGCGACGGCCGATCCGAACAATGAATACCTCAGCGACGGCTTGACGGAGAGCTTGATCGGGACCCTATCACAGTTGCCCGATCTCAAAGTGCTGGCGCGCAGCAGTGTCTTCCGGTTCAAGGGTAAGGAGGACGACCCGCAGAAAATCGGAAAACAGCTTCAAGTCGGCGCCGTCCTGATGGGACGAATTACCCAGCACGGCGATGAAGTGGGTGTCCAGGCCGACCTCGTCAGCACCACCGACGGGAGTGAGCTTTGGGGCTCGCATTATGTGCGCAAGACGGCCGATGTCACCCAGTTGCAAAGCGACATCATGCGCGACGTTTCCAAACGGCTGCAAGCGCAGCTGACCGGCGAGCAACAGCGGCGGTTGGGCAACGCCGGGACCACCAACCCTGAGGCCTACCGGCTCTACCTCGAAGCGCGCCATCTCTGGTACGGGCGCACTGCGGACGGCTTGAAAAAGAGCATCGATCTATTCCAGCAGGCGATCGCAGCCGATCCAAACTACGCTCTCGCCTACGCCGGGCTAGGCGACACTTACAATGTTATTCCGAGCTATGGCGCAGGCATGACCTCCAAACAAGCGTCGGTTCTGGCAGACGAGGCAACCCGCAAGGCGCTCGAATTGGACGACTCCTTGCCCGAGTCCCACCTGGCGCGCGCGAACGCGCTGACATTTGCCTGGAAATGGGACGAGGCAGAGCGGGAATTTAGACGCGCGATTGAGTTATCGCCCAATAGCGCGGGAGTGCACTACTTCTACGCGTTTGCGCTTCTCGTTCCCGAAAAGCGTTATGACCAGGCGCTCGATCAATTCCGGCTGGCGTTGGTTCTCGACCCTCTTTCTTCCATCATGCAGGTGAACTACGCCACCACGCTGTTGATGGCGCATCGCTATCCGGAGGCGCTTGTCCAGTTCCAGAAAACGCTCGAGAGCGATCCGAATTTTTCACCCGCTCACTTCAAGGCATCGCAGCTCTATGCGACGACTGGCGATTTCGCGCATGCCGTGAGCGAGCTGCACAAATTCATTCCAGTACCAGGATCGTGGAATCCGGATGCGAAAGGCTACTTCGACCTGGCGCGCGCCGGATTTTCCGGTACCGAGGACAGAATGATGTGGCTGGCTATTACCGCCGCCCCCACCGGTGACCGTAACAAGGCGTTCGACTACCTGGAAAAAGCCCTGTCCAACCAGGAAATTGAAGTGATACTCTGCATCCGTTATCCCACGCTGGACCCGATCCGTTCCGACCCACGCTACGCCGCCATCATGAAAAAGGTCGGCTTACCTGAGTAGGATTGCCGGAGTAAGCCGCCGGTTGTCGGAATGCCAACCACCCCAAGGCTAAGCTATCGTTCCAGCCGCATTTGGTCGCGCGAGCTTTCGCGTTTCCTTATTACGCTTGATCGCGCTCCATCGACTAGCACTTCGGCAGCGCGGCCGCGGGTATTGTAATTCGAGCTGAGCGTCGAGCCGTAAGCTCCTGCGTCGAGTATCGCAAGCAGGTCGCCTTCCAGCGTTAGCGGAAGCTGGCGATCGTGGGCAAGAAAATCCCCCGTCTCGCAGATCGGGCCAACAACATCGGTCGTTTCGGTTTCTCGAACAGGCGACGGAAGTTGCACCGGCACGATTTCGTGATAGGCGCCGTAAAGCGACGGACGAAGCAGATCGTTCATGGCGGCGTCGACGATCACGAAGCGCTTGTTGTTATTCGTTTTGCGATAGATGACGCGCGTGAGCAAAACGCCCGCCGAGCCGACGATCGAGCGTCCTGGTTCAAGTAATAGATGAACTTTGAGTTTGCGTAGCGGCTCAATCACGGCCGTCGCGTAGGCTGCCAGTTGTTCTTCAAACGGCACGGTCGTTGCCTGGTAGGGAATCCCGAGACCCCCGCCGGCGTCGACGTATTGAATCTCATGTCCCGCGCCGCGCAGTTCGCGGACCAGTTCGGCGACGCGGATGAGCGAGTCGGTAAAAGAAGTGAAGTCGCTGATCTGCGAACCGATGTGGACGCTGACTCCGGCGACACGAAGATTGGAGTACTTCGCGGCTTCGGCATAAAGGCGGTGCGCCTCGGGGATCGGCACGCCGAATTTGTGCTGGTGCAGCCCGGTCGAGATGTACGGGTGTGTTTTCGCCGAAACATCGGGATTAACCCGCAGAGCGATGGGCGCTGTTTTCTTGAGGCGCTCAGCTGTCGCAGCAAGGGCGTGCAGTTCAGAGTCGCTCTCGACGTTGAAGAGCAGGATGCCAGACTTCAGAGCGAGTTTAATTTCCGGCACGGTCTTGCCGACGCCGGAAAATACGACTTTGGCCGTAGATTTCGGAGCGGCCCGGCGCACTCGTTCGAGTTCTCCGCCAGAGACGACATCAAACCCTGCTCTTTGTTGCGCAACCATCCGCAAAATCGCCAGCGTGGAATTTGCCTTCACCGAATAGCAAATGGTATGGGGAATCGCGCGGAATGCTTTTTTGAATGCTTGCAGCCGAGTGCGAATCGTCTGGGCGGAGTAAACGTAGAGCGGGGTACCATTGCGTGCGGCCAGACGCGCCAAGTCCGCTCGCTCGCAAAAGAGACTGGGTGCACCGTCGCGGGCTACACGCCGGTAAGCAAACGCATGCGGCCGAACAATCTGATCATTCCCCTTACCATCCTCGCCCTGCGCGCCCATCACTTGCGTTTGCCCGCGCTGTTCTTTACTTTGATGGCGACCACGGTTTGATCGTCGAATGCATCGACTCCAGCGGCGTGCTGGTTCACAGCCTCGAAGATTTCTTTTACCACGCAATCGGCGGACTTGTTAGCACAGCCCGCAACAATCGCTTCCACGCGCTCAGAACCGAAGGCGTGGCCGTGGCGGTTGCGCGCATCGAGAATGCCGTCGCTGAAGAAGACGAACATGTCGCCAGGCTTCGCTCTGAAGTTGAGCTCGTCGTATTGCGCTTCGTCGAACAGGCCGAGCGGCAAGCCGGTGACATCGATGGGGACGATTTTGCCGTCGTGGCAATAAAGAGGAAGCGGCAGGCCGGAATTGGCCACGAGGAGCGTGCCGCGTTCGTCATCCCACACCGCGTAGATGATGGAAACAAATTGCGCAGCGATTCGCCTCTCCGCCAGCGAAAGATTGATCGCTGAGAGCATTTCCGCTGGGCCGGGCTCGATGGGCGCGTGCGAGCGCAAAATTCCGCTCACCAGCGCCGCATAGATTGCAGCCGGCGCGCCTTTGCCGCTGACGTCGCCGATCGCAATACCGAGGCGCGACAGGGAATATGGAACGAAATCGTAGAGATCGCCGCCAATGGCCCGGGCGGGAACAAACTTTGCCTGCACATCGAGATTGCGCATCTTCGGAAGCGAGTGCGGCAGCAGACGGAATTGCAGTTCGCGGGCCAGGGCCAGATCGCGCTCTAAGCGACTTTCCTGGCGGGCGATTTCCTCGTAGAGGCGCGCGTTTTCAATGGCGATCGCCAATTGGGCGGCGAGTGTAGTCAATGTTCGCTTGTGGTCTTCTGTGAAGTAGCCGCGGCGCGTGTGCTCGAGGTCAAGCACGCCGATTACTTTTTCCTGATAGATAAGTGGAACGGCCAGCTCGGAGCGGGTTTCAGGATTGGTTGCGATGTAGCGTGGACTCTTGGCTACGTCCGGAACGAGCACGGCTTCTTTGGCCTGAGCGGCGTAGCCGACCACGCCGCGGCCAAGGGGAATGTCATGCTTGAGGTGCAGGCGTTCTTCGAAGCGCTGGGAAAAGCGATGCTGAAGTTTTTCTCCGGTCTGATCGAGCAGCAAGATGCTGAACATCTGATAGTCGATCAGGCGGCGCAAGATTTCGGCGATGCGCTTGAGAAGCTCGTCGAGGTTCAGGATCGAGGTCAGCTCCCGCGCGATCTCGTTCAGCAAAAGAAGCGTCCGAGCCTGGCGAGTGATGCGCGTATGCAAACGCGCATTTTCGATCCCGACCGCCATGCGCGAAGCAATCAGGGTCAGAAGCCGCTTGTGCTCTTCCGTGAAGTAACCCGTTTGGCGCGCTTCGATGTCGATCACGCCGATCAGGCGATTCTTGACGATCAGCGGGATGGCGAGCTCGGAGTGCACATTGGGCAGCGCTTCGATATAAAAGTTTTCCCGCGTGACATCGTCGATCAATTGAGCTTGACGCGTCTCCGCCGCTCGCCCGGTAACGCCCTGGCCGACTTTTACACGAATTCGATCCGCGACTTCGGGGGGATAGCCCACCTGGAAACGCACATAAAGTTCCTGCCGCGCCTCATTGAGTAAGAGGATGGCAAAGATTTCGTAGTCGATCACCTTGCGAACGAGTTCGGCTACGCGGCGCAGAGTGGTTTCAAGATCGAGCGTGGTGTTGACGACATCGGCTACCTCGAGAAGTAGAGGCTCCGCCTCGGAGGGGCGGACGGGTGGCGCTGGCGAAGTCGTTTTCACAGATAGCATGATAGCAGCGGAGGCGAGTCGGAAGTTCCGAGTTCCGAGCGACAAGTGAACTGCCTCAGACTTGCTCAAGCTCGTACTCGAAAGTCGCGGCTCGAAGCTCGCGACTGATTATTTCATGGGATTTTCGATGACGCAGATGTCTGGAAGATTGCGGTATTTTTCGGCATAGTCAAGACCATATCCGACCACGTAGGCATCGGGGATTGTAAAGCCGATGTACTGCGCCTTGATGGGCTGTAGGCGGCGCGAAGGTTTGTCGAGCAAGGCGGCAATGGATAGAGAGCGCGGCTTGTGCGCCTGGATTAACTTGGAAATGTAGTTCAGCGTCAGGCCGGTATCGAGAATATCCTCGACGAGAATGACGTTGCGGTCGGCGAGCGACTGGTCCATATCTTTGGTGACGCGCACTTCGCCGAGCGAATCCCAGGCTGCATGGCCGGCGGGATCTTCTTTCGGAGTAGGGCGATTGCCGTAGCTCGAAACGCCGATGAAGTCGAAGGTGGCGTCGAGCGGAATTTGGCGGGCCAGGTCGCTGAGGAAAATTGCCGCGCCTTTAAGCACGCCGACGAAAATGATGGATTGGCCCTGGAAGTCGCGGGTGATTTCGGCAGCGAGTTCAGCGACGCGCTTGGCGATCTGTTCGCGGGAGAGCAGGATTTTGATGTCAGGCATCGAGAGCAACTTTATACACGAGTTGGTACAGAACCGGAAAGGCAAATCAATTCTCACATAGTGCCAAGGCAAGTGGCTCAATTGCGCGGCCATCGGCACATCTCTAGAATGTAGGTTCGCATCGAACATCGGATTGAGAGACATTTCGTTTTGCGAGGATTTATGGATCTTAAGGGAATCAAACTGACCTGGCTTGGCCACGCGACCTTCCGCATCGAGACCCCGGAAGGGAAGATGTTTTACGTCGATCCGTGGGTAGGCGGCAATCCGATGTGCCCGGAGAACGAGAAGAGTGTAAAGAAGGCGGACGTTCTCGTTTGCACGCACGGGCACGGCGATCATATCGGCGATGCGGTTGAGATTGGGAAGAAGCATGGATCGATTGCGGTCGGCATCTTCGAACTTTGTTCGTGGCTCCAGAAGAAGGGCGTGAAGCAGATCGCT
>Ga0210389_10002682_pt1 | contig 13973 bp, 11 predicted proteins | sample IncBWH28OmetaG_FD_160127 | JGI IMG/M metagenome (GOLD analysis project Ga0210389, IMG submission 160127) | Forest soil microbial communities from Barre Woods Harvard Forest LTER site, Petersham, Massachusetts, United States - Inc-BW-H-28-O ...
ACCTGCCGGTAGACCAGCTTCACCACGGCGAGCGAGACGACGATCGTCACGACCGTGATGAGCAGCGACAGGGCGTAACCCTGGCCGAAGTCGAGGTTCTGGAAGCTGACGAAGTAGGTCTGCTCCATCACCGAGGCCCCGGTCAACGCGGCCCCGTTCAACACGTACGGCTGGTCGAACACGTTCAGGGTGGCGATCACCGCCTGCACCATCGCGATCGCGATGCCCGGCCTCGCCAGCGGCAGCGTGATGCGGACGAAGGCCTTCCAGCCGGAGGCGCCGTCGAGTTCCGCCGCCTCGTACAGGTCGCCGGGGATGCTCTGCAGCGCCGCGAGCACGAGCAGCGTGGACAGCGGCGTCATCTGCCATACCTGGACGACCTCGATGACGAGGACGGTCACGAGCTGGTTCCGGCCGAGGAACACCTGGTAGTGGGAGATGAGGTGCAGCGACGTGAGAACGCTGTTCAACAGGCCCGTGTTGCTGTCCCAGATGCCCGACCAGATGATGCCCTCCACGACGCCGGGCAGCGCCCACGGCAGGATCAGCACCGCGATGAGCGCCGCGCGGCCCCGGAACGGCTTCTGCAGGATGACCGCCATAAGGATGCCGAGCACCGTCGAGAGCACGACGCCGATCACCGTGTAGTAGGCGGTGTTCACCATGCTCGAGACGATCGCGTCGTCTTGGAACATGTGCACGAAGTTCCCGACGCCGTTGAAGCTGTCCGGCGGGTTCAGCGGCTGGACCCTGAAGAACGCCTCCACCAGCGTGACCGCGGCCGGGAACAGCGCGAGCCCGATGATGAACACCACGAGCGGCGTGATGAGCGCATAGGGGAGCCAGTCGAACCGCCGGCCACGGCCCGCGCGGCCGCTCGTCGCCGCCGCCGCGCGCCGCAGTGGGGCCTGTACTCCGGTGCTCATTCCCGCCCCCCGGTCGTCCCTCCGCGCGGGGCCGTCACGAGCCGCTCGCCAGCGAGTTCGCGGTCGCCGCGATCGCGCTGATCGCCTGGGGGACGGTCATGGTGCCCACGGCCGCGGCGTGCAGGTTGGTGTTCACGGCGCTGGAGAACTGCGGGTACCAGGTGGGGGGCCCGGAAGCGAACACCGGCTTAGCGCCTTCCAGCAAGGTGGTGAGCTCGGCCCCCTGCACCAGGCCGCCGCTCGCCGTCAGCGCCTTCATCGCCGATACGCGGGACGGAGTCTCGTATTCCGGGATGACCTTGGACGGGCCGTCCGCGCCTGCCCAGGCCGCCTGGTTCGCCGAAGACGTGACCCACTCGATGAACTTCGCCGCCGCAGCCGGGTACTTCGCCGTCTTCGGTATGCCGATGCCGTCGGGGTTGCCGAGGTTGTCCGTCGTGCCGGTCACGCCCGGAGTCGGGATGTAGACGACGTCGCCGACGACGCTAGAGGACGACGGCACGTCGTAGATGCTGCCGACGTTGCCGGAGTAGTCGGACAAGGTGCTCGCCGCGCCGCCCTTGGCCATCAGGGTCTCGAAGCCCTCGGTGTCGGTGACGTTGATGCCGCCGGCTGGCACCAGCCCGGTCTTGATCGCGTTGACCATCCACTCGGCGGCCTGGTAGCCGCCCGAGTTCGGGTCGGTGAACTGCGGCTTGCCCTGCGCGTTGAGGACCGTGCCGCCCATGGCGTTCGTGAGCTCGTACCAGTAGGTCGACAGACCCTCGGCGGCGGCGAATGGGATGTTCAGCGGCGTCGATGAGACACCCTTCGCCTTCAGCTGCTTCAGGTCGGTGGTGTACTGGGCCATCGTCGTCGGCATCGTGGTAATGCCGGCCTTCTTGAACATCGCCTTGTTCACCGTCGTCACCATGAAGGACGAGTCGAACGGGATCCCGTAGACGGTGCCGCCCGACTCGAACGAGGACATCTGCGGCATGTCGGCAGCCATGGACTTGACGTCAACGAACTGCGACATCGGGTAGAACCAGCCGAGCTTGCCCAGCTGACCGACCCGGCTCCAGTCGACATCCGTCACGTCCGCGAAGTAGGTGTGGGCGGTCGCTGCCGCCGTGATCTTCGTCTGCAGGCTGTCCCAGTCGATGTTCGTCCACACCACGTGGATGCCCGTGCTCTTCGTGAACTGGGCCAGGGCGGCCGCGGGCGGCGCAGGGGTGGTCCACGCCACCGTGATCGTGACCCCCTTGGTCTGGTTCGAGGCGGCGGGGCTCGAGCCGGCGCAGCCGGTGGCGATCAGGGCGAGCCCCACCGCTCCCGCTAGCACTGCCGGTCTCCTGCTGAACTTCCTTGTCAAGGACTTCCTTGTCGATGCCATCTGGTGCCCTTTCCGACCCTTCGCTTGCGAGCCTGGCTTCCAATCCTCCGCTTCCGAGCCTCCGCGCTGGGCGGCCCTGCGCTTACCGCGCAACTAAGCGGGGAGTTTGACACCGAGTGCGCAGACCGGTCAAGAAGTCTGAGCATAATTGAACGACTTCGACGAATCCAAGCAATGAAAGTGCGCATAATTGATGCTCGAACTGCTCGTTTGCTACTCTTCAAATGTGCACAGGAAGCAGCGGCTGAACCAGATCGTGTCCGCGGTCGTCGATCAGGTCCAGGTTGACGTCGCCACCCTCGCCGATCGGTTCGCCGTCTCGGAGGCAACGATCCGGCGCGACCTGCAGCTGCTCGAACGGCAGCAACTCGTCAGTCGCACGCACGGCGGCGCGACCCCGCACGTTGCCTTCAACGACCTTCCCCTCGGCTACAAGACCTCGCAGGAGTCGGCGGAGAAGCGGCGGATTGCCCGCGCGGCGCTGGCGTTCCTCGACGGCGCCCGCGTGATCGGGATGACCGGCGGCACGACGGTCTTCGAGTTCGCCCGGCTGCTGCCAGGCAGGAGCGGGCTCACCGCGGTTACTAACGCACTCAACGTCGCAACGAGCCTCGTCTCGAGTCCTGGACTGCAGGTTTTCGCCGCCGGGGGCGAAGTCCGGGCGAGCAGCCAGGAGACGGTAGGGCCCGGCGCGGAGGCTTTTCTCGCGGACTACCATGTCGACGTTTCGTTCATCGGTGTGGACGCCGTCGATCCCGTCGCGGGATTCACGAACTACGACCCGCTCGGTGCCCGGGTGAACGGGGTCCTGTGCCAGCGATCCCGGATGAACGTCGTGCTCGCCGACGCCACCAAGCTCGGGCGCACCGCCCTCGCCGGCCTGTGCGCGATCCGGGACGTCGACGTGCTCGTTACCGACACCCGCGCGTCGCAAGCCATCGTCGAGGAGATCGAGCGGCAGGGCTGCCGCGTCGTTCGCGCTTGAGCCGCAGCTAATAGCGAACGCGCATTCCTTGCGCGTTTGTTGCGCGTTTCTTGCGCGATTCTGATCAGCGTGGCAGGGTAGGGCGCATGGTCAAGGTAGCCTTCATCGGCGCGGGCAGCGTCGAATTCACCCGCAACGTCGTCACCGATCTCTGCTCCTACCCTGAGCTCCACGGGAACCTCGAGCTGTCCCTGCACGACATCGACGAGACCCGCCTCGGCTACGCGGAGGCGCTCGCGAACCGCGTCAGCGCGCAGTCGAAGGCGGGCGCGGTCGTCACCGCGAGCACCGACCGCCGGACGGCGCTCGCCGGGGCGGACTTCGTCGTGAATGAGATCCAGGTCGGCGGGTATGCGGCGACGCGGATCGACTTCGACATCCCGGCGAAGTACGGGCTGCGGCAGACGATCGGGGACACGATCGGCATCGGCGGCATCTTCCGCGGCCTGCGCACCATCCCCGTCCTGCAGGGCATCGGCCGCGACCTCGCCGACGTAGCCCCCGACTCGACCCTGCTCAACTACAGCAACCCGATGGCGATGCTGCCCTGGGCCGTCTACGCGAGCACCCCGTTCTCCCGCGTCGTCGGCCTCTGCCACTCCGTCCGCGATACCCACCGGCACCTCGCCGACCTCGTCGGCGTCCCGCAGGAGGAGATCGAGTACGTCACCGCGGGCTTCAACCACCAGGCGTTCGTCCTCACCTTCCGGCGCGATGGCGAGGACCTCTACCCGCGGCTTCGCGAGGTCGTCGAGGCCGACCCCGATATGCAGCGGCGGGTCCGGGTGGAGATTTTCCGCCGGTTCGGTTACTTCCCGACCGAGTCCAGCGAGCACAGCTCCGAGTACGTGCCGTGGCTGATGCGCCGCGACGACGAGATCGAGCGATTCCGCATCCCTGTCGGCGAGTACCTGCGCCGGTCGGAAAGGAACATCGACGAGTTCGACACGACCCTCGCCGCACTGCAGGCCGACACCGACCTCGATCTCACTCCCACCTCGGAGATGGCCTCGGAGTACATCCGGGCCCAGGTCAGCGGCCAGCCCGCGGAGCTGTACGTGAACATCCGCAACGACGGGCGCATCGCGAACCTTCCCGACGAGTGCTGCGTCGAGGTCCCCGCCACGGTCGACGCGGGCGGCCTGCACCCCCGCTCCGTCGGGGCCCTGCCGCCCCAGCTCGTCGCCCTGAACAGGACGTTCCTCAACGTCGTCGAGCTCACCGTCAAGGCGGTCCTCGAGGGCGATCGGGAGCACGTCTACCAGGCGGCGCTGCTCGAACCCAACACGGCCGCGACGCTGTCCATCGACGAGATCCGGCGGATGTGCGACGAGTTGATCACCGCGCACGGCGACCGGATTCCCGAGCCGCTGCGCCTGACCTGACCAGCCTCCGCCCACGGCGGACGACGACGAGGACGTCGTTAACCCGGGCGAAGCGGTCATCCGGCACACCGCTCCGGCGAGCAGGCCGGCCGCGCGCCAGTCCGCTCCGCCCATCCGCTCGTGCTCCCGGCGGATGGGCGGAGCCATTCGACAGCCACCAGGTCCGCAACCACTCGAAGCTCCTCTCAATCGACCACCGTTTCGTACTCGTCACGAGCGTGAATTTCTCCTGGAGCGCGGAGAATGCAAACCCTCGAATTCGGTGTCCTCATCGATAACTCCAACCTCGCCGAGTCCGTTAAACGCGAACTACGCGAGGCCGAAGACTTCGTCTTTGCGCAGGTGCATGTACCAGCCGGGTAGGACCTGCCCTGCGCGTATCTCTTCGTTACCGGTAAGCCGCCACCGCTGCGAAGAAGATCATCAGCGCCGTTCCGGCCGCGCCTCCGCCTGTCAGCACCGCCTTAGCCATGCCTACCCGGCCAGGTGAGCCGTGATCCCCGCGCCAAGCGCCCCCGACAGGAGGCCTGGCTCCGGCGACAACAATGTTGTCTGCCGATTCGGGCGGAAACCAGACGGTACTCCCGCCGATCCGTGGGGCTGGGAGGACTTGGACTTGTCGGGCCGTACTCGGAGTTCGCTAGCCATAGTGCGAGCCCGCAAGTCAGGCGTGCAATAGAGGTCATCGATATCGGCCATGGCGAGGCTGCCTAGACCGTGTCCTGGATGGTGCTCGCTGTTCTGCGATGCGCCAGGACCGGGTGGCGGCGTCCACGGCGACGCCCTGGATTGCGTGGCTCGAAGACAGTTCGGCCGGGTCGAGGTGGTTCTCGTCGTAGCTGCATGGGCCCCAGACCAGCAGCAGGATCTCCCAGTGGAGGTCCTGCAATGTGTCGATGAGATTACCCAGCGCTTGTGTCAAAGGCACAATGTCGTCTCCTGTTACCGCTTTAGATGCCCATGTATATGGGAGCAGAGCCTGGCTAGATTCTTGACATCACAACTCGGCATTTGTGGTGACTGCACAGGCGCAGCCCCGTCTGCCCGTCTTCCCGATTGTGCGCTAGGAGACGAAATGAGCACGGAGAGCAGCAGAGCGCCGCAGATCGCCGCCACCGGTCGGCAGCCTGACCGAAGCCGTCTGAAGGAAGGTCTGCACAGTAAAGTGAGAATCCCAGTTTCGCGAAAACTAACGTTTGTTCTGCTCGCCGCCGCGACTGCGCTGGGTACGGCCGCCTGCGCCGGGTCGTCATCCGGGTCCGGGTCGGGGGCATCCGGGCAGAACATCACCATCGGCTGGGGGCAGGATCCGGACAACGTCGACCCGGCGATCACCGGCTCGCAGACGGTCAGGTCCCTGGACGACAACGTGTTCCAGACGCTGATCTGGGAGACCCCCGCTGGGCAGCTCACCCCGGACCTGGCCACGAGCTGGCAGGTATCACCGGACGGCAAGACGTACACCTTCAACCTGCGCAAGGGCGTGACCTTCCAGGACGGCACGGCGTTCAACGCGGCCGCGGTGGTAGCGAACTTCAAGTTCATCACGGCCAAGACCACGCAGTCGGTGGACGCGCTCGGTGACCTGGGCACCTGCCTGACGGCGACCGCGACCGGCCCCTATACGGTGCAGGTGCAGTGCTCGAGCCCGTACCCGCTGCTGAGCAACCTGACCTCGCCGGATCTCGGCATGCAGTCGCCGCAGGCCCTCGCCAAGTACGGCAGCAACATCCAGTTCCACCTGGTGGGGACCGGGCCGTTTGAGTTCGTCAGCTACACGCCGAACCAGTCCCTGGTGCTGAAGCGGTGGTCGAAGTTCAACTGGGCACCGCCAGCGCTGCACCAGAACGGGCCGGCTAAGGCGGCGGAGCTCACGTTTGACTTCGTGCCGAGCAGCGGCTCCCGGATCAGCGAGCTGGAGAGCGGGCAGGCACAGGTCATCGAGGCCACGCCCGAGGAGTACTACGTCAGGTTTAAGAACAGCTCGCAGTTCAAAGATCTCGCCGTGCCCATCGCCGGCATGGGCATCTTCATGCCCTTTGACGTGAACAAGTTCCCCACCAACGATGTGGCGGTGCGCCAGGCGATCTCCTACTTCATCAACCGCCCGGCCGCCATCGAGACCTCGGCGCAAGGCGCATACCCGCAGCTGACCACACCGCTGCAGAGTGGCGTCCTCGGCTACTCCACGAACCTGCCCCAGTACAGCTTCGACCCGGCCAAGGGCGACCAGTTGCTGACCGCGGACGGCTGGAAGAAGGTCGGCGGCGTCTGGACCAAGGACGGTAAGAAGCTGTCGATCGTGCTGAACGCGCTGGCCAACTCGACCACCGTGCAGATTCTGGAGGCGGTGCAGGGGCAGCTGGCCAGCCAGGGGATCAGTGCCAGCATCGTCAACAACGCGGTAACCGCGTGGGTGAACTACAACACCGCGGGTGACATGAACTCGACAGTGCTGGAGTTCGCGAACCCTGACCCGGCGCAGATACTCCAGTGGTACGTGCCTGGCCAGTACTACGACAACTGGACGAAGGTCAACGACCCCGCGCTTACCAAAGCGCTTGAGGCCGGGCAGAGCTCAACCTCTAACTCCGTGCGGGAGAGCGACTATCTGGCCGCCCAGCAGATCATCATGAACCAGGCGTACGAGATTCCGTTCCATGTGAACGACGACCTGCTGACCTACTCCAGCAGCGTCAGCGGAATCGAGTACGAAGGCGGCGGCGACGACTTCTTCTACCAGGCGCAGTAGGGCACCTCGACGTGTTCTACGTAGGCAAGCGACTGCTGGCACTGGTAGTGCTGCTCGTCGCGATCTCCATCCTGGTGTTCCTGATGCTGCAGCTCATCCCCGGCAGCCCGGTCAGCGCGCTGCTCGGACAGAGCGCAACCAACCCGGCCGCGGTGGCCAGGCTGACCCAGGAGCTTGGCCTGAACAGGCCCCTGCCCGTGCAGTACTGGCGGTGGCTTGACGGCGTCCTGCACGGCAACCTGGGCTACTCCTACCAGAACCAGCAGCCGGTGTCCGTGCTGATCGGGCAGAACCTCCCGTCAACGCTGGCACTCGCCGGAGCAGGCCTGCTGATCTCGCTGGTCGGCGGGATCTTGCTCGGCGCGGTCGCCGCGGTACGCCGGGACACCCCGGCCGACTCGGTGACCATGGGCATCGCCATGACCCTGGTGGCGCTGCCCAGCTTCTGGCTCGGGCTGATCCTGATCCTGGTGTTCGCCGTGGCGCTGCCGGTGTTCCCGGTCTTCGGCGGCTCGGGCCTGCGCGGGCTGGTCCTCCCGGCGTTCACGCTGGGACTCGGCGTGCTCGGGATCACCGCCCGGTTCGTCAGGTCCAGCCTGCTGGAGGTCATGGACAGCCCGCACGTGGTCGCGGCCCGGGCCAAGGGGCTGAACCGCCGGACCGTGTTCCTCAAGCACATCGCGCGCAACGCGCTGCTCCCGGTGGTGACCATCATCGGCCTGCAGATCGGGTCGCTGCTGTCCGGCGCGGTCCTGGTGGAAATGGTGTTCTCGCGCCCGGGGATCGGCCGGCTGCTGGTGCAGTCGATCTTGAACAAGGACTACGCCACCGTGCAGGCGACCGTGCTGATCATCGCAGCCTTTTACGCGGTGACCAACCTGGTCGTCGACCTGCTTTATCCGGTGCTTGATCCGCGGATTGGAGGGGCGTGAGCATGGCTGACCGAATAGGCGAGCCTGTGCTGGCCGACGGGACGCTGGCGCTTCAGGCGGCGGAGGCGGACGTTGCGCGGCCGACGGCCTCCCGCTGGAGGCTGCTGCGGCAGCGGAATTTCGTCATCGGCGTCATCCTGCTGGCCATAGTGGTGATCCCGGTGCTGCTCGCGCCGGTGCTCAGCCCGGTGGGGCCGGACACGCAGAACGCCGGGGCGACGTTCCTCGCGCCCTCGGTGACCCACCTGACGAGCCTGATGGGGACCGACGAGTTCGGCCGGTCGGTCTGGGTGCGGGTGCTGTACGGCGGCCGTTACAGCATCGGCGCCAGCATCGCGGTGGTGGTAATCGGCGGCACCGCGGGGACGGCCCTGGGGCTTGTAGCCGGGTACCTGGGCGGCACCGTCGGCTTCTTGATCATGCGGGTGGTCGACCTGCTGCTGGCCTTCCCCGGGATCCTGCTCGCCCTCGCGGTGACGGCCATCCTCGGGCCGAGCCTGGTCAATGCCGTCATCGCCGTGGCCATCGTGGCCGTGCCGCTGTATGCGCGCATCGTGGAGGGCGCGGCCAGGGAGATCCGGAACCTGCCGTACGTGCGTGCGTCCCGCGCCCTCGGCGCCGGGCCCCGGCACATCATCGTCCGGCACGTGCTGCCCGGCGCGATGCCTGCTGTCATCGTCCAGACCACCGTCTGGCTGGGCGTCGCGGTGCTGTGGATCGCGGCGCTCGGCTTCCTTGGCCTGGGCGTACAGCCGCCCACTCCTGAATGGGGCCAGATGGTGTCCGACGGCCAAGCCTCGCTGACCATCGCCTGGTGGGTGGCGGTGTTCCCTGGGCTGTTCCTCGCGGTATTCGTGGTCGGCATCAGCCTCGTCGGTGACGCGTTGCGTGACCGGCTGAACCCGACGGCGGTGGGCGCATGACCGGGCCAGCCACCGAGGGCGCCAAGAACGCCCAGAGCGCCGAGGCCGTGCCCCCCGTACTGGACGTGCGCGGCCTGCACACCCACTTCCGGCGCGGACGGAACGTTGTCAAGGTGGTGCGCGGGGTCAGCTTCCGGGTCGGCCGGTCCGGCAGCGTGGGATTGGTGGGGGAGTCGGGCTCCGGGAAGTCGATCACCGCGCTGTCGGTGATGGGCCTGATCCAGAAGCCCGGCTTCATCGCCGACGGCCAGATCCTGCTGGACGGGCGGGATCTGGTTGGGATGCCCGCGGCTGAGTTGACGAAGCTGCGCGGCCGCGATGTGGCCATGGTGTTCCAGGAGCCGATCGCCGCGCTGAACCCGCTGTACCACATCGGCACCCAGGTGGCCGAGGCCATCAGGGTGCATCAGGACCTGACCAAAAACCAGGCCCTGGAACGGGCCAGGCAACTGCTCGCCATGGTCGGGATCGCCGACGCCGGCCGGGTGCTGCGGTCATACCCGCACCAGCTCAGCGGCGGGATGTGCCAGCGGGTCACGATCGCGACCGCGCTGGCCAACGATCCGGGCCTGCTGATCATGGACGAACCCACCACCGCGCTGGACACCACGATCCAGGCGCAGATCCTGGACATCATCGCCGACCTGAAGACCCGGCTGGAAACCGCGATCGTGTTCGTCAGCCATGACATCTCGGTGGTGACGCAGGTCTGCGACGAGCTCGTGGTGATGTACGGCGGCCGGGTGATGGAAAGCGGCCGCACCGAGCAGGTGATCGGCAGTCCGAAGCACCCTTACACCCAGGGGCTGATCACCGCCGCGATGTCGGTGAGCGGCGGGACCGGCCGGCTGAAGAGCATCCCAGGCGAGGTGCCGGACCCGCAGCACATGCCGTCGGGCTGCCCGTTCCGGCCGCGTTGCCCGCACGCGATGCCGCAGTGCGCGGCGGATCCGCCACTGAGCGATCTGCCCGACGGCAGGCAGGTCGCCTGCTGGCTGCACGGCAGCACGACAGGCAGCACAACAGTGGAGGAGGTGACGCCGCTATGACCAGTGAGCCGCTGCTCGAGGCCAAGAACGTGCAGATCACGTTCCACACCCGGCGGCAGCGCGGCGGGGGCGTCCACGTGGTGCACGCCGTCGACGATGTGTCGCTGACTGTGCGGCAGGGGGAGATCCTCGGGCTCGTGGGGGAGTCCGGATCGGGCAAGACCACCCTCGGCCAGGCCCTCGCGGGGCTGCTGAAGCCCGATCACGGCCAGGTGCTGTTCGAGGGCAGCGACGTGCACGCTCAGCACGGCAAGGCCGGCCGTGCGCTGCGCCGCCAGATGCAGGTCGTGTTCCAGGAGTCGCGCGGCTCGCTGAACGGGCGGATGCGCGTCACGGACATCATCGGCGAGGGCCTGAAGATCCAGCGCATGGGCGACCGCGAGGCGCGCCGCCGCCGCGTCAGCGAGATCGCCAAGCAGGTCGGCCTGGGCACCGTGGACCTGTCACGCTATCCGCACCAGTTCAGCGGCGGCCAGCGGCAGCGGATCGGCATCGCCAGGGCCCTGGCCGTGGAGCCGAAGTTCCTTGTCGCTGACGAGCCGGTCGCGTCGCTTGACGTGTCGGTCCAGGCGCAGGTGCTGAACCTGCTGCTCGACCTGCGGGCCGACCTCGGCCTCACCTACGTGCTGATCTCACACGACCTCGCCGTGGTGGAGCGGGTCAGCAGCCGCATCGCGGTCATGTACATGGGCCGCATCATGGAGCACGGCACCGTCAGCGACGTGTATGAGCACGCGCAGGTGCCGTACACGCACGCCCTGCTGTCCGCGCGGCCCACGATGCCGGGCGAGGAGCGGTACAGCCGGGTGATCCTGCCCGGCGACGTCGGCGAGCCGGGCGCGGCCCGGCAGGGCTGCCTGTTCGCGCCGCGCTGCTGGATGGCGGCCGACGTGTGCCGCGAGTCGCGGCCCGAACTGCGGGAGACCAGGCCAGGTCACTGGGCCGCCTGCCACTTCGCCAGCGAGGCCAGCGAGGCCAGCAAGATCGACCAGGCCGGCCGTGCCGATCAGACAGGCCACGGAGCCAGCGCGGCCGGCCGCCCGCAGGACGGGACACAGGAGAAATAAGGAGTGCACATGACGAACGACTCAGTGACCGTTATCCGGGCCGCGCGGCTGATCGACGGATCGGGCGACGCGCCGCTCGAGGCCCCGGTCATCGTGGTCCGCGGAACCAAGATTGAGTCCGTGCTGCAGGGCGAGCCACCCGCCGCGATCGCTGAGCAAGCTGACCAGGTGCTTGACTTCCCCGGCTGTACCTTGCTGCCAGGGCTGATCGACATGCACGTGCACCTCAACCTGCCCGGCAACGGCACGCCTTTTGAGCAGGCGGCGCGAGAGCCCGACGGCGTGCTCGGAGCGCACACGGTGACCGCCGCCAAGACGGCACTGGACGCCGGGATCACCACGGTGCGGGACTGCGGGTCACGCGCTGACACCGCGTTTCACGTGCGGCGGGCGCAGGAACTCGGCTTCGTTCGCGGTTCCCGGATGGTGCTGGCCGGCCCGCCGATCACCACCACCGGAGGCCACGAATGGTACTTCGGCGGCGAGGCCGACGGCCCGGAGGGCGTGCGGCTCAAGGTCCGCTCGCTGGCGAAGAGCGGCGCGGATTTCATCAAGGTGCTCGGCAGCGGCGGAGGCACCCCCAACACGAAGTCGTGGCTGCCGTCCTTCCGGCCCGAGGAGTTCGCAGCCCTGGTCGACGAGACGCATCGGCTGGGCCGGAAGATCACCATCCACTGCCTGAACGCCGCGGCCATGGAGCAGGCCGCCGCAGCGGGCGCGGACCAGATCGAGCACGGATGGTTCATCCTGGACGAAGCCGGCCATCAGGAATACGTCCCCGCCGTCGCTGACAGCCTCGTTGCCGCCGGGGTGGCGGTCACCCCGACGCTCTCCGTGGGCAGCTACGCCCTCCGGGCCACCCAGGCCAAGGAGGTCCTGACGGCGGAGGACGAAGCCTACCTGCGCCGGTGGGAAGAGATGCTGGCGGACAACCTCACCCATGTCGGCCGGCTGTACGAGGCAGGCGTCACGATCGTCGCCGGGAGCGACGCCGGCTGGGCGTCCACCCCGTTCGACGCACTGCCGGAGGAAGTGGCGCTGCTGTGCCGCAGCGGCATACCGGCCATGTCCGCCATCCAGGCAGCGACCAGCCGTGCCGCCGCCGTCATGGGGCGCGAGGACGAGTTCGGCTCGGTTAAGCCGGGTCTGGCGGCCGACCTCATCGCCGTGCAAGGCGACCCGCTCACTAACATCGGTGCGCTGCGCGACCTGCGGCTCGTCATGCAGGCAGGCACCATGCAGGCAGGCGCAGGGCAGGCAGGCCAGACGGCCGGGGCACTCGCCACCGAGGCAGCGAGGTAACGAGACCCGCAGCCGAGGCCGCTGGTCCCGGCAGGGCGGAGGCCGGCGTCGAGAAGACGCCGGCCTCCGCCCTGCGGGACTGACCACCGCCTGGCGGGCGGCGGTATTCCCGGGGTGTGTTCCCGGGGTACTCGCAGTCCCGGCCGTGTCGAATTTCCGTGTGAATATTCAGCGTAACGATGGCTGTCTTCGCAATTGCCGAAAATTTGGGCTCGAATTCGCTGCTCATCCTCTTGGCTGGCGATCAGGGTGACCGTCGCCCTGTGCCAGTGCGGCTTGGCCAGCGGGCGCACCCAGATCCAGCCAGCGGAGTGCCAGCACGATGTCGGCCCCGGCGAGCGCATCGGAGGTGTCAGCACCGATGAGGCCGCGGATCGAGCGAAGCCGGTGCGGAACCGTGTTCGGGTGCACGTACAGTGATCGCGCCGCGGCGCGCGCCGAGTATCCGTTCGTTATGTAGGCACGCAGCGTTTCCAGCAGTTCCGGCCGCTGCAGCAGCGGAGCGATCCGCCGGAGCAGGATGGCGGCGGTATCCGGCTCGCGAAGCAGCAACGCCTCGACCGCAACGTCAGCGAACGGGATGACGCCGCGCGGGATGCCCAGCCGCTGGCCCACTTCCAGGGCGAGCCGTGCCTGGCGCGCCGTCTCATATACCCGGCTGAGCTCGGCGCTTGCACTGCTCACGCCCAGGATGAGGTCCCCGGGGGGCCCGCCGGGGCCAAGCGCCGTGGTGAGCAGCCGGCACAGGTGGCCGTCACTGCCGACCGGGGTGGGCACGAGAAACAATGGCCTGTCGTCGAGTGAGCCGATCAGGATGCGCCCGCGAACGCGCGGGCCGAGGTGCCCGAGCAGTCGGCGCTGCACGGACGAATGGGTTGCGGGGTCATCCCGTTCCGGGAGGCCGACGGCTACCGCGGCGTACGTCTCCGCCGGATCGGCCTGGATTACCCGGGCGCGGCGGCCGATCTCCTCGGCGCTGAGCGGGGTGCCTGACACGATCTGGGCCACCAGGTCGGTGGCAAGGCGGTCGTAGTGCCCGGTGACCTCCTCCTGGGTGCTCCGGTAGCTGGCGGCGGAGCGGTCCGTCAACTCGCCGATCAGCTTGCCGAGCCGGCGGATGGTGTCAAGCAGCTCACTGGTCTCGATGTCGACTGACCGGGCGATGAGCGATTCCTCGAGCACCTGTTCCGCGATGCGCCAGGACCGGATGACGGCGTCCACGGCGACGCCCTGGATCGCGCGGCTCCGGCCGATCTCGTCGGCCACCGCGAGAGCCT
>Ga0210389_10002684_pt1 | contig 13966 bp, 13 predicted proteins | sample IncBWH28OmetaG_FD_160127 | JGI IMG/M metagenome (GOLD analysis project Ga0210389, IMG submission 160127) | Forest soil microbial communities from Barre Woods Harvard Forest LTER site, Petersham, Massachusetts, United States - Inc-BW-H-28-O ...
TATGGCCAATGCCATTAACTTAGGCAGCTCCCCGCCTCCGCGCCGGGCCCGCGCGTGCCCGTTCCGTCCGGTTTGTCCGGGCGTCATCGCGGCCCGGCTCATGATCGTGGTAATTCCGCAGCTTATCCGCTGCTTTATTTCCACGAAAATCGAAATCGCGCACGATTACGGCGCGCCCGGCAGCGCGGGCGCGCCGCAAGACTGCGCACGGCCCTCACGGCCACCACAGACCACTAGCTCAACAGCATTGCCGATCACGGGGGGCGAAGCCCCCGTGATCGGAGGGTCCAGGGGGTCGTCCCCCCGCAGGTAACACAGCCCCCCCGCGCTTAGTACAGGCAGCGATCAGTTGCGCGCCTACCGAGTCATCGGAACGGGCGTGGAGCTCCGCGCTGACCAGCTCGCCGAAACTTGACGGGTCCCTGGCCAGCAGGTAGCCGACCGTCTGCGGCGAGAGCACGGTGCGCGGCCTGATCCAGCTCACCTCGAGGCCGCTGCCAGTGAACAGCTCACGGAGCTGCTCGGCGCCGTAGCAGCGGGTGATGGTGCCATCCGGCCAGGGAATGAGCACCACGTCGGCGTTTGGCACGTCGACCAGGTGCGGCCACCGGTGCTGCTCGGCGAGCAGCGACATGCCGAAGGTCAGCGAGTCCACGCAGGCAAGCAGCTGCCCGCCCGGCCGGAGCACGCGCGCGATCTCGGTGACAAGGTCTTCCGCGCCGAGCCGCAGCGAGAGCGTGCGCTCTTCGGCGATCACGCCATCGGCGCAGCCGTCCGGGAGGAACTCAAGGCCCGTGCCGTCGGCGGTCACGGTGGACAGCCGGCCGCTTGCCGAATGGGACGCCACGGGCGGCGGGACCGGCATCTCCGGGTCGATGACGCGCAGCACGCTGTGCCCGGCGCGGGCGGCCACCTCCGCGGTCCGCGCGCCGGGGCCGGATATGTCGATGAGGAACCGTCTGTCGCCCGGCAGCCAGCTGGTGAGCTGAGCAAGGGCGACAGCCGCGTAAAAGCGGGGATAGCCGTCGGCGGCACCGCGGTCCCGCCGGGCCCCGGCGCTGGCATGTCCGTTACCCTCGTCCTTCAATCGGACATGCCCTCGGGGGGTACGGGGGGTCGCCCCCCCGGGGGATAGCGGCTGCACGGGGTTACTCCTGGCCGGGCGCCTCATCCGCTGCGCCCCACACTTGTTACCCTTCCCCCGGTCCGGGGGTTCCATCCACAGAACTTTGACGCGAGCAGAAGCGGAACCGGAATTGAGCGGCGTGGTCCTGTGTTGAACGCGACATGGCTACAGCCTCAGCGACACTCGCCCCGCGACGCCGGCCCTCTTCCCGCCGGCGGGGGAAGGTATCCTCTTACGGTTACCGAGAGGGGGTGGGCCACGTGCCAGAGACGCCCGTGCCTGAGACACTTGACGAGCGCGCCGAGCGCTTTGAGTCGGATGTCATGCCATACCTGGACCAGCTGTACTCGGCCGCCCTTCGGATGACGCGGAACCCGGCGGACGCTGAGGACCTTGTGCAGGAGACGTTCGCCAAGGCGTACGCGTCCTTCCACCAGTTCCAGCAGGGGACGAACCTGAAGGCCTGGCTCTTCAGGATCCTTACCAATACCTTCATCAACACCTACCGCAAGCGGCAGCGTGAACCGCAGAGGTCGGGCTCCGACGAGGTCGAGGACTGGCAGCTCGCCCGCGCGGCGTCGCACAGTTCCGGCGGGCTGAAGTCAGCCGAGGCCGAGGCACTGGAAAGACTGCCCGATTCCGATATCAAGACGGCGCTGCAGTCGCTGCCGGAAGAGTTCAGGATCGCGGTCTACCTCGCCGACGTCGAGGGGTTCGCATATAAGGAAATCGCCGACATTATGGGGACTCCGATAGGTACCGTGATGTCGCGGCTCCACCGCGGCCGCCGCCAGCTTAGGGAGCTGCTCCAGGACTACGCCGCCGAGCAGGGCCTGGTCCGGGCGAATGCCGAGGAGGGTGGGCAATGAGCTGCGGAAAGCCCCACGAGACGCCGTGTAACGAGGTACTCGACCTGGTGTACTGGTATCTCGACGGCGAGGTATCGGAAGACGACTGCGACCACATCCGGCAGCACCTCGACGAGTGCGGGCCCTGTCTGCGCGAGTACGGCCTTGAGGAAGCGGTGAAACGGCTCATCGCCAAGCACTGCGGGTGTGACCCGGTGCCGAGCGAGCTGCGGAGCAAGGTCCTGGTGCGCATCAAGCAGGTCCAGGCCGAGATCGAAGTAACTGAATAACCCCCCACGGACGTAACGGCCGCTTACCGGTCGCCGGTGATCAGGTTTTAGGTCTGCGCTAATCAGCGTGGCCACGTTATCCTGACATCGGCGGTACAGCGTAGGCGGTCGTTGGCATTTGCGCGCGAGGGAGGACTGTCCCAATGAGGGCATCCGGGGTCTCCTGGGGGTAGCGACGGCGATAGGTGCGATTCGGGTCGACGGCGGGTGGCTACGAGGGGGGAGCGTGGATAAGCTCTCGCGCATCGCGTGGCTGTATATCGGCGCGGTTATCGCCGCCGCCGTTATCGTGCTCGCCAAGGGGCCGTATGCCGGGCTCAACTGGAGCCAGATCGCGGTGCTCGGCCTGCTCTTGGTCGCCTGCGAGTCCTCCGCCACCTTGCTGAACGCGCGCGGACTGGCGTGGTCCGCCAACACCATGGCGTCGCTCGCCGCGGTGGTGCTGTGCGGTCCGGTCGGCGCGGTGCTCGTCAGCTGCGGCACGCTGCTTGGCATCCGGCGCGGGCCGTCCGTCGTCCAGCGGTTGTTCAACACCGGCATGTACGCGCTCAGCGCCTATCTCGCCGGCCGTGCCTTCATCGCGTTCGGCGGGCACGTGGGCACGCCTGGGCAGAGTTCCTTCCCCGGCCTCATCGGGCCGTTCGCCGCGGCCGCCGTCGTGCACGTGGCCGTCAACTTCATGCTCCTGCACGGTGTCTTCTGGCTGACCAAGGACCCGGGCGGTGCGTCGGCGCGGGTGGGGCTTGACTCCAAGCTGTGGCTGACCGACCTCGGGTACGGCGCGTTCGGCGTGCTGATCGCGGCGCTCTGGTCTGTTCTCGGGCCGTTCACCCCGGTCCTCGTGCTGATTCCCGTGTTCGTGGCCCGCTGGGCGGTGGCGCAGTTCGCCGCGCAGCAGCGGGCCTACGAGGCGACGGTCAGCGCGCTGTGCCAGGCCGTGGAGACGAAGGACTTCTACACCAGGGGGCACAGCGAGCGGGTGTCGCGCGGCGCGGTGATGATCGCCTCGGAGATCGGCATGCGCCCAGAGCGGGTGGGGGCGATCCGCTACGCGGGGATGCTGCACGACGTGGGCAAGCTCGGGGTGCCGACATCGGTGCTGCAGAAGCGGGGCTCGCTGACCGACGACGAGTACGCCGCCGTCCAGCTCCACCCGATGCGCGGGCTCGATATCGTCAGGGAGATCGGCTTCCTCGACGAGGCACTCGCCGGGATCATGCACCACCATGAGCGGATCGACGGCAGGGGATACCCGATGGGGCTGGCGGGCGACGAGATCCCTGAGTTCGCCCGGGTGCTCGGAGTCGCGGACGCCTTTGACGCGATGACCTCCGACCGCTCCTACCGGGGCGCGCGGCCGATTCCCGAGGCGATCGCCGAGCTGCGCAAGTGGGCGGGCAAGCAGTTCGATCCCGCTTTCGTCGACGCGTTCGTAACCGCGATACAGCGTGACGGCTGGACGGCGCCCGAGCCAGTGCCAGCGGAAGAGCCGCTGCGGACGATCGAGAGCCTGTGACCGTGGCGGGCCGATGGTACGAGCCGCGCGGGCTGCCCAGGCACGCCCTTGACTCCGGCCAGTGGCCCCTGGTCGCGTTCGCGGGGCTGCTGATCATCTGGTCGGTCGCGCAGACGGCGGTGAGCGGCGTCCACGACGTGCACGCGGCGCTGGCGTTCGGCGCGCTGATCGCCTTCGGTGAGCTGCTCAGGCTGAACCTGCCTGGCGACAGGGAGGCGGCGCCCATCGCCACCGCGGGCGCCATGGCCTACGCGCTGGTGCTGCGGATCGGTGACGACCCGGCGCGGCCAACGGCGGCTCAGGTCATCGCCGTGACCGCGCTCGCCATGATCGTGGGGGCGCTACCGCACCTGGCGGTCGGCAGGCCGGCCAGGCTCACCATGATGTCCGCGCGGCTGCTGGCGGTCGCGTGCGTGGCCGCCACGTTCCGCCCGCTCGCTAACGCCGGGCTGATCGGCGGCCGGTGGTGGTCGGAGCTGCCGATCATGCTCGGGCTGATCATCGTGGCTTGGTTCCTCGAATCGGTCGTGACGGCGCTTATCAGGACGGACGCCCTGCGCACCAGGTTCGGTGTCGCGCTCGGCGACGAACTGCGCATCCAGTTCGCGATCGCCGCCGCGACGGGGGCTTCCGCGCTGCTCATCGCCTTCGCCGCCGAGGTCATGGGGCTCGCCGCGGTCGCGGTGTTCGCCGCGCCGCTGCTCGTCACGCAGGTAGCGCTGCGCCGGTACGCCGGGATCAGGGCGACGTACCTGCAGACCGTGCGGGCGCTCGCCCGGGTCACGGAGATCGGCGGGTACGTGGAGACCGGGCATTCGGCCCGGGTGAGCCGTCTGGCGGTGGCCATCGGCCGGGAGCTCGGCATGCCTGAAGCGGCGCTGCTCGAGCTTGAGTACGCCGCGCTGATGCACGACATCGGGCAGCTGTCGCTGCGCGACCCGGTTCCCGGCGGTGCGACCGTCCTCGTCGCTCGCGAGGAGCAGCGGCGCATCGCGGAATACGGCGCGGAGGTCATCCAGCAGGCTCGGGTGCTCGACTCGGTGGCCGACATCGTGCGGCGGCAGTCAGACCCGTGCCGACCCATCGACCGCGCACAGCCGCCGCCGCTTTCCAGCCGGATCATCCGTGCCGCCAACGCCTACGACGACCTGGTGGGCAGCTCGGCCGACCCCGCAAGGGCGGCAGAGGCGGTCGCGCGGCTCCGCCTGGACACCGCCGCCGAGTACGACCCGAGCGTGGTCGACGCCCTGAGCCGCCTGGTCATCCCGGCGGCCTGAGCTACACACCCGTCGTCGTGCGTGGATATTCGGCTGCGACGTCCGTGATCACATTGATCAGGTACGGGGTGGACGAATCGAAGGCACGGCGCAGCGCGGGAGCAAGCTGCCCCGGCTTCTTTACCAGTTCGCCCGCGCCTCCCAAAGCGCTCACTACCTGGTCATAGCGGGTTTCTGGGCGCAAGTCGGCGGCCACGTCGTAGCCGTAGACGGCCCGCATCGGGCCCTTCTCGAGGCCCCAGGCTGAGTTGTTGCCGACGATCATGACGACCGGCAGGTTGTGCCGCACCAACGTGTCTACGTCCAGCAAAGAAAGGCCCGCCGCGCCGTCGCCTAGCATCAGGACGACCTGGGAGCCTGGGTACGCGATCCGGGCGGCCATGGCGTAGCCGAGGCCGGTGCCCAGGCAGCCGTAGGGGCCCGGGTCGAGCCAGCGGCCGGGGAAGGCCGGCTCGACGACCCGCCCGGCGAAGGAGACGAAATCGCCGCCGTCGCCGATGACGACCGCGTCGTCGTCGAGTTCGCGCAGCAGTTCGCCGTAGACGCGCATGGGGTGGATCGGGTCGGCCTCGCTCGCGAGCAACGGGGCGTCCGCGGCCGCCGCCGCGCGCGCCGTGCCCCGCAGCCGGGCCAGCCACTCCATGTCGCCCACGGGACGTCCGCCGCACGCGTCGGCGAGTGCCGTGAAGAACAGGGACAGGTCACCGGACGCGGAGGCCGCCAGCGGGCAGTGCGTCGCGATGCCTCCAGGGGAGTCCGCCACGTGCACCACCGCCGCGGGGGCGTCCTTGGGGCCGAATGCCCCGTACTTCAGGCGGAAGTCCAGCGGTACGCCCGCGACGATCACGAGGTCTGCTTCGGCGAGCGCGGCCGAGCGTGCCCGGGTGACTAGCAGCGAGTGACCGCCCGGCAGTATGCCGCGTCCCTGGCCGTTGGTGACCACCGGCAGGTGCAGCGTCTCCGCGCACAGCCTGGCGGCGACGTCCGCGCCGCCCAGCCATACGTCCGAGCCGAGCACGAGAACGGGGCGGTGCGCCGTGGCGAGCAGCTCCGCGATCCGGCCCACGTCCTCGGCGCCGGGCTGCTCCGGCGCGAACAGGGCACCGTCGGGGAAGTCCACGGTCGCCTCGCCGTAGATCGCCTCGAGCGGGAAGTCGCAGAACACCGGGCCGCGGTGCGGGGTTGTCGCCAGGCGGAAGGCGGTATCCACCGAGGCGGCGACGCCGGCGACGGCGTGCTCCGTCCACGCGCGCTTGGTGACCGGGGCGAGCAGCGGAACGTGGTCTATCTCCTGGAGTGCGCCCTTGCCCCACAGGTAGTCGGGTGCGCGGCCGCCGAGCACGACGACCGGGGCGCCGTTGAACCACGCGGAGGTCACGGCGCTCACGCTGTTCGTGACGCCAGGGCCGGCCGTGACCACGGCGAGTCCGGGGGTTCTGGTCAGGCGCGCGATCCCTTCCGCGGCGAACACGGCGGTCTGTTCGTGCCGCACGTCCACCAGGCGCACCGGCGGGTCGGCCTTGACCGCGCCGTCGTAAAGCGGGAACACGTGCCCACCGGAGAGGGTGAACATGGTCGTCACGCCGTGCTGCTGCGCGACCGCGACGGCATGGGCGCCGGCGTGTCCAGAGAGAGAGCTCACGACGGCGACGTTACTCGTGAGTTAGGAGTTTGTGGAGGGGGACACAGACCGCCGCCCCCGTTCGGAATCAAGGTCTTTAGAAATCGAGATCCCGAACGGGAGCGTGGCCTCTGCCTAACCCTCCAGGCCCGCCCCGACGCCGGCCGGCACGGGGGCGGGGGCCTCTTTCGGGTCCGCGGTGTACTGGTGCGGGAGGGTCTCGTCGGTGCCTTCTGGCACCCTGGCGGCCCGCAGGACGAACGTAAGGATGACCGCGATCACGGTGTTGATGATGATCGCGGTGATGCCGATGTAGATGCTGTGACCGAACACGATGTCCGACGACCCCGCCCAGTGCGAGGTGGTCGCGTTCTTGACGTTGTACGCGGCGAGCGTGCCGTAGATCATGCCAGCCAGCCAGCCGGTGAGCAGCGCCCAGCGATGGAACCACCGCGTGTACAGGCCGACGACCAGCATCGGGAAGATCTGCAGTATCCAGACGCCGCCGAGCAGCTGCAGGTTGATGGAGAACGTGTGCGGCAGTTCGACCGCGAACACGAGCGCGCCGAACTTGACCACCAGCGACGCCCACTGCGACATCCGCGTCTCAAGCGCCGGGCTCGCGTCCGGCTTGAAGAACTCCTTGAAGATGTTGCGGGTGAACAGGTTCGCGGCCGCGATCGCCATGATCGCGGCGGGCACCAGGGCGCCGATGATAATGCCGCCGAAGGCGATGCCGGTGAACCAGCTCGGGAACATGTGCTGGAACAGGTACGGCACAGCGAGCTGCGTGTTGCCCGCCTTCTTGACGTTCGCCGCCGTGACCGGGTCGGCGACCGCCATGTAGCCGAACAGCGCGATCAGGCCGAGCAGGACCCCGTAGACGGGAAGCAGCGACATGTTCCGCTTGATGATGCCGCGCCCCTTGGAGGCCAGTGCTCCCGTGATGATGTGCGGGTACACGAACAGCGCCATGGCGGAGCCGAGCGCCAGCGCCGCGAAGTCGAACTGGGTGCTGCCGGTGGACTTGGTGGTGGGGATGAACGTGCCGTTGGGTGCCTTCGTCGCCGGGTTGATCGCCGCGAAGTGCGCCTGGGACGCGCCGAAGATATGCCCCCAGCCGCCCAGCCTGGTCGGAATGTAGAACACGGCCACGATGACGAACACGTAGATAAGCGTGTCCTTGATGAACGCGATCGCGGCAGGCGCGCGCAGCCCGGAGACGTACGTGAAGATCGCCAGCACCAAGAACGCGACGAACAGCGGCAGGTCCTTGACGTACGTGTTGGTGGAGCTGGCATTGACTCCCATGACGGTGAGGACCGACTGGATGCCGACGAGCTGCAGCGCGATATACGGCATCAGCGCGAGGATGCCGGTGAAGGCCATGGCCAGCGCAAGACCGCGTGAGCCGTACCTGCCCCGGATGAAGTCGCCTGGCGTGACCCAGTTGTGCACCCGGCAGATCGACCACAGCCGGGGCAGGAAGATGAACGCGATCGGGTACGCCATGATCGTGTAGGAGACCGCGAAGAAGCCGATCGAGCCCGAGCCGAACACCAGCGCGGGCACGGCGATGAACGTATAGGCGGTGTAGAGGTCGCCGCCGAGCAGGAACCAGGTGATGAACGTGCCGAAGCCGCGGCCCGCCAGTCCCCATTCGTTCAGGTGCGCCATGACCGGCGGGCGGCGCCAGCGGGCCGCGAGGAAGCCGACCACGGTGACGACGAGGAAGAGGACAAGGACGATCGTGAACACGACCGTGTTGACGTTGCTCATCGCGCCACCTCCGCGTCGCTGCCGCTGACGGCGTTGCCGTCCGCCGGCGTCGCCAGCCTGCGCTGCAGCAGGGTGGCGAGCCAGAGCGCGATCGCCACGAGCGGCATGTAGGCGAGTAGATAGAAGTAGAAGAAAGGCCAGTCACCGATCTTCGGCGTGATATGGGCGTAGATCGGGACGATAAGCGTGCAGCAGATCGAGGCGGCGACCAGGACGAAGATTGCGGCTGAAGTGATTGGGTGGGCAGCCACCGGGTTCTTCGCCTGAGTGATCGCGGGATCTTGCGGGCCTCTTGGTGTGCTGGGGGTTGCACTCGGGGTATTCATCAGGTCCTCTCGGCGTCCTCGCACGGGTGGATGTGATGGAGGTCACGTAATTGGAACTATGGTGCTCCGAGTTAGATGATTAGGCAATGCTTCGTATCCTGTATTTTGCAGACACTTTGCGACCCGGCAATGAAGAGGACCCCGCTCATCCCATTGGATCAGCGGGGTCGATCAGCGGACAATGCTAGAGGGGCGGGGTCCTGCGGAGCCTGGTGATGAACTTGTAGCGGTCGCCGCGGTACCACGACTGCGCCCATTCCACGGGCTCGCCGGTGGAGTCGATCGCGTGCCGCGACAGCAGCAGCAGCGGGATGCCGGGGTCCACGTCGAGCAGCTGGGCGTCGTGCGGGTCGGCAAGCACGGTCTCGATCGTCTCCTCCGCCTCCGCCAGCTGGATGCCGTACCCGGTGCGGAGCGTCTCGTACAGCGACGCGCGCCGCTCAAGCTGCCGCCGCAGGCCGGGGAACCTGCGGGCGGGCAGGTGCGAGGTGTCGATGGACATCGGCTCGCCGTCGGCGAGCCGCAGCCGGTGGATCCGCAGCAGCCGGCCGCCCGGCCGCACGTCGAGCAGCGCGGCGAGTTGCTCGTCGGCGGTGACGTAGCCGATATCCAGGATCTTGGTCAGCGGGTGCAGGCCGTGCTGCCGCATCCCCTCGGTGTAGCTGGCGAGCTCAAGGGGCTGAGCGACTTTCGGCTTGGCGACGAAGGTGCCCTTGCCCTGCATGCGCAGCAGCCGTCCCTCGATCACCAGCTCGGCGAGCGCCTGCCTGACGGTGGTGCGGGAAGTGCCGTAGCGCTTGGCGAGTTCCCGCTCAGGCGGGACGGGGCTGCCGGGAGACATGGCCGCGGTGAAGTCGAGCAGCTGCTTCTTGACCTGGTAGTACTTGGGCAGCCGCAGCAGGGCAGGCGGCGCGGCGAAGTCCTCGAGCGAGCTGGGCACGCCATCGCTGTCTTCTGCCGGCATCGGAAACGCGGTCATGAGTGGTACCTCCCCGCTTTTGCGGTATTCCGGCCATGATGACAGTTTTCCCCCGGGGGAGCGACCCCCCGTACCCCTCGATGTCCGTGCGGGGCGGCCCTGATCGCAAAAAACGCGATCTTATCAGGGCCGCCCCGCACGGACAAAAGCTGCGGGATGACTGGTCCGTGAACTGTTTCTCTCCTACGGGCGACGCCCCTACCCCCCGTCGCCTGGTGACTTTGGCGCGCATAAGGCCAGGTCCTGGCGGGACGGGGAAAACCACCCAGGTGGGCCGTGTCATCATGGGAGCGTGCCGACGCTCACCGACCTCGCAAGAGACCTCACCAGCCTGTCCGGGCCAGAGCTGGAGTGGTTGCACTCCCTCGTGTCGGACTGGCAGCTCCTCGCCGACCTCTCGTTCGCCGACCTGATCCTGTGGGTGCCGACGCGGGCACCGGAGGGCGCGCGCAACTCGGGCTGGGTGGCGGTGGCGCAGATGCGGCCGACGACGGGGCCGACCTCGTTTCCCGACGACGTGGTTGGCTCTCAGGTCGCACCAGGAGAGCGGCCGGTGCTCGACACGGCGCGCATTGAGCGGCGCATTCACCGGGAGAGCGACCCCGACTGGACGTCTGGCGTCCCGGTGCGGGCGGAGGCCATCCCGGTAACCAGGGACGGCCGGGTGATCGCGGTCATCGAGCGGTCGACCAACCTGAATGGCGCGCGCACCCCAAGCCGCCTCGAGCTGACCTACCTGGCGGGCGCCGACGACCTGTCGCGGATGATCTCCGAGGGCACGTTCCCTTACCCGGGACACGACACGACGCTGGTGCGCTCGCCGCGGGTCGGTGACGGCATGCTGCGGCTGGATGCCGCGGGCCGGGTCACCTTCGCCAGCCCCAACGCGCAGTCCGCCTACCGCAGGCTCGGGCTCACCGCGGACCTGATGGGCACCGAGCTTGGCAGCGCGACGGCGCAGCTTGCCGCGACCGGGGCGCCGGTCGACGAGTCGCTGATGCTGGTGGCAAGGGGCCGGGCGCCCAGGGAGACCGAGATCGACGTCAACGGCACGGTAGTGCAGCTCCGCTCGATCCCGCTGGTGGTCGGCGGTCAGCGGACCGGCGCGCTTGTCCTGGTGCGCGACGTCACCGAGCTTCGTCGCAGGGAGCGCGAACTGCTGACCAAGGAAGCGACGATCAGGGAGATCCATCACCGGGTCAAGAACAACCTGCAGACCGTCGCCGCGCTGCTGCGCCTGCAGGCCAGGCGGCTGTCCGCGCCGGAGGCGCGGGACGCGCTCCAGGAGGCGGTACGGCGGGTCGGGTCGATCGCCATCGTGCACGAGACCCTGTCACACGCACCAGAAGAGATCGTGGACTTCGACGACATCGCGGACCGGGTCGCGATGATGGCAGGCGAGGTCTCATCGCCTGAGGTGCGGGTAACGCCCAAGATCACCGGCCAGTTCGGCATGCTCCCGGCGACCGTGGCGACCCCGCTCGCGATGGTGCTGACCGAGCTGCTGCAAAACGCGCTGCAGCACGGGTTCGGTTCTGTGCAGCGCTCGTCTGGCTCGGATGCCGGGATCATCGAGGTGGTGGCGGAGCGGGCACCTGAACTGCTCACCGTGACCGTGACCGACAGCGGTGCCGGGCTGCCGCCTGGGTTCGACTTGGAAAACACGACGAGCCTCGGCCTGCAGATCGTCAGGACCCTTGTCGAAGGCGAGCTCGGCGGTCAGATTAGCCTGCGGCCGAGGGCCGGAGGTGGCACGATCGCGGTCGTCGACCTGCCAGTCCGGTATGAGCCCGAGGCTATGCGGTTACCGCCCATCGTCCGGGGAGCTATCGGCGAGTACTCCAAATTTGCCCTGCTGCTTAGCAATTGTGCCGTCTGAACACAAAATTGGAGTACTCGGCTCCCCGGCCGCGCAAAGCTTGACTTGTCGGCTAGACGCCAGCTCGGTTACACGCCAGCGCGGGCACGCAGGCGCAGCGTCCGACGCTTAAGCGCCCGCCGCTCGTCCTCGCTCATGCCGCCCCAGACGCCGGCGTCCTGGCCACTGTCGATAGCCCAGCGGAGGCACTCGTCGAGTACCTTGCAACGGCGGCAGACCTGCTTGGCTTCTTCGATCTGCAGGAGCGCGGGGCCGCTGTTTCCGATCGGGAAGAACAGCTCTGGATCTACCTCGCGACAGGCGGCGATGTGGCGCCAGTCCATGGAGTCCACTCCTTCTCGGCGTAGCGGCTGGTCATCGGTGCGGTCCGCCACACGCCTCTCCGTGCTTGTGAAGTAATTCACGAGCTTTGCGATATGTCGGGAATATCGTGATATTCCCGATCTTGGTAGTGCCAACTGGTTCGCGGCAGGTACTCGGTAAAGTCCGGCCACGTCCGGGGGTGACGCACCCTGCGTCAGCCGTGTTCGAACGCGCTCGGTTACGTCGCCCCAGACACCGGATCTAGCCTCTCAACCGGGCACAGCCAGCGCAAGAGGGCGCGGCAAACAGGGCAGCTGAAATTAATGTCAGATCCGTCACAGAACGAGAGTTACGTCACGCTATAACACAGAGCGCGTCGGGTACAAACCGGAACGCGACCGACTCCGTTTCGCCCAGGTACTCGCCGTCGATGTGGAAGGCGATCGGGCGGTCGGCCTGGAAGGCCAGCTCGCTGAGTGCGGACGCGCTGACCACGTCCCGCCCGGCCGGAAGGTCTCCTTCATGCGAGTGCATCATGTGCCCAAGCGCGGCCAGCGTGGTGAGCGTGCGGAGCCGCCGCATTGCGAACAGGTCAAGCCCGGAGCTAAAGTCCGCGTGGGCGGGGCGCACGGGGCGGCTCCCCACGTAGGTCCACGGCGAGCTGTTGGTGACGACGCCCATGAACAGGCCGTGCACCGGCGGCTGGCCGGGAGCGCGGAGGGTGAGGGCCGGGCGCCGGCGGTCGGTGCGGTAGTACCTGCGCACCACGGTCCGCAGGTAGGCCGCCACGGACGCGCGCCGGCCGCGCGCCCGCTGCCGCTCCATGTCAGCGATAACCTCCGCGTCGATCCCGAGTCCGGCGCTGAAGGTGAAGTAGCGGTCACCGGCGAGGCCGAGCCCGATCTTGCGCCGGTCTCCTGACGCGACCGCGGCGAGAATCTGCTGTACCGCCCGGCCGGCCTCTGGTGGCAGCCCGAGGGTGCGCGCGAACACGTTGGCGCTGCCGCCAGGGATGGGCGCGATGGCGGGGCGCTCCGTCGGCTCCGGTATCCGCATCAGCCCGTTGACGACCTCGTTCACGGTCCCGTCGCCGCTGAAGGTCACGACCAGGTCGTATCCCTCTGCCGCGGAGGCGGCGGCGAGCTTGCCCGCGTGGCCGCGATACTGTGTTTGTCTGGTATCTAGTTCCAGCCGGGAGCCGAGCGCGCGGACCACCAGGCCGGCGTCGCGTCCGGTCATGGAAGTCGCGCGGGGATTGATGATCAGCAGCGCGCGCACGTTGCTCAGATTAACGGTGCCAGGAAGGATGAGACTAATGGGTATCCGTTCAGCCGAAGGCGCCCCTGGCACGCAGTCATCTTCGGGAGATATGTCCATAAGCTCCCTCCGGGAGACGCCCATGTTGCTCATGGCGGCCGGGGCACAGGCCGCCGAGGCGGTCGGCCTGTGCGTGGCGGTCCTACTCAACGTGATCGACTCGGTGTCCGGCGACGCCTGGACGACCTCGAACGCGATCGCGTTCATCGCGTTTGAGGGCCTCGTCGCGGTCGCCGTGGCCTTGGTCGCGTGGGGGATCGCCCGCGTCCGGCCGTGGAGCAGGACCCCGGCGGTGATGACCCAGGTGTTCACCATCCTGATCGCCCTCTGGCTGCTCGAGGCGCACCGTTACGGCTGGGGGATTCCCGCGCTGCTCTTTGCCATCGCGGCGCTCGCGGGGCTGTTCGCCCCGACGAGCCTGCGTGCTCTTTCTCGCCCGGGGGGATGACCCCCCCGGTGACCCCCCCAAGCATGGGGGAGTCCCTCCCCCATTGCCCCCTCGCCGGGGGCAGGCCCCCGGGACGGCGCCTGCGGCCCCGGGTACGTATCCGGGGGTTGCCGTCGTCGGCCCGCTTGCCCGGGAACCGTCCCTCTTGTCGTCTAGTCGTCGACGGTGAGCCCCTCGCGCAGTTGAGCCAGCGTCCTGGCGAGCAGCCGGGACACGTGCATCTGGGAGATGCCGAGCTCGGCGGCGATCTGCGACTG
>Ga0210389_10002685_pt1 | contig 13964 bp, 11 predicted proteins | sample IncBWH28OmetaG_FD_160127 | JGI IMG/M metagenome (GOLD analysis project Ga0210389, IMG submission 160127) | Forest soil microbial communities from Barre Woods Harvard Forest LTER site, Petersham, Massachusetts, United States - Inc-BW-H-28-O ...
GGTGATACGCGGCGGCTGGGGTTTCGCTTACGCTCCGCCGACAGACATCGGCCAGAGCTCCGCGGCCCAGCTCACCAGTTCGCCCACCGGAGTCAATGCATTCGTCGACGTCACAAGCGCCGGTGCGATCCCGCAACCGCAGTGGCCCAATTTCAATCCCGGTCAGAGTCCCTTACCCGGGCAGATCACCGGTTTCACCGGGTTCACCTCTCTGGACCGGAACGCCGCACGACCTCCGCGCCAGGACCAATGGAGCATCGGTGTTTCGCGTGAATTCACGCGTGATTTTGTGATCGAAGCCTCTTATGTCGCTAACCGCGGCGTTTGGTGGAACGGACCGCTCGGGTACCTCAATCAGGTTTCCCCCGCCACCTTCGCGGCCTTCGGATTAAACCCATACACCAATCCCAGCGACAACCTTCTGCTGAGTTCGCCTATCAGCAACTCGACGGTAGCAGGAATCCTGAAGGGTTATCTCCCGTATCCGGGTTACGGTACCAACAATACTCTTCTCAACGCGCTTCGGCCTTATCCGCAGTTCAGCACAATCACGGTTACCGATTCCGCGACCGGTAACACCTGGTATGACTCACTGCAGGTCAAAGGCACGAAGCGCATGTCAAAGGGCCTGCAGGTCAACGGCACCTTCACCTGGTCCAAGGCCATGGACAGAATATCCGAGGATATTTTCAATCCGGCCAATTCCCTCAAGTCCGTCGAATCCACCGATCAGCCGTTCCTGTTCAATGCCAATATCCTGTATCAGACGCAGAACTGGTTCAGCAACAAGTGGGTGTCATTCGTGACAAAGGATTGGCAGTTTGGCGCGTTCCTGCAATATGGCAGCGGTTTCCCGTTGACGCCACCGGCTGACACGAATACCAATAACCTCGGCGGCAGCGAGCAAATCCGCGTTCCAGGCGTGCCGTTATATCTGAAAGACTTGAACTGCGGCTGCATTAACCCGCTTCAGGATCAGGTGCTGAACCCGGCGGCATGGAAGAATCCGGTGGCGGGCACGTTCGGCCCCGGTCCCTCTCCGGGGTTGGGAATCAACGGGCTTTACTACACCGACTTTCGCAGCGCCCGGCACCCGCTGGAGAACTTCAACTTCGGCCGCAATTTCCGCATCAAGGAACGGTACACACTTGAGATTCGAGCGGAATTTGTCAACATCTTCAACAGAGCGCAGATGGGCCTCCCGAGCACTTCCAACCCGGCGGGTCCGATTAACGCCGCTCGTGGCACCGGCTTCGGCGTCATCAATGAAGTCTTTTCACCGGGGGCCGTGGCAACCAGCTTCGGCAACAGTCCCACCGCGCAGTTGTATCAGCCGCCGCGCACCGGCACGCTGGTCGCCCGCTTCATTTTCTGATTCCTCGGCTTGTCCGAATCAAATGCCCCGGTCCAAATCGATCGGGGCATTTTGTTTTCCGGGGCCTCCAGTGCCTCGTGTCTGAGCGCACTTTCCATTCCTCGCCTGCATTGACAGCACGCGAAACCTCTTTATAGAATTCAAGGCAACAGGGGATTCAAAGAACATCGGCAAGGCGGTACCACGAGCCGTGGCTACCCTTTTGTCCTTCAGGTCACGACTGGCGCCTGCGCATGCAGGCGAAGGGAGAGCTATGCGTTTTTTTCAAAGTACGATCTGTGTGTTGTTTGTTGCGGCCATGGCCTTCGCTCAAAGCGATCGCGGCACCATCACGGGCACCGTTGCGGACCAAACCGGTGCGGCCGTCGCCAACGCACAGGTTCAGGCGAAGAACCTCGAAACCGGCGCGCTGTTTCCTACCGCCACTACTGGCGCGGGAGACTACACACTCGTCCAGTTACCCGTGGGCATGTACGAAATCAGTGCCTCTGCGCCGGGTTTTAAGAAATTCGTACGTTCCGGTATCACCGTTCAGGTCGCGCAAACCTTGCGCGTGAACATTCCTCTTGAAATCGGCGCCGCTACTGAATCCGTAACCGTCAGTGCCGAAGCCAGCCTTCTCAAGACCGAGACCGGAGATATCAGCAGCAACGTTCAGGTCCAGACGCTGGATACGCTTCCTATGATGGCGACCGGCAGCGCCGCGGCCGGCAGTTCGGGCGTGCGCAATCCGAATAACGTCCTCGATATCGTGCCGGGCGTTTACTACGTGCCCAATTCGCAGGTCAAGATTAACGGCGCCCAGACCAACTCCTACGCCTATCACGTGGAAGGCATGGATTCCACCAACGCCGGCTTCCCCTATGCGGCTGCCCAAACGCAGCCCAGCGTGGACGCCATCCAGGAAGTCGCGGTTCAAACCAGCAATTTCGCTCCGGAATATGGTGCGGTCGGCGGCGGTTTCTTCAACGTCACCATGAAGTCGGGCACCAATCAATACCACGGCACCGGCTACGACTACATTGTCAACGAAGTGCTCAACGCCGGCGAGCCTTTTTCCTTTTCCAACCCGAATACCAATCATCCGGATCAGTTGTTCCGCGCTCGTGCCCGCCGCCACGACTATGGCTTCACCATCGGCGGTCCGGCCTCCATTCCGAAGCTCTACAACGGCAAAGACAAGACGTTCTTCTTCTTTAACTTTGAGCAATTCCGGGAAACGCAGTTTGTAGGCTTCACCGACACGGTTCCCACTCAGGCTTATCGCAATGGCGACTTCAGCGGAGCTATCGCCGCGGCCGGCAATCGCCAGCTCACCACTTTCAATGGGCAGCCGGTATTCGCCGGCGAGATCTTCAATTCCGCAACCGGCGTGCCGTTCTCGAACAACACAATTCCGGTCAGTATGCTCGATCCTGTTGCGCAAAAGATCCAGAGTCTGATCCCTCTGCCGACCAACGGCAACACCATTAACAACTACTCGGTGACACAGCCCAGCGTCCGCCATACCACCATCCCGGCTGTGAAGATCGATCAACTCATCGGGTCCAGGCAAAAGCTCTCTTTCTATTGGTCGTTCACCCATACCGACTCGCAGTACTCCCAGATCTACGGCAATTATGAAGGCTTCCCGACGCCCATCACCCAGGCGCGCGGCACCTTCATCCATTCCCATGTCGAGCGGTTGAACTATGACCTCACCATCTCGCCCACCACTCTTCTCCACGTTGGCGTCGGCTATCAGCAGAACAACTTCTTTGACGACGCGCCTGTGCTCGACTACAACGCGCAAGCTTCCCTCGGTCTTACGGGAGCCACGCTCAATCGCAACTTCCCGGTCTTCAGCAACCTCTGCTCCCCGGCCAATACTTGCGGCAGCGTCGGCGGATCCCACGACCTTGGGCCTCCTGGACAGGGTCACAGCTACTGGGAGAAGCCCGAAGGTAACGCCAGCCTGACGTGGGTAAAGGGCAATCACACCGTCAAAGGCGGGACCGATATGTACTTCTCGGCGGTTCCCCAGATCCCGTACACCTACACCAACGGCGGCTATTCGTTCAGCAACAACGAAACGACTCCGGGCGCGCTGGCGGGGCAGACATTCACAGGTGGCTCCATCGGCCTGAATTATGCCAGCTTCCTGCTTGGCGCCGTCGATCAGTACACCATCGCCCAAGTCGCCGACTACCGTAATTTCAAGGCTCAGCTCGGATTCTTCATCCAGGATTCGTGGAAGGTGAATCGCAAGCTCACTCTCGACTATGGTGTGCGCTATGACTATGGAACTTACTATCAGGAAGAGCACGGCCGCGCCGTCAACTTCTTCCCGAACGTAACGAATCCGATTGTCGGCGTCCCCGGAGCTTTCCTCTACGAAGGCAAAGGCACCGGCGCCTGCAATTGCAACTTCGCAAACAACTACCCCTTTGCCCTGGGCCCTCGCGTCGGTGTGGCTTATTCGCTCGACGACAAGACCGTATTCCGCGCCGGCTGGGGCCTCATCTACGGCCCAACCAGCACCAACCCCTTGGGCGTGAACGCCGCCGGGATCGTCAATCAGCTCATCCAGGTGTCGCCCGGCCAGGGTATTCCGGCCACGACGCTCGCGGCTGGTATTCCAGCGGTACCATCCTTTCCCTCGCAGCAGGTGCCTCTGTCGGTCAGCGGCAACCAGGCGCTGCCGACTGGTGTTGGCTTCCTCGACCCCAACGCCGGCCGCCCGCCCAGGCAGAACGAGTGGAGCTTCGGCATCGAACGGGAATTTGCGAAGAATCTCGCACTCGATGTCTCCTACGTCGGCAACCGCGGTGTCTGGTGGCAGGCGCCCTCACTCGAAGACCTGAACGCGGTCACTCCCCAGACTCTCGCCGCGCATGGATTCAATTTGAACGATCCTGCTACCGCCTCGTTGCTCTTCACGCCCGGGACCGGATTGCTTTCAACTCCGCTCTCCCGAGTGAGCCCTGCCATTGCGGCCCAGTACAATCTCAAAGCGCCCTATGCAGGATTCGCAACCAGCCAGACGGTTGCCCAGTCGCTGCGTCCATATCCGCAATTCGCCAACATCCCGGTTTCGGGCGATCCTCTTGGTAAGACCTGGTACGACTCGCTGCAAGCTAAACTGACCAAGCGCCTTTCCCGCGGCCTCACCGGGACTGTCGCCTTCACCTGGCAGAAATCGCTCGACATCGGCGCTGACAACACAATTCCAGGCAGCGGTCCTACGGTTGTGAACGGTGCTGGGACACCCACCAGCTACGTCAACAACACCGTGGCAGCGCCTCTCGCCAGTAAAGCCATCTCGGCGCTCGACCAGCCTTTCCTCCTGGAAATCGCAGGCTCGTACCAGATTCCGAAACTGCGCTTCCTGGGCAAGGGCTCTTATATCATGCAGGACTGGCAGCTCGGCACTCTGCTGATTTACTCGAGCGGTTTGCCCATTCCTGCTCCTGCTGCGACCACCAGTCTCTCCAGCCAGCTTTTCCAGGGATCGCTGATGGATCGCGTGCCCGGCGTGCCTCTCTACACAGTGCCTAACCTGAACTGCCACTGCTACGACCCCTCGACCACGTCGGTCCTGAACTCGGCGGCCTGGGTCAATCCCCCGCTCGGCCAGTTCGGCACCGCAGCCATGTTCTACGGCGATTACCGCTTCCAGCGTCATCCGCAGGAAAGCATCAATCTCGGTCGTACCTGGCGCATCAAAGAGCGCGTCTCGTTGAATCTTCGCGTCGAGTTCTACAACGTGTTCAACCGAGCGTTCTATAACAACCCGTCCTACACGAACACGAGTCTTCCCGTGACGCGCAATGGCCTTGGCAATCTGACGGGCGGCTTCGGCTATATCAGCACGGTGTTCGCGCCTACCAACCAGTTGGCGCAACCACGGAACGGCGATATCGTTATACGCGTCACCTTTTGACGATTATTCCAACCGGCAAAACAGGGCGGAGGACCTTCGAGGTTCTCCGCCTTTTCTTTTGCCCGACCGCGGTGACCGGGTGATATAAATGAATACTTGATCACGGCAAGAATGGAGAAAGCGATAATGAACCTGAAAACAATTTTGCTCGTCTTTGTTGGGAGCGCTTCGGCGATTTACGCGCAGTCGAACCCGCTCACCACCGAGCTCAAAGGGAATTACAGCAACATCAAGAACACGATTCTCAGAGGGGCCGAAAAGATGCCTGAAGCGGACTACACCTTCAAGCCCGCTCCCGAAAGCCGCACCTTTGGCGCCGTTGTCACGCATATTGCGCAGATTCAGATAATGCTCTGTGCGGCGGCAAAGGGCGAAACAAAGCAGGCCGACGATTCGAAGACATCCAAGGCCGATGCCGTAGCGTTTCTGAAAGAATCCATCGATTACTGCGACCCGGTTTATGAGGGTCTCACTGATACCAGTGCGATGCAGATGGCCAAAATGTTCGGCCGCGACCGCACGAAGTTCGGGATCCTGGATTTCAACGTCATTCACGACAACGAAATGTACGGAACCATGGCAGTGTACCTTCGCGCGAAAGGCCTTGTCCCGCCATCCAGCGAAGGCCGCGGCGGCGGCAAGAAGTAGGATTGATGAAGCCGATGAACAACAATCTTTTGAAGGCTGCTTTTGTGGTGGCCGCCATTTCTCTTGCGGCCTGCTCCTCCGAGGCCCCGAAGCCGGCAGCTGAGGCGAAGACCGACAGCGAGGCGGCAAAGAAACCGGCTGGACCGCCCGAGCCGGTTCTCGCCAAAGAAGCGTTCTATGAGATGTACACGCCTGCTCACGCCTGGGCTGCAGACTTGTTACCTCTCAGTTTGAAGAGTGGCGAGGTTCAGGGCGTCAAAAACAAAGACGGCAAGGCTGGCCTCTGGACTGCCGTGTTTGCGTCGCCCTCCCAGCGCGCTTCCCGTGAGTACATTTATGCTGTCGCGGACGAGTTGCCCACCATCACAAAAGGCGTCAAGGCGGAAGGCACTGAGCCATGGTCGGGTCCGTCAGCCGCTGTCATGACGTTTCAGACGAGCGATTTTATGATCGATTCCGACGCGGCTTACAAGACGGCGGCGGAAAAAGCGGCTGAATGGCTCAAGGATGCTGAGAACGCAACCAAACCTGTCACCATGCAATTGGGCGCGGCCTCGCGATTCCCTTCGCCTGTCTGGTACATCTTGTTTGGAACCAGCAAAGCGGGTTTTGCCGTAACCATAAGCGCGGCCAGCGGCAGCGTGATGACGAAATAGCGGACGTTTGAAGCCCCCACTGCTGGCGGTCGAACAGGTTCTGCAACTGCAGCCGCCGTGCCTCCGCGCGGTCGTGCCCGATAGCTGGGCAGATGCAAACGGGCATATGAACATGCGCTGGTACGTCGCCATTTTCGATGATGCCGGCGATGATCTCCACGAACGCATTGGATTGACACCTGAGTTTCATCGGCAGCGCCGCACCGGCACTGTGGATCTGGAGCATCACACCCATTTTCTGAATGAGATCATGCCCGGTGAGAGTGTGGCCGTCTATGCACGGCTGGTTGCCCGGTCGCCGAAGCGGATTCACTACCTGATGTTTCTGGTGAATGAGACCAGGCCCAAACTCGCCGCGATCTTCGAATGCATGAACTCGTTCATGGATCTTGAGACTCGCAGGACTGCGCCATTTCCGGCGGAAATCCTGGCGAAGATCGATGCCTGGATCGAACGCGATGCGAAGCTGGATTGGCCGGCGCCGGTCTCCGGGTCTATGCAGGTCTGACGTTGGCGGGCCTTCGCCTGCATTTCTACCGGACCAGGCGCCGGGATGAGTCCCGGCGCGGCAGGCACGAGTGCCTGCGCCACGGTGCTCAGACCGGCGTGCTCTCCGCAATATCGTGAGAAATTCGGGTTAATGCCAGGCCATCGAGAGCGGATGGAGCATGGTAACGAGTTGCACCGCGACTACGTTGTCGATGGGGCCACCCTTTCGGCTGTGCTCCAGCATGTAACCAACTTTGATCAGCTGCCAGGTATTCGGACGGAAGCCTGTGGCCACCTCGTAGGTCGCGTCGCCGCCGTTATAGCTGGTGTGCAGGAAGCCAGTGCGCGCGGCGACATACCATCGTGGATGCAGAACGCGTTTGGCTTCAAAATACCCGCCGTTTTGACGGAATGTCGGGATGGCGTGGTAATTCATTTCGAAATGCATCCACTCGCCATAAAGGTTCCAGTGGCCGCGCGCCCATTGCGCGTCAGCGCCAAGGGCAGTTGCGGGCAGGTCCTTCGGCGGCGACTCGCCGCGGAAAAAATAGGGGTATTCACGGTCGAGATAAGGTCCGCGATACGACTCAACTCCGACACGAAATCCCTGGCGAATGGTGTAACCAACACCGCCTGCCCAGTTCGCATATTGATCATTCTGGAATATGCTGCGTGGGTTGGCGGGCGAGGAATTCGTCAGTTGCAGACGTCCATCCCACTTCCCAATTGTGGCATCGGCCTGCGCGCTCATGAGCCCCTCAACGGCTATCGGCGTGTAGTAGTAGCCATATCCCAGCGGCATCTGCACGAGAGGATTGTCGGCATCGTCGTAGCGCAGCAGGAATGCGCCAAATGCGGAAGTCATCTGGCCCGCGCGCACCACCACGGACTCCTTCTTCCACACCCTGGCGTATCCGAGATTCGCCTGCAGGATCTGCGCTCTCAGTCCGTAGCCCTGGGTGTAGAAGTCCCCGTAAAAATAAGGCCGGGAAATAACCTGGACCGCACCGGAGAACGTCCAATGTTCGTCGATTTTCCATGTTGGATAGAGCATGGACCGGAATCCGGCTGCTCCTGACGAACCATCGCGGGGGCTGTCGTTCAGCGCGGGAGAGTAGATCGCCTCGCCGCTCACCGTGGCCCGCAGGTCGATTCCCGAACTGGCTTCCTGCGCCAGCAACGCCGCGGAAGAGAAGCAGAACAAAGCTGCGAGGATTTTCATATGTTCACCGAATCTGCCAATTCCAGCAGCGATTCCCGTGCACTGTCCGGAGGCGCCAAGTCGGCGCTGATTTCCACGAAAGCGTCGACCGCATGAGGGTCGAACTGGCTGCCGGCAAACTGGCGCAGAACTGAGATGGCCTCACGATGACTCATGCCGCGGCGATAGGGCCGATCGCTGGTCATCGCGTCGTAAGCGTCGCAAACGTGAATGATGCGCGCGGCGAGCGGCGTCTGTTTACCCGATTGCCCTTGCGGGTAACCGGTGCCGTCCCAGTTCTCATGGTGGAGTTCCACCGCCGCGAGATAAGGCGCAAATCCGTGGACGCCTTCGAGGATGCGCCGCCCGATTTCGGGGTGCTGTTTGACGATCGCGAATTCCTCTGTGGTGAGTCTGCTCGGCTTTTGCAGTACGCTGTCGGCAATACCGATCTTGCCGATGTCGTGCAGCAATGCTCCGATGCGAAGGTCATTCAGTTCCTGGCCGGTCATTCCCATAGCCAGAGCGGTCGCGCAGGAGAGGTCGCTCACTCTGCCGCTGTGCCCGGCGGTGTACCGGTCGCGCGCATCCAGCGCACTGGCAAGCGAACCTACGAACTCCAGATAAGCGCTTTGCAGATTGGCGCGCGCATCGCGAATGGCGCCGGCGGCGCGATTGAAGCTCGAAGTTAATTCGCGGATTTCGCGGATCGGCGAGAGTTCTCTCGTGAACTCGGGAAGGAGTCCGGTGCGCTCGCTGGCGCGCAGGTGGTCGATCATGGCGGTGATCGGCTGAACAATGGTCTGCGACGAAAGGAAGCTGAACATCAGAGCGATCAGTACTGTTCCAATCGCCGCGGTCCCAAACACGCGGTTGAGTGACTTCTGGACGGGCGCAGTCGCGGCATCGACATTCTGCAGGCTGCGAAGATCGTAACCATCGCCCAAGGCAGCGCCATTCATCGAAAGGGAAATGTAGCTTTGCCTGCCAATGCGGACCTCGCAATCACCGCGCTCGCCGCAACTTCTGAGCGCTGCCGCGAGCGCAGGAAAGCCGATGCCCTGGACGCTGGATTTCAAAACCCTGCCATTGCGCAACAGGACCGACGGCGTCTTGAGTTCGGAAAGATCGAAGCGTTCGCCTACCGAAAGCAGCCCAAGATTCTCATCACCCTGATCGATGGGTACCGTCGCGATCTGATAGATGTTGTCTCCCACCGTCATCAATCCGCGTTGTGAAAGCGCGGCGGGCCCTCCGGCAACGGCCCTGATGCCTGAATTCGTACGCATCGCGCCGGCGAGCGGCTTGCCATCCGGATCCGAGACCGAGAGGAAATCGAAGCCCATCTCCTCGCATAATTGCTCAAGCTGGTCCTCGACGGTCCCCCGCGCCTCGGCATTCGCCGGGTTCAACTGGAGGAGTTGCAGTCCTGCCTTGAGCGAGGCGTTCTCCCCCGCCACTCTCAGGAAGCGATTGTTTTGCAGTTCCGCCTGCGAGCGGAGGCGCGCGATTGCGAGTTGATTTTCACGCAGGGAAGAACGAAGTCCGCTTTTGACCGTGGATTCGACCAGCTTCTGAATGGCCCAGAAGCTCCCCATTAGAAGTACTGCAAACGGTACGAAGCAAAGCAGGAGAGTGCGAGTCGCGAACCGCATGCGTCATCTCGGCTGCGATTCGGTTCTCAGTGCCTGCAGTTTGCCCGATTCCAGGCGGCGTCCGTTCTCGTCGATCGGGATCAGGAACTCAATCTGTTCGTCGCGGCCCGCCACGATTTGGACTTGCTGGCGGAAGAATCCCGCCGTTTTGTGCCACGCGACGACGATATACTTTCCGGGCGGCACGTCCTTCAGGACGAAGTTACCATCGCGATCCGCTTTTGTGTACCACTTGTTTGGCGCAACCACGATCGCGGCGCCCATGTTCGGATGCAAGTGACAGTTGACGTAAACAATGCCTGGTTCGGGAAACGCCACCAGTCTGGTATCGCCTTTGGGATAGTTGCCCAGGTCGAAAGTTTTCGGGCCGGACAGAGAAAAGACGTTGTGAAAGATCGGATCGTTGTTAGGGAATGAGACCTTCGATCCGGCTTGAATCACCAGGGTCTCCGGCGAGAACCGGCGATTGACTTGTTCCATCGTCGCCACGTGTTCGCTCGGGGCAGGATCTGATGGCAAGCGGCCTTCAAGATACACGGCCACCCGGGAACGTTCGAACGCGAGCGGATCGGTTTCGGTGTCGGCGTCGAGTCCGACCGCTGTGCCACGTTCATAAAGCGGTACTGATGCTGTGACACGCCGCTTCGTGAGCTTTTTCTTAACAACAACAACGCCTTCGATGCTCTGCGCGGGAAGCAGGGCAACGATTGTTAACGCAAGAAATACAATTCTGATAACGCGAGGATAGACCCGCACAGAATCATGATGTCGCCCCCGGATTTAGCGGGTCCAGTCCACTTTGGTAAACAGGATTGTAAATTTACAACTCGTATACAACGCACTGGGGCAGAGGCCGATTACCAATCGGCCGCAGATTGACAATCTGCCCTGCAGTAATTGCCCTATTTCTTCCGGATCGCTTCCAGCGCTATCTTTTTCGCGGTATCGAGCGCCTCGTCAGCGGGAACTTTGACATCAGGCTCGACGCCTTGGCCCTCCCAGTTCGTCTTCGTAATCGGGTTGATGGCACGCGCGAACGGGACGCCGATCATGAAGTGATCTTCGATGCGATGGCCGGATACAGGGTGGGCTCCGCCGCCGGTGGTTTCGCCAATGATTGTGGCTCTCTTCAGGCTTTGCAAGATGATGTGGGTCGACGCTTTTCGCGCGGCGCATCTGGTCGCCGGGCAGAAGCCCGGCGGCAGGCCGGAAGGCCTGACCCCACAAGAGGTCACTGGCGCAGCCGCGCCAGAGCTTCGGCCGCTTTCGGTTCGGCCGGCATGTTGTTGCCGTAGAAATCGAGAAGACTCTGACGCAGGTCCGCGGGCACATCCGATTTTTGTTCGTCCAGCTTGATCAGCAGTTTCGCGCAGGCTTCGTCCGCGAGTCTGTATGTGCCGAACTTCGACGGGCCGCCAGTATCGAAATTAGTGTCCGGCAGCAGGAGCATTTCCTGTCTGCGAATGACCGCCAACTGCTCGCGATAGACCTTGAGGGCGTCCACGAAGCTGTCCATGAACAGCTTCTGCGTCTGCGGTGTAGGCGCCCGAAAAGACAATGCCCGGAACGGACCAACTTTCGGAACAATCCGAAACAGGAAAGAGAGAAACCGCGCCCAGAGTCCGGGCTTCGAGTAATTCGTGTTCCATTCTTTCTCGTAGCTGGATCGCGAAATCGCATATACGAAACTCCGCTTTGTCGTTCCGGGTGTATCGCGCAACAAGTCCTTCTTCTTCGCCTGCCATGCGACTCTGGTCATCTCCGGGATGATGCTGGCAGCCGTATGCCTGTACGTCCCCAGTGCAAGATCGATTGTGGGGATGACGTCTTTGAGCGGGAGGCCATAGGTCTTCTGAAATGCCCGTTCGAGCAGCGGCTTGGAAACCTCAAATCCGATGAAATCGTGATAACTCTGCGGCGCGTAGTGGTTCTCGGCAACCTCCGCCACGTCGAATGAAAATTCGACTTTCAGATGATCCGCCGGGCTGTCTTCGTAAGTCGCTACCTTGCCGAACTTCTTGCGAACCTTGCGATACAGCATCGGAACGGCGCGATTTACGGCCACAGGGTGGCCCTCATTATCGGCGGCATAGTGAGCCAGGGATCCAAGCGCGAATGCGAACTCATCAAGGTCCTGCGAATCTGCCAGTTCGTTCACAATGAAATCGCCACTGCGGATGTAGTGCACGAGATCGCTGAACAAGTGGCTGCCGAACGGGTAGTAGCCCATGTCCTGCACAATCGCGCCGCCATACGAATATCCATGTGCCTTGCGGAGGTCATCTTCGGAAGCATCCGGAAATCGCTGCAGGAGGATCGGCTTGATCGCTACGTCCCATGCCGCATCAATGATTGCTTCATGACTCAGCACCGAATACGCGTACGCCTGCGGTGCGGGCAGCACCGTGAACAAACAGGCCGGAATCAACCAGCGCGCCAGCATCGATCTTACGCGGGTTTAGCTGCGTCCCTGTGGGTGACTCTGGCAGAATAGCCGCCGCCGGCCAGATTCCTGCGGATCTCATCCGCAATCATCACTGACCGGTGATGTCCGCCAGTGCAGCCAAATCCGATGGTCAGATAGGTTTTGCCTTCACGGATGTAATGCGGCAACAGATACACGAGCAAATCGGTGATTCGCTCGATGAATTCGCCGGTCTGCGGAAAGGAACGGATGTATCGCGCGACGGCCGGATTGCGCCCGGTCAGTTTTTTGAACTTAGGGATATAGTTCGGATTCGGCAGGAAGCGGACGTCGAACACCAGGTCGCAATCGGGCGGCAGCCCATGGCGGAAGCCGAAGCTCGTAATGTAAATGAGAATCTTCGATTCATCATTCCCGCCGCCGAACTGATCGCGAATGAAGGTGCGAAGGTCGTGCACATTGAATTTGGAAGTGTTGATGGTCAGATCGGCGATCGCCCGGATCGGCGCCAGCATCTCGCGTTCTTTGGCGATGCTTTCGGCGATCGGCTGGGTATCGCTGAGAGGATGAGGACGTCGCGTCTCGCTGAATCGCCGAAGCAACGCCTCGTCGTCCGCCTCCATAAACACCAGGCGCGCATTGACACTGCTCTTGACCTTGCGAAAGACCGCCGGCAGTTTTCTCAACCCCTGGCCCTCGCGCACGTCAATTACCAGCGCGGCGCGGCGGATGGTGGCCGAATCCCGCACCAACTCCGCGAATGTGGGAATCAACCCGATCGGAAGGTTATCGACCGCGTAATAACCGAGATCTTCGAGCGCGCGCAGCACGGACGCTTTGCCGGAGCCGCTGATCCCGGTGATAATCACCAGTTCAGACGCAGCCCGCGTCTTTTTTGACGGTCTAGCTTTCTCTTGTTTCTTCGCTTTCGACGCTTTCACGCGGCTCGCCTGCAGTGCCAGACTCTTTCCTCGGCACGCGCTTGCCATCCCGCCACTTTTCGCGTACCCGAATCGCCTGCTTTTCGAGCTTATCAACCGCCGCATGGATTGCGCTGAACAGATCGGAATCGGAACCCTGGCCGACCAGCTCATGGTTATGGTAGGGGACCGTGATCTCCACGTTGTTCAGATATCTCTCATAGGAAAGGATCACGTGAGCTTCCGCCTCGCCGCGTCCGTTATCCAGCAACTTCCCCACTTTGTCGAATTCGGAAGCCAGCTTCCGCGACTGCGCAGGACTCAGATCCACCTGACGCCCGGTATAAGTGACTTTCATTAGTCGCGCACCCGCCGCTGATGCGTGGATGGAATTTTCATATCTTCACGATACTTCGCCACGGTACGGCGCGTCACATCGATGCCTTCTGATTGCAGCCGCGTAGTGATGGTATCGTCCGTCAGGGGATGTTTCGGGTTTTCTTCCTCGATCATCTTTTTGACCCTGCGTTTCAGCAGCAGCAGCGGCGTCTCGCCCCCGGAAGGTCCCTGCACGGCTTCGGAGAAGAAGTAACGCAGCTCGTATACGCCATGCGGAGTATGCGCGTATTTGTTGGCTACCGCACGGCTGACGGTTGACGGATGCACGCCCACT
>Ga0210389_10002686_pt1 | contig 13963 bp, 8 predicted proteins | sample IncBWH28OmetaG_FD_160127 | JGI IMG/M metagenome (GOLD analysis project Ga0210389, IMG submission 160127) | Forest soil microbial communities from Barre Woods Harvard Forest LTER site, Petersham, Massachusetts, United States - Inc-BW-H-28-O ...
GTGCGGCCGGTAGCCTTGGCGCACATGCATCAGCAAGGACACTACCGTCGCAAGCAGAATTCCTTGCTCCACACCGAAAAAAACAACCGTTGCCGCTGTGATCAAGGCCAGAAGGAATTCCGTTGGACTCACGCGGCGAATTTCCACAAGACCACGATGATCGATCAGTTTGATGCCGATCACGAAAACAATCGCGGCGAGTACGGCGTTGGGAAGATAACCCAGCGTCTTCGTCAAAAACAGCAGGACGAGAAGCGTAACGGCCGCAGTAGTGAGATTAGCCCACTGAGTGCGGCCGCCTCCTGAGTCCACGATTGCCGTCTGGGTCGGACTGCCGTTCACAACAAACGCGCCGCTGCAGCCTGCGGCTATGTTGGCCAACGACAAACCAACCAAGTCGACATTCTGGCTGAAGTTTTCGCGGTAGCGCAAAGCGTACACCCGCGAGGTGGCGGCACTTTGAGAGAGGATCACAATAAAACATGAGAAGGAGATCGGCAGAACCAGCATCACGTCTGCGAGCGTGAGGTGCGGGACGCTTAGGTGGGGAAAGCCGCCCGAGAATTCGCCAACCACGCGTATCCCGTGGCCAGCCCAATTGCGGATGGCACTTGCTGCGATCATGCCGACCACGGCAATAAGAGCGGAGGGGAAACGTGGAGCGAGAAAGCCAAATCCTACAATGACGGCCACAACCGTCAATGCGATAAGCGCGCTTGGAAGATGGGTTTCGTTCAGGTGCCGCAAGGTGTAGAAAGTCTGACGAAGAAAGCCGTGGCCCTTTGCTTCGATGCCGAGCATCTCGTGTATCTGACCAATTGCAACCTGCACGCCGACCCCCGTAAGGAAGCCGACAAGTACTGTTCGAGAGAGGAAGTCAGCAAGAAAGCCAAGACGAAGGATCCTGGCCAGAAGGAGTATGGCCCCAGAAACGAGTGCGATGAGACTGGTAAGCTCGACGTATCGCGGAGTGTTGGCAACAAAGGAAAGAGTAGTCAGCGCAGCGAATACCATTGCTGCCGTCGCAGAATCTGCACTGACAACCAGGTGCCGCGAAGACCCCAACACCGCAAACACCACCATTGGCAGGAAGATCGCGTAGAGCCCGGTGATCACAGGTGTGCCTATGATCTTGGTATATCCCATGACCTGTGGAATACTCAGCGAAGCGAGAGTGATGCCGGCCATGATGTCGGAACCGAGTTGAATCTTATTCAAAGGCAGGAGTCCCTGCATCACAGGCAGGGAACGCCACCATGAGTTCTTAGTATCCGGGCTTGACGTTGGTATCGCTATAGCTCACCACCCCTGGTTGCTAGATCAATCTGGAACGCTCAGAGTCTCTATTTCGAACTAACCAAGGCCTTTCTCGCTTTGGCGATTTCGGCAAGTTTTGTATTGTCGACACTCGGATAAGCGAGACCCAAATTTGAGAGCGTGTCGATGATTCCTGCTGCTACAACCACTCGGGAGAACCACTTGGTGTCGGCCGGCACGATATACCATGGGCTCTCTTTGGAAGCAGTGTTTCGAATTAACTCTTCAAATGCTTTCTGGTAATCATTCCAGAACTCGCGCTCAGCCATATCGGAAGAAGAAAACTTCCAGTTCTTCTCCGGCTTGTCGGCACGTTCTAGGAAGCGCCGCTTCTGCTCCTCTTTCGAGAGGTTGAGGAAGAACTTAACGACCACAACGCCATTGCGACTCAGGTAGCGTTCGAAGCTGCAAATGTCTTGAAACCGTTCCTCCCAGACGCGCTTGTTTAACAAGGATGGTGGAATTTTCTGCTTTTCCAGGATCGCCGGATGGACACGTACAACCAGAACCTCTTCGTAATAACTGCGATTGAATATGCCGATGTGTCCGCGGTTCGGCAAACACTTCATGTAACGCCAAAGGTAGTCGTGATCGAGTTCCTCGGCAGAGGGAGCCTTAAAAGAGAAGACCTGGCACCCCTGGGGATTGATTCCAGACATCACGTGCTTGATAGCACCGTCTTTTCCGGCAGCGTCCATAGCCTGAAAGATCACCAGGACGGCCCATTTGTCCTGGGCGTAGAGCATGTCCTGGAGTTCGGCTAGCGCCAGGACGCCGTTCTGGAGAGCCTCTTTCGCTCGGGGCTTGTCTTCCGATTGAAGCCCCATCGTATCGGCGGGATCCCAGTCTTTCAATCTGAACCTTACGCCGTTGGTAATGCGATAAGGCTTGGCAAAATTACGGGCTTCTTTGATGACATGCTTAGTTTTCATAATTGCCGCTCACCTGTTTTCGTAGCAGATCAGCGTCAGCTAGTCCGTGTAATAACTTCAGCGGGAGTTCTCCCCAGCGCCGATCGCTCGCAAGTACGCAATATAAGACAATCCTAATGGGATGGTGATCTGGCAAAAATACCAGAGGGGTCTGTCACTTTCGGAACATCTCCAGCAGATGCCTGCCATGTGGCAGCGTTGCATTAGTGTGTCTTCGTCATGGTGACGACTTCTCCAGCCGGGCATCAGCGATCCCGGCCAACACCAGCCAATCGTGCCAGCGTCGTGGAAACCCGCTTGACACTAATATCGCGGTAGTTCACCGTCGCCGGCGGACGAAGTCCCTGCACGCGAGCGGATAAATTGGAAACTCATTCTCAGTTGATGCAAACAGGCGTCGCTGTTGAAAAGCTCGTTTCTGAGAGAACAGCCATAAATTCGGTGATGGAAAATGTCTACCCAGACCGAGAAAATCGCTTGTAGGGTGGCGTCAAGTGAAGGCGGATACCTCCATGTCTCTGAAGATGCGCCAGACTCGAGTCGCGCTCACTGACAAATAGGGCAAGATTCATCTCATACTTAGATGGAGTCAAGGCACATTCTGCGGCGGTGGATTCATCGGGCACGCGAGGAATCTCCTCCTTCATTTGCGAGCTATGGGCCAGCTTTGCGCTGTGCGATAATCTGCATCTGCAAACAATTGGCTCAGGGGCAGCTTCGGAGACGATCCATGGCTGACGATTCGATCAACACGGCCATTCCGCCATCCTCATCCGTGGAGGACCCAGACAAAACCTGCAAGCGCGTACTTGACCATCCCGAACGCATTTCAGAGGTGCTGTTTGGGCTGATAATGGTGCTGACCTTCACCTGCTCGTTCAGCGTGGCCAATTCGGAGCGGAGTGAGGTGGGTCAAATGCTGGTGGGCGCGCTGGGCTGCAACGTGGCCTGGGGAATCATCGACGGAATCTTCTACCTCATGATCTGTCTCAGCGAGCGTGGGCACAATCTCGCCATTTTGCGCGCCTTGCGCCAGGCCACGGACCTGCAGCAGGCACATCATGTGATGGCCGACGCCTTGCCTCCGACCGTGGCATCGGTGATGGGGGAAGCGGAATTCGAAGAGCTGCGCCGGAGGTTGAACCAACTACCCGAGCCACCTGACAAACCACAATTCAAGCGTGACGATTGGCGTGGCGCCGTCGGCGTCATGCTGCTGGTCTTTCTCTCCACCCTCCCGCCGACGATTCCCTTTATGGTGATGGGGAATTCGAGGCTGGCGCTGCGTATCTCGAATTGGGTGGCAATTGCGATGTTGTTCGGGCTGGGATACGCCTATGGCCGCTATGCCGAACATCGTCCCTGGGGCTGGGCATTTTCGATGGTGGGACTAGGCGCGTTGATGGTCGCACTCACAATATCACTCGGGGGATGAGAACCGCAGCACAACTCGCCATCTTCGCACTGCTGGGCGCCACGAGCGGTCCGCTGCTCGGTCAGGCGACACCAGGCACCGTACAAACAAGGAAGCCTGCCGCCGTGTTGGCGGCCCGGGAGTGGGACTTTAACCTGACGGTAGACGGGTACATCATTCCGGATGGGACCTCCTACGTGAACCCAGTTTTTACCGCCGATCACAATTGGCTGCACATGGAAGGGCGCTACAACGACGAGAACCTGCGGACGGGCTCGCTGTGGTTCGGCTACAACTACAGCCACGGGGACGTTGAGAAGGGCAGCAGCTGGGAAGTTGATCTCGCCCCTATGATCGGCGGCGTCTTTGGGCGGACCAACGGCATCGCACCCGGCCTGGAGGTGACGCTGAACTTTAAGAACAAGATCGACGCCTCACTCACCAACGAATATGTCTTCGACACGACCAGCAAGTCAGGGAACTTCTATTACGCCTGGCCACAACTCACCTACTCGCCGCTGGGGTGGCTACAGGTGGGGGCAGTAGCGCAACACACCCTGGCCTATCACACGCCGGTAAGCATTCAGCGTGGGTTTCTTGTCGGTGTGTCGCACAATGCGTGGGAGTTGACAACCTATGTTTTCAATCCTGGGATTTCCGGCACAACCGTTGTGCTGGAACTGGGAGTGAGTTTCAAGGGACGGTGACTCGTCCTGATCGCAAGCTTGGTCGAATTCGCGGCTGACCTCCATCATGTTTGGCAGAGTCCACCCGATTTTGGAGAAATACAGCATATTCCGTTCGATATTGGAAAGGGGAACTCTATCCTGATCCGCCTGCGTTAGGATTCGCCGGATCAAGTATTCCTTTGCATCACGGACGGTGTTGGAACCGATCCATCGGCGGGAGGATACAACTTCGCTGCGAACGCGAAAATATGCCCTTTGGTCGTGTTGTCAGCAACACGGACATTTCGACCCAGTTCCTTGAAACTTCCGGTTAGCCGGTTAACCGTCCAGAAGCGCCGACTTCTTCAGAAAACTTGGTGAGCGCATTGGCGATTGCTCAACGATTGAGAGCCGAGTCCGCGAAACGTTCCTGTAACCGACAAACCTGTTCTATCGCCATTGGAGCAGCTGTGAGAACAGCAGCTTGCCGCGTGCATGTCCTTCTGGAGGCCGTCTATGACCTCGTTGTCCAGCGAATGAGACAGCTACCTTCTCCTGTTAATCGAGGTGACCGAGGAAGCGCGGATGAAGCTCAAGAGGCGCGACGATATGAAAAGAGGCAATAACGCCAACGTACCCTCTGCTCTTCTGTGGGGGCTGCCCCTCACGTTCCGGCGACCTGCTCCCGCGTCATCTGCGCCATGACGCCTGAGGCCCGCTTCAGTAGCGCGTCCGGGTCGAGACGTGCGTTCAGATCGAGAATGCGAGCAATCAGGCCCGTCCATCCTGTCTGGTGGCTGGCACCCAGCCCGGCACCGTTATCGCCATGGAAATACTCGTAGAAGAGGATGTAGTCCTTCCAATAGGGGTCTTCCTGGAACTTCTTTGTTCCTCCGTAAACCGGACGCTGGCCGTTCTCATCGCGCACGAAAATCTTTGCTAGACGGTTGCTGATTTCCGTTGCCACTTCGAACAGCGTCATGTACTTGCCCGAACCGGTGGGGCATTCGACCTTGAAGTCCGGGCCGTAGAACGGGTACATCTGTAGTAGCGCCCGAATGATCAGCCCATTCACCGGCATCCAGATCGGGCCGCGCCAGTTCGAGTTGCCGCCGAACATGCCGGTGTTTGATTCCGCAGGAAGATACTGGACTTTGTACTCATGTCCCTGCAGATAAAACACGAAGGGATGGTTTAAGTGATACTTTGAAAGTGAGCGTATACCGTAGGGACTGAGGAACTCGTTCTCATCGAGCATATAGCGCAGAACCCTCAGTAGTTTTGGCTTGTTGCAGGCCGTCAACAGCCGGCGCCCCATATACCCGCCCACGTTTATGTCCTCTGCTGAAGCGATTTTTTGAATCACTTCTGGGTGGCGCTTACGGAACAAATTGGTCAGCTCGATGATCCGCGGGTATTTGTCAAGAGTAGCTTGATCAATTGCGGTCGTCGCACATAGCGGCAGCAGTCCTACCATCGAGCGGATCCTAAGGCGCATGGAGTCGCCGTTCGGGAAATGAAGCAGATCGTAAAAGAATCCGTCTTCCTCATCCCACATTTCGTCGTGGTGGCTGCCAATGCGGTCCATAGCGTAAGCGATCCAGGCGAAATGTTCGATGAAACGGTAGGCAACTTCCTCATACATTGAGTCGTAGTCGCAAAGAATGAGCGCAATTTCGAGCATGCACTGGCAGTAAAAGGCCATCCATGCCGTGCCGTCGGCCTGGTCGAGGTGGCCTCCGGTCGGCAGCGGGGCACTACGGTCGAAGACGCCTATGTTGTCCAGCCCGAGAAAGCCTCCGGCAAACACATTGCGGCCTTGCGGGTCCTTGCGGTTGACCCACCAGTTGAAATTTAGCATCAACCCCTGGAAGGACCGCTCCAGGAAGCGCACATCCGCCCGGCCCAGCTCCGACTCAATTCTGTAGAGGAACAACGTCGCCCAGGCGTGGACTGGCGGATTCACATCGCCGAAGTTCCACTCATACGCTGGAATCTGCCCGTTTGGATGCGCATACAGGTTCCTCAACATCAGCAGGAGTTGGTCCTTCGCGAAATCGAAGTCCACCAGCGACAGCGCAATGGTATGAAACGCCAGATCCCATGCCGCGTACCACGGATACTCCCACTTGTCAGGCATGGAGATGACGTCCCTGTTCAGCATATGAAACCAGTCAGTGTTACGGGTACCCCCGTGGCCGGAGCCGACCAGGGGATGGGCATCATGCTCCGTGAGCCATCGATCGAGATCGAAATAGTAGTACTGCTTGGACCACAACATTCCCGCCAGGGCCTGGCGATGAACGCGCCGTTCATCTTCAGACAGATTTGTTGGAGTAATGCGGTCGTAGAACTCGTTCGCGTCGGACACGCGCGCTTCGAAGGTCTTATCAAAATCAATAAAGGCATTCGCAGGAGCGTTCGCGCTTAGCCGCAGACGTACGACTTCGCTCCCTCCGGCTGGAACGGTCAGTACATAATGGGCCGCCGCCTTAGTCCCCGTCTTCGCCGGATTCACGGCATCTGTCTCGCCGGAGATCACGTAGCGATGGAACGCATCCTTCACGTAAGGCGTCGGATTGGACTGCCCCCAAAGCTTGGCGTTGTTCGACTCATTCTCCGTAAACAGCAGTTCCGTCGCTCCTTCGCATTGCAGGGTGTAATCGCCAAGTGTGTGATGAGAGGCGTGGATCTTTGTTCCGTCGATCTGCCCCATCACAGGCTTCGTCTCACCTGCCTCCCATGTCCAGTTGTTGCGGAACCACAGCGTGGGCAGAACATGGATCTGCGCATTCTCCGGCCCGCGGTTGTGAACCGTAACGCGGACCAGCGTATCTTCGGGGCCGGCCTTGGCATACTCGACAAACACATCGAAGTAGCGGTCCTGGTCAAAGATGCCCGTATCGAGCAGTTCGTACTCGAACTCCTCGCGCGAGCGCCCCTTGTTCGTCTCCACTAGGTCGCGATACGGATACTCGTCCTGCGGGTACTTGTACAGATACTTCATGTACGAGTGCGTCGGAGTGCTGTCGACATAGAAGTAGTATTCTTTGACGTCTTCGCCGTGGTTGGACTCGCTGTTCGTCAGGCCGAACATGCGCTCCTTCAGGATGGGATCCTTGCAATTCCAGAGCGCCACGCAGAAGCAAAGCAGTTGCTGGTCATCGCAGTAGCCGGCCAGTCCATCCTCACCCCAGCGATAAGCGCGCGACCGCGCCTGATCGTGAGTGAGGTAGTCCCACGCATTGCCATCTCGGCTGTAGTCTTCACGCACTGTTCCCCATTGCCGCTCGCTGAGATACGGACCCCATTTTTTCCACGGGATGTTCCTCTCTCGCGCTTCATTCAGCCGCTTCTGTTCGGCTACTTCAACATACTCAAAAGGGGTTTTCTTCTCGTCTTTAGACGTCATTGTGTGCCTCCGCGACTACAGCATCGCTGCTCGAAGTTCCGGCAGTTATGCGCCATGGAAACGCATGACGCACCATTGGCAGACCAAGCGCAGTTTAGGAGCGCGCAGCCATCCGCGAAACTGACAGAACTGACAGATTTCAATTCACGTTGTTTCCGAGCGACTGCGACAGGCTGATCAGGTTGTTCGGCCTTACCCGAATGACGCCTCCGCGCGGGCTGTCGAGGTCGGAGATAAGAAACAGGGCAATAGAGACGGCGATCGGCATGATCAGATACACCAGTCGGTCCGGCGGGCGCGATAGCCGACTAGGAATTGCAGCCGACCGACGTGATCAGGATCAAGATCCATGCAGCCCTTGGAATACGATTGGCCCAAACAGCCTCGGTTGAGAGCCGCGACACAACGACATCGTTCGCACCTGAAATGAAGAGCCCCTCCAGTTGGGGCGGCAGAGGCCCAACCAGCGTTTGAATCGTCGACCACAAGTCGTTCTGTGTTACCGACGTACTGCTGGCAATTTGGATAAGTTCGCCGCGCGGTTGAGAGCAATGCGGCTTCCGTGTCGTAGCAAGTCCTGCACAATACACGTTCCTGCGTGGCAAATCGGTCAGGGTTGAAGAGCCGAGAACTGGCACTTCTATCAGTAGTCAGCATCTGTTTCTTCAAGATAATATTCGGTTTCTTACCTGCCACCGTCGACTGAATCGCGGTCTCCATATGATGTGTGCTCAGCATTCTCTACAACGGAGGCGAAAGGGCGTATTCTTCGCCTCCGCCCTAATCTGTGTGGCATTGTTCTCTTGTTGTGCCGCGTGGTCTCAGCTTGCTGCTCCTGAAGCTCCTGCTACTGTGACTAAAGCTGAGACTCCCAAAGACACGCTGGGACGAGATACTCCACGGGGTACGGTTCTGGGTTTTCTCAGTGCTGCCCGAAAAGGCAATGCGCAGATCGCTGCACTGTATCTAAATACGCCTCTGCGTGGCGCAAATGCGGAGGCGCTGGCACGTCAACTTGCTGTTGTCTTGGATCGCCGTTTGCCTGCTCGGCTAAACGAGCTCAGCGACAAACCCGAAGGCGCTCTTCCTGACCAGGTCAACCCCGATGAGGACATAGTCGGAACAATCAGCACTGCCAACGGTGATCTCAACATTCTGGTCGAACGGGTTGATCGTGGAAAGGCTGGGCGGGTCTGGCTCTTTTCCCAAACAACCCTCAACTCGATCCCCGGTGTTTTCCAGGAATTAAAAACTCCCCCGGTAGAGACACTTCTTCCAAAATTCCTGGTCAACACACGAGTGGCAACCATTCCGCTCTTCCATTGGCTCGCCCTTTTTGTAGGCCTGCCGTTCCTTTACTTTCTGACGGGACTGCTGGACCGCCTTATTGGCTGGGGCACTGGCGCGTTGCTGCGCCACAGGCGAAAAGACTCCAAACTGCCCAATCCCAAAATCTTGCGGCCACCGATACGACTGCTGATTCTTGCTCTGGTCATTCAGTGGCTGCTATCGAAAGTTGGCCTCTCGCTCCTCTCGCGTCAATTCTGGTCAATCCTTGCGTTGGTTATTGCCATTTGCGCGTGCGCCTGGCTACTCGTGCTAGCGAACGGTTGGGCGGAACGTTTCATTCTGGGTCGCCTACAGAATCGCGCATTAAGTGGCTCCGCTGCGGTGCTGCGTCTTGCCCGCAGAATGATTGACGGTGTAGTACTCTTCGCGGCTTTACTGTTCACCTTGTATCACTTTGGTGTCAATCCCACAGCCGCACTCGCGGGGCTCGGGGTCGGGGGCATTGCGGTTGCGCTCGCGGCCCAAAAGACGCTCGAAAATGTTATCGGCGGTATTTCGCTTGTCGCCGATCAGGCGATCCACGTGGGAGACACCCTGAAATTGGGTGATACCGTAGGCACAGTCGAGAGTGTAGGTCTCCGTTCCACTCGCATCCGAACAACGGATCGCACCATGGTCATCATCCCTAACGGACAGATCGCGACCATGAGCCTAGAAACCTTGTCGGCACGAGACACGTTCTGGTTCCATCCGATGGTGGGTCTGCGCTATGAAACCACTCCCGCCCAGATACGCGCAATTGTTACCGGTGTTAACAAACTGTTGATGCAGCAGTCTAGCGTGGACTCCACTTCTGTGCGTGTTCGATTGCTGCGTTTGGGCGCTTTCTCTCTAGATGTGGATGTTTTTGCTTACGTGTCCGCCAGAGATTGGAACCACTTTCTTGAAATCCAGGAGGAATTGCTTTTGCGCATTATGGAGACTGTCCAACAGACTGGAGCTGAAATCGCATTTCCATCGCAGACCATGTATCTGGCGACTGATTCGGCGGAAAAGACAGATAGGTCCGATCGAAAAGACAGAAGATTTTCTTTAGCTGATGCACAACCGCCCTAACCAGACTGGCTAGTCGCCTCGAATAGAGTAAGTCGGTTTCACACTAGTTATGTGTATTGACGAGAATGCTTCCTCTGTACGGCACAGCGGCGAAAACCGTTCACTATAGGTCTTGTTGGATTCTAATCTGCAAATGGCACTGCGATTGCTTTCGAGGCAACCATTCATCAACGGAAATGCATTATCCACTCGGCGGGATGATGGCCGCTCAACGTCGACTAAATCGAACTTCAAAGCGATCTTGACGGGAGAGGTTCACTGTGACTTTCAAGAAAGCATTCGACACGAACCGCATTAGCGAGGCCCTCGAAGCGTCCATCCACATTGGCCTGGCATTTCTACTGGTCGCCTCCTGTCTCTTCATTCTGCGTCCGTTTGTCCCTCTGATTGCCTGGGGCATAATCATCGCTGTAGCTGCTTACCCCGCCTTTAAGAGGCTGCAGAAGCTCCTGAGAGGACACGGCATCATCGCCGCCGCCGTGTTCACCCTGGCTCTTCTGGTGATCTTGATTGTTCCGGTTGTTCTGCTTGCCAACAGCCTGATCGAGGGTGTTCAGTCGGTGACTGCTCACGTAAAATCAGGAGCGGCGATCATTCCTCCGCCTCCGCCCGCCATCGCCGGTTGGCCGCTGATCGGCGCTCCTCTGACAAGAGTCTGGCTTCTGGCTTCCCGAGACTTCAGCGAGTTGCTCAGAGAGTTCGCTCCGCAAATCAAAGGTGCCCTTCCCGGAGTACTCTCGGCGACTGCTGGGTTGGGAGCGACCGTACTCCAGTTACTACTCTCTATAGTCCTTTCCGGCGTACTGCTCGCCAACGCCGAGGCGGCATATGAGATCACGCGCTCCATGTTCGACCGCCTATTCGGAGAGAAGGGACTTGAGTTTCAGGAACTAGTCGGTTCCACCATCCGCAGCGTCACCTTCGGCATTATCGGCGTTGCGGTCATCCAATCGGCTTTCGCCGCCCTAGGATTTCTGGTGGTAGGACTACCCGCGTTTGGCTTGTGGGCGGTCATCTTCCTCATTGCTGCTGTACTTCAGTTCGGTGTCCTGGTGCTCATCCCGGCGGTGATTTTCGTGTTTGCGACAGCCGCCACGACCAAGGCGGTCATCTTCCTGATCTGGTGCATCATCGTGGGTTTGATGGATAACGTGCTCAAGCCCATCTTGCTGGGACGTGGCGTCGCGGTTCCGATTGCTGTGGTTTTTCTCGGCGCTATTGGTGGATTCGTGACTATGGGAATTATCGGTCTATTTGTCGGCGCGATTGTTTTGTCGGTAGGCTACAAACTGTTCCTCGCGTGGCTTGGGAGAGATACAAGGAACGCTGATGCCGCGGCTGTAAGGACCTGATGCGTTTGGATTGTCGACCACAGGTTGCTGGCGAAAGACCACAAGCAGACCACCACGGGCAGGGGGTGTTAACCCAGTTCAGGCGCATCTCCGATACCTCCTCGTTGTGCTCTTGTATCGCTTCTTCACATGCGTTTCTTGGAAATCCGGCTCTCTATGTCATAGCGATGCTATATTCTTGGCTCGAATCTGGGCTTCGCAAATTGGGCTGCGGCGATCTTACCTATGGCTGACTCACAACCAGATGGCCAGAGTCGTGCTCCCTGGCGCGATAAGTGGTATCGGGTTATCTTCGATAACGGCACCCTTGCCGGGCGCTTATTTGACGGTCTCCTTCTTACCCTCATCCTCCTCAACCTTCTGCTTGTAGCCCTGGAAAGTGTGCGATCCATCGGCACAGCGTACGGATTTTACTTTGATGTTGCCGAGTGGACTATTACCGTGCTATTCACCATCGAATACGCTGCCCGTCTCGTTTCCGCCCCGAATGCTCTGCAGTACGCCACGAGTTTTTTTGGATTCGTGGACCTACTGGCCATTGCGCCGGTCTACGCAAGTCTTGTGTTTGGGGGAGCCCATTCCTTCACGGTCGTCCGCTCCCTTCGCCTTCTGCGGGTCTTTCGCATTTTGAAGCTGTCGGAATATCTCGGCGAGGCAGCCGCGCTGGGTGTTGCGCTCCGCGAAAGTGCTCGTAAGATCATCGTCTTTCTCTTTGCGGTTCTTGCCATCGTCATGATCGTTGGAGCGCTGATGTATGAGATCGAAGGGGAAGCGAACGGCTTCACCAGCATTCCTACAGCCATGTATTGGGCCATCGTTACCGTCACTACCGTTGGTTATGGAGATATCTCACCCAAAACGGTCGTGGGACGAATCCTTGCGTCTATTCTGATGATCGTGGGTTTTGGAATTATCGCTGTGCCCACCGGGATCGTTTCCTTCGAACTCTCCCGTACGTCGCAAGGCGGCCCCATCCGCCACTGTCCAGTGTGCAAGCTGCAGCGCCATGACCCGGATGCTATCTTTTGCAAACGATGCGGCACTCGGCTTTGAGAGGCCGATTTTCAGAAATTGACGAAGTCGATGGAGAAGAATCAGCCATTCCTTGTCGCAGACCATGCTTAGTATCGGGTCATATAGGCGCGCCTTCGTCCTTTTCGCGAACGAGGCGAGATGAGTCCTCACAAACGCGCTGTCGTCACTTGTCTGAAGTCGGCACCTCGGACGAGTGGTTCCTGTTCCCGAAAGCGGCCTTCGCGACGGTTGTATTTTGAGATATGCATCTCCAAAGCAGGCCATGGAAATGACGGAGTATGGGAAGGGTGGAAAGCCAAGAAGCCGGCCTTTCACCCATCCCGCACTCCTTGGAATCCCTTCGGGATCACCACATTCCCACGGCCTCGACTGCTCATATTTCGAAATCAACAGCAAGAGAGAGACCGGAATTAAAGGCGTTTAGACCTTAAGGGGCTTGTAACGGATGTGTCCGGTCCAAAGTGTAACGGATGTTCCGGTACACTCACCTCTCAGGAAGGCTTGGTTTCCTTGCTGGGCGCGAAGCGCAGGAATTGCTTTGGGGGTTGTGGGGTGCCCCCGCTAGATTGGGGGGTCGGAAGACGAGGCCGGTTTCTTTTCGCAGGCGCCGGCTGCAGCGGGCAAGGGCATAGCCCTTACCCCCGTTCAATTCTTGTCCATAAATTATGAAGTGCACTGTTCTTTAGTAACTAGGGAAAGACTATTAACAGGTCCGTCATCTGTGAAAGACTGAGCCGGGAGAAATTTCCTCGTTGGAAAATCGCTCAAGGAGATGGCACCATGGCAGTAGCTTTTTTTGCATTCGTTACGGCTGACGAAAGAGAGTTTGTCATCCAGCTAACAAACGATGATTTGATTGCCCACGCTCGCAAGTTACTCTCGGGAGAAGAAACAAGTGAGCCCCACGTTCATGGCCGAATAATAAAGGGATCACAGCCCTACAATCCGGGGTGGTCCTTTCATCTCGATCCCGACACCATCGCCTTCTTCGAACAGGCGATTGAGGTATGTGATGCCAATACAACTTACGTAGAAGACCACCTTCTCGAAGTTTGTGGTGCGATCCTTCCCGGGTGTCATTGGTGTCCTTGGAGCTCAAAGCTGACGCGAGAAGTCGTTTTTTAATGCACTACCTGCATGAGACACAATCTGACGTAAAAGGCCCAGCAAATAAGGTTGGGCCTTTTTGATTTCTGGTTATTTTCAGAGATAGCATCTGCGGATTACCAGTCAACCTCTCGAATAGTTCCAGCCAACTCCGGTATTGAAGACTAGAGATTATTGGCTGTGTTCCACATCTCCGGACCTTGATTGCAAACGGTGCCAACAACTCCTCAGTAGACAGAAGTTGTTATCGCTTTGAGGCATTGGATCGGCCGGATCGCTTAGTGATTGCGCTCTTGGGCAATCGCGGAACCGCCTGGACG
>Ga0210389_10002687_pt1 | contig 13961 bp, 7 predicted proteins | sample IncBWH28OmetaG_FD_160127 | JGI IMG/M metagenome (GOLD analysis project Ga0210389, IMG submission 160127) | Forest soil microbial communities from Barre Woods Harvard Forest LTER site, Petersham, Massachusetts, United States - Inc-BW-H-28-O ...
TTTCGCAGGGCTTTGTGGGACGGCGGGGCAAAATCGTTCATGGCGGCTTACAACGCCTGGAATGGCGTGCCGATGGCGGTCAACCCTGTTATCCGTGACGTGGTGAAAAAGGAGTGGAACGCCGGCTGGATCGTCACCCCGGATGCAGGCGCGATGGCCCATGTGGTAGATCTGCATCGGTTCTATAAGACTCCGATCGAAGCAACTGTCGCCGCTCTCAAAGTTGGGGTTGGAAACCTTGGCGGAGGTTTTGGACGCGGAGGCGGTCCGACTTTTGCCGAACTGATCAAGCAGGCGCTTGGTGAAAAGCTCGTCACCGAAGCCGATATTGAAGAAGCCATCGTTGGCAAATACAAAACAATTCTGAAACTGGGATTGCTCGACCCACCATCGATGGTGCCCTATAGCGCGATCGGTTCTCCCAATGAACTGGAACCCTGGATGGGTGAAGCGCACCGGGCCGTTGCACGCGAGGTGACGCAGGAATCCGTCGTCCTGCTGAAGAACGACAGCAACGTCTTGCCGCTGAATCGAGCCACGCTGAAATCCATCGCGGTGGTTGGGCCGCGCGCCGCGATAGTCGCATTCGATTTCTACAGCGGCCCAACTCCCTACGCCATCTCCGTGCTCAAGGGGATTCAGGATAAAGCGGGGTCCGCGATCACAGTGAAAACAGCTGGAAACAACACTGAGGATGCCGTCCGGATAGCAGAGTCGTCCGATGTTGCGGTCGTGGTCGTGGGCAACGATCCGATGTGCGGCGCTACCAGCCCTGGTGGCGCATTTAATCCCGACTCTTCCACGAAACCGTGCGCGGATCCCGGTGAAGGCCGCGAGGGCCGTGATCGCGAAGGACTCGATCTTCCTCCCGCGCAGGAAGAGCTGATCCGCAAGGTGTACGCCGCCAATCCGAAAACCGTGGTCGTGCTCGCCGCCAGTTTTCCATTCTCGATCAATTGGGAACAGCAAAACGTTCCAGCAATTCTGCACATCACCCACGCCGCGCAGGAGCAGGGCACGGCGATCGCCGATGTGCTCTTCGGCGATTACAATCCCTCGGGCCGCCTGGTCCAAACGTGGCCCAAATCGCTTGATCAGCTGCCCGACATGATGGACTACAACATCCGCCATGGCCGAACTTACATGTACTTCAAAGGCGAACCGCTCTATCCGTTCGGCTACGGACTCAGTTACACCTCGTTCAGATATTCGAATTTGCGCCTCAGTTCCAGACGATTGAAGGCGGACGGCGCAGTCACGGTGAGTGTTGATGTAAAGAACACTGGCAAGCGCGTAGGTGCTGACGTGGTGCAAATCTACATACAGCATCCGCAATCGAAGGTGGAACGGCCGCTCAAAGAATTGAAGGGATTTCAACGCGTCACGCTCAAACCCAACGAATTGAAAACGGTTCAGATTCCGCTCAGCGCCGCGGCCCTGGCCTACTGGAACGAGCAGAAGCACAACTGGGAAGTAGAGGGTGAGCCTATAAGGATCAAGGTTGGCCGTTCCTCTGCCGATCTGCCGCTCGGAAAAACGATCGATATAGAGTGAGCGGTGCGCCACATCGCAGCGGGAATATCGCGTGGCGGGCCCCAAACCATCTTGTCGCCGTCCTGTCCCGCGAGTGGGATGGCCCCATAACCAACCCGGTTTACAGTCAGCGAGGTGCCCGCGACGTGAAGCGGCAGCCGAGATTCGTCTTCTCTCTAATTTCGTTTCTCCCTGCTCTTCATGACCTGAAGATTCCGACTTCCCGCTACCGTCAGGAAAGTTCAAAAAATTCTCCGACCACTTCCTCGCTCCTCTTCCAAGGAAAGCCCGGCCGAAAGATTCGTGGCAGAGCCAGGCGCACGTCCGCCTGAGGTCATATGGAGCGATATGCTCCAGTCCGCACGCCGCCGCGCATGGCGGGGTGAAGCTGGAGAATTCGGAGACCGCAAAAGGTGAGCAAGTCAAATAAAACAAAGAGAAGCAAACCAGGGAAGAGTCCAGGGACCCAGACTCATTGGAAAGCCTGTCCGAGGCCGAACTCGACAAGATTACCGGCGGCACAGCAAATAAACACCTCCAGATCCAACATCAAATACAACTGTTCTGAAGGTTTCCGGCGGCCTCCGTGGTCATGGGGTGAACTGCGTCGACGCACTTTCCGAGACGTTCGACGAGATCGGACCGCCGGGCCGCTGGACTTGAGGCTTCTGTCACATGGACGAAATCGCGAGGGCACATTGCATATTTCTCGGGCTAAACCTTTCGGTTAGGCCTTCTTAGGGCTACCAATCAGAGACCCTAAATGGTATACGGAAGAAGATCATATTCTCAACCCTTCCGCAACACGGGTTCTCGCCTTTTCAGACCGAGGTAGGGCGGCTGAAGAGGAGTGCGCAGCGAAAGTAGAGGCAAACCCGTATGACGTTTCCGTGGATCCGAGTTCCTTCAATTTTTCGGCCGAGAACGGCGGCCAAATCGTCCCTGGCGCTGACCACAACCACGCTGGCGGGACTCGGCCTCGTGCTTCTGCTCAGCACGATCCTCAGCCCAAAAATATATGGGCAAGTGATCTATGAACCGGATTGTAACGATCCGGACGCTCACGATCTTGCCTGCACCGAACCTACCGGGGCGCTTATCCATGCCTCGCAGGCAAATGGCTACCCATATTACATCGGACACGCCGAACCCACCGTGCTTTTCTTTTCGACGACTGCCGCTTCCGGAAATAACATGCAATGGAAGCTGAAGCTGCCGGCGACAGACCCGAACCCCAACCAAAGCGGAACGCAGACCGCGAATTTCGAGCTATCCATCGTGAACTGGGTGGGGCTGTCTTTGTGCGATCCTAACTCGAAGCCATACGGCCCCTGCACGCCGTTGAGCGATGCCAACGGCACCACTGCGGGCTCCGCATTTCTGGAGTTACAGTTCTTCCCGCCGGGCCCCAGCGGCTGTGCGGATACCTCAAAATGGTGTGTCCTTCTCCACATCAATACCTGGGAAGATAACAACAGTGTTCAAACAATGGGCTGCCAGGAACCGACTACAGCCGTGTTCCTTACGACCAATGGCGCACCCGGTGGAACACAGCTGGCGATGAACAATGGCGACGCCGTAATCGTCACCCTGATTGACACGGCCAACGGCCTGCAAGCAACAGTTAACGACACGACCACTTCAACTACGGGCAGTATGGTCGCAAGCAGCGCAAACGGTTTTAAACACAACGCCAATCTGACAGACTGCAGCACCACTGGGTTTGACTTCCACGCGGAGTTCGCAACCGCCAGTCAGGGCTTGGGAACGCCGTGGGCCAACCTGTTCCCCAACGTGGCATTCGATAACGAAATTGGCCACTGGGAACTATGCTCGGATTCGGGCTGCAGCAGCCCTCCGCAGGAGCCGAATGGCCCCATGGGAATGCTCGTTACTGACACCAATTGTGGAACTATTCGGGGTGTCGGCGGCTGCTCCGATTCGGAACTCGATCATGACTGGACCTCCTATTTGCCTGACTGGCCCGACGGCAGCGCGAACCACCCTGCATCCTGGATCATTACTGCGATTACCAATAACGGCGTGGGTCCGCTAAGTGCGCCAACAAGCTCTTCCAGCAGCTACACCCAAGGCTACAAATTTATCCAGTTTGAAACGACTGAATCGACGACAACGGCTGCAGGTGGCTTCTACCCGTTCTTCAGCCAGGCGGGCACAGGCAACAACTGCGTATTCAATTTCGGGAATCACATTCCCGGCGTCACTACCAGCGATCTGTTGCAGTCAGGGCAGTATAACCCACGTGTGGCAATTGCAAACCCATGTTTTCCGGCCTCAGCCACAATATTACCCACCATCAGCAAGTCGTTCAGCCCGGCTCAGATTCCGGTGGGTGGCACGTCGACATTGTCTTTTACCCTTACCAATCCAAACACGGAAGCCCTGACAGGCGTGAGCTTCAGTGATTTTCTGCCCGCCGGAATAATGGTCTCGGGAGCCGCAAGCAGCACATGCGGGGGTACCCTGACAGCTTCCGGGGGCACAGTTAGTCTTTCGGGAGGCAATCTCGCAGCATCCGGGAGCTGCACAATCAGCGTAACAGTGATCGGCGTTTCTGCCGGTGCTTATACCAATACCGTCAGCGGCCTGAGTTCGAACGAATCTCTCGATGGGCTGGGAGCCACCGCCTCAATCGCCGTGCTGCTGCCTCCATCGATCAGCAAGAGCTTCGTGCCCAATAAATTCCTCCCGGGCGGCACGACGACTGTGAGCTTCTCGATCACAAACCCGAACAGCTTTGCAGCGCTGACCGGAGTGGCGTTTACGGACACGCTTCCCGCGGGGCTGGTCGTAGCTGCGCCTAACGGCTTGACTTCAACCTGCGGTGGAACAGCGACGGCCGCTCCCGGTTCCGGCACGATCAGCCTTACTGGTGGTTCGATCGCGATTAGCGCCAGTTGTTCCATAAGCGCAACGGTTACTGCGCCGGAAGGTATCTATATCAACTCGGTACAAGTTACTTCAACCAATGGAGGAACTGGCAACACCTCAACGGCGACCGTATTTGTCGCCACGCCGCCCAATCTCAGCAAGGCCTTTGGCGAGGTGGCTATCACTCCCAATTCATCCGTCACGTTGACATTTACGCTCTCCAATCCGAACAAAGTCGTGACGCTGAATGCGCTGGCATTCTCTGACACGCTGCCGGCAGGACTGGTGGTGTCGACTCCGAATGGACTAACGGGTTCATGCGACGGCGGAACGATTACCGCTCCCGCAGGCAGCAATCTCATCACGCTGGGCAGCGCGAGCCTCCCCGCAGGCGCCAGTTGCACTTTCAGTGTCAGTGTCACCAGCAACGGCTCGGTGGTGGGCTCTGTAACGAACACCACAAGCACGGTCACGTCTACGGAAGCATTGCCAGGAGCTCCGGCGTCAGCTACCCTTTTCATCGGCCAGCCGTTCCAGGTAAACTATTCGGCCAATCTGAATTTCGGCGAATCGTATGTCGACATCGGCAATGCCGGAACCAGCGGTGCTCCGCTGCTGGGCCCCGGCTTCGGCGGGGCGGCAGGCAACATCTGCGTCAGTGTGTACGCCTTCGATCCGTCAGAGGAACTGATCTCGTGCTGTTCCTGCCTGGTCACCCCAGGTCAGACCGTCAATCTTGGGGTGAACGCCGATCTGACGTCGAAGACGCTGACCGGCGTCGTTCCGACTTCGGTGACAGTAAAGCTGCTTGCAACACTGGCGGGAGGCACCGGAACGGGCACCACCTGCAACAATGCGGCGGCCACCGCGGCAGGTGCGCTCGCAAACGGTACCACGGCATTTCGCACCACGCTGCACGCGACACCGGTAGCCGGCAGCTATGCATCGACGGAAACTTCGTTCACGCCGGCCACTCTGAGCGCGGGTGAATTGGCCAGCATCACCGGCCGTTGCGCCAGCATCATCGGCAACGCCAGTGGCTTCGGTATCTGCACTTCCTGCAGGGCCGGAGCGCTGGGTGGATCAAAGCTCTAGCTGTCGACTCCGGCTTGGGACGTTAAGTCGTTAGCATTGATTGGAAGTGTCCCGGCAAGAAACAATCCAGGCAAGGTGTGGCAGCTCGTGCCGGGACAGTTTCGATAATGAGGCCTGAAGGCGGAAGAGCCCATCCAAGTTGATCGTCGTCAGGCCGGCAACCGGAATTGATCGTAAGCTGAACGGGTCCGTCGAAGCAAGGACCGTCGGGAACGCCGGCAGGCTGACCTTTGTTCACGCACAGCGTCCGCCGAGCCCAGCGGCTTCGTTCGAGCACCAATATCGCCAGCGTTCGGGCTGCGCACTCTGCATAGCAGCCGCTGATCTCACGTGTCCAGAGGGAACTGGGAAGGATCGGGCTGTCAGGAACTGCGCATTCGCTGTCTTCGTGCCTTTCGTGATATGGCGATCATCGCGAGCAGCGCTGCACTCGACAAAACCACGAACGAAGGCTTTTTCAACCCCCGCGTGGAAGTGCCTGTGGCAAATCAGCATTGAAATCCAGTGCCGGCTATATGAATATTGGGTGACGGATGGTTACGCTCTGATTCCAGCGACATAGATGGTATATTTCCGCGCAGCCGGGGCTCCCAGCCCCCGTGACACCGGTGCCCAGGCAAGCTAAGCTTTCTACGAAATATGCTGGGTTTTCAAATGACGCTGGTGCTGGCGACTGCTGTGGCGCAAGCGCAAACGCCGGCCAAAACTCCACCGGCCTCGCCTGCACCACCCTCCAACTACGATGAGGCCATATTTCAAAAGCGCATTCCATCCGATCAACTCGCATTTCTGAACTCCTTTGCCGGAGCGCCGGCGGCCGACATCGCCCGGAACAAGGATTTTCGCAAGTTGATGAGCAACGTCCTCCCTGGCGGCATATTCCACTATGGGTACGACATGCCGTTTTTAGACGCGCTCGAACTGGTGCTCAAATATTCGCCGCTGCCCGTCGAAATCCGCTCGGGTCGATACGCAATCATCACAGGGACCCATGGCCCTTACCTTGGTGGGTGCGGATTTCTCTGGATCGATATGCAGGAGGGAATCACGCTCGGAGGATTCTTTTTTCATCCCACGAACGGCGAGCCCACGCCCACGGTCACCATCTTTTCCAGACAAGTGAAGGAAGATACCATCGCCTTAAGCCAGTTACCACCGGAGTTTGCGGCCGTCCTGCGGGGCTGGTCGGCCGATGCCCACGTTCCGCCGGTCACGACCCGCTATTTCATCACCGGCACGAACAAACGAATCCTACTTGAACACGATGAAGACTTCTGCTTGCCTGTTGATGGCAACCCCGGGCCCCCGCTATCGGTTTGCGACGCCATGAATGCCGAGGCCGCCGATATCGACCTTACAGCCGCGTATTATCTGGATCAAGTTCACTATTCGCCGAACGCGACCGCGTGGATGATCGTCGGAACAGAACAGGTGTCATGGATTCGTGTCCGCGACGACACCTGCAGGATCGGTCCCGAACCGCTGCGCTGCCGTATACGCATGACGCACGAACGTACGCACTTGATCATTCATCGCCGATATTCGGCGCCCATCGTACGCAAATAACCTCAAATCATCACGCATGCGCAAAATTATCGGCTCACCGCCGATCAGCTCCTTTCGAGTGCTTCAAGCCTTCAGTGCAACTTCATCGTTCCTGCTTCGCTGATTCCGCAGCCTGCTCCAACTCCGCCGCCGCCCGCGCTTCAAAATGCGGCCGTTCTGCAGACGCCAGGTGGCCGAAGTCGGTCGTCGGAAGGCATCTATCTTGTGACAAAATGACTACGCCAAACACCGATGGCATGAACAGTGAAAGAGATAGTAATGCGCATATTGAGAGCCGTCCTCTACGCCGGTATTCTGGTTCCATCCCTTTATCCCCAGACGGACTGGCCAGCCTACGGCCATGATCCAGCCGGCCAGCGTTATTCTCCTTTGGCCAAAATCAATGTCCGGAATATTTCAAGGCTCCGCCTGGCCTGGCAGTATGGCATTGACTCAGGCAGCGTCAACCTGGACGCGGCTACGCGCTTTTTGACTTCGACGGAAGCGGTGCCAATTATGGCTGGGGGCATTCTCTACGCGCCAACCCTGCAACACAGCATCGTTGCGCTCGAACCCGAAACAGGAAAGGAAATCTGGCGGTACGATCTCGGGAAAACGGTCGGAGCTCCGCTCCGCGGCGTCACCTACTGGCAGGGTGACGGACCAACTCCGCCGCAGATTCTTGCCGGCGCCAGCGATGGGCGGCTGATCGCACTCAATGCCAAAACCGGAAAGCTCGTTCCGGGATTCGGCAACGAAGGGATAGTCAACCTCCGGGTCGGAGTCACTGAGAAATTTCCAGCAGCGCCGTATCATATGAGTTCCCCCGGCATCGTCTATCGCAACCTGGTCATCACCGGCGCTCAAGGCAAAGAAGACGATCCCGACGGACCCGCCATGGACGTCCGCGCTTGGGATTTGCACTCAGGCAAGCTGGTCTGGACCTTTCACACGATTCCACATCCCGGAGAACCCGGCTATGAAACATGGCCCAGGGACAACTGGATCACCGCCGGCTCACCCGCCAACTGGGGGGCAGCGACTCTCGATTCACAGCGGGGCCTGATCTTTCTCCCCATTGGACAACCCGCTGCCCAATACTACGGCGGCGCCCGGCCCGGTCAGAATTTGTATTCGTCGTCGATCGTTGCTCTCGAGGCCAACACCGGCAAGCTCCGATGGTCTTTCCAGTTGACGCATCACGATTTATGGGACTACGACGCAGAGGCGTCACCATCGCTGATGGAGATCATTCACGAAGGAAAGAAGATCCCCGTGGTGGTAGCGGTATCGAAGCCGGGACTGATGTTTTTTCTCGATCGGGAAACCGGCAAGCCGGTCTACCCTGTGGACGAACGGCCAGTGCCGCAAAGTGACGTGCCGGGCGAGAAGACCTGGACGACACAGCCGTTTCCGCTGAAGCCTCCACCTCTGGCGCGACAGAGCATCAAACCCGATGAAGTTTTCACCGGCGAAGCGGAACACGAAAGGTTCTGCCGCGAACTCGTAACCAGAATTGGAGGCGTTCACAATGAGGGGCCTTACACTCCATACAGCAGCCAGGAATTCCGGATCGTCTTCCCCGGCCAGCAGGGCGGACCGAACTATGGCGGCGTTTCCATAGACCCCCGGCTGGGCTTCGTGTTTGTGAATTCGCGCAACGTCGGCGGCATGGGACGAATGGATAAGTCGAAGGATGGCGATCAGGTAGCTTACCGCCGTTTCAGTCCATTAGGACCGGGGTCGGTGAACGCCCGCTTTTGGGATCCGGCCAAACAGTTGCCGTGTCAGCAACCACCTTGGGCCGAGTTGATGGCCGTCGCTGCCAACACGGGGGATATCGCGTGGCGTGTTCCGCTCGGCACGAGCGATGAAATGGAAGCGAAGGGTATTCACAGCACTGGAGCGTTCGGGCAGGGAGGCCCGATTGCTACAGCCGGAGGGTTGGTCTTCATCGCGGGGACCAACGACAAGCGTTTCCGCGCATTTGAATCCAGGACCGGGAAGTTGTTATGGGAGACAAAGCTTGACGCGGAAGGCCACACGAACCCGATGACCTATATGGGAAGGAACGGGAGACAATACGTTGTCATTGTGAGCTCCGGGCTGAACGCCTTTACCGTGGAGTAAGTGTCGTTCCCCGGCCACGACTTGATATAGAGAATGAGCTTGCTCGTGGCGCAGCAGCGGCGTGGCCTGATCACTCGAAAAGACCGCTCACGCCATTTTATGGGCACGTCAATGATCCAGACGAAGCCTCGTGGCATAGCGAAGGGACCAGCTGCCGGGATCATTAATTGCCCACGTAGTCTGGCCGCCCAGCCATCGATGGTGGTACAGGTCTGTATCTTTCGCGTCAATCGAGGGCCAGACTCTATTTCGAGCGCATGTGCGCAGAATCGCGCTCGTTTTCACAGATGTTCTCAACCAACTCGGTGTCGGGCTGCAAGGCGAAGTCGAAGCCAAAGTTCCAGGGTCGCGTGAATACGTTCGGATCCTCAATGGCAAAGTCCACATGCAGGCGTCCGAAGTTTACGCGGTGAAATCGCTCGACAGTGCGAAGGGCTTCGGTATACGGGATGCCGCTGTCATCGAGCCAGCCGTAGCTGAGCCAGCCGCCGATCTTGAACCCGCGCGTATCAACCACCATTGTGTCGCCGTCCCAGGCGCCCACAGAATAGCCGAACCAGGCCGGGCTGGGATTGTCGGGATGCTTGCGGCCGTCGGTGTGAATCTGGCGATAGTAGTCGAATTCCTCTTCCAGAATCACCGTGAGACGCGGCGTCTGGACCAGCTTGAACGCGCCAAAGAAAAGGGAATCGGGAACGGTGTGGGGCAGGCAGCGCTCCGAAGGGCGGCCGGCGCCGAGATCGACGTTGTAGCGCCGGTCCCATAGGGCCTTCGCCCAGGGCTGTACGGGGACTACCAGATCCGGCGGAAGGTTCTGGCGCAAGCCACCGCGTCCGGCATTTTCTTCGCCGCCTTGTCGTGGTCGCGGGATTACCTGCCAGATCCCCGAAAGATCGGGTTTGCCATCCGGTGTCTTTGGCGTGGGCGCCTTAAGGTCAGGTTCACCAGTGCCCGTCCGGGGCGTGTCGGGCAAGCGAATCCGGATCCACTGCGCCGGACTGTGAACGCTCATCGCCAGCATGAGCGCCAACACGCGTCCGAACCGGAGTCCCGGCATAGGTGGCCGTTTACGGGAGTATAGCGGTGATGTTCCGCTTGGGAACCTGTCCGACGGCGATGCGAGTGAGCTCTTTCATCGATTTGATATCCACCACCGAGACGAAGTTCGATGCGGCGCATGCCACGTAGGCCGTTTTGCCATCAGGCGTAATCGTCACCCAATCGGGGGACCGGCCCACTTCGGCGCTGCCCACGAGTTTCAAGTCCGGCAGTGAGTAGGAATAAATGGCGCTGTTCAGTCTGCTGTTGACGATAAGCGTTTTGCCGTCCCCCGTGACCGCCATGCCGTGCGACTCGCTGCCCCCCACCAGATAGGGACTCTTTCCCGCAGGCAAATCGGGGTTTTTGATCCGGCTGATTTCCTTCCGTGTGGCGAAATCCACCACCGCGAATCCGTTGAAGCCCGAAAGCTGGACGAAGATCCACTTGGTGCTTCCGTCCGGGTTCGTCGCGAACGCCATGGGGCGGATTCCCTGGTCCATTACCAGCGACCAGACCGGCTCTTCGGTTTTCTGGTCAATCACCGTGATCGTCTTCGAAGCAATGGACCCGCTGACCACGTACCTGCCGTCCGGCGTGACGTACGTGTTGTGGACGGCTCCTTTCACGGGAATAGTCTTGACCTTCTCCAACGAGGTTGTGTCGACGACATCCACCGCGCCCGGCGCCACCGCAATGGCGACATAGACTCGCCGCCCGTCTTTACTGATCGAGATGTTGTTGGGATGGCCGCTGAGAGGTATGCTCCGGGTCACCTTCAGGGTCTTTTGATCCACCACGTCCAGGGTTTGTGCTCCCTCGTCGCTGATGTAATAGCGGCTTCCGTCAGGCGCGGCCGCGGCGCCGTGGTTGACCTCAATCCCATGGATTACACCAACGACCTTGTTCGTCGCCGGATCGATGACGGAGACATCGTCCCCTGCGCTGTTCGTCTGAATGATGCGAACGGTCGTCGCCGCAAGCGGCAGCGCGATTAAAAGCCCGAGGAAGATCCTGTTCATAGTCAAGGAAAGCGCTCCCAAACGCTGGCCGAAGTGTACTTTGCAACGAACGCCGGAGTCAAGCAGGGCCGCCCCGCCCTAATGCGCGGAAGCGGCGCCGGTGACAGCGGTTTGATAGCTCAACGTTTCCACCCAGTTTCCGTCCCTTCTTACCCATATACGGGTCACATGCAGCGGACTCCCGCGATCGGGCCTGTGCTCGGAGACCATTAAAACCGCATCGCCGAAAGCCAGCATCCGGGCAGACTCCAGCGGAGTCGGCGCAACACCGCCATCTTTGGAACGGTCAAAATCCGCCATCCGGCTGCGCTTGCTTTGCAGTTTGTCGCTGTTGGAACTGGCCGCTACAAATTCATCGCCGACCATCGGACCAAAGGCCGCCGAGTTCCGTGCATGGGCCGCGGTCTCGAGCTTTGAATACGCAGTCGCCACCTGCCGCTCCGTATCGTTTTTCGGCGTGAAGGCGATGGTCTTGCACGGGTTCTCACAATCCTTTCCAGCTCCCGGCGTGAAGGACGGAGGGGTTTCCAGCGATATCAGTTCCTGCCAGGCAATGGCTTTCCAGTCCGTTGACCGTTTAACCCACACTCGCAGGACATGGGCTCGCCCCAGATTCAGTTGCACGTCGCCAAGGTCGCCATACGTGTATGCCTTCGCTTCCGCATTCTTCGCATCCGTGATGGCCGGCATCGGCAATTCCCGCAATACCTGAGCTCGATTTTGAACCCTGCCTCCCGCACTGGTCCACGTGAAATCCGCGTCCAAAAGCTTCTCAAGGGCTGATTTATCGGCCTTCGCAATGGCCTGCTGAAACGCCATGTCGGCCTGCATCATATCTGTGTACTGGCCGAATGCCGCCGGTGCCGCCGCGGCGAGAAAGACGATGGCAACGTGAGCCCAGGCGCCTCGTTTGATCATGCGGGGATTATAGCTGAAGATTGCGCGGTACACCCCGGTCATGGGCATCGTCCGAAACGTCGTCGATGACGGCCTCGTTAACTCTCAAGCATGATCAGGGCAATCAGTTTTAACGTCGCCCTCCTCCGGGAGGGCTGGAAGCGGCTTCAGCTGGTATGCTGACACGGTCGAGAAGACGATTGACTGTTTCCTCGCCGACTTTCCCGACCGCTCTGGCGAACAGCGACTACACCTTCGAAATATCCCTACCATTGCAGTGTATTCAGAAAACGGGAAATCAAAGCGACAATTAAGGTTATGCCGGTCGATTACAGTACGTTCGAAAGTGAGCAGAGTCAGCTCATCTACGTTTGACAGCCATGTTTCGCAGCATGCCGTTCGAGTTCCCACCGCAAACGTTCAACTGCGCGGTGTCCGACCATGATGGGGTATTCGAGAATGACGTCGATCTGGCCGCAAAAGCCTTGTCCTCTTCCACCCGGAAAAGTACCATTGAGACACAGAAGGTAAAGCATGCATCACCGGTTGTTGGTCGTGTTCACGCTCCTCGCTAACGGTGCGCTCGCGCAATGGTTGAACTTTCCCACTCCTGGAACACCGCGGACGCGCGATGGCAAGCCCAACCTCACCGCCCCGGCGCCGCGCGCACTCGATGGCAAGCCCGACCTCTCCGGTGTGTGGCTGCATGAGACCACGCCCCCTGCGGAACTGAAGAGGCTTTTCGGCGACGCTATCGACGGCGCCAGCAGAGTGGAGGTGCTGGGGATGGAAGCTGCCGCCAATCACAAGTACTCCCGCAATATCCTCGTGGACTTCAAGCCCGGAGAATCGCCTCTGCGGCCGGAAGCCGCGGAAATTATGCACCGGCGGGCGGCGAGCAGCAGCCCTGCGGATGTTTGCACCGTCGGGCAATTCGGCATCCCCCTCGCCGGCCTCCTCGCCGAGTTGATCAGGATCGTGCAGGCGCCTCGCATGAGCGTCATCTTTTATGAGATCGATAACTTGCACCGCCAAATCTACACAGACGGACGCGCGCTGCCTAAGGAATTCGAACTTCCGGCTTACCTGGGCTATTCGGTAGGGCACTGGGAGCGCGACGTTTTTGTCGTGGAAACCGCGGGTTTCACCGGCAAGACCCGGCTCGATTTGATGGGCCACCCCCAGAGCGAAGCGATGCGCATCACCGAACGCTTCCGCCGCCGCGACTTCGGGCACCTGGATGTCGAAATGACCTTCGACGACCCTAAGATGTACACGAAGCCTTTTACTATCAAGGTTCCCTACGAGTTGCAGGCAGACTCTGACATCTTCGAAATGTTCTGCAACGAAAATGAGAAGGACAGCTCCCACCTGCGAAAGCAGTAGCGAGGCGGCCAGGAGGCGCCGTGTCGCGTACCCAGCGACATTCGGCGAGTAGGCGACAAAGCCTCGGAAGCAACGGCATTGCACTCGAGGCGTAGACGGCGTATGTGAGCGGGCTCCTTGATCGTGTGATCGAGGATGACACGGATGGTGTCAGGGGATTCCTGGCCTCAGTTTCTGTCGAGCGCGCCACACGCCGGCGAAGTCCACGCGCCGATTCGTCCGATGGGGGACGGGCTGGGAGGGTCCTTTCAGCGGGATTACCGGAGCGCTCGCGGACGTCTGCGCCTCACCCGCGGCCCCCATCAAAATCCAAACCGCTGCGAAAGGAAACGGATGAAGACGCATCAAAGACATGTCAATGGGATCACGCACAGCCCAATCGAGCGCGCCGGAGGTCGTGGAGATTACACAAAGAAAATACCC
>Ga0210389_10002688_pt1 | contig 13961 bp, 8 predicted proteins | sample IncBWH28OmetaG_FD_160127 | JGI IMG/M metagenome (GOLD analysis project Ga0210389, IMG submission 160127) | Forest soil microbial communities from Barre Woods Harvard Forest LTER site, Petersham, Massachusetts, United States - Inc-BW-H-28-O ...
ACTCTGCACACTCTGGAAAGAGCGCCGCGCGAGGCGCTCGTTGGTCTCTCGCAGGCGTCGACCCAAAGCGATCACGAAGCGCATGGCGATCTGCGGATGTTCGCCCATCAAACGGCGCATATCGGGCCCGAGCACGGCCACGACCCCGGTCGCCTCGATCGCCTCGACCGTCGCGGAGCGCAACTCATCCTCGAACAACGCGAGCTCGCCAAAGATCTCACCGGGGCCGAACGTCGCGAGTGTGATGATGCGCCCGTCCCCATGTTGGTGCACGGCACGCGTGTGCCCGGTGTGCACCACGTAGCAGGTGTCGCTGGCGTCTCCCTCGCGGAAGACGACCTGCCCGGCCTCGAAGCTCCGGGGGACGGCAAGCTGCGCGATGCGCTCGAGATCTTCGACCTCGAGCGTTGAGAAGATCGGGACGCGCGCCAGCAACTCGACCATTTCCGCTGAGCTAGGAGCGGACATCCCGCAGGGGATAGCAGACACCTTGACCTGGCCGCCACGGCGCTATCGTCAGATACATGCACGTGGGACGGTGGAGGGAGACCGCGGCGGGAGCGTCGCTGCTGGCTGCCAGCGTGCTCTGCGCTGCTACGCCCGGGCTTGCGGCGGCGCCGACCAAGTCCAGCGAACTGTGGGCGACGGTCGATCTCTGCAACACGCCCCACCACCCCGACACAATCGGGATCCGCGGCTCGATGCCCGGCGACGGGCACGCGCACGACCGGATGTACATGCGGTTCCTCGTGCAGAACTTCGATGTGAGCACACACAAATGGAACAACGTCGGTCCCAGCGCCGACTCGGGCTTCGTGCAAGTCGGCTCCGCGGCGCTCGCGCGCCAGGCGGGGCGCAGCTTTGAATTCAAGCCGACCGCCACGACCTACACGCTGCGCGGACTAGTCGAGTTCCAGTGGCACCACAACAGCCACACGACGCGTAGCTTGACGCTGCCGACCACCGGCGGTCACACGAGCCTGGCCGGCGCCGAACCCGCCGGCTTCAGTGCCGCCACGTGCGCTCTGCCGTAACGCGCGGAAGACTTACACGGGCAGCGGGCCGGTGCTCAGAACGCTGAGAACAGCCGCGGATCGTTGGTGATGATCCCGTCGACCCCGAGCGCCGCCAGACGGCCGATCAGCGCGGCGTCGTCGACGGTCCATACGTACAGCTCACCGCCACCTTCGGCGACGGCACGGATGAGCGACCGCGTGACCAGGCGCCAGTGGGCCATGATTGCGTCAAAGCGCCCGCTGCGCAGCACAGCGCGGGCGCGGCGCGGCAGCCACGCGCGGTAGCCGGCGAGCAGCGCCATCGCGGGCGCCACGGTCAGCGGGCTCTCGGTGTAGTCGCGCCGCGCACGCGGCACCGACCAGCCGACGCGCAGGGTGGGCTCGATCGCGCGCATCGCGTCGAGGTCCTCCGGATAGGTGCTGCTGACGAGCGCGCGCTCGATCAGGCCCGCCTCGCGCAGCGCGCGCACGACCTGCGCGCCGTAGCCGGGCAGCTTCACGTCGACGTCGAGTTCGATTCCCGCATAGGCGTCACTTGCGAGGTGCTCGAGTCCTTGCTCGAGCGTGAGCGGCGCCTGCGCGGCGACGAGCGCGCTGTAGTCGTGGGCGAGCAGCAGCCGCCCGCTGCCGTCGGGGCGCTCGCTGAGGACATCGAACTCGATCATCTCGACGCCGGCGCGCACCGCCGCCTCGAAGCTGGCGAGCGTGTTGCCGGGCGCGAGGTGCGCGGCGCCCTTGTGCCCCACACGCCGCGGCGCGACCTTGGCGCGGATGGCGCTCATGGATCTAGGATAGAAGTCGCTCGGACAGGAAGGATGCTCAGCTGCGCGCTTCTTCGCCCAGGCGCCGGCGCGTGGTCTCGATCGTCTGCGCCGCGAGCTTCGGTCCGACGTATGGGGCGAGCACGATGAAGGCGAGATGGTCGATCAGTGATGGCAGGTACTTCACGCGCTTGCGCACCGCGTAGCTGCCGATCACGGCCCACACGCCGCCGACGATCGCCTCGGGCGCGAGCTGCGGCGCGCGCACCGGTTCGGGTGAGACCTCGCGTAGCAGCCGCGTGAGCTCCCCGAGCATCTGGCCGATGCTGTCGGTGACGGCCGGACCGACCTCAAAGATGTCGACGAACGTCATTTTCACCAGTCCGGGATGGGCCGCGAAGTGCTCGACGCAGGCCTTCACTCCGAGGTACGCGGCCTCCGGCCAGTCGTTCCCGCGCGCGACCGCTCGTTTGATCGCGCCGATCGTTTCTTCCATGAATGCCTCGATCACCGCCAGGTAGCAGGCGCGCTTGTCGGGGAAGTGCTTGTGGAAGGATTCTGTCGACATCCCCGCGAACTGCGCGATCTGCGGGTCGGTCAATTCTTGGTAGCCCTGGTCGAGCGTGAGGTGTACGACCGCGCCGAGTACGCGCGTGCGCTTCTCGTCGCTTTCCAAAAAGCGCGCCGGCTCGGCGGGCGTGTGTGGCACCGCGCCGGCCAATCCGATCCGCGCGGCGGGCGAGCGGTAGGCGCTGATCCAGTCGAGTAGTTCGTCGGTGAGCATCGGCAGCTCAGCCTCGCGTCCGGTGCGCAGGCGCTCGAAGAGTGCGTAGCGCGTACCGCCCACGATCGCCTTCGGTGCAAGCGGCGGCAGCGGTACGCCATCGGGTGCCGCGCGGAAGCCCGCGGCCAACGCCCGTTCGAAGGCGACCGCGGAGCGCAGCATGCGTTCGCGGCTGACGATGCCGAGTCCCAAGCCGTCGATCAACACGAGCCGCGTGGCCTTCGTGTTCTTGATCGCGTCCTCGACAAATGCTTGACAAGAGCGGTGCATGCGGTTGGCCCAACCACGCTCGCTCATCCAGCCTTCGAGCATCCGCTTCTTGGCGCGCGCGACCGCGATGTCGTAGGTCGCGAGGAAGCAATCTTCCTTGTTGGCGAACTGCTCGTAGAAGGCGCGGCGCGAGACTCCGGCGAGTGCGATCACGTGGGCGACGGTGGTCGCCTTGTACCCCTGACGATCGATCGCCTCGATCATCGCTCCGTACAGCCGAGCCCGCTGATGTCGGGCGACTGCCTCACGGCCCATCCCATGCGGCCCGTGCGGCAGTCGCCTGTACATCGCGGTCAGCTCCCTCTCAGATCCGCTGATCCCCACGGTTGGGACACACTAGTGGATTCTCCACGGATTGCAAGTTAAATTTGTGGGATACACCCGAAGTTTCTGATCATCCCTGCAAATACGGCAATTCAGGGAAATCGCCCAGCTACCGGAATTCCTCCGAAATGCCGTGACCGCGGCGTGCATTTGCCAAACCGGTTGCGCATGCAAGCAGTCGGAATCCGTCCGATCCGCGCGACTGACCCTTCGAGCGCGTCCGGCGCCGGACTCCGGTCAAGCGCTGAGTGTCAGTCGTCGCGGCCCGACGCGGAAGCCGACCTGCGCGAGCGCAGCCTCCCAGCGCGTGCCGAGCACCGGCTCGCCGTCGACCCGCTCGAGCGCGATCCGCCCCGCCAGGCGCCCCGCGCGAACGTGCTCAGCGAGCGCCCCGAGGGCGAGCGACAGACGCGGGTCCTCTGCGTCGGCGAGCAGCACTCGCAGCGCCCGCCCACCACGCTCAAGGTAGAGCACGGGCTCGGCGCCGACGAGCACGACGAGCGCCCCCGGCACACGTGCCGGGCTGTGAGACCCCTGGCGCCCAGGCGCCTCACGCCGTGGCCACGGCAGCGCGGCGCCGTAGGGCTGAGCGGGATCGGTCGCTGCCAACACCAGCGCCCGCGGAGGATCGGAGCCGGCTACGGACTCCAAGCGCTCGGCCCGCAGCCGCTCGACAGCGCCAGGCAGCGCGAATTGTGCGCCACCGAGCCCCTCGACGAAATAGCCGCGGCGTGCGCCCCCGAGTGTCTCCAACTTGCACAGCTCGGGGTAGAGCGCGGCGAAGCCCCCGGGAACACCTTCGGCGAGGACCAGCTCGCGCGTCAGGATCCCGTGGCGCTCGAGCAACAGCTCCGCGAGCGCGCGAGCGCGCGCGGCGGGGTCCGCGGCGAGCGGCCCGGCGAACAGCGGCGCTGTCAGCGACCAGCGACCCGGCGGATGGGTAAGCGCACGTCCAGCGCGTCGCCGCGCGGAGAAGCGACCAGCGGCTGCGCGGCGTGGCGCTCCGGCGACTGGACGCCCGCTCACGGGCGACCCGCTCGCGCCGCCCCCGCCCGGCGCGAGCGTGAGCCGCGGCGCGCGCAGCGGCGCGAAGGCGTCGTTCGTGGCCTCCCCGCTCCACACGAGATCCCACAGTGCCTCTTGGATGACCTCCGCTGGCTCTGCGAGGTCGGTGAGCAGATCGGTGAAAAAGCACCCACCCTGCGCGAGTCGCGCGCGCACGCCCTCGCGCGCGACGGGCTCAGGCTCATGCTCCCCCCGTCGCGGCGGCGGCCCGAGCAGCGCGACGTCCTCGCGGAAGTAGAGCGCGATGCGCCCGTCATTGCGCCCGAGCGCGCCGGCGCCGATCCAGACGAGCTCGCCGCTTGCGCAGAGCTCGTCCATCCACGCCGGCGAGTAAGCGCCGATGCGGCGCGGCAGCACCTCGCGCTCCCACGTGCGCGGCGTGAGCGCGAGCCCTTGCAGCGGTACGAGCTGCTCGCGTAGGCGATCGATCCCGGCCCCGTCGGAGCGCACGCCGCCGCCCCAGCGGTCGATGCCGTGCCAGGTGGGCAGGAAGGCAGCATAGGCGCGCTGCGCGGCCGGCTCGATCTCTTTGCGCAAGGCCGCCAGCGAAGCGCGGCGCAGGCGGCGCAGCACCTCGACCTCACACCACTCGCGGCCTTCCCCACCGGGGCGCAGCTCACCCCGTACAAGCCCCCCTGTGCGCTCGAGCTCGCTGAGCGCGACCTCGGCAGCGCCGGGGGCCAGCCCGTAGCGCGCAGCGACCCGCACCGTCGGAAATGGACCGTGCGTCGCGGCGTAGCGGCGCAGGAGCTTCAGCAGCGCGTCGGGGACATCCGCGATAAAGGTCTCGGGCAGCCCGCCGGGCGGCACGACGCCGAGCGCGTCGCGGTAGAGACCGGCGTCGGCGGCGTCGATGAAGCGCTCCTCGCCACCGACACGCACGCGCACGGCACGGCGCTCGCCCGCCAACGCGTCCAGCAACGCTTCGGCGTCGACTCCCGCGTGCACGCGCGCGGCGGCCTCCGCGACGGTGAGCTCGCCGACGAGCCGCAGCGTGTCGTGCAGCTCGTCGCGCGTAGCCGCGCGTGTGTGCTCAGAGCAACGCTGGAGGTCTTGCTCGAGTCGCGCGAGCGCTCCGGGGTCGATCAGCTCGCGCAGCTCCTCCTGGCCGAGCAGCTCGCGCAGCAGGTCGCGGTCGAGCGAGAGCGCGGCGGCGCGACGCTCGGCGTTGGGCGCGTCGCCCTCATACATATAGGTTGCGATGTAGTCGAACAGCAGCGATGAGGCAAACGGCGAGGCGACGGGGGTCTCGACCTCGACGAGGCTCAGCTCGCGACGGTGCAGCTGGCCGAGCAGCTCGCGCAGGCCGGGCAGGTCGAGCACGTCGCGCAGACACTCTCGATAGGCCTCGAGCACGATCGGAAAGTCGCTGTAGCGGCGCGTGACCTCGAGCAGCGTCTGCGCCTTCAGCCGCTGCTGCCACAGGGGGGTGCGCTTGCCGGGGTAGGCGCGGGGGATCAGCAGTGCGCGTGCGGCGGCCTCGCGGAAGCGCCCGCCGTAGAGCGCCGAGGAGCCGAGCTCGCCGACGACGAGGTCCTCGAGCTCCTCGGGCTCGATCATGATCAGCTCGACCGGATTAATGTGCCACCCACCCACATCGGCGTCGGGCAGGTGAATCGCGATGCCGTCATCGGACCAGATCGCGTCGGCCTCCAAGCCAAGCTCTGAGCGGATGCGCGCGGCCAGCGCGAGCCCCCAGGCGGCGTGCACGCGCGCGCCGTGGGGCGAGAGGATGCACAGCCGCCAGTCGCCGATCTCGTCGCGGAAGCGCTCGACGACGATCGTCTGGTCACTGGGCAGCACGCGCGTGGCGGCCTGCTGCTCATGCAGATAGTCGAGCAGGTTGCGCGCGGCGCGCGCGTCGAGGTCGTACTCGCGCTCGAGCAGCTCGGGCGACTGTCCGACGGCCCAGCGTGAGAACTTGCCGATCGCTTCGCCGAGCTGCTTGGGCCGCCCCAAGCCGTCGCCCTTCCAAAACGGCACGGCGCCGGGCGCGCCGGGCGCGGGCGTGACGATCACGCGGTCGCGCCCGATCTCCTCGATCCGCCAGGAGGAGGCGCCGAGCAGGAAAACCTGTCCGGGCCGTGCCTCGTAGACCATCTCCTCGTCGAACTCGCCGACGCGCCGCCCGTCGGGCAGCGTGACGCGGTAGAGCCCGCGGTCGGGGATCGTGCCGGCGTTGACGATCGCGAGTTGCCGCGCGCCCTTGCGCGCGCGGATCGTGCCGGCGAGGCGATCCCAGACGATCCGCGGGCGCAGGTCCCCAAACTCGGCGGAGGGGTAGCGGCCGTCGAGCATGTCGAGCACGTTCTCCAGCTGACGGCGGGAGAGCTCGGCGTAGGTGTAGGTGCGGGTGACGAGCGCATGGAGCGCATCGACCGAGAGCCCCACGCCATCTGCCCCAGAGCCCTCGCGGCTCTTGGCATCCGTCTCCTCGGCGGCGGCCATCGCGACGATCTGCTGGGCGAGTACGTCGAGCGGGTTGCGCGGCACGACGGTCGACTCGATCGCGCCTTCGCGCATCCCCTTGGCGACGACGGCGCACTCGAGCAGGTCGCCACGGAACTTCGGGAAGATCCTGCCCTTGGAGACGTCGCCGACGCCGTGGCCGGCGCGCCCGATGCGCTGCAGGCCGGCGGCGACGGACTTGGGCGACTCGACCTGCAGCACGAGGTCGACGGCACCCATGTCGATCCCGAGCTCGAGGCTCGAGGTCGCGACGATGCAGGGGATCTCACCGGCCTTCAGGAGCTCCTCGACGACGAGGCGCTCCTCGCGCGCGAGCGAGCCGTGGTGCGCGCGGGCGATCTCGGCCGGCTTGTCCTCCTCGCCGGCGAGCTCATTTAGGCGCAGCGCGAGGCGCTCGGCGGAGCGGCGGTTGTTGACGAACACGATCGTCGAGCGGTGCGCGCGGATCAGGCGCAGGAGCTCGGGATAGATCGCGGGCCAGATCGAGCCCCGCAGCGCCTCGCCGCCGGGGACCGGCTCCAGCGGATCGGCACCCGTCGCCGCGGCGGGTTCGCGCATCGACTCGACCGGCACGTGGATCTTCAGGTCCAGCGGCTTGCGCACGCCGGCGTCGATGATCTGGCACTCGCGGCGCGGGCCGACGAGGAAGCGGGCGACCTCCTCCAACGGGCGCTGCGTGGCGGATAGCCCGATGCGCTGCAGTGGCTGCCCGGCGAGCGCGTCGAGGCGCTCGAGCGTCAGCGCGAGGTGGGCACCGCGCTTGGTGGCGGCGACTGCGTGGATCTCGTCGAGGATGATCCACTGCGCCCCGCGCAGGATCTGGCGCGCGCCGGAGGTCAACATCAGGTAGAGCGACTCGGGCGTCGTGATCAGAATGTCGGGCGGTTCGCGCAGCATCTGCGCGCGCTCGCGCTGCGGGGTGTCGCCGGTGCGGATCGCGACGCGCAGGTCGGCGCCGATGCCGCGCAAGGGTGCGCGCAGGTTGCGCTCGATGTCGTAGGAGAGTGCCTTCAGCGGCGAGACGTAGACGAGCCGCGTCGGGCGCTCTGCGCCCCCGTCCGGCTCGGCCCCTAGCCGGTCGAGCGCCCACAGGAACGCGGCGAGCGTCTTGCCCGAGCCGGTGGGCGCGGAGAGCAGCACGTGCCCACCACTGGCGATCGCTGGCCATGCTTGCTCCTGCGCGGGGGTGGGGGCGGCGAAGGCGGTCTCGAACCATGCGCGCGTGGCGGCGCTGAAGCCGGTGGCTGGCGAGAGAGACATTTCAGCGAGGCTAGCGCGTGCCGGCGACGAGCAAAGCGCTTTCCCAGGGTTCGAAAGGGTCCGTTTTTCGGGTACCCTCGACCGATGGGGAGCTCCAAGCTCGACCTCGATCCGGGCATCGTCGATTCCTGCCGCCAAGCGGCGGCGCGCATCGCGAGCCAGGTGGCCGAGGAGGTCGGCGGACGCACGACCGTGTCGGTCGAGCGAACGGTCGCGCGCCTGCTCGGCGTCGACGGGGCGAACGCGCTAGAGGCGCCGCTCCCGAACGTGCTCGTCGATCACGTGCGCGAGCGCGAACAGCTGGGCTTCGGGATCGCGTATTGGCTCGGCAATGCGATGCTGCACTCTGAGCGTTCCTGCCAGCAGCTGGCCGAAGCGGTCGACGCCGGCGAGCTCGACCTCTGCGCGCTGCCGCGCTCGCCGGAGGGCGCGATCAGGGAGCGCATCTCCACGGAGTGCGCGCAGCGCCTGGAGCAGATCGGCCGGCGCATGGACGAGCGCCGCGCGCTGCGCGAGCGCCTGGGCGAGAGCCCGCCGCCGCTGCGCTACGTGCTGACGGCGACGGGCAACGTCTACGAGGACGTGGTGCACGGCCTCGCGGTCGCGGAGGCCGGCGGGGACATCGTCGCGGTGATCCGCTCAACGGCGCAGAGCCTGCTCGACTACGTGCCCTACGGGCCGACGACGGAGGGTTACGGCGGCACGTTCGCGACGCAGGAGAACTTCCGCATCATGCGCACGGCGCTGGACGAGTGGTCGCTGCAGAACGGCCGCTATGTGCGCCTCTCCAGCTTCTGCTCGGGCCTGTGCATGTCGGAGATCGCGACGATGGGCGCGATTGAGGGCCTGGACAACATGGTCAACGACGCGCTCTACGGGATCCTCTACCGCGACATCAACATCCTGCGCGGCCTGATCGACCAGCGCGTCTCGCGCACGATCAACGGCTACTTCGGTGTGGTGATCAACACCGGCGAGGACAACTACCTGCGCACCGCCGACGCGCTGGAGGCGGCGCCGTCGGTGACGGCCTCGCAGTTCATCAACCACCAGCTCGCGCGCGACTCGGGTGTGCCCGACGCGCAAATCGCGCTCGGCGACGCGTTCGAGATCGATACGCCGGTGACCAACGGACTGCTGTATGAGTGGGCGCAGGCGCAGCTCACGCGCGAGCTGTTCCCGAGCTGCCCGGTCAAGTACATGCCGCCGACGCGCCACATGGACGGCAACCTGTTCCGCACGCACGCGACGGACACGCTGTTCAACCTCGTGACGGTGGCGACGAGCCAAGGGGTGCAGACGATCGGCGTGCCGACGGAGGGAATCTTCACCCCTCACATCCACGACCGCGTGCTGGGCTTGCAGAACGTCAACTACGTCTTCAACGCGGCGCGCGACTTGGGCGAGGAGATCGAGTTCAAGCGCGACGGAATCATCCAGACACGCGCGCGTGAGGTGCTGGCCGAGGCGCATATGATCCTCGAGCACATCGCCGACGTGGGCCTGATCGCGGCGATCGACGAGGGTGTCTTCGGCGACGTGAGCCGTCGTGTGAGCGAGGGCCGCGGCATCGACGGGATCGTCGAAACCGAGGAGGAGTACTTCAACCCGGCGACTGAGTTGATGCGGGGTGCGCTCAGCGTTGCCTGACCGGGGGGGCAGACCCGCGGTCGACCTCGAGCGGGTCAAGCCGTACGCCGACCAACTCGGCGACGGCATCGTGCAGCTGAGCTTCACGCTGCCCGTCCCGCACGGCCTGGCGGCGCGCCGCGCGGCGCCGGAGCCCGGCGCAAAGATGGGTCTGGAGCAGCCGGAGGTGGTGCACTACGAGCGTCTGACGGATGGCTACACGTATTTCGTGATGTACGGGCACTGCACGCACACCGTCGACTACGCGGCGCTGCAGGGCGAGGGCTTTGAGATCGAGTACATGAGCGAGGAGCAGATCGAGGACTACGCGCGCGAGCATGTGGGGCGCCCGATCGTCGTGGTGGGCGCGAGCACGGGCACGGACACGCACAGCGTGGGGATCGACGCGATGCTGAACCTCAAGGGCTTCCACGGCCATAAGGGCCTGGAGGGCTATGGCTCCTTCGAGGCGCACAACCTCGGCAGCCAGGTGCCCAACGGCGCGCTCGTGGCGAAGGCGATCGAGCTGAACGCGGATGCGATCCTCGTCTCGCAGACCGTCACCCAGCAGAACCTGCACGTGCACAACCTCACCGAACTGGTCGAGATCGTCGAGGCGGAGGGCCGCCGGCGAGAGACGATCCTCGCGTGCGGCGGCCCGCGCGTTTCCAACGAGCTCGCGAAGGAGCTCGGCTTCGACGCGGGCTTCTCGAAAGGCACCTATCCGCACCATCTGGCGACGTTTCTCGTGCGCGAGCTGGCGGCGCGCATCGCGGAGAGCAGCGATCGCGTCGACGGGCAGGAGACAGAGCCTGCTCGCAGCGCGCCGGCAGGTTAGTCTGCGGTCCTATGAGCCAAGCCGAGGAGACCGGGTCCCCGGAGAGCGAGTCCAGCGAGGCATCCGGAAACGCCGATGAGCGCCGCGCGAAGGTCGACCGTCTGCGCGAGCGCGGCGTGGAGCCCTTTCCCCACATCGCCACGCGCGTGCCGCGCACGTGGATCGCGGACATCGAGGCGGCGCACGATCCGGCGCAGCTCGCGCCGGGCGAGCACGAGGGCCTGAGCTACCGCATCGCGGGGCGTTTGATCGCGCGACGCGGGCACGCGAAGACGACGTTCTTCGACGTGCGCGACCAGTCGGGCTCGATGCAGGTCGTGGCGCGCGTGGAGGCGATGGGCCAGGAGGCCTACGACGCGATGCTTGAGCTCGACATCGGCGACATCGTGACGGTCGAGGGCTGCGTCTACATCACCCAGCGCGGACAGCTGACGCTCGCGGTGAGCGCCTGCACGATGCTCGCGAAGGCGCTGCGCCCGCCGCCGGACCGCTACCACGGCATGGGGGACCAGGGCAGCCGCTACCGCTACCGCGAACTGGACCTACTCGCGAACGAGAAGACGCGCGAAATGTTCTTCAAGCGCACAAAGATGATCGAGGCAATCCACGACTTCCTGCGCTCGCGCGGCTTCACGCAGGTCGAGACGCCGATGCTGCAGACGCTCGCCGGCGGCGCGGCCTCGCGCCCGTTCGTGACGCACCACAACGCGCTGAACGTCGACGTCTACCTGCGGATCTCAGTCGAGCTCTACCTGAACCGCTGCATCGTGGGAGGCCTGGAGAACATCTATGACCTAGGGCGCGCGTTTCGCAACGAGGGTCTCTCCCACCGCCACAGTCCCGAGTTCACGATCCTCGAGTGGATGATGTCTTACGCGGATTACTGGGACGTGGCGAAGATGACCGAAGATCTCGCCGAGAGCGTCGCCCTGAACACGCTGGGCACCACGAAGGTGGAGCAGTACGACGGCCAAGTAATCGACTTCGCGACGCCGTGGCGGCGGATCACGCTCCAGGATGCGATCAAAGAAGCCGTCGGGATCGACTTCCTGCAGGCAAGCAACGAGGAGCTGCTCGAGGTCCTCGACGGTGCGGCCGACCCGGACGCGACGTGGGCGAAGCTCGTAGACGCCGTCTACGTCAAGCACGTGGAACCGACGCTCTACCAGCCGACCCACGTGTTCGACTTCCCGGTCGACCTCTTTCCGATCTGCAAGCGCCACTCGGGCGACCCGCGTCTCTCCGAGCACTTCGACTCGGTGATCCGCGGCATGGAGATCCTCTCGGGCGACACGGAGCTGAACGACCCGCTCGATCAGCATGAGCGCTTCGTCATACAGCGCCAGCAGGCCGGCGGCGGCGATGACGACCAGCCGCAACCCAATGACGAGGAGTACGTGCGGGCGCTGGAATACGGCATGGCCCCCACAGCAGGCGGCGGACTCGGGGTCGACCGCCTGCTGATGGCGCTCACGGGTGTGGAGGCGATGCGCGAGGTTGTGCCGTTTCCCACGCTGCGTGCGCGCAACTAGGAGCAAGCGCAACTGCTACCAGTAGCGCACTTGCGGACTAGTGGAAGCTCCATTTTTCTCCACTGGCTAGTTTCAATAATGCCTTTCCGTTTCAAAGAACACCATATTTTTGGAGAGTTCCAGGCTATTGTTGCCCTCTGCCCTATTAAGCGCGTGGATCGCCTGAAGCCCGAACTGGATAACCAATCTAGGCCTTGCTCATACCCAAGGACGTGGTGGGCGGGTGATGTTTTGCCCAGCGGACGGTAGGCCGACGATCGGCGTCGTCGCGCATGTATTTGCGTCCGAGGGTCGCGGAGCTTCCTCATGGAATATGAGTCAGAGACATCTCAGCCTGTCGCGCCGGCTTATTGGCATCGGCTTGCTTACGAGGGATTGGGGTAGAGTAGGGTGCGTACCCGGCGTCCGATTGATGGCTGTGCTTGACATCTACCAATGAGTGCTCTAATTCTAAGTACTGGACTTATGGTGGTATCGTTTTATAAGCCACTAGGACCGCAGAGCTAGAGCAGGAAGGCCTCTCTAGGGACTAGCACCCTTTACTGACTGCGACGTCCTCCATGGGCCTGGCTTTCCCCGGGTAATTGTTGTCAAGTTAACTATGTGCTGTCACTCACAGGGTTAGTGATGAAAGGAGATCAACTCGTATGTCCAGGATGAAGGTTATCGCTGTGGCGATGGTCGTCGTCGGCGCGTTCAGTTCCGTAATGGCAGTATCGGCTTCTGCCAGGATGGGCTGGTTTGTCAACGGCACCAAACTAGCAATCGGAGCAAAAGCGGCCCTCAAGACCAAAGCGGTGGTCGACGAAGAAGTCACGTTTAACGCACCCGCTCTCACCCTCAAGATCAAGTGTAAAGGACTCACTGCGGCGGGTGCAGCCATAAGAGAAGAAACCTTGGAAGCCATGGGCGAAGCTTCCGAGCACACCTTCGAAGGATGCACGGAGCTCAGTCCCGCTAATTGTGAGCTAGTCGAAACGAGCATCGCAACTGAAGCTATCTTAATCTTACCTATTTTAGTATTATCAATTCCGTCGCATATACGCCACCTGGGTCTGATATTACATCCTAAAACCGGCGCTCGGTTTGCCACCATCGGTCTTGAGGGCAGTAAATGTGGGCTCGCTGGTGAAAAACCTATAACCGGTCACATACTGGCTAACGCGCCGCATGGGCTAAGCGAAGAAAAAGCGCAGCTAATCGAAGGGCTCGGATCAACCGAAGGTAACAACAGCCTAGAAGTTGCGGGTAATAAGGCGTTTATTGAAGGCGGTAAGGCGTTACTCGAACTGGAATCGGGGTCTAAATGGAGCTTCCGTGAATAGCGCGGAAGCAGCGAAGCGTGGTTGACTGTAAGTACTAGAGCGTAGCCGTCCCCCTGACTCTGCCTGGGGGACGGCTCGCTGCCGGTGATAGTTCGGCCGGCGTGGCTGGGCTCATGGCAGATGCTGATCGAGTTGATGTGGCTGCGGTCCTCGGGGTATTGTTGTTATTTTTGCCGTGTGTATGTGGTGATGAGTAGTGCGCTGTGTTGGGCGGTGTGTAGTGCTTGTTCGCGGAGGGTGGTGGGGTTGAATTTGGGTTGTGGGTTGAGTGTTTTGGGGAGGGCGTAGAGGGCGATGACGTAGGTTTCGGGGTTGTTGGTGGGGGGGCAGAGGTGGTAGGTGGTGTGGTTGGTGCTGTTGTTGCCGAGGATTGTTTGGGGTGGTTGTTGGCCGGCTTGGATTTCGTGGAGGGTGGGGTTGATGTGGGCGATGGCCCAGTCGAAGTAGAGCTGGTTGTTGATGGGTTTGGTGTTGATGATGTAGATCTGGATTTCTTGGGTGCCGGGGGGTGTTTTGCCCCAGCGGAGTGTGGGCCAGTGGTCGGCGCCGTCGCAGGTGTATTCGCGCTGGAGGGTTGCGGGTTGCCCGCGGGTTTGGGTGATGGCGGGGCTTGTGAGGGTGATGTCTGCGCGGGCGACTTTGGCGTGTTGCTGGGGCGTGAATTTTGGTGCTGGCTTGGCGTTGCCGA
>Ga0210389_10002689_pt1 | contig 13959 bp, 12 predicted proteins | sample IncBWH28OmetaG_FD_160127 | JGI IMG/M metagenome (GOLD analysis project Ga0210389, IMG submission 160127) | Forest soil microbial communities from Barre Woods Harvard Forest LTER site, Petersham, Massachusetts, United States - Inc-BW-H-28-O ...
TCCGCACGAGCGGAATGCATACGTCGTAGGTAAGCCGCCGGGAGACTTCTTCGCGGTCAATGAATCGCATCAGACGTTTCCTTTTGTTCCGAATACCAAGCTCAGCCGCAGCAATGTGCCCTCCACGAATCGTTTATATCTATGCCCAACGGCTCGACAAGTCAAACCAGCACCTAAGCTCTTTCTTGTGCCAATGATCGTATTTCGGTATCATTAGAACGAACGTTCGAACTATGTCAAGCTCCTCCTCAGAAATTCGGAGCCGCCGAGGCAAGGGTGCACCCGCACTCGAAACCCGCTTCGATCGCCGTCTCGGCGAAATCCTCGCGCACGCGACGGATGTCTTCTGCGACAAAGGATACGAAGGCGCATCCATGCGTGATCTGTCTCGCGCCTCCGGTATGTCGCTCGCCGGACTCTATCATTACTTCGGCTCCAAAGAGCGCTTGCTGTACTTAATCCAGAAACACACCTTTTCGACCATCGTCGAGGAGTTGAAGAAACGTCTGGCGGATGTTGCCGATCCCGAAGAGCGCATCCGCATTTTTGTCCAAAACCATCTCGAATATTTTGTGACCAACCAGAGCGGTCTCAAAGTGTTGGCGCACGAGGATGAAGCTTTGAAGAATGGCTTCAACTCAGAAGTCGCGGCCATTAAGCGCGAGTACTACCGAATCTGCCTGAAGTTGATGGAAGACCTGAAGCGCGAGCGCAAACAGGATTTCAATTCCCGCACCGCGGTCATGAGCCTCTTCGGCATGATCAACTGGATCTACACCTGGTATAACCCGCGCCAGGATGGCACTGCAAAGGATCTTGCGAAGCAGATGAGTGCCATTATCCTCTCTGGCGTGGGATGCTCTTCGTCAGCGCGAATTGGGCATACGCGACGCCCATCAAGTAAAGCATTGTCATCCCGAGCCGTCCGTAGGCGAAGCCGAGAACGAGCGAGGGATCTGCAGTCGGCCCCTGGCACAACACATCGGGCGAAACGAATACTCTAAGGAGCAACTATGGCAACCACCTTGCAACCTGTCCCCGCCGAGACCACCAAACAACTTATCAACTACCGCGCCGATCAGGGCGTCGCCGTCATCGAGATGAACGACCCGCCCGCCAACACTTACACCTACGAAATGAATCGCCAGTTCGACGACGCGATTCTTAAAGCGCGCATGGCAAACGATGTCCACGTAATCGTGATTACAGGGGCCGGCGACAAATTCTTTTCGGCGGGCGCGAACATCAAGATGCTCGCCAGCGTCGACCCCACCTTCAAGTATTACTTTTGTCTTCAGGCCAACGAAATGTTGCTGCGCCTCGAACACACACCCAAGCTAGTGATCGCCGCCATCAACGGCCACTGCGTAGGCGGAGGACTCGAGATCGCCATGGCCGCCGATCTCCGCATTGCGAGAAAAGACGGCGGCAAGATCGGCCTGCCGGAAGTGAACCTCGGTGTTCTTCCCGGCACAGGTGGCACGCAGCGCCTCTCGCGCATGGTAGGAAAAAGCAAAGCAATCGAGCTGATGGTCACCGGCAATACCTTCTCATTCGAAGAAGCAAAGGAACTGGGCATGATCAACGACATCTTCGAGCGTGAAGGCTTCATGGAAAACATCCTGGAGTACGCGCGTCAGTTCACGCCACCAAATAAGGCCGCGAAGGCCGTAGGCCGCATCAAGCGCGCCGTCCAGACCGGATGGGAAATCCCGATGGAATCGGCGCTGGCGGTAGAACGCGAAAATCAGCAAATCCTTTTCCAGAGCGAAGACGCAAAAGAGGGCTTGGCCGCGTACGTTGAAAAACGGCCGGCAGAATTCAAAGCGAAATAGTGTAGCGCGGACACTCCTGTCCGCGTCGCGCCATGCAATGAATTGACGGGTGCGCACGGGCTTTGATAGGCCTGCACAAGCCTTGACGAGTGTGCAAGCTTTGAAAAAGGGGCCGGCTTCAGCCGGCCCGACAGAGCCAAACAAAGTTCGGGGCTTTAGCCCCTGAGGTCTTTATGCCAGGCAAAGTACCAAAGATCGGAACCTTCAGCGAATGGGAAGGACTCTTCAACGAATGGCGCAAGGAAGTCGGCGTCAACAAAGATGATGTTGAAGCCTTCCACTTCGACACACTCTACGGCGCCATAGAAACCGACGATATCCAGTTTGGATCTTACAAAGGCCGCCGCAAATGGGAGAACCTGCGCCAGGTCCCAACGCAGCAGATGCGCGACGCACTCATGAACATGATCGTCTATCAGGGCGATACAGAGTTCGCGAGCGTCGAGCAGCAGCGCAATCTGTTTGAGACCGCGCCCACTGACTGGGATCGTCGCGCCCTGACCAGGGTGATGATCGAAGAGATGCGTCATGGCTGGCAGATGTGCGCGCTGCTGATCGACTTCTTCGGCTCGTCCGGAAAAGTTGAGGCACAGAAAATGCTCGAGCGCCGAGCTTTTGAAAACAAGCGCCTGCTCGGCACGTTCAATGTCGATGTTGATAACTGGCTCGACTTCTTCACCTACACCGATTTCGTAGACCGCGACGGAAAATTCCAACTCCAGATGCTGAAGTACTCATCGTTCGCTCCGCTCGGGCGCTCAACGTCGTACATGCTGCGCGAAGAAGCTTTTCACATGGGCACCGGCAACGACGGCCTTCGCCGGGTAGTCGAAGCAGGAGTAATTCCGCAATGGCTTCTGCAGAAGTACTTAAATAAATGGATCTCAAGTTCCTACGATCTCTTCGGGACCGACCACTCGTCGTCGGCGCACTGGGCTTACGTTTGGGGAATCAAGGGACGCTACGATGAACCGCAGAATGAAAAGCCCGTCGAACTCGATGATCTGAACGACTACAACCGCATTCTCTATCGTCAGGAAGTTTCAGGTTTGGTCGAGCGACTGAACTCGTTCCAGCGGCCGGGAGAGAAAAAGCTTTACGCGCCTGACATAAAGTTCAATCGCAGCATCGGACGCTGGGCGGGGCAGAGTTTCCATGCCGAGACGGGCGAGGCCCTCGATGAACGGGCTTACCAGGAGCACACAGCTGAGTGCCTGCCGAGCGCTGAGGACAAGGCGACGCTGCTCGACATCATCCGGAACGAGAAGAAGTGGATTAAGGAGAAGGAGGGCGCGCGTGACCCCTTCTCGACTATCGGCGAACCTCGCCGGTCGGCCATCAACCTCTAGGCAGGATATGTTCCACGTGGAACAGTTGACATTATTGTCGGTAGTTATGTGTACGTACGAGCGATGTCAACTGGCTTCCTGACATCGGGATACGGATGTCTTACTGGGAGGGCGCAATCGCCGGCTCTGATCAAATTGTCACCGATGTTCGGGGGTGCGTCGGACGGGTTCGGCTCAACCTTCCTCCACTGAACATTCTTGAGATCCCAATGATGGAGGAGATGTCCGCGGCGCTGGAGGATTTGGAGGCGCGCGCTGACGTCTCGGTAATTGTTTTCGAGGGGGACGCCCGCGCGTTTTCAGCTGGGGTTGATATCAAGGCGCATGTTCCGGAGCTAGTTGGGGAGATGCTGCGCTCGTTTCACTCGGTGATTCGAGCGGTGGTTGCTTCACGCAAAGTCACGATCGCCCTTGTGCGCGGGGCTTGTCTGGGCGGAGGCGCGGAGCTGGCTTTGGTCTGCGACATGGTTTATACGGCTCGGGATGCTTCGTGGGGATTTCCAGAGATCAAGTTGGGGTGCTATCCGCCGGTGGCTGCGGTGGTTTTGCCCGCTCTGGTTGGGCAGAAGCGGGCTGCCGAGCTGATTCTTACCGGACGGCAGATCAACGGAGATGAGGCAGCGGCGATTGGGCTGGCGAACCGGTCGGTTCTTGCAGAAGAGCTTGATTCGGTTGTTCAGGAGACGATCGATGAGCTTGGCGGGTTGAGTCCGGTGGCGTTGGCTCATGCGAAGAAGGCGCTCTATGGGTGGGACGCGATTCATTTCGACAAGGGATTGGCGCGGGCCGAGAAGATTTATCTGGAAGAACTGGTCTCGACGGCGGATGCGCGGGAGGGTATTATGGCTTTCCTTGAAAAGCGTCCGGCGCAGTGGGGGAAATAGCCTCGGGCGCTGAGCTTCGAGCTACAAGTTAAAGGCCTTGTCATTCCGAGCGACCAACCGAAAAGCATCTACCGGCAACGGCCGCAAGGGAGCGAGGAATCTCAGGTTCCACGGCTGCCGCGAGCTAACTTGGAGGACCGCATGCAGCATGCTTGAAGAATGCATTTTTTGGAGATGTCTAGATTGAAGTTTAAGACCTGCTGAGAGGTGCGTTGTAGCGACTTCTGCTCAAAATCCGCTCAAGGAACAGCCTTACAGTTCCGGACACCTCATGTGCCGGGCTTCGCTTTGGGGGGCGGCTGGGTTTTTGGCTTGCGCTTACTTCGCATGGGTTTCGTTCAACCATGTAATTCGCAACTCCTACGATTGGCCCCATGATGCCTGGACAGCGGCTACTTATGTGGTGTGGATTATTCTGCTGACGGCTTTGACTGTGGATACGCGATGCTGGCGGGAGCGGCTGTTTTTTGGAGTGCTGGTCATCAATTTTCTGGTGGGGTTTGGGTTGACGTTATGGAAGGCGATTCCGGTGACGGATGTGCGGACGGCGCGGATCTGGACCGGGGCACTCTGGGCCTTGGCGGGGCTTCTGAGTTTGATGACGGTGGGAAGAGAAAAGAAATTAGAGGTCAGAAGTTAGGGATGGAAGGTAAAGATCAGAGGTGACCGTCTGCGGTCACCGGCGCGCCTCCTTGCCGCAAGCTTCTCCGGTTCAGTTTTGGGGATCGTGGGGCAGGAATGGCCAGTTTGCGATGTTCTTCGTCTTGTACCCGTGCTCCCATAGAAAGTTGGCGATCTCCACGATCTCGGCGCGATCCTCGCGGCTGAAGTTGTAAGCAAAGTCAAACGTTGAGCCCGGCGGAAACTGGACCATCTTCTCCTTCAGTGAGTGCATATTGGGACAGCCATACTGATTGATGGCGTACCGGAGACGCTCGGTCGAGTCGAGGTATTCTATTGCTTCACGGGCATTCTGGACTTCGCGCCAGTCTGCGTTGGCATTGCTGTAAATGGAGAATTCGCCGGGACCGGGGTCGACGCCGAGCGCGCCCCCGCAGTGGAAGATACATTTCAGGCCTGCGATGGTTTCATCGCCGAGAAGAGCAGTGAGGCGGGCTTCGTCTGCCGGCGTGAGGACCCAGGCCTGCGCCTTTTCGTAAGCGTCGGTGAGAGCGCCGACGAGTTCCCGCAGTGCTCCGTCTTCGGGCGTGCCGGCATTCGCCTGCATGCGCTTTTCGCCGCCCGTCGAGACTAAGCGCTCGTGCTCAAGTTTCAGTTGCTCCCAAATCTTCTGCTTGAGCGGTGAAGTGCGGTCCTCGGAGACGTAGTTGACGGCCGATCCGCCGTACTGTTCAAGATAGTGAGCGGCATCAGCCGCGTTGGGAGATCCGGCCTCGATTTCGGCGAGTGCGATTTTGTCGAGGACAGGCCCCGATACGAGGGCGCCGAGCGTGGTGAGCGCGCGGCTCGCGCACTGCTGATTTCTGTGCGGGCTGGCGAGGAGCTTCTCTATGCGCGGTGCGGCTTCGTCGGGCGCGACCTTGATTACGTAGGCGAGGAGCGGCATCTGGATCGAGCACGACCAGCCCAGGAATTTGTCGTCGATAACGGGGAGGACTTTTGGCAGGACGGCGGGCGTCGCATAGCGGTAAAGCAAGGTGGCGGCGTGAACGAGTTGATCGTTGCTCTCGTTCGAAGCGCTGATGAAGTTCGCGGCAAGCTGCTGTTCCTGGGCAGGAAGCGAGCGCTCGGGAAGGCGCAGGTAGTATGAGGAGAAACGCGGCTGGGGGCGGGCGATTTCGACGCGGATGAAATTGTCGGCTTCGGCGGGGTCGAGTTCCTGCCAGCGCAGCAACGCGGTGCCGCTGCCGGCTTCGGCGAGGCGGCGCACGACGGGGACCATGAGCGGAGAGCGGATGCGAGGCCAGGCTTCCTGCAAAAGTTGCCGCTGGAGATCGAGCGGGAGCCGGTCAAAGCTGGCGGCGGTCGCGGCGATGACGGGATCAGCAAAGGGGAGATCGTAGGCGAGATCCATGCCATTGGAGTTGGCGCGGACAGGAGAACCAAGAACGGTGGCGAGGGATGTAATCTGCGCGTCGCCGTGTTTTTTGGGCAGGCTGGCGAAGAGCGCATCGCGATCGGCGTCGATGGCCGACTGTGAGAGCAGCGGAAGCTGAGCTTTTTGCGAGGCCTCGTAGTTCTGCAAGAGAACCAGCGTTTGAAAGAAGGTGACGTGGACGGCGACCGCCGGATCGACCAGGCGGCGCTGGAGTTCGGCGATGGCAGCGGGGATGTCGCGAGTGCGTTCGAGGCAGGTGCGAGCTTGCTGCTGATCCTGTGCGAGGGCGGCGACCAAGACGGCGGCGGCTTCCGGCGTGCCCAGGATGCAGAGGGCGCGGGTCGCTTTGTTGTAGCGCTCGAAATCGTCCGAAGGCGGATTGGTTACAGGCGGCTGCGCCTGGGAATAGGCTTGTTCGCCGTCATGGACGATCTCCTTTTGCCAGGCCGGATCGGCGGGCATGATTTCGAGATCGAGTTCGCTCGTGACCGTGACGGAGTGTGGTGCGACGTGCTCGCCCGCGCCTGGCTGCGTGGTCTCGTCGTCGACACCGATTGTGAATTCGAGCGTGAGGCGATAACGGCCAGGCTTGTCAAAGCGGAAACGATCGGTGAGGCGATAGGGCAAAATTTCCGCCTCGGCAGTGAGGTCTTGGCGAGGGACTTGAAATGTGGGTCCGCCAGAGAGCATGGGGCTGACAGAGATCTTCGTATAGTCGGCCCATCCGTCCGCGGGCGCGAGAGAGAAGGTCCAACGGGTGTAGAAGGGACACTGGGGAAATCCGAAAGCCGACTCCCGAAACAGCGCGCAGGGCGCGAGGTAACGGTTCGGAGCGGTGCTGGAGACTAGTAACTCAAGGGGGATTTCTTCTCCCATGCGAAAGCGATTGGAGCCGCTGGTAACGCGAAAATCGACGCGGAGATCGGACGGGGGACCGGGCTCTGTTGCACGAGGCGTCTGCGCGAAGACGGCGGAAGTTAGCAGGTACAGAAGTAGACTGACGGAAGCTGGTCGCACGACGAAGCTTGGTCGCATGTTGGACTCACCAGTAAATGACGTACAGTATGAACCTGACCGGTTGGATGCGGGCGGGCTTTGATTTCCTAGCCCAGATTTCTATACCCCGGATTTCGATACGCCGATTTTGATGCCATTTTAGTTTTGACACCGGGGAGCGGCCGATGGTTCAGTATAATGTCGGGCTTTGCGGCTGCGGGCGGGATTCTTAAGGGATTACGGCACAGCGATTGAGGGGTTCCATGGACTTTGAAATTTCGGCGGGACAGGTGAAGGCGCTACAGAAGGGTGGTGGGGAATTTTTGTTGCTCGACGTGCGGGAGCCCTGGGAATTTGAGACGGCTCGAATTGAGGGAGCCAGGAATATTCCGATGGGAGATATTCCAACGCGGGCGAATCAGGAGCTTGATCCGGATGCGCATATTGTGGTGGTTTGTCATCATGGCGTGCGGTCCTTGACGGTGACGAATTGGCTGCGGCAGCAGGGATTTGAGAACGTGCAATCGATGCGCGGCGGGGTGGATGGCTGGGCGCGGACGGTGGATCCGAAAGTGCCTTTGTACTGAGCTTCAGCCTCTAGCTTCTAGCAAGCGGAGGCGGATCGCTAGAAGCTAATCGCAAGAGGCTGGGAGCTTTGTTTTGATCACTGACTGCCACGTTCACATCGAGCCTTATGAAATGTTCACGCCTTCGGCCCTGGCGTTGATGAAGGCGAAACGTTCTAATTTTGACGAGATTGAATCCTATGCGCGGTCGCCCAGGAAATTTTTGGATTATCTGGACCGTTGCGGAGTGGAGCGGGCTGCGCTTATTAACTATGTCGCGCCGGAGGTGATTGGGTTTGGACCGGCGGTGAATCAGTGGGTGGCGGATTATGTGAAGGCCGATCCGCGGAGGCTGATCGCTTGCGGGTCGGTGCATCCGCGGCATACCGAGAATATTCTGGCCGATGTGGAGCATATTCTGCGGCTGGGGATTCGGATGATCAAGATTCATCCGCCGCATCAACTTCTCTATCCAAATGATTATGTACGAGGGGTTAAGGAGCTGGAGATTATTTATCGTGCGGCCGAGGCAAACGGGATTCCGGTGATGATTCATACCGGAACGTCGGTGTTCCCGGGAGCGCGGAACAAGTATGGCGATCCCATTTATGTGGATGACGTTGCCGTCGATTTCCCGAAGCTAAAGATTCTTTTGGCGCATGGGGGACGGCCTCTGTGGATGGAGACGGCATTCTTTTTGATTCGGCGGCATAAGAATGTTTATCTGGATGTAAGCGGGATCCCTCCGCGGAGATTGCTGGAGTGGTTTCCGCGGCTTGCCGAAATTGCTCATAAGACTCTGTTTGGGACGGATTGGCCGGGGCCGGGAGTTCCGGATATTGCGGCGAACGTAGCGGAGTTTAAGGGGCTGCCGATTTCGGAGTCGATGCGCGAGCGGATATTTTGGGGGACGGCGGTGGAGATTTGGCCGGTGTAGCCATTGCAGATTTTAGAGGTCAGATTGCAGAGGTAACAAACTAAGTCAAAGCGGAAAGCCCTCCACCGAGTTTGGTAGAGGGCTTCCTGTTTGTAATTGACTACGCGAATTCCCCAGGTTAGCGCGCAAACGACGCGCGCGACCCTGGGGCACGAGTTCAGTATTTCAGGGTTACCGAACCTCCGGAAACCGACGTGCTGAAGCCGCAGGATGGGCCACCAGCGCCAAAGTAATTGTCAAACTCGCCGCTGAAATTCAGGGAGCCGTAGTAGTCGAAGGCGGGATATCCGTGTGCGACTGTGGTGTCATAGAACCGGGTCTTGCCCGAGGCCGGAAATTCGGCGCACTTGGTCATGTTGTAAGCCTCGAGGACGCCCTCGAATGCCCAGCTCCATTGAATGCCCTTTGAATGGATGGTGAGGTTGGAGTCGGCGCCGGAGGTGGAATCGTAGGCGTCGATAAGGTATGTGAGTTTGCCGCTGGCAACGCTTGTTTCGTCGGTCGTGCCGACCAGCACGTCGCCGGCATGGACGGTGGTTAATGAGCTCACATAAACGCTTGAGCCGACCAGCCAACTGGCCATGGTCCAGTAGTTGCCGCCTCCGGCCGCACTCGGGCCGTATTGGAGGACGGGTTGCATGATCCATTTGCCTGACTTGGGCTCAACACCGTTGAACAGAAAAATTGTGGCGCCAGTGCTCTTCGGAGCCGAGGGCACGGCCCACTCACCCTGAATCCACTCGATGTTATCGCCCTTCTTCAGCGACACATGCCAATTAGAGTCTTCAACCCATCCGTTGCCGGTGGGGCCTGGAGTGAAAGCGCCGCGTTGACGCGTGACGATCGGCTCCTCGGAGCACGCTTCATAGTGGGCGATGACTTGACCGTTCATCGTCACGTCTTCGCCTGACTTGGAGTCGTCGGAGATATCGACGCTGGCGCCTGCGGGGATCTGATGGATGCAGTCGGGACGGATGAGTTCACCTGGGACTTGTACCCAGCCTGGGTGCTCGGCCACGAGCTGACTGTAGCTTGGCGCGGACTGGGCGCTTAACATTGCGGTTGCGCTGAAAAGTAAGGTGGCGATGCCGATGAGGGCACGGTTGTAGACGGGTCGGGTACTGATGAGATTTTTCATGGCAGTTCTCCTGTGTGATTTCCCCTGCGGGGGACTTCAGATTTGAGAGCCTGCGCAGTTGCCGAGTGGCGGGACATCGCGAAGGGCCTCACTGTATGGCGCGACAGAGAGGGGAAAAAGGGGTCATTATTTGAGGGGCTGCGGGCGTTAGCGGGTCCAACGGTCTAAACGGAGGACCATGGAGTACAAAGAGACGCGGGAGAGAACGACCTTGCCTCGCTTTATTTCTTCGCTTGAAAGAGGCCGATCGTGTTGCCTTCCGGATCGGCAAACCAAGCGAAGATTCCGGTTGGGATCGTGACCGGTGGGACCAGCATTTTGCCGCCCAGTTGGGTTGCTTTGTCCAGATAGGCCTGCACGTCATCGACTCCGACATAGAAGATGGTGTAGTGGTGCGGCTCGTGACCGAGGGCGGTGATGTGTCCGCCGATCTGTCCGCCGGTGTTGCCGTCGGTCTGGATCATGGTGGCCGGGCCCATTTCCTGCATCTGCCAGTCGAAGAGTTTGCGGAAGAAGTCGCTGGTCTTGGCGTTATCGCGGCAGCCAATTTCAAAATGACAGATTGGGTTGGGCATTGAGTCTCCGGGAACGTAGGAAATACTAGCATGGGGATGCTTGGGTTCTGTGGGTCGGTAGGATGGCGGGTGCAGTCTCAAGACAGGGCCGGACGACGGGGCGCGTGGCACCGAAAACTTGGTTGCGGTATAAAAGAGGGTTGGGAAGTCGAAGAATGCGGATTCCTTGCTTGCTCTCGCCGCGATGGGCGTGGCTCCAGACGGCTCGGAATTGCAAAGTGATTGGTGAGGATTATGTCTACGGTTTCTAGCGTTGCGCCGAAGGGGCTGGAGGGAGTCGTCGCGACTACCTCGGGGATTTGTTACATCGATGGCGAGGCGGGCGTGCTCGCTTATCGCGGGTACGACATTCATGAACTGGCGGACCATTCGACGTTTGAGGAGGTCTGCTATTTGCTGTGGTTCGGGAGGCTGCCGAAGGCGGACGAGTTGCGGCAGCAGAAGTCGCGGATGGCGGCCGAGCGGACGCTGGATGTCGGGATCCTGAACGCGCTGAAGCAGGTGCCGAAGAACGTGCCGGCGATGGATGTGTTGCGGACGCTGACCTCGGCGCTTTCGTACTACGATCCGGAGAACGCGAAGAACGATCACGATGCGAATGTGAACAAGGCGATCAGGCTGACTTCGCAGATCCCGATGCTGGTGGCTAATTATGATCGCGTTCGCAATGGGAAGCCGCTGGTGGAGCCGGACGGATCGCTTTCGCATGCGGCGAATTTTCTTTTGATGCTCAATGGGACTGCGCCTTCGGCTACGGCGGAACGGGCGCTGGATATTGCGCTGATACTACATGCGGATCATGAGTTGAACGCTTCTACGTTCGCGGCGCGGGTAGTGGCAGCCACGCTTTCAGATATGCATTCGGCGATTACGGCGGCGATTGGGGCGCTCAAGGGGCCGCTGCATGGGGGCGCGAATGAGGCCGTGTTCAAGATATTGATGGAGATCGACAAGGCGGGCGCTGATCCGGTGGAGCATGTAAAGGGGATGCTGGGGCAGAAGAAGAAAGTTCCGGGATTTGGGCATCGCGTGTATCACACCGAGGATCCGCGGGCTACGCATTTGCGGAAGATGTCGCATGATTTGGGGGCGGCGAGCGGGAACGGGAAGTGGTATGACTACTCGGAGAAGATTGAGCAGTACGTCAAGGCGGAGAAGAAGCTGAACGCGAATGTGGATTTTTATTCGGCTTCGACGTATCACACTCTCGGGATTGCGGTGGATTTGTTTACGCCGATTTTTGCCGTGTCGCGGGTGAGCGGTTGGACGGCGCATGTGATTGAGCAACTGGATGATAATCGGTTGATTCGGCCGCGGGCGGACTATGTTGGGCCGGTGTATCCGCAGAGGTATGTGGGGGTGGAGCAGAGGTAACAGTTAGTACAAGTAGGAGGTCGGAGGTTTCGAGAGCGGAGGTTAAATCGTTCCTACCCCTGGTGCTCGAGTAGATTGACACGGGAGCTTTTAACCGCAAGGAAACGCAGAGTAATCCGCGCGAAGTGTGCAGAGTTTCTTCAATGCCAGCTATGGCATCTTCCAGTTCCCAAACATCCGTGGGTGGCTCTGATCGGAGCGTTCGGCCGGCGGCCGTGAACGAGCCGCGACGATCGGGCGATATCCCAATCTTGATCTGCATCGCGGCGGCTACAGTGCTGGTGCACTTGCTGACCGGGCATCAGTATGGGTTTCAACGGGATGAATTGGCGACATTGGAAGATGCTCGACACTTGGCTTGGGGATTTGTAGCTTATCCGCCGGTTACTCCTTTCTTTGGGCGGTTGTCGCTCATTCTGTTTGGGACTTCACTCGCTGGATTTCGATTTTTTGCGGCGGTGGCGCAGGCGGTGGCGCTCGTTTTCATCGGGTTGATGGCGCGCGAACTGGGCGGGCGGCGCGGAGCGCAACTCGTGGCAACGGTCGCGGGCGTGGCGTTTGCTTTAGGCGCCGGAGCGCTCATGCAGTACGTTTCATTCGATTATTTATGCTGGGTGCTGGTGGCGTACTTTGTCTTGCGGCTGCTGAAGAGTGACGATCCGCGCTGGTGGGCGGCGATTGGAGCGGGCATCGGGCTTGGGATGGAGTCGAAGTACACGATGGGCTTTTTTGTACTCGCCATCGTGGTGGCGGTGGTCGCGACTCCAGCGCGGAAGTATCTGGCGAGCAAGTGGCTGTGGATGGGCGTGGGGCTTTCGATTCTGGTTTTTCTGCCGAATTTGATCTGGCAGGCGCAGCATCATTTTGTTTCCTTGGATTTTCTGAAGCACATTCATACGCGCGATGTGGGCGAGGGGCGGGCGGATGATTTTTTGCCTGGACAATTGCGGCTGACATTGCTGGCTACTCCGCTGGCGCTTGCGGGACTTTATTTCTGTTTGATTGCGGCTGCGGGGCGGCGCTTTCGCATGTTTGGATGGATGTATGTCGTCACGCTCGTTTTGTTCGCGATTGCCAAGGGGCGCTGGTATTACATGGCGGGTGCTTATCCGATGTTGTTTGCAGCGGGCGCGGTTTGGGGAGAGCAGTGGCTTTCGTCTCTCCGGCACGGGTGGGCTTGGACGGTGCGCGGGATCGCATGGGTGGCGCTGGCTTGCGACGCGCTTTTGATCGCGGCGATTGCGCTGCCGTCGGCGCCGGTGAATTCTCCGCGCTGGAAATTTGCGGCTAAGAATAACGGCGATCTGGTTGAGGAACTCGGCTGGCCGGAGTTGACCGCGGAGGTGGCGCGGATTTGGGAGTCGTTGCCGGCGGCGGAGCGGGCGCACTCCGGAATTCTGGCGGCGAATTATGGCGAGGCTGGGGCGATCAATTTATACGGGCCGGCACTAGGATTGCCACGATCGCTGAGCGGCGTGAATTCGTGGTGGGCGAAGGGATATGGGGAGCATCCGCCGGATACTTTGATTGTGGTGGGGTACTCGCAACGGTTTCGGGACCGGAACTTTTCATCGTGCGTGCTGGCGGGGCACACACCGAATCCTTACGGCATCAAGAACGAGGAAACCGGCGATCATCCGGATATTTTTGTTTGTCGCGGGATGAAGCAGAGTTGGCCGGAGTTCTGGAGCGATTTCCAGTACTACGGGTAGGATTGGGACGTCCGCTGGCGAAGGCTCTCACCACAGAGGACACGGAGGGCCACAGAGGAACCCGGCCACAGGGCTCTCACGACAGAGGAAACCGCGCATCGGTACAATGGAAGTGGCATGATGCGGCGGGTCTATCTCGACAATAACGCTACTACTCCGGTGCTGCCGGAGGTGGTGGAGGCTATGCGTCCTTATTTTGGGGAGCGCTTTGGGAATGCCTCGTCGATTCACTCGCATGGGCAGCAGACACGGGCGGCGGTGGAGCGGGCTCGGGAGAATGTGGCTGCTCTGATTGGGGCGCGAGCTTCGGAGATTGTTTTTACCTCGGGCGGGACTGAGGCGGATAACCTGGCGGTATTTGGAGTGATGCGGGCGGAAAATTTGTGCGCCGGCGATCATCTTATTACTTCGACGATCGAACATCATGCAGTGCTGAATACTTGCCGGCACTTGGAGCGGCTCGGGTGTTCGGTGACTTACGTGCCGGTGGACGCGCGCGGGGTGGTCGATCCGGCGGATGTGCGGCGCGCGGTG
>Ga0210389_10002690_pt1 | contig 13957 bp, 17 predicted proteins | sample IncBWH28OmetaG_FD_160127 | JGI IMG/M metagenome (GOLD analysis project Ga0210389, IMG submission 160127) | Forest soil microbial communities from Barre Woods Harvard Forest LTER site, Petersham, Massachusetts, United States - Inc-BW-H-28-O ...
AGAGGCTCGCGAGATCAGCAGCTTTGAATGCGTCGTGTGCGGCAAGACCATCGAGAATTGGAACTCCGCTTGGGTGCCTCGATATCGGTTCATCGCCTGTCCAACCAGGGAATCCGACAGCCACCCGAACGCTCCTAGGGACTCCAACCAGCTCGCAAAATCGATTTACTGACCAGCATGCCCGCGAACCCCGGACTCACCAGCCTCACCCGGCGAAATGGTGCGCTGCTGTAAACAAGGCGGTGATCATTACCGACTACACCTCGTGTCAGCTGCGCCCGGGTCAGGTGCTGAGACATGGCATCCTCCGCGGCTCGTAATGGCAACTGCCAGTAGCGTCGTATGGTTCCCAGCGTCTACCTTCCGACCAAACTCTCAACGGCGCGCAGAATGGCCCCGCTGTAGCGGCTGTCGTTAAATTGAGCATCGACCGTAGCAAGTATAAAGACGGCCGTGGCTGCCGCCGCGACAATTCCTCTCATCGAGGATCCTGCTATGCGAGACTGCCGAAATGGCTCCTGGCAAATGCTAGGCTAGACCGGGCCGCTTACAGCAGCCTTACGGCGAGCGCCGGAATGGGGGCGTCGGCTACAAGGTGAAAGCGGCAAAGACCAGCGCGCCGATCAAAATGACGATGCCTGCGGCTATAACGGCGAGAAGTATCTTGGCCATTTGGCCCAACGCCGCCTCAATTGGTTCGTTCGGCCTTTAGAACGATTAAGCAGATTAGGAGACTGGGCTTGGAACCAAATCCAGATGGGGCGCCTTGGAACTGTCGGGTGCGCCCACCGCCGGGGGCGCGGAGACCCGGGAACGGTCCCGGATGGTGTCCCCCATGCTGGGGCCGTTTCTCTGACACTCGTGAAGGCAGATTAGGACACGTCATTATTCGTCGTCACTGTCGGACGCGGCACTAATCTTTCGCCGCGCATCAATGACTCAAACATCTGGACAGACGGGGAACACCAACTGAGGCGGCCTTACTTCGGAACGTTGCGGCCGATCAGTAACGTGAAGAGGCGAGCTCCCATGCCTCACATTAAACGCCCTAAGGTCATTTCAGGAACGGATGTGACCCACTTTTTCCAGCTGTCGCCGAAAGTGGGTCAACGAGGACCGAATCATCGCGGAGTTTCAATGCGGGATTTTGATAGTGGCTCCCCGGGCTGGATTCGAACCAGCGACCATTCGATTAACAGAAGTTTTTGGTAGTCTTGACCGGCCGTTGAAGCCAAAGAGAAATTTGTGTTGGCGCAAAAATACCTCGATTTTACATAGTATTCAGTCGGACCACGCGATATGCTGTTGTAGGTCCTTGCAGCTCGGATAGGTTCCGATCTGCCCACACAGTGCCCACACAGGCAGCCATATCGTGCAAACTATCAGCGAGAGAATCGTCGCAAAGCTCCCGGTTCCGGCGGCCGGCAACAAGGTCCATTTTTTCAGCGGCTCGACCCTGCAGGGCAAGAAGGCACCCGCCGGGTTCGGGGTGCGGGTTACCAGCGCGGGCACCAAGGCCTTCGTACTGTTCCACCGGGCTGACGGCCGGAAGCATCTTGAGACCCTTGGCCGGTGGGACGAGAACGCCGGGGGCGGAACGCTCACGGTGCGGGATGCCATCATCCGGGCGGACAAGCTCGCCAAGGATCTGAAGCTTGGGCGCCGCGAGGATGCTCGCCCCGAGCGGACCCGGCGACAGGAGGATGGCGACGGCCCGGCAGCGAAGACCGTCTCCGGCTTGCTCGACCAATTTGTGGAACGCTGCCTCAAGAAGGACCCCGAGCTTCGGAGCGCGGGCATGATCGAGCAGCAGCTCACGCGCCTCGTTAAGCCCCGGATCGGGAAGGTCGGCATGTACGACCTGCGGCGCTCGCATATCTCCAAAATGCTCAACGAGATCGCCGACGCGAACGGGCCACGCATGGCCGATCTGGCGCTCGCGTATACCCGTCGGGCGTTCAATTGGTACGAAGTGAACGGTGAGGACGACGATTTCAAATCTCCTATCGTCCGGGGCATGGCGCGCACCAAGCCGAAAGATCGGGAGCGAACACGGGTTCTGGCCGACGACGAAATCCGGGACCTGTGGGGGGCCTTGGACGCCGTGTCAGACCCGGCTTGTTTCCCGGCATATGTCAAAACGATCTTGCTGACCGCAACGCGCCGCCGTGAGGCCGCCGACATCACTGCAGCGGAACTCGATGGCGACGTCTGGACGATCCCTGCTGGGCGCTACAAGACCAAAGTTGATCACGTTATTCCGCTCTCGCCAGCCGCGCGTGAATTGATCAAAACACTGTTACCTCCAAAGCCCCGGAAGAACGGCAATTTCCTTTTCTCAACAACAAACGGCGAGAAGCCAATCGCGGGATTTTCGAAAGGCAAGACGGCGGTTGATAATTCAATCGCCAATATCCGCAAGAAGGCCGGACGTCAGCCGATGGAAGATTGGACCTTCCACGATTTGAGAAGGACCGCGCGGACGCTGATGAGCCGGGCAGGCGTATCGGCCGATCACGCCGAGCGCTGCCTCGGGCACGTCATCGCAGGCGTTCGCGGCGTTTATGATCGTTATGCTTTTCTCGATGAGAAGCGTGATGCCTTCGAGAAGCTGGCCGCGATGGTCGACCGCATTCTCAAGCCGCCCGAGTCCAACGTCGTACCGCTGCGGAGCGCGTGATGCAACGGCCGAAGATCAGGGAACGGCCGATCTGGGAGCAATCGGATTGGGAGCCACCGAAACGGCGGAGGCGGCCAACCGCTAGCGGTCATTTCGAAACGCTGAGAGAATTCGAATTGCTGCTGCTTGATGTATTTTTCGAAGGGGTGCGCCGTTTCGGCCTCGGGAGGACACGGCAGTGTTTCGCAAACTACGTCCGGGAGCCGTCCGCGTTGGACTTGCAAGCATACGGCGAAATGAAATTGCTTGAGCGTCTGAACGACATGAAGCCGCGTCCTAACGTAAAGCGATTGGTGCGTGAGTTGCTCGCAGAAAACCGGGACCCGTCGTGGTCTGATCGTGATCGTCAACTCAGCGCAGACAATCTCGACAAGCAGATCAGGCGTCTTAAAAGCAGAAAAGACAAGGTGGCGGCTAAATTCGGTAACGTCTCGCCGCCGCTCAGACCCGATGAACCCGCTCGATTTCTGATTATTGAAACGAAGAATGGGACATTTCGTAAGCGCAAAATGTCCTAGACACTTCGCCGCCTGCAATTGGGGAATTTTTTCCCGTCCGCGACCAGCGTAAATGTGTCTGCCCACGTCCAACGAGACCGAGGGCAGACACAATGGCACTCCCCCAAACTTCCGCTGAATACTTGCCGAGACCACAGTTCGCTGAGTGGCTGGGCAACCGCGTCCGTGGCAGACCATATTCCGAATTTACGTTGATGGCTTGGGAGAAGGACGGCCGTGGGCCGCCAGTGACGCGCGTTGGCCGCGACGTCATCTATTCCATCCCGAGCGCCGAGCGCTGGCTGGCCTCGCTCGAAAAGGCCGCCGCCTAACCCCCAAAAAACGCAAAACCGCTCCGGCACGGGAGCGGTTCTCGGAAGACCGTGGTGACAGCCACGCCCTCAATCAAGGAGAACACCATGAATATTTCCAAACTGCGCAATGTCAACATCGTCAACCGGATGTCGGCCTCGAAGCTGCCCGATGGCTCGGTGTTCTGGCTCGCCGACGGCACGAAGTGCGTCTACTGCGACGCAGTGGTGCGCTGCGACCCCGAACCGCTCGCTGACGGCGCCAGCTTTCAACAGACCTGCCAGTCCTGCCACCGCGACATCATCCGCGTCGAGTAGGCCATGAGGGTAATCGCCCAGGCCGGCGCGATCGGCAGCGCGCTAACGCTGGCCGCAGCCGCGCGCCAGCGGGACGCACTCGTATCGATCGTCGCCGACGAGAGCGCCGCGCTGGTCTGCACCAATCCAGGCATCAGCATCAAGGCCGCCGTGACGGCCGAAATCGTCGAGCGCGGCACGGCGACAGTTTCGGGCGATCGGCTCGGCGAGCTGATTGCAGGGTTCAAACCCGGCGCCACCATCAACATCGGCACGACCGGGAACGCGGTGACCATCGAGCAGTATCGTTTGCCGACCGCCGACATGCCGATCTCGCCCGAGTTGATCGGCGAGATCGGCCGCGTTGAGATTGGCGCCGAAGATTGCCTCGATCTGCTGGCCGTAGTGTCGGCCGCCGGCACCGAGCCGACGAGGTTTTACCTGACGGGAGTTTTCCTTCACAGCGTCGGTGATCAGCTCGTCGCCGTCGCCAGCGACGGCACGAGGCTGATCCGCCGGAGCATCGCCGCAGCAAGGTTCTCGGACGACGCCACGCTCATTGTCCCGAACAAGGCCGCGAGCGCGCTGGCCAAGCTGATCCGGCAGACCAAGACCAACAGGATCACGTTGCGCAGATCGCGCGCGATGATCAGTGCGAGCGGCGCTGGATTCGAACTCGTATCCCGGCTTATCGATGGCAAGTATCCCGACTACGGGCGCATTGTGCCGGCGCCATCGCCGAACAGCGCCGACATCGATCGCGCCGAACTGCAGGCCGCGCTGGCCCGGCTCATGGCAATAGCGAGCGGCGACTTCCCGTTGATTGCACTGGCATGGTCCGAGGGCATGCCGCTGCACGTTTTCCTGCCACGCCAGCCAGGTGATGGCGCCGACGACGTCACTGCCGACACCGCCGGAAGCGCTAGGATCGCGCTGGCGCCGTCTCAGCTCACGGCAATGCTCGCGGCCTTCAACACCAAGAATGTCTGTCTTAATGCCGCCGACCGGCTGCTGATCACGGCCGAGAACCAGCTTGGCCTGCTGATGCCGTGCGCTTGGAATTTCGGCGAAGCCGAAAAGCTCAAAACCGAAAAACGGTCCGCGCTCGACCGCTAGGGCGCGATGCCGATGTTGCGTAGCGGATCAGGAAACAGGAGCAAGAAAAACATGACAACCGCATTAGTTAAACATAAGACAGCAGCCGAGCGTCTCGAAGCTCTGGCCCGTTCGGCGTCCAACGTCACGCTGATCAAGTACAATTCGGGCAATTGGACCATCAGCGACGCGGCGGTGCCGCCTGATACCAAGTTCGTGATCTACCCGGATCAGGTGTCCCACAGCTGGACCCACTTCGCCGACAACAAGGTCGTTAACGAGTTCACGGCTGTCGTGGCCGAAGACGATGAGGGCGACGTCGAACTGCGGATCGTCCAAGGTCAGGGCCGCGAAGACCTTGGCTACGACGATCAGACCAAGTGGGATCTCGGCTCGTCGGGGAAGCCGCGCGATCCGTGGGTATACGGCTTTGGACTGCCGATGGCGAACCTGAAGACCGGCGCCGTCGTCGAGTTCAAGTCCTCATCGGTCGGCGGCATGGGTGCCATCGCCGGGGAGGTTGCGAGCTACAGCCGCAACAGGCATCTCGGCTATCCCATCGTGACGTTGTCGACCGGCAGCTACAAGAACAAGAAACACGGCGGCTACACCTCGTTCCCTGTGTTCGTCAACGTCGGCTACGACACACCGCCAGCGCCGGTTGTCGCTGGTGACGGCGGTGGTTCGAACAGCGGTGGCGGTTCGAACAGCAGCGCAAGCAAGGTTGCCGCCCGCCAGGTCGGCGACATGGACGATGACATCCCGTTCTGAACGCGACACGAGGCCAACATGATCTCACTGGTCCAGTTCGCACAGGCGCTCGGCGGCGAAGTATCCGCCGGGCAAGTGCTTGCGCCGGGACCAGGACATCGACCGCATGATCGATCGCTGTCGGTCAAGCTGTCGCCCACGGCGGAGGATGGGTTTGTTGTGTTCTCGCATTGCGGCGATGACATCAACCTCTGCCGCGATCATGTCCGCGCCAAGATCGGCCTGCCGGCTTGGTCGCCAAACGGCAAGGACGGCAGCGGCCACATCTCGCCGCGTAAGGAAATGGCCGACGCCATCGCCGAGCTGCGCACGAAGCAGACGGTTCCGCCGGCATCGGAGTTCGGCTCTCCGCGCATCGTCGCGACCTACAGCTATGTTAGTGCCGACGGCGAGGTGCTCTACGAGGTGCAGCGGCTGGAGCCCAAGGGCTTCCGCCAGCGCCGGCCTGTCGGCGATGGCTATGCCTATTCGCTTGGCGACGTGCAACCGGTGCTCTATCGGCTGCCTGAGCTGCTCAAGTTCCCCGATGCGACAGTCTTCTTCTGCGAGGGCGAGAAGGACGCCGACCGCCTCGGTTCGCTCGGTCTGACTGCGACGACGATCTCCGGCAGCACCAAGTGGACGCTGGAGCTGGCCGAGCCGCTGCGGGGCCGTGACGTGATCATCCTGATCGACAACGACAACCCGGGTGCCAAGAAAGCCGAGAAGGCGGCGCAGGCTCTGCACGATGTCGCCGCGTCGTTGCGGCTGGTTCTGCTTCCGGAACTGCCGCCTGGCGGCGATGTTTCGGATTATCTCGACGCCGGCAATAGCAACGAGCAGCTCGAACGCGCCTGTCTCGCGGCGCCGGTCTGGCATCCGCCCCCCGAAGACGATCTCGGGGCATGGGATGCCGGCGACGACACCACCGCTGTTCCGCCGCGCGGCTGGCTGCTCGGCAACATCTTCTGCCGGTGCTTCGTCTCCTCGGTGATCGCTGAGGGCGGTGTCGGCAAAAGCGCGCTGCGGCTGGCGCAGTTGCTCTCGCTTGCAATTGGCCGCTCGCTGACCGGCGAGCATATCTTTGTGCGCTGCCGTGTGCTGATCGTCTCACTGGAGGACGACGCCAACGAACTGCGCAGAAGGCTGCGCGCGGCCTGCCTGCACCATGGCGTGATGCGGGCCGAGCTAAGTGGCTGGCTTTATTTGGCCGCACCAGGGAGCTCCGGCGGCAAGCTGGTGGTGCTCGATCCTCACGGGCGGCCGGTGTTGGGCGGGTTGGCCGCGAAGCTGGCGCGCAGCATCACCGAGCGCAAGATCGATATCGTTTCGCTCGATCCGTTTGTTAAGAGCCATAGCGTTGAAGAGAACAGCAACGGCATGATCGATGAGGTGGTGCAGGTGCTCGCGGATATGGCCGATCAATTCGATATTGCCGTCGACGTACCGCACCATGCCGCGAAGGGGCCACCCGATCCGGGCAACGCCAATCGGGGCCGCGGCGCCAGCAGCATGAAGGACGCCGGGCGTCTGATCTACACGCTGACGCCAATGAGCCTGGAGGAGGGGCAGGCGCTTGGATTAAACGAACCGGATCGCCGCCGGCTGATCCGATTGGACAGTGCCAAGGTGAACATCACGCCGCCGATGGCGCAGGCGAAATGGTTCCGGTTGGTTGGCGTGGATATAGGTAACGGCACCGAGCTGTATCCGAACGGCGATCAGGTGCAGACGGTGGAACCGTGGACGCCGCCGGACGTCTTCGCGGCACTTAGCAATTTGGTTATCAACGCGATACTAACCGACATCGATGCCGGGCTGCCGGACGGCAACCGCTATACCGACGCCGCGAAAACCGTCGAGCGTGCGGCATGGCGTGTCGTTGTGAAGCACGCGCCGGCCACAAGCGAGGCCGCCGCCCGACAGATCATCCGGACCTGGATGATGTCTGGCCTGCTGATCCGGAGGAGCTACGAAAATCCTGCCACCCGGAAAGTCGTCAATGGCTTTTGGGTCGACCCCGTAAAGAGGCCGTCGTAATTTGCGCCATCAGATTCATTTCGATGGCGCACCAATGGCGCAAACAATTTGCGCCATCATCAAACGGTGCCCTAAGGGAAAAGGTCGATGGCGCAAGGACCGCCATCAACCATTTCCCAATGGCGCACCGATGGCGCAATGGCACGCTCGCGGCAAAAGAAAAATAGAACCAGCACGTTCTCGGTATTGTGTAGAATGAGGTCCGACAGATTAAGAGGTTCCAATCATGCCGTCGCTGAAGAATGCACGCCATGAGGCCTTCGCACAGCAACTGGTTCTGGGCCAGAAACATGGCTGGACCAGAGGCACCTGCTACAGCCGCGCTGGGTATGCCAGTGAGGGAACAACGGCGGAGGTCTGCGCGTCGAAATTGCTAGCAATTGCTAAGAACGGCATCTCTGCCCGTGTGCAGGAGATCGTTGGCGCGGGCGCAAAGAGGGCGGAGACGACGGTTGCGTCGTTGTTGCGCGAACTCGAAGCTGCGCGCGAAGGCGCGACGGATGATCGGCAGTTCAGCGCCGCGACGCAGGCCATCATCGCCAAGGCGAAGCTCACCGGCTTGATGGTCGACAGGCTCGCCATCGGCTCGCCTTCAGAGTTCGCTGCCTGCGAAACCACCGAGGACGTTATGCGGACGCTGTTGGCCGATCAGTCACCGGCCGAAGCATTGGCGTCGCTCGATATCCTGCGCGATGAGATCGAACGTTATGCTGGCGATCATGCCGACGTTGCGGTTGCGGTCAAACCGGTTCGGCCTCGCGAACCAGGTGGCGAAGCAGACCAGCGTCTCGCCCTGTTCAGGTCGGCGAAACAGCGGCGGCGATAACCGAATTCGCCCACACAGTGCCCACACAAAATCAGCGAATAAAATAAGCCATTGAACTCGTTCAGCTTAAAGTAGCGTGCCACGTGATCTAAAATCATAGGACGCGACAATGATCCGCGACCATGCTCGGCACCGCGCGGTGGTCCGTATCGAGCCCGACTGATCGGGGAGGGGAGCCGTACTACCCCGGTGGGGCCGCGCTGGGGAGAAACGCCTGCACAACTGATTAAACCCCGGGGGTTCTTTGGATGTGGTTGCAAAAAGCTGCGGTACGTGCGTAAGCGCTAGCTTTTGAGCGCCCCGCTGCGTAACTGGGCGGCTCGCCGTGAGTCGCCATGTCTGTTGTTGCCCGCCACAAGGCTAGGTTTGAAACTGACCGCTACAGTGCGCGGACTCAGGCCGTTAATAATTTGCAGCCTCATTTGCCTGAGTTCAATTTATCGGGATGGGGTGCAAGGGCCAAAGAAGCCTATTTATATCAATGGCTTGGCGACCATAAGTGCAGCTGGGACTGGGAAGAAATTTTCCGTCGCCACAACGACCCTGATCGGTTTGATATTGCGATTTGGGGGCCCAATTGGAGGCTTTGTGGCCTTGCCGTGGGTCTTACGACAGCAGAAGCCTTAGAAATCAGGTTCCTTGAGGGTGACCCTAGGCCTGATTGCCCTCTAAAAGGTCGTAGAATCTTAATAACTTTAGAATCAGCTGCGTGTTATGCCCAAGCTCGAGGTCGTACGGAACTTCGGGTTAGGCCTAAAAATGAACGCTTAGAGGACCTATATCGACAAACATACGGTTTCGTGCTTGAAACCACACGTGGCGGTGACCGTTATTACCGCAAAGGGGTCTAACATGGTTGAGCTAGCCAAGAAGTTTTTCGGCTGGACCGCCGTCCGGCTGGTAGACAAGCCGCTCCCTGAACCGGAGCCGGTAAATGCACAGGCGCGCCCCATGACTGGCTTTTTCGCGGGGCTTTCGGCCGAGCAGAAAAAGCAGGCGTTGGACTATCGTGGTGAGGAAGCTCACGGCGATAAGGAATTCCTGCACGCCTAAAACAGTCCTCAGACCATTTCCAGGGGCCGCCTTAACCGGGCGGCCTTTTAGTTTGCAGGTTCCTGCAACCTTGGGCGCCTCAGTTGGCGGCCTCTTTTATTTCAAGGCTGACGACGTCCGCTCGCCGGCGTTGAGCGAACATCGCGGCAGTGTCTGCGGCGAGCAGCTCGACCAAAACATCCTCGCTCGGAATGGCGGCTTCGAGTGCGACGCGGGCCTGTTTGCGGATTGTTCTAAGTCACCCGAGATCAAACAACTCTCCCAAGGCCAATGCCCAGAAGGTCAGCCAAAACAATGTTGAAATCACATAGCCGGGCAGCATGGCGAACGCCAGACCAAGCTTCTCGAACCATCCCTCTTGTTGCCTCACATTGGAGATGAGGTTGATGGCAAAGAATATCGGCAAGGCAAAACAGAATTTGAGAACGTTCAAAAGCCGCCGCATGGTTGGACCCTCGGCCTTAGAACCATTTCAGAACATTAGTCCCTGAAATTGTTTCGGCAAAGGAGTTTGAGGTCGGTTTGGGAGGATGAGCCCGCGCCTGCTCGCCTTATCGGGCGTCGCGCGCCATGCTTTGATGTGGTCGAGGTACTCCAGACAGCGCAGGGCGCGATATTCCCGATTGCCGATGCGGTGAAGATCATTCTCGAAAACCGTGCCGACATCGACCAATGGTTTCCCAAGGGGAGCCGTACTGTCCGGGTGGGGGCTCGGGCCAAAAGCACCGCCTCAAACTATTTAATCCCCCGGCCTTCAAACGGGACCCGCATTTCTGGCGGCGTATTTTCGCGAACAGTTCCCGATGGAAACCGGAATTATTTTTTGGGAATTTTTCCGATGACCCGTTTTGAGGCGACGCCAGAGCGGCGTTGTCGGGAGGTGGGTTGGGTAGCGGCCACCTCGGGAAACCGAACGTGGCCACCCTCCACCGGCGGCGGCGGCCCTCCATCGGACGACCCTCGACGGCCGTCTGACCGATCCGGTTTTCAATTTTGCATTTTCACTTTTCAGAATTTTTCCGTAAGCCAAAAGCTGCACATTGCAGCTTTTGGAACCCGCAAACACGAAACATGTTTCGCTTTCGACAACGTCGGGTAGTCAGGTTAGAATAGCCCTTTTAGGGCTTCTGCGATGAATGTTTTGGGAGTTTGTCTGCTTGTCGGCGGCGTTGCGCTTTTATGCAGCGGGTTAATCTTCCTACGCCCGACAGAGCGCAAGATTTCGTCGGACGAGAAGTCCGTCCAGGAAAATCAGCAAGAGATAGAATACTACCTTCAACAGATACAAAAACAGCATCGTGACGTTTGAGTATCGCACATTGCCGCAAACATCACTGACTTCGGCGAGCGAGCAACGATCCGCGCCGCAATGGCCCTTCGAGGCCGCGCCGTGACCAGGGCGTGCGATCAACCGCCTCGCCGCTGTCAGAGACCGGGCGACTTGATCGCGCATCCACGGGCCATCGGCGCCCCGGCAAACCGCGAAAACAAATTGTCAGCACGATGTTAGCGCGCGATCACGTCATCGCTCGGACGGAGGTTGTCGTCGCGGCACAGGAAATCACCGTCCCATAGTAGCGGTTCGGTCGTGAGGCAACCGCGCCGTCTCTGCCGGTGTCGTCGAACATGGCCGGACGCTGTTGATCTCCTCCACGAAGGTGCCGACAACCTTCGCGACTTCAGGGGCCGGGCGCGAGTTGCGTGCCCCGACCAACTGGTGGACCTGATAGCGGCTGCGTTGTCCGATACCCGCCGCAGAGGCCATCAAAGTGTCGTTAGTCCCTCTGTATTGTGTCAGCCGACCAGTGAGTTCCAGCGTCGCGACACGGCTGCCGTTCTCAAGAATCGAGTAGATGCGCGACCCACCATTGACCACGTTCTGCCAGTAGGACGCGACGCAATGGTGCATGGCAGCGCCCTCCTCGTGCAGCGCCTTTGCTGTCTGCAGCGCGATGAAGCGGAGGCCGCCGCACTCCCAGAGCAGCGGTAGTGGCATATACTCGATCACAGTATCGAGCGGCACTCCGGTACATTCGACCATTTCGGCCGTGGCTAAGTCATCGTGCCACTTCTGCTCTTCGGCTCGGGCGCGCTCGCGGGTCCAGAGCGGGTTGAACGTATCGGCGTGAGCACACACAAAGTCTGCCGTGTGACCCACCCCTTTGGCTTCGCGGTAGGTGACGCCGGAGAAGTTGGTTGCCGCCCATTCGAAAAACGGGCACCGATTGATATTGTCCTCGGTGTAGTGCGCCATCCAATCGCACCAGTTCTGCAGGGCCTGCAACCAAGCATTCTGTTTCTGCGGCGTCGCAGGGATGATCTGCGCGAGCGTCGACGGGTTGATCAGCGCGAGCCGCCTGATGACCGTCGCTCGGCTTGAGGTTAATACCCTGGCGTCGAGTAACCGCAGCGGCAGGGGTAGGCCGTACGAAAGCATCACGTCACGCAACCGGGCTTTGCTCTGGCACATCTTGGCGAGCTGCTCTTGGATCAAGGCGCGCTCGCTCCTTGAGACGTGTGCGTTGCCGCGCGTGGCGGCGAGTACGATCACCGGGGCTTGCTCGATGTAGTCGATGGCGTAGCGGTGCGCGCTCGCCATCAGCAGATAAATGGGGCGAAGGCCCCTGTTGGTCGGAAACACCTCGCCCATTCGGGCGAGCGCGGCCCCGAGCCAGGTCCCGTCATCGATAACATCGGGCATTTTCTTGGGTTCTTGTTTGATGATTGGCGGGCGCTTTTTGTGAGTAACCGTGCCCATTTCAGTCCTCCCCCACGTTTGGAACGACCGGAGCCGCATCTGGAGCGGCGCCGACCGGCTCGTGCTCCGAAGGCTTGGGCGTCATGTTCTCGCCGATTAAAAAATTCCAGCCGCTGCTGTATCGCGGGTCCGTATCTGGAACGAAGCCGTGATAAGTAGCTCGCCCCTTTTGCTTCGGCTCTTTCGACATAAAAAATCCCTCCATCGGTTTGATCCGAGGAGGGCTGACAATCGCGCGACCGTTTCGTTGCCGAAGCTGGCCGCATCTCCCTTTCGGGAAGACCACCTTGCCCGGTTTGGCAGGTTGGCGAGGGCGTCAGCCCTTCTCTTGATGCAGTTTCAACTTAGCGGAGTTTGATTCGTATGTCGAGCGACGATGAAACTAATTCAGCCTCACCAGATTGCAACGGAATGTCTGATCACGGGCTAACATCCGACATCGAGATTGCGGGCGGCCACTTCCGTTTTTGGACCCATCTCGGACATCGCTGGACGGCCCATTGCGGAACAGGTGTTGAGCATGCTCAGTCGCGGGTTATCGCGATCACCTTGAAGTCCTTGTCGAGCTTAATGTCGTACTGCCCGTCCTTGCATTTGGCGTCATCAACTTCAAAGTAGCCGCTGGCCTCGGTCTCCTTTTCCATCTTGCCGCCCGTGCAGCCAAAGAGTTCCAAGGCAGCCTTGATCTTCTCGGCCTCTGCCGGTGTCACTGGGGTGTCAGCAAGCGCGAAAGTGCTGCTTACAAGCGCAGCAGCGAACGCCATCAAGAACGGCTTCATCTGTGCATCCTCCAATTCAGCAAAGGAACCAGCTTAAGCCAAATCTGTCCCAGCCGAAAGGCGTCAGGAGGAAACCCCGACCTTACAGTGCGGGGTAAATCTGCGGATGTCTGAATGTGTGGCACGAACCGGACATGGTGCGATGGTCGACTTGAGTCCGCTTTTGGGGGAGGAGCGGAAGTCGGATTTCGGGGCAGTCAGGTCCGTTGGGACCCGTAGCGGACATGTATTGATCTAAATCAACCCAAGCTGTTCCGCTCCGCTCATCTGTGTCGTGGCCGCATCGGTGGCGATAACTGATTAACGGCCGTGGAGGATCAGAGCATGAAGACCAATGCAAGCTTTCGGATTGGTACGGTCGCGATGTTGGTGGCCGCGCTGTTGAGCTCGACGGCTGTGGGGGCCCTCGCCCAACAGACAACCGGTGTGCCCGGCTCGCCCGATGCCACCACCACGATCGACGGCCGTTACCTGCCGCCGCCGTCTGCGCCGTTCCAGGGCGAGATCAACCTGAACGCCCTGCAGTCGAAGCCAGCGTGGCCCGCACGCGTGGTGCCGCCGAAGGGCGCGCCGAACATCCTCTTGATCATGACCGACGACGTCGGTTTCAGCGCCCCCTCGACCTTCGGCGGGGTTATCCCGACGCCGACTTTGGATCGGATCGCGGCAAATGGGCTGCGCTACACGAATTTCCACACCACGTCGCTGTGCTCGCCGACGCGCGCCGCCCTCATCACCGGCCGCAACCACCACTCGGAAGGCTTTGGCGTGATCTCGGAGCAGGCCACCGGATTCCCCGGCTACAACAGCGTCCTTCCAAAGGACACCGCCACGATCGGCCGCATTCTGCAGGAGAACGGCTACCGCACCT
>Ga0210389_10002692_pt1 | contig 13945 bp, 13 predicted proteins | sample IncBWH28OmetaG_FD_160127 | JGI IMG/M metagenome (GOLD analysis project Ga0210389, IMG submission 160127) | Forest soil microbial communities from Barre Woods Harvard Forest LTER site, Petersham, Massachusetts, United States - Inc-BW-H-28-O ...
AAGGGTTGGCGGCCCGGCCGGATGTCGAAGTAGGCTTCTCCATGCAGCGTCACCTCCCGGGTATTCCCGGGAAAGCCGCCCTGGTAATCGATATGCGCGTCTTTATGCAGCAGCACCTTGCTCCCACCCGATAAGGTAAGACAGGAGTCGCTCGAAGGGGGAATGACTTTTGCCGCGGCGATGGGAGGGGTAGAAGAAGCGTGGGGGTGGTGAAAATAATAGAGCAGGAAGGAAGTGACCGCAACGAGTAAAAATGCGGCCGCATATCCCGTATAGCGAGGGATAGGCAATGCGTGACGAAACCGGTTCAATGGACCACGCTTTTCCGGGGATGTTCCGGCAGGAGAGGAGGCGGGAGGCCGAAGGTGGATGATATAGCCAAGGATGGCATCGGCCCTTTCATCGTCCTGAGGATAGGAAGGAAGTTCATAATTCCAGGTCTCGTCGATCATGCGTCTCAGCACTTCATCATGCTCCGTCTGCGAAAGCAGGGAGAACAGTTCGTCTTTTTCTGCCGGGGTGCAGGCTTTTTCATAGTACCGCCGGAACAGGTAAGCCAATCGTTTTGCATCATCCATAAGAATGCGTATTGAGATAGCACAGGCGCTAACCTAAAGACTGAAAAATGCAATGATAGGAGTAGGTGGACGAAAAATTATTTCTGAAGAAGATATTTTATCATCCCAATACAGAGCGGCAACAGGACCTCAGAATGAAAATGAAGGACATCCCGGAGGGTCTTAAGAGCCTGGACCAAATGCGTTTTTACGGTATGCCGGGAAATATGAAGCCGGGAGGCGATCTCTTCGTGTTTCAATCCCTGGTGACGGCTTAATGTAAAGATGAGCTTTTGACGGGGCGATAACCGGTCGAGCGCCTGCCGAAGCCGCTCCTCATTTTCCTTGCTAAGGATCCCGTCTTCTATGGAGTTGCCGGTATTATCCGGATCGAGCAGCTCTGCCATTTGCCGGCGAGCCGTCGCCTCTTTAGCCATTCCTTTTAGCATATCGAAAACCTGGTTCCGTGCAATGGTAAACAACCAGTTATCAAACCGAAGCACATGGGGGATCTTGTCCCGGTTCAACCATACTTTCAGGAAAACCTCCTGTACCAACTCATCGGACTGCCCGCTGCTGCCGGACAAATGGAATGCATAGGAGTAAATCCTGGACCGGTAATGGTGGAAGATAGTTCCAAACGCCTTTTCATCGCCCTCCGCTACCCGTGCAAGCAAGTCGGTCTCGTTAGATAAAGGCAAGGTCTTTACTGCAATATTTCGGATCCGTGTATCAAACATTATGCAGGTTGTTTGTAAGCACCTATCAAATTTATTTCAATTTCAACAGTTGCCAAATTTATTTGATAACATTCATCCCTTCTTTGCTGTATCCGTCGTCCTATTGTTTGACTCATTCGAAGAAAAGAGTTTCAGGCCATCTTCTTATACTTCTTATACCCGTCTTTCATTAACGAAAGAGTAAGGGATAACTATTATAAAAAAAGTTTTTCAAAAAACTAATTAATTAGTTGGAAAACTAATCCATTAGTAGTAGCTTTATCTAAAATTGCAGATCATGCAGAAATTAGCCAAACGGGAAGAACAGATCATGCAGGCATGCTGGCACCTTGAGAAAGCATTTATCAAGGAGATCATTGCCGAACTGCCGGAACCCAAACCCCACTATAATTCGGTGGCCACGATGGTACGGATCCTGGAAGAGAAAGGCTTCCTCGACCACGAAACCTTCGGCAACACCTTCCGGTATTTCCCGGTCGTATCAAAAGAGCAATACCAAAAACATGCTTTTGAGGACATCGTGCGGCAATATTTCAATAACTCCTACCCCCGTATGCTGGCCTATTTTGCTAAAGAGCAGAAAATATCCAAAGAGGAAATGAACGAAATATTAGAGATCATCAAATCCCAAAAGAAATGATACCTTATATACTGCATGTTACGGTGATCATCACCGTCTGCTTTCTCTTCTATAAGGTCTTCCTGCAGAAGGAGACTTTTTACCGGTTGAACCGCTGGACCCTGATGACTTGCCTGGCCGTTGCCTTTGCCCTGCCCCTGCTGCCCGCACCCCGGCAATGGAGCTGGCGCGCCGCCGTTCCCCTTCAACAGGCATTGACCGTCGCCAGCCAGCCGCCGACTTCGGTACCAGGACAGCAGGTCCCTGTACAGCCGTCCTTCTCTTTACGATCCGCCGCTTCCCGAGCTTCTTTTTATAAGCATCCCGCATCCCATCGAAAGACGAGATCCTTCGCATCTACCCCCATCACTTTATCTTCCGCCGATCTCAGCTCACGCAAAGCTGACACCATCCGGGTATCGGCATCGCCCTCCGCAACCCTGCGTCCGGCAGGATCTTCATCCGCCTCCGCCCCCTTCTTCCCGCTCTTTATCCATTGGCTATTTTATTTCTACTGGTTCGGTGTCATCATTTTCGGGGCGAATTTCCTGCTGCAGATCGTCATCCTGCTATACCAGTCCTATAAAAGTCCTGTCATAAGGGATGGACGTTACCGCATCGTAGAGACCAGTGGTAACCGCGCCCCCTGTTCTTTTGGCAATAATATTTTTATCAACCCTTCCCTCTATGACTGGGAGACCTACAACCAGATCCTGATCCATGAAAAGATCCATGTCAGCGGACGGCATACGATCGATATCCTGCTGGCAGAGATCGTGGTCATCCTGCAATGGTTCAACCCCTTTGCCTGGCTTTACCGCAAGGAAGTAGAGAATAACCTTGAATTCCTTACCGATCATTCCGTCCTGCTCCACCAGGAAGTGGAAAGATCGGCCTACCAGCTGAGCCTGCTGAGAGTTTCCGCTCCTCATTTGCCTTTCAGCATCACAACCAATTACAATCAATCACTGTTAAAACGACGTATTGTTATGATGAACAGTAAACATTCCTCCCAGCATACAGTCTGGAAATATTTTTTCCTGATCCCTGTATTGACCATCCTGGTATGCGCACTGAACAAACCGGTCGCATTCGGGCAATCATCCACTTCCGATAATAAAGACCGGTCCGGCCGGCACAACGATCCATCGGGTGCGCATAAAATCCCCTCCGGCGGGAGCGGCGATACGTCCATTCAACGGAACGACAGCGCTGGCTATCGCTCTTTGAATGAAGACCAGGGGCTCAATGAGATCTTCCTCCGGCCGGGAACGACCCGATTGCATTTCGATCCGGCCGTATCCACGATCCGGCTTAGCCTCAGCAACCAGGCCCCCCTGACCCATATCGAGGGTGCGGGCGCCCGTTCCCTGTCAGTCAGTCTGTCCGGTCAGGACCCGGAGCCCTATGTTGTACAGTCGCTGGTAACAGCGAACAACAGCTATAGCTATAACCCGGACAGCAGGAGCTATGCCCGCCGGGCATATGTGAATACGCGGGGATCCGGTGACAGCCGGGGTGAGGGTGATAGCTATGGGGAAGGAGCTGTGAGTACCAATGTCAGCATCGGTACAAGAGTTGACGCATTGACAAATCTTTATGCCGTGACGGCGGTTGGCGCAATGGGCGTCAATGAAGGCGAGGACGAGACGGAAGGTTCCTGGTTCGTTACCTCTTCGGACGATAAAATGAATTTTGAGCTGAAAGGGGAGACCGAGGATCATTCCTGGTCGAATTCCTTCACGGTGGTTAAGAGCGAGATCAACCCCTTCCCCGGCCAGGGCACCGTAGAATTCAAGCTCGTTCGTGAGGCCGGCACCATCGTTTTCAAAGGCCAGTTTGACGGGCAGGAAGGTTTTGGTCATTACAAGTTCAAGGCCGATGAGTCCTACATAAACTATCTGAAACAACAGGGAGTGGAAGACCTGGAGGAAAGAAGGATTTTTTCCTACTTCACCGCCAATGTCACAAAGGATTTCGCGAACATGATCCTGCACAACGGGTATCCGCATATCTCCGGCCGGTACCTGATCTCCATGGCCCGGATGCACATCGACGAGGCCTATCTCAAATCCTGGAAACAGGCAGGATTTGGCGAACTCTCCGAGCAGGACCTGGTCTCCGCCAAATCAATGCATGTAGACCCGGCTTATGCCCAGGAAATGAAAGCGGCCGGTTATGACAACCTGACCTTCCGGGAATTGATCCGGCTAAAGAACCAGCATGTTGACGGCGACTATGTCCGGTCACTTCACACCGCCAGCGGATCCACTCTGCCGCCTCCACAGGACCTCATTGCCTACAAATCTATGCGCATCGATTCCGGGTACCTGGCATCCCTGCAAAAGATCGGATATACCGGTCTTACCTACCGGGACGTCATTTCCCTGCATAATATGCATGTCACCGCCGATTATATAAAGAGCTTCCAGGCGCTGGGCTATAAAGATATTTCTGCCCGCTCCCTGATCTCCCTGAAGTCGAGGGATATCACCCCCGATTTCATAAAAGGATTCAAGGATCTCGGGTATGATGATGTCGATCTGCGCGAGCTCAGTACCCTGAAGGCCGTGGGCGTCACCCCGGAATTCGTCAAAGGCTTCAAAAGCATTGGATTTGATCATATTCCCGTACGGGAGCTGAGCTCACTGAAAGAGATGGGAGTGGACGCTGCCTATATATCAAAGATGAAAGAAAAGGGATTTATCTCCAATGACCTTAATAAATACATCCGGCTGAAGCGCGCTTTTGAATAAAGACCTCAAAAAATCCTGCCGCTGCTTAAAACGGCGGCAGGATTCCATATCCTTATTTCACCGAGATATGTTTGGATGCCGGCTTTTTCGCCTCTTCGGTTTTCGGTAACATCAACCGGAGCAACCCGTTCTCGTAGGTAGCGTCGATCTTGTCCCGGACGACTCCTTCCGGCAGGGTAAAGCTACGGGAGAAGGAAGTGTAATTAAATTCCCTCCGGGTGTGCTTCTCGTCTTTTTCTTCCTTTTTCTGCTCGGATTCGGCGCTGATCGTCAGCATGTTTCCCTCGACATCGATGTCGAAGTCCTCTTTTTTCATGCCGGGAGCGGCCAAAGAAATTTCGTACCGGTCCTGTTTTTCTGAAATGTTGACGGCGGGGATGGTCAGCATCTGTGCCAGGGATCCACCATTGGTGTCGAACCATTTGTCCCAGGGCTTAAAAAAATCGTGGAAAACGGAGGGGAGCGATTCTCCTCTTCTGATTAAATCTTTCGTAGACATAAAACCTCCTTTATTTTAGGTGAGAAAATAAGCAAGGCAGGTAACCAGAGGGTCGGAAAAAAAGGGTAACAAAAAGACTGCCAGAATAGTACTTTTGCCTTTTTATCAAATAGAGTTAACAATACGATGGCAGTACCCCCCGACAATCAGTCACTCCCTGAGTCTTCCCCTGCGAGAACCCGGATGATGGTTACGGTCTTTTTCTTTGTATCCGGTTTTGGATTTTCTACCTGGGCATCCAGGATACCCACCATCCAGCAGCAATTACATCTCAATGAGGCGCAGCTGGGCATCGTTCTCTTCGCCATGCCGATCGGGTTGATGGCGACGCTTCCCGTAACAGGCGTTTTATTAAGTCGTTTTGACAGCCGTCGGATCATGATGATCGGTGCTGTTTTATTCAATCTCATGTTATGCGGGATCGGCTTTGCGACCAGGACCTGGCAACTGGCGATCGCCCTTTTTTGCTTCGGCTCTTCCCGCAACCTGTTGAATATTTCGGTGAATGCCCAGTCGATCGGCGTTCAGGCATTGTATGACCGTTCGATCATTGTCCGGTTCCATGCCATCTGGAGCTTTGCCGGTTTTGGTGGCGCGGCCCTTGGCGCGCTCATGGTCTCTTTCTCCGTCAGTCCCGGCTGGCATTTTTTACTGGTAGGGGCGTTGCTGACGATCGCTTGTCTTTATGCCTTTCCCGGCAGTCTCCCGCAACAGCCAAAAGTACAGGAGCGACGGTCCTTGTTCGCCCTTCCGGACCGGACCCTGGCGAAGTATGGCCTCATTTCGTTTGCCTCCATGGCCTGTGAAGGCACCATGTTCGACTGGAGCGGCATCTATTTTCGCAAAGCGGTGCATGCCAGCCGGGACATAGCTACATTGGGGTTTGTCGTCTATATGATCGCCATCACCCTGGGGCGACTGACAGGGGACCGGCTTGCCAACCGCTTTGGGATCCGGAATATGCTGACCTATAGCGGGCTGCTGATCAGTTCGGGTCTCCTGATCGCCACCTTGCTGCCATTCCCGCTTACGGCCGGATTTGGCTTTATGCTGACCGGTTTTGGAGTCTCCTGCGTGATCCCGATGGTCTTTAGCATGGCCGGCCGTTCCGCCGGTATGAGTAGCGGGTCGGCCATCGCCGCCGTTTCGACGGTCGGTTATTTTGGCTTCCTCATCGTCCCCCCGCTGATCGGTTCCATCGCCGAGTTCGCCGGATTGCAATGGTCCTTTGGCCTGATGGCCGCTTTCGGTCTCCTTATCACAGTGTTGGTAAAGACCACCCTGGATGAGCGACGCCCCCTGACCAGCCCGAATTCCATTTAGCCCGCGTCATTCATCTCATTAACCTGGCCCCTGAGGGCCGGGTTTTCTTCTTCCGGAAACCTTTTGGCGCACATTTCGAAAATATCGGCTTTTTCACGTAACAGATTTTCGTGGATCTTTGTGGCCTCCTCATCATTCGTCAACACGCAGATCGGTATTTCACAGATCGATTTTCCATGCAATTTTCTGCGCCTTAAATGAAAGACCGTGCTTTTTGTATCCGGTTTAAAGGGCAAAAAGCGACCGTCAAGGACCTCGAGGACCGTAAATACCCGGGATATCCTTTCAAAGTTGACGCCAATAGCCATCCGGAACAGCCTCGCTCTCTGTTCATTAAACCCGCCGATCAATATCGACCGCGCCGGGTATTTTTTCGTGTAGATTTCGATCGCGACGATAACGGTCGCCAATACCCGGTTCCTGTCCCCATTATTGCTGATCGCGGATTGGTCGAAGTCCCCGTTCTGTTTGATATCGCCCATGTGGACGCTATACATTCCGGAATCAGGTAATTCGGCAAAACGGATCTCTTTTGTTATCAGGCCGACGGGACCTTTACTTTTAAATCGAAAAATGCTGAGATCGGGCACGGACTCCAGTTGCGTATAAGGTTTATATTGCATAAGGGAATATTTTGGCTGGATGTAACACAAACAATTAATGATCTGCGGCCGGCTGCCGGCCGCAGATCTGTGACGGAAATTGAAAAGGGACGGACCTATTTACGGGACTTTTTCCGGGTCGGCCCCGTTTCTGCTGCCGGCTCCTTTATTTCTGTCGATTCCTCTACCAGTTCTTCTTCCTCCGCGCCGCAGCCATCCTTGTCCGGATCGACGGGGTCCGGCGCAGGCTCTTCCATCGGGGGAGGCAGCTGTTTCTTATTGTTCTTATGCGGGGCCTTCGTTGCCTCGGGATAAATATTGATGGTCTTAAACTGGGGATTCGCCTCGATATTCATCTTCTCCGTTTTATTTGTTTTCACAAAATTCACCGGTTGTAAATTCCCCCTTTGTAAAGACCGGATCAGCATCGTCTTCATTCCTTCCTGCTGCAATTCCAGGATGGGGTATCTTTCCAGGACTTTTTCCAGGTCATAACCATATCTTGCTCCATATTGCTTTGTCCGATAGTTCTCGTGATGATCCTTTTCCTCGAAATTCAGCTGTACCCAGGCTGTATATTTTTCCCCATCCAGGCTGACCAGTTTTTTATAGACCGATCTTCCCTGCAAAAGGTTAAATGCTTCCTTGAAGGTGATCCCCATTCCTTTATTGATATAAAAGGTCTGCCTCTTCTCCGATGCCGGGTTGTCGGGAGAAATCAATAAGGTCTGATATTTGTTAAAGAAATACAGATCGGACAGATCACCTCTCCTGAAATAAAGAGCTGCCTCTATCTTCGAATCTTCGTCAAAATAAGCTTCCGTAAATAACTGGAATTCCTTTGCCTCTTTGACGATCTGCTCCTTTAATGCATCAAAGAGCGGACCGCTGTCCCCAAAGCCCAGGTATTTCAGATTGTCCTGGAGGAACGAAAGATTTTCCTGGTTCATAATAGTGATTTTAAAAGTTGAACAATGTAGGATTCAGATAAGACGGGCCCTTATCAGGGTATTGTTGTCGGCCTGCAGTTGCAGGTGCCGGCCCCCATTCTTCTCCCTTGCCTCGATCAGCAAACGCTTTCCCGGTGGCAGGGTGAACCTCCGCAAGGCAATGACACTGGGCTCCTTGCTTTTCCCGCGAATGATCTTTGTGTTTCCATAAACATAGACAGGCGCCAATTCGGTGAGCTTCGGGGAGACCGGTTTCCTTCCTGCCGCCCTATCCGCAACAAAAAAACGGATGCTGTCCATATCATAATCAAGGTTCGACCGGTTGTTTAGCGAAAAATGAAAAAAGAGCAGGGTCTCCCGGGTATAGATCCCCTTGAGCTGCAGGATCATTTTGCCATTCCGGGTGCTTAAATAATAGATCCTCCGCTTGTCGCTGTTAACCTTCTCGCAACAGATCTTCAGGGCTTCTTCGCTGATCACCCCCGGCTTTTTTTCCGCAGCGGCAGGTGTATCCGGATCAAGAACAACAGATGATCTGATGATTGTAGAAAAACCCTGATCAAAGACCGGCCGGCCGGATAGGGTATACTTTCCCACCTGAGCCCCTGACCCGGTCGAAAAAAGGAGAAAAATAATTCCCGTCAGAAATGAAAAAACAAGCTTCATACACTATATTTTTTAATAGTTAAATAAAAATGCCCCTCCAATCATCTTACTTAACGCCACAATCTCAGCAGTTCTTCGTCGTTCAGATGAATGGAGCAGCAAGATGCCATTTCCATTTCTATGAAATTATTGATAGCGACCCGGAAAGGATATGCTTGTAGAACGGTAAGTTCAGTGTGAGATCTTAGTAAAGCTGGTAACGATAATAACAAATCCTGTTTACTTTGTTTTCGGATACCTGCTGCCCATATATGAAGCCTTAACTCATTGATAACCCTCTGGGCCAAAGAAAACAAATGATCGCCTTGCCATCGTGCATCTTCCGCCACCCCCCGCTTTCGCACCCCCTTTTCCCTCAGCCCCGTCTCACGCAATAGCATCGGCCGGCCCAACGCTATCGAATCCTCCCTCTTTTGGATGCCTGCCACGGGATCCTCCCTCTGCATAAAGCCGATGACCACCGAATACGTAAACCAATTGAACCGCATTATCATAACCACGATTTTACCAAGCTTACACCTTCCTTTTCCACCGCAAGAACTGCTGCCCTCCGGTAAATCAAATGTAAGATGGTAAAGACCCGTGTCAGTTTCTCATTTGATGTCGTTTTGAAAAAAAATATTTCAAATGACGTGGATTTACGACGAAAATATTTCAAATGAGATTGTTCTTGAACAAAGGCATCTCATTTGATACAGTCAGTTCATTTTTTATTTTTTTGCTGATTCTTTATCCGCGAATAAGTGGCAGGGCTTATCCCCAGATAGGTGGCGAGATATTTGTCCGGAACATTTTTTTTCTGCAGTTCCGGATAGTTCCTGATCAGGTCAAGATAACGCTCATCCGAAGTTTTCATGATCAGGTTATCCGCCCTTACCTCGGACCGGCAATAATAGGTCTCCGTTAACTGCTGCCCGATGGAACGGAATTCGGGATGCCTGCGGTACAATTCCTGCAACTGTGCGAACGTGATCGAATGGAGCTCGCATTCTTCGAGCGATTCAATGGTCTCCGTACTGGGTACCTGGTTAAAAAAACTATTGACGGAGATGACCACATCTCCTGCCCTCATGAACCATTTGCAGATCTCTTCATCGCCTCGCCTGATAAAACAGCGGAGCAGTCCCTTCTCTACAAAATAGATCCTGTCACAGATCTGCCCCGGCCGCAGGATCCGCACCTTTTTTTGAATGATATCGGTTCGTAAATAATCGTATAAATAGATCTTCAGCTCTTCTGACAAAGGCTGGATGGAATGCAGGAACTCGACGACTTTTCTCATATGACCCGTTTAAAGATAAATAAATTAAAATACTACTGGTAGGCAGGCCATAACGATGGGGTGGGGGAGGAGACTATAAAAATAGGAAAAAAAAGATTTCTATCAGCCTCGATTGCACGAAGTCGTCCGGTTTTTTTCTACCATCGCCGGCCACTTCTGTCAGTGCATTATTGTCGCAGCCACCCCTAAGGCCATTCACTTATGCCTGCGGTTGCCATCTCCCGCCGGGGAAATCTCTCCCCAAATTATCCTGGGCCGGTTTTTGGAGCTTATCCTACCTTTGCAGCCAGGCAGGCAATAAAAAACATTCATTATGGCACAAGGGAACAATAACAGACAGCGGATCGTCATCCTGGGAGCAGGTTTTGCCGGTCTGCGCTTCGCCCGGCATCTCAATAACACCGCCTATGAGATCTTCCTCATAGACAGACATAATTACCACATGTTCCAGCCCCTCATGTACCAGGTGGCTACGGCACGATTGGAACCCTCCAGTATTTCCTTCCCTCTCCGAAAAATATTTCAGCATTCAAAAAATGTCAATATCCGGATCGCCGAAGTACGACGGGTCGATACCGATAAAAAGATCCTTTATACTACGGTCGGCGATATCCCCTATGACCGTCTCGTCATCGCCCTGGGATGCACTACCAACTATTTCGGTAATACCCGCATCCAATCCCATTCCTTCCCCATGAAGTCGGTGCCCCAGGCAATGGCCCTCCGCAATCGCATCCTGCAGACCTTCGAAGATACCATCGAGGCCGGCCCCGCTGAACTGCAATCCCTGCTGAATTTTGTGATCGTAGGCGGCGGCCCCACCGGGGTGGAACTGGCAGGCGCTATGGCCGAAATGAAGAAGAATATCCTGCCGAAGGACTACCCGGGCGTCGATTTCTCCCGCTTCTCCATCTACCTGCTGGAAGGCTCGCCAAATACCCTCAACGCGATGAGCGATATCTCCAAAAAGAAATCCCGGCAATACCTGGAAAGCCTGGGAGTCATCGTCAAAACCGGAACCGTCGTGGAAGACTATGACGGCAATACGGTCAAACTGAAAGGGGGGGAGACGATCACGGCCAGCAACCTTATCTGGGCCGCCGGCGTCACCGGCAACACCCTGGAGGGCATACCCCCCTCCTGCGTCGTAAAAGGCAACCGGCTGCGGACCAATCGCTATAACGAAGTGGAAGGACTGGACGGCGTCTACGCGATCGGCGATATCGCCTGGATGCCCACGCCCAAATACCCTAACGGGCACCCGCAACTGGCCAATGTGGCCCAGGCACAGGCGGACAACCTCTCCCACAATTTTATGAACGAATTAAAAGGCCGGCCCCGCCGGGAATTCGAATACCATGACAAAGGCACCATGGCAACGGTGGGCAAACGAAAGGCGGTCGTTGACCTGCCCGGTATCCACTTCCAGGGGTTCTTCGCCTGGCTTACCTGGATGTTCGTTCACCTCATGCTCATCCTCAGTGTAAAGAACCGGCTGTTCATTTTCTTTAACTGGATGATGAGTTATTTTGCCAACGATTCGACCCTCCGGCTCATGCTAAAGGCAGATACGGTGGACGCCCAGAAATCAGATGCCGGGAAATAACAACGAAGGACTTCATCGATTTTTTTCTATTTTTGTCCGCAACAACCGTTTTCTATGGCTGAAATTATTGTAGAGCTAAAACACGCAAACATATTCCAGGGAGACAACCTCATTCTGCAGGACGTCAACATCACGGTGGACAAAGGAGAATTCGTGTACCTCGTGGGGAAGACCGGCGCCGGCAAGTCCAGCCTGTTAAAAACGCTCTATGGGGACCTCGTCCTCCGGGAAGGAGAAGGACAGGTAGCCGGCTTTGACCTGCAAGGGATGGACTGGAAAAAAGTACCCTACCTGCGTCGCACACTCGGGGTGGTCTTCCAGGACTTTCAACTGCTGACAGACCGGAACGTCAATGATAACCTCAAATTCGTGCTACGGGCCACCGGCTGGAAAGACACCCGGCTGATGGATGAAAAGATCGCCGATGTACTGGATAAAGTGGGATTAAAATCAAAAGGGTTTAAAATGCCTTTCGAAATGAGCGGCGGCGAACAACAACGGGTGGATATCGCCCGGGCCCTGCTCAATTCACCCAAGGTCATACTCGCGGACGAACCGACCGGTAACCTCGACCCCGAGACCGCCGACGAGATCATGCAGCTGCTGTTCCGGATCTGTAAGGATTATGGGACCTCGATCATCATGGCGACGCACGACTACCGGGTGATCCAGAAATTCCCGGCCCGGATGCTTCGGACCGACAGGGGAAAAGTGATCGACAACGCCAGTATTACGATCGATTAACACGCGGCCTCCGGCGATGATCAGAACTTCGCTTCGCTCGGTTATCCTACCAGATCGCCGCCATCAACTTCCCCAGGTTGACTTCATTATTATAAAGGCCCGACAGGACCTCTTTTCGCGCTTGGATGTCCTTCTCCGTGAACGGCTGCGTATACAGACGGGTAACCAGATCTTTGATCGAATCCGCATGATCCGCCATATGACAGATCGATGCAAGCCCGGTGGCCTCTACCGCCTCTTCGTTGACTATACAATGCCGGCCGTTGAACAACGCATTCAGCAATTTCAGCTTTATCCCGGTGCAATGAAAAGAAGGCAGGATATTTACCTGGGCCTTGGCGATCAGGTCCTGCAATTCCTGTTCGGACGGATCGGCGATCAGGCATGCATGCGGGTAATGCGCGATCAGCCGGGTGAGACGGGCGGACGGGGCCTTGCCGGATATGATCAGCGGCACTTCCAGCGAACAAAAAACATGTTTCAGCAGCCATGCCACCACCTGTTCATTCTCGGACACCGACAGGTTTCCCTGGTAGAGACAGAAACAACCCGTTCCTTCCCTGCCCCGTATTTCCCCAAAAGGGAGAAAAACGGGCAGCAATGCGATATCCTTCGCCCCAAACTCAGTCTCATACTGCATCCGGTCCTTTTCCGAAACGGCCAGTATCTTAACCTGCCCCGCGATCCGCTGCTCATATTGTTTCAGCAGATTGCTTTCATGCAGATAATACATTTTTTTCAAAAGGGATTTTTCCGCCTGGTACAATTGACGATAGTACTGGTATTCTACATTGTGCAGCCGCAGGATGATCCGTCTCCCGCTGAACCGCTCATCATTCAGCAGATAGGTGCAGTGGATACCTTCCAGTAAAATGGGATAGTCATCCTGCAGGAGGTCCTCCAGCAACTGACCATTCGACCTGGAACAAACGATATAGGGCAACTTATGCGAAAACCCTTTATGGCCCTCGCGCCGGGTATAATAGGTCACATCCGCGCAATAATCATTCAGGATGGGTTGTTCCCCGCGACCATACTCGAAACAATGTAAATGGATCTTTACACCCGCCCCATGCAGGCAACGGATCTTGTGAAAGAGATCGAAAACTCCCCCATAATCCACGGGGTAGGGCACGTCCAGGCAAACAATATGTAAATGTTTCTCCACTTCTTAACCAAGTATTTTTTGATAAAACCGGATCAAACTCTTTTCTTCTTCCTGCCAGTTATAGCGGAGCCTTGCCTGTTTACAATTTTTTATTAACGTATCGTACAGGGCCGTATTGTTCAGTAAACCGTTGAGGGCATCCGCTATTTCCCGGATACCCGGTTCGTCTACTAGAACAGCAATACGGTACAGATTGTTTATTTCCCGGTAAGCGGGATAATTCACCGATAATTGCGGGAGCCCGGCATGCATATAGTCAAACCAGCGATTAGCCAGCGAATAGTAATGGTTCAGGCCCTTCCGGTCGACCAGGTTGATGCCGCACCAGGCAGACCGTGTAATGGATCTCAACTGCCCGGGCAGTACATATCCCTTAAAGATCACTTTGCCTTCCAGGCCATATCGTTCCACCAGCCCCCGGGCCTGCTCCATG
>Ga0210389_10002693_pt1 | contig 13941 bp, 13 predicted proteins | sample IncBWH28OmetaG_FD_160127 | JGI IMG/M metagenome (GOLD analysis project Ga0210389, IMG submission 160127) | Forest soil microbial communities from Barre Woods Harvard Forest LTER site, Petersham, Massachusetts, United States - Inc-BW-H-28-O ...
CTGACCGTCTTGGTCAGAAATTTTGTCCCCTCCCACAGATTCACTGATCGCGGCGGTGCCTACAGCGCCGCCAATGCCTATGCCCGTACGCAAGAGCTATCGATGAGCAGCGCGCACACGGGGATCATCGATACGTACGCATAGATAAGCGGCTGACGATGGTCGCCTCGCGTTACTCATCGGCTGAGCCCTTGCGCTCAATCGATCTCTCGGGCTTTTGTCGCCGCCCCTTGCGCTTTGGTTCCGATCGAGGCGTGACTGCCGTCTGCGCCGATCGAATATTCAGCACGCTTCTCAAGGCCTCGCTGTCGAAGAAATCGGCGAAATGCGCCATCGCCGGGATTCGCAGCCCAATAAATGCCGCAGAGCCTTTCATCATGGGATTCATACCCAGATCGCGCGCCGCTTCCACGATTTCCTCGTCCGAAGCTTCGATGAGCTCTCGATCCAAATGGTCCAGAATTAGCCCAAGCGCCGCTGCAGACGTGGCCGGCGTCAATTTAGTCCGCATGTCAGTCCCTCTCGCAGCAACGTACGACGCATGCGCTTGCGCGCCGAATCGTAGTCGGTTTTGGATATTGCCATGGCGGCGCGAATTTGCGCCGCCGAACGCCCTTCCGCCAACCCCGCAATAATCCGCAGCGCCACCTCATCGCCGGCGAACAGCTGTTCGATCGCCTCGATTTGTTCGCGAGCGAGCAAGGCTCGTTCGAGATCGGACGCCGGATCGCGCAATTCGGCGGCGCGCGACAGATCGCGATGATGATCGATGCGCAGCGATTCGCGCGACCCAGGTCCGCCGCGCGCCCGGCGCCAGTGTTCGCTGCGGAGACTTCGCATGATGCCCGCCAGGAAGGCCACCATAGCCACGCCCTGCGGCTTGCGGCGCGAGCCCACGATCGCGCGCGTAAAGGCTTCCTGCAGCAGGTCGTCCCAGCTCACGTCGGGCGGCAGTCCGCGAGCATGCAGACGGGCGATCGCCTTCAAGCGCAGAAAATCCATGCGGCTGATGAGATTGAGCGCCAGCGCGACTTCGGCGGGCCTCAAGACTCGGTTATCGGCGAGTTGTGGTATCTGGGGCATGTAGGCTATCGCTGATCTCATAGGGGTATGCGCGATTCCTGTCCCGCCTCGGACAGCCCGTAAGAACTATTGTTTGGCCTGATTTGCATCCGCATGCTGACCCCATGCAAATCGAAAAATCGGCCCGTTCCAGCGCTCGTCTTGCAGGTCCAGCTCGTGAAATTGAGAGCTTTCGGCTGAACCCTTGATGGTCCGGCGCCAGAATTCTCGCGCGCGAGCATTCTTGCGCGCCACAGCAACCTCCCAAAAGCCGGGGTGGCGCGAAAATATGATCCCGGCGGCGATTTGCCCCACTCCCCGGCCGCGATGCTTTCTCAAAATGAAGAACTCAGCCATATTCCGGTCGGCCGTGAGGCCCGAGTGGGTCCTGTCATTCACGAGGCAAAATCCCGCCAGTACCTGATCGCAGCAAATCAGCGTCGCGGTCCAATTCGGCAGCGCCCAGTAGTCATCCAGCGGATAGGCGTCGAACAAACCCTGCGTATTCACGTCGCCCCGCGATGTGCCACCCCAGAATTCTGAGAAATCGTGCGTGTAGAGTTGCATGAGGTTTTGAATGAGCGGTGCTTGAACTCGCTCGGCGGCTGCCACTGACACGGAACCCGACTCTTGCATGGTTGCACTTATCGTGTAGGACTTTGCCCGACGCCCGCTGTAGGCGCGCACTACTATACCGAAGGATGGCTCGCGCGCATGCTTTTGGCGCAAGGGGCGCGCGGCGCCAAGGAATGACCATGAAGTTACTCATGACGATTCTGCTCGCAGGGTGCGTGACCGGATGCCTGGGCAACGGCGGTAATATTCCTCACGAGGACAGCGAGGGCTCAACTCCCCACAACGAAGGGGCGCCCTTGTGTCATGACGGCACTCCCCCGCCCTGTGTGATTCGCAACTAAGTTCCCGAGTGCTCGGCCGGAACGAAAATCGCTCTGGCGGTCGCGAGTTTTTTTGTTACGCCGAGACTCCCGCCTAATCCCACATCGATCGATCCGTTGTGCGTATAGGTTTGCGAGCCCACGCCCGTGCCGATCGCAACGGGGTCCGAATCGGAGAAATCCTCGAGCAGCAGACCGTTTGCGCCGAGCTGGGCGGCCTGCGTCCGCATTGCTGCAATCATCTTCGCAATGGCTCGCTCACCCCCGGCGCTGGAGATACTCTTTCTGGATGCGCCCAAAACCGCGATTTCCTCAAAGTGTTGCGGCGCCTGGGTGTAGACCCTCACCGCAGACGGCTCTATCGGCAAACGCGGCGCGCCGGTCAGCACCTGCGACGAGGTTGCGCACGCGCTGAGCGTGCAGGTCAACAAAACGGCGGACATTGAGCTTAAGCGCACTTGATATCCGCCCGTACCACCTATTTCGGCGGCGTCGTGCCCGCAGCAGGCGCACTGGGCGCCGCCGGCGCGGAGTCCCCCTTGGTGGTGCGTTTGGTGAATCGCCAGCCATCCTTGGTCTTGACGAGGCTGTCGGTGTACGTTGCGGTCCCCACGATACTCGGCGGCTTGGTGCTGAAATCGACCAACAGCAAATACACCGAGGCATTCGCGTCCCTGGAGTTTCCCGTGATCTGCAAGTTATTGTTCCAATGCTTACGCGTGGCGCCGCCGAGTTTCTCACGCCAGGTCTTGACGAAATTGACCAGCGCGTCGTGGCCAACAAACGTATTGAACACACCATCGGGCGTGAACGTCGCGGCCCAGCCCTCGCCGTCGCCGCTATCGATGGCATTGTTATATCGGGCGTAGAGCTGCTGAATCTCGAAATAGTCCTGAGCGCTCAATTCACCCGCCGCTGCACAGGTGCCCGCGAACAGGATCCCGGCGGCCAAAGCGGAAATTAATATTTTTTTCATGCTGATTCCAAGTTGGTTTTATTTCTACTTGGCTGGATTGACCAGCGCCTGATACGTCAAGGCACGCGACAAATTCTCCACATCGGGCGCGCCGGGGGCCATCAGCCAGCGCTGCACGATGCCGACGAAAACCACATCATTGGTCGGATCGATCCAGAACCACGTGCCGGCAATGCCATCCCACAGAAAGGTTCCCTTCCCGGCAGTGCTGCCGAGCTTCAGCGGATCCTCGAGAATCGCAAAGTCATAGCCAAAGCCCAATCCCGGTTGCATCTGATAGAAACCGATGCCGAATTTGCGGGCATTCTTCACCTCGTCGGAAATGTGATTGGTGCGCATCAGTTCGATCGAACTCGGCGCCACCAGCCGCACGCCATTCAATTCGCCGCCATTCAGTACCATTTGCGCGAAACGCAGATAATCGCCCGCGGTGGAATACAGGCCGCCGCCGCCGGAGGGCAATCCTGGCGGCTGACTGATGCCGGGGTCCCGCGGCATGGGGCTCGCGCCCGGACCGATGTCGCTTTGATAAATGCTCGCGACGCGATCGAGCTTTTCCGCGGGAACATAGAATCCCGTGTCCTTCATTCCCAAGGGTACGAATATGCGCTCGCGTAAAAAATCCGCAAAAGGCTTACCCGAGAGCTTTTCGACCAGGTAGCCTTGGATGTCGACCGAAACGCTATAGACCCAACCTTCTCCGGGCTGATAGAGCAGCGGCAGCTTGGCGACGCGCCCGATAAAATCTTGCAGCGTCGGCGCATTCAGCAGCTCCGCCTCCTGGTACATTTTGTCGACGGGAGTCGAGCCGAAAAACCCGTACGTAAAGCCGGCGCTATGCGACATCAACTCGCCCATCGTCGGCGCATGCCCGGGCTTGTCAGTGGCGGGTTTCCCATCCTTGTCGACGCCGGAATAAACTTTTAGATCGCGAAACTCGGGAATGTAGCGCGCAATCGGATCGCTGGGTTTCCATTTTCCCTCTTCGTACAACATCATCATGGCAATGCCGGTAATCGGCTTCGTCATGGAATAGATGCGAACGATGGTGTCGTTTTGCATCGGTTTTTGGCCCGCGACATCCGCATAGCCATAGGCCTTTTCATCCACAACTTTTCCGTGGCGCGCGAGAACGGTGACCATGCCGGCCATCTTCTTGGAGTCGACCACCGCTTTCATCGCACTGTCGAGCCTGGCGAGACGCTCCGCGGAGAATCCCACCGCCTCGGGCTTGGCCTCCGGTATCTCGCTGCCCGAGGCGGCCCCGTGCGCCTGTTTGGCCGCCTGTGCGCCGACCTGGCTCGTCGTTGCGAGCAGCGCCAGCGTCATCGCCCCCAAAACGCTTCGAAATAACATATCAATCTTCCCCCGTTCTTTTTTGCCGTTCCGATCATGCCACGCGGCCAACCCAAGAGACAGGATATCTGGGCAGCGACGCCGCGGCGCCTTCGCCAGACCGTCTGCATTCGTCTAGAATGGCGCCAGGCCCATCATTCAAGGGCACGAATTACTAGGGATGGGATGAGCGATTCAACCGACCAAGGCGCGGGTACGGATAGGGCCGCGCTGCTCAATCAATTGCGTATCGATCGCAGTGAGCCGCCCTCCTCGGGCGGCCATGGCAAGTGGTGGGCGACGGGTATCGCCGTCATCATCATTGCCGCTTCCGCGTTCTGGTACCTGACGCGGCCCGGCGGCGTACCGATCACGACCGCGGTGGCGCAAGCCGTGGCGGGCGGCACTTCGGGAGCATCGGCGGGCCCCTCTTTGCTGGACGCCTCGGGTTACATCGTGGCACGGCGGCGTGCCACAGTCTCGTCCAAGGTCACCGGCAAGGTGGTGAAGGTAATGCTCGAGGAGGGACAACGCGTTGAGGCGGGCCAGATCATCGCGCTCTTGGATGACTCCAATTGGCGGGCAACACTTGTCCAGAGCAAGGCGCAACTGCAGCAGGCCGAGGCCAACGTCGATTCCGCACAGACGGCATTCGAGGATGCAAAGCCCATATTCGAGCGCAGCGAAAAACAGAAGGCGGCAGCCGTCATCAGCGCGCAAAGTTTTGATGAATCGCACGCCCAGTTCAACGTGGCGCACAACAATCTATTGGTCGCAGAGCGCGGCGTTGAAGCGGCGCGCGCCGGCGTGGAGGTGGCGCAGCGCAGCCTCGATGATACGGTCATCCGCGCGCCGTTCGCCGGAATCGTCACCGAAAAGACCGCGCAGCCCGGCGAGATGGTTTCGCCCATTTCCGCCGGCGGCGGCTTCACCCGCACCGGCATCGGCACGATTGTCGACATGGACTCGCTCGAAGTCGAGGTGGACGTCAGCGAGAACTTTATCAATCGGGTGCGCCCGCTGCAGCCCGTCACGATCAAACTCAATGCCTATCCGGACTGGGATATTCCCGGGTCGGTTATCGCCATGATTCCCACCGCCGACCGCGCCAAGGCGACGGTCAAAGTGCGCATCGCCATCAAACAGAAAGATCCGCGCATCATTCCTGAGATGGGTGCCCGCGTGGCTTTCTTGAGCGACAATGAACCCAAGACCGCAGGCGCGGAGAGGACCGCCGCGCCGGGCGTGGTCATCCCGTTGGATGCCGTCAACACCAGCGGCACCGCCAGCATCGTCTTCGTCGTGCATGGATCGACCGTGGACCGGCGCGAAAATCAGTTCCGGACAGATAGTCGGCGCCGGGCTCGAGCCGGGAAATATTGTGGCGCTCGGAGATTTGAGCAAACTGAGCGACGGCACGCGCGTCCGCATCGAAAAATAGTAAGGAGCTTACGATGAGCACCCTGGTATCACTCATAGATGTCGTGAAGCGCTATCAGCGCGGCAAGCAAGCGGTCGAGGTGCTGCACGGTGTAAATCTCTCCATCGAACAGGGCGAGTTCCTCGCGCTCATGGGACCTTCCGGTTCGGGCAAAACCACGCTTCTCAATCTGATCGCCGGCTTGGATCAGCCCACCGCAGGCGAGGTCACGGTGGCCGGAGAACGGATCGATCGGCTGTCCGGCGGCAAGCTCGCCAAATGGCGCGCCCGCCACATCGGATTTGTGTTTCAGTTTTACAACTTGCTGCCGGTGCTGACCGCGGCGCGCAACGTCGAGGTACCGCTGCTGCTGACCAACCTGTCCTCGAAGCAACGCAAGCAAAATGTGCGGGCGGTGCTGGAACTCGTCGGTCTCGCGGATCGCGCAACGCACAAGCCGAGCGAACTGTCCGGCGGACAGCAACAGCGCGTATCCATCGCACGCGCACTCGTGGCCGATCCCACTCTGTTGGTGTGCGACGAACCCACGGGCGATCTCGACCGCGAGAACGCGGAGGAAATCTTGAGACTGCTGCAGATGCTGAATCGCCAGCAGGGCAAGACCATCATCATGGTGACGCACGATCCGCTTGCGGCTGATCACGCCGCGCGAATCTTGCACGTGGATAAAGGCCGCCTGGTCAACTCCACCGAGCGCAGTGCCGCATGAAATATTTCATCCTCATCTGGGCCGGATTGTGGCGCAAGAAAACGCGCACCATCCTGACCATGTTGTCGATCATCGTGGCCTTTCTACTGTTCGGCCTGCTGCAGGGGATCAATCAGGGAATCAAGGCCGGTCTCAGCGACACGCGCAACAATCGTCTGTGGACCACCAACCGCATGAGCGCGATAAATTCGATTCCGGCCAGCCTGATGGACCGCATGATGACTGTGCAGGGTGTGCGCAATGTCACACACCTGAGTTTCTTCGGCGGATACTTCCAAGACGCGAAGAATGCCATTCCCGCTTTTGCCACCAACATAGACAAGCTCGCGATCGTCTATCCGGAGCTCAATATCACCCAGCCCCAGGTCGCCGCCATGAAGGCGACTCGGCCCGGCGCGCTCATCGGGCGCCCACTGGCAAAAAAATACGGCTGGAAAGTCGGCGACCGGGTGCCTCTGGGCACGACAATTTGGACCAACACCGACGGCAGCAACAACTGGGCCTTCGATATCGTCGGGATCTTCGACCCGCTGCCGGGCTCGAACGGATCGCCGCTCGCCTCCGCTTTCTGGATCAACTACGACTATTGGGACGAAGCGCGGCAAGGCGACAAGCACCGGGTGCATCAATACATCGTTCAGGTCGATGACCCGGCGCATTCCGCGGTGATTTCAGCGCAAATAGACAAGCTGACGGAGAATTCATTCGATGAGACTCGCACGCAAACCGAGAACGCGGCGTTGCAATCGAGACTCAAGCAATTTGCCGACATCAATTTCATCGCCAACGCCATTGTCGGCGCGGTGATGTTTACGTTGTTGTTTCTCACCGCCAACACGATGATGCAATCCGTGCGCGAGCGAATTCCGGAGCTGGCGGTATTGAAGACGCTGGGGTTCACGGGCGGAACGGTATCGATACTGGTATTGATCGAGTCGCTGATGTTGTGCATTTTCGCCGCCGTTGTGGGATTGATCCTTTCCGCGGGTGCGATGAAGATCGTAGGCTCCATTCTTGGTCCCGCCACACTGCTGCCCGTTGTGGTCATTTTCGGTCTGCTGATCGCCGTCGCACTGGCTTTCATCAGCGGTCTGCCGCCGGCCTTGCGTGCGCAGCGGCTCAACATAGTCGATGCGCTCGCAGGCCGATAGGAACCGACAATGAGCGCATTACGACAAATTGCCGCCGTCTCCGCGATCAACATTCGCAGCCTGCCGCACCGAATCGGAACCTCCTCGGTCGTCGTCATCGGCATAGCCGGTGTCGTTGCGGTGCTGATTTCGGTGCTCGCCATGTCGACCGGCTTCATCAAGACGCTGCAAAGCACGGGCCCGGAGCATCGCGCCGTCGTCGTGCGAACCGGTTCCAGCGCGGAACTCGTCAGTGTTTTGACGAATGACGCCGCCTTGACGATTGCGAACGCGGCCGGCATCAAGAAAGCCGGCGACGGTCGCCCGCTGGTCTCCCCGGAAACCCTTTTGATCATGAACCTGACCAAGAAAGACGGCGAGGATGCAACCGCGCCATTTCGCGGCTTTACGCAGGATGGCTTCGCAGTGCATCCCGAGATCAAGATGATCAGCGGCCGCGCCTTTCGGCCGGGCGTGACGGAAATGATCGTCGGCAAGTCCGCGCAACGTCTGTACTCGGGGCTCGATATCGACGCACGGGTCAAACTACGCGGCTCTACCTGGACGGTGGTCGGCGTCTTTGACGGCAGCGGCTCATCGCACGATTCAGAGCTCATTGCAGACAAGCAAACCCTGAATTCCGCGTATCAGCGCGGTGATGGGGAACAAAGCGTTTGGGTCGTGCTCGACTCGCAGGGCAGTTTCCAGGCCTTCAAGGATGCGATCACCGCCAATCCGCAACTGCAAGTGGACGTCTCCACGGAACAGGACTTCACCGCACAACAGTCTTCCGCAATCAGTCAGATTCTCAAAGTCGTGGCCTACGTCGTCGGCGGAATCATGGCGATCGGTGCGATCTTCGGCGCCCTCAATACCATGTACTCGGCGGTAAGCACGCGTTCGCGCGAAATTGCGACTTTGCGTGCCATCGGTTTCGGCCCCACCCCGGTGGTGATCTCGGTTTTCGCCGAAGCGCTGCTGCTGGCGCTCATTGGCGGTTCGATCGGAGCGCTGATCGCCTGGGTGCTCTTCAATGGCTATTCCGTCAACTCGGTGGGCGGCGGCTTCGGCGGACAGCTGATCTTCGATCTCGCGGTGACGCCCGCGCTGGTGGGCCTCGGCATCACTTGGGCTTGCGTCATCGGCCTGATCGGCGGCCTATTCCCCGCGATTCGCGCCGCCAGGCTGCCGGTAGCAACGGCGCTGCGAGCGGTGTAAAGGCCGCCGCCGCGAGGCGGTATTCCGGACTGCTCCTATATAAACAACGCGCGCATCGCTGCGACCAGCGCCAGCGGCTGATCCACCGGCACGTGATGATAGGCGGATGGAATCACGATCGGACCGCGCCCATTGCGCAAGGCCTTGCCGATACGCTGCGCGAGCGCGGCCGGCACGACCTCGCTGAACTCTCCGGCGATAAAATCCATCGGCAGCTCGATGTCCTTGAGCAATTCGCCCTCCGCGACTTGTTCCCAGCCGACGCTGCCCACCGGGTTCTCGTCGAACTTCCAAGTAAAACCGTCTGCCTGACGCTTGATCGAGTGCAGGGCGAGATGTTGCATGATGCGCGGCAGAATTGGCGGCTCGTCCGGCACGAAGCGAAAGCGTGCGCACGCCGTCGCCAGATCCGGGTAGATCTTCTTCGGCCGCTGCATGAAGCGTGTCCGCAAGGGCTGATCCGCAAATCCGATGTTTGTGTCGATGATCAGCGCGCGCTTGAGGAGCTGCGGAAATTCATGAGCGGCAAACACGGCGATGCGCCCGCCGAAACTATGCCCCACCAGAGTGACCTCTTTCGGGCCGATCATCTCGAGGGTCGCGTGAACTTCGCCCACGAAATCGCTGCGGCTGTACTTGAGCCTGGAACTGCTGTCGCCCATCCCGCCAAAATCGATGGCAATGACGCGATACTCCGACGCGAACCAGGGCGCGACAAAATCCCACCAATGTGCGTGGCCGCGAAAGCCATGCAGCAACAGCATGACGCGCGCATTCGATGGGTCGCCCCACTCCAGGTAATGGGTCACGTGATCGCCGCTTCTCAAGCGGCCGGAGCGTCCGGGCGCGTCGATCATTCGCTGCACCCAGTCGTCGGCGACGGGCGCTCGGGTCTCTGCAAAGCTCAAACGGGATACTCCAGCGCCGATGGTGCTCTGAACATTATGCCAGCTACACGCGGCTCCGGTAGAATCGGGTTCGAATCCTCATCGGAGAACGCCATGCTGAAATCCGTTCCTGCCGGCGGCGACGCCGCGGCGCGCTATTCGCCGGAAGAGTGGGCCATTCGCGTTGACCTGGCGGCAGCCTACCGGCTGGTTGCGCATTTCCATTGGGATGACCTGGTATTCACGCACATTACCGCGCGCGTGCCGGGACCCGAACACCATTTCCTGATCAACCCCTACGGCATGATGTTCGACGAAATCACCGCTTCCAGCCTGGTCAAGATCGACATGCAGGGAAACAAGGTGGGCGACAGTCCCTGGCCGATCAATCCGGCGGGCTTCACGATTCACAGCGCCATCCACGGCGCGCGTCATGATGTCGCGTGCGTTCTGCATACCCATACCTTGAACGGCGTCGCCGTCTCGGCGCAGAAGCATGGCGTTCTGCCGCTCTCGCAGCAATCCATTTTCGTTCTGCAGAGCCTGGCATACCACGACTACGAGGGTGTCGCGCTGCGCGATGACGAGAAGCCGCGGTTGGTGGCGGACATGGGTAAGAAGAGCTACCTGATGCTGCGCAATCATGGCCTGCTGACCGTGGGCAGAAGCGTCGCTGAGGCCTTCCAGCTGATGTACACCTTCGAGGCCACCTGCGCCATCCAGGTGCGGGCGCAGGCCGGCGGCGGCGAGCTCATTCCGATTCAGCAAGGCATCATTGACACCGCCATGGAACAAGCCCGCGTGGTGTCGAACAATCTGGGTCCGCACATGCTGGTGTGGCCGGGACTGTTGCGCCGCCTGGATCGAATCGATCCTTCCTTTCGAACCTAGTTTCTCAGCCGAGTGCTATTGACCGCGCTCACAAAAAAGGCCCTCTTTTTAGGAGGGCCTTTGCAACATCGACAATCCGGGATTCTTGAGGATCCCTTGGATACGGTTTACTTCAAGCGGTACTGCACTTCCACGCCGTAGGTGCGGGGCGGCGTCAGCCCCAGTTGCCGCTGGCAATAGTATGGCTGGAGGCCGTTGAAGCCGCAGGCTTGAGTGCCCGGGGCCGGCGTAATCACTGCGGCGGCGCCGACGCCGTCGTAGCCCAGCTTGTTTTGCAGGTTCTTGATGTAGCCGAAAACGGTGAAGCGATCGGCCGCATCGTTCCACGTCAAACGCATATCCACCTGCGAATAAGAAGGTGCGGTGTAGTAGTCCTCGGCGAAGATGCTGTCGTGGGTCTTGTCCTTCCAGATATAGCTGACCGAATAGTTCAGCGAACCCGGCGTGAAGCGCCAGGTGTAGTTGGCATTGGTCGCGATCTTGCTGCGCGGCGATTCCGGCACGGTGTTGCCGTTGGTATTCTCGAATACGCCGCTGACTGAGTTTTGATAGCACGATGAGGGGGCCGAGGCCTGCGTGCAGGATCCGGTTTGCCCCTTGATCACCGCGCTCAGGTACGAATAATCCAAAAGAATCTGCAGATCTGTCCACGGCTGCCAGATCGTCTCGAATTCGGCACCGTACGATTGCACCTTCGGGATGTTGACGATGGTGGAGACGTTCGGGCCGCCATCGAAACCGAGCACAGTCAACGGGATCTGCTTGTCCTTGTAGTTATAGTAGAACACGGCACCGTTGACTTGCAGCGTACGGTTGAACACTTCCTTGCCGCCCAACTCGATCGCATCCAGATGCTCGGGCTGCGACTCCGGATTGACCGCAATCGTGCTGGCATTGAAGCCGCCGGACTTATAGCCGCGGCTGTACTTCAAATACGCCAAGGTGTTGGGATCCGGAGTCCATTCCAGTCCGATAGTCCCGGTGGGTGCGTGCCAGCTGGCGCCCAGGTCTCGGGCCCAGTTGCCATTGGGCTCAAGATAGGGAGTTCCTCTGACGCCCGGATACTTGCATCCGGCAGCGGTAGCGCAGCTGGCGATTGCTGGGTCGGCGGCCGTGATGTCATTGACCGGTGTAAATGCGCCCAATATATAGGGCGGAGGAAGCGCGCCAAAAGGATTGGCGAGACAGGCGGGCAAACCGAAGCAAAGTTCGCGGAATTGCTCGCCGCCCTTCAGGATATCGTATGTGTAGCGCAAGCCGGTGGTCAGTTTCCAGGTCGGCGCAAAGGTCCAGTCTGTCTGGGCGAATGCCGCATAGGAATTGTCGTGCATTTCCGCTTGGCGGAAAAAATACGTTTGAGTCGGATTCGGGGCGGCCGGAGACGGCACGCCGGTGGCGCTGAAGACCACCGGCGTCGCAAGTTGCGGTTGATCGGGCAAGTATCCGTTGCCGGGACTCTGAGCATTCCGTTCGTTGTACTGGAACAGCCCGAAAATCCACTGTAACGGCGAATCACTATGCGAGGTGATGTCGATTTCGTTGCTGAAGTACTTCTTGGTCTCGAAGTAATCCGAATAGGATCGCGGAAACACCGTGAGCGGCGGGCAATCAGCGACCACGCAGCCCTTGGTGCCGGGAATCACCGGGAACACGTAAGACTCGATCGCTGTACCGTCATTTTCGTTAAACAAGTTGTAGTAATACGTCGTATAGGCGCCCAGGTACTTCAAGTCGGCGGCCCATGGCGTATGCCAGGTCAGTTGCGGAGTAACCTGGTAGGTTCTGCTCAGTTGTGCCGTGTTGCCATCGTCTGCACAGAAGTTATTGACATTGTTGTTGGCCGGATTGGTCGCGCACTGTGGCGCGTTCGGCAAGAAACCGCTGGGCAAAATCGGCATCGTGGCCGAGGGCAGAAGTCCCACGACCCCTGCGGCACCGAATGCCGCGCCCGGCGTAAGGGACGACGCGGGGTAGGCCGCGTAGTCGTACGAGCCAGTGTTGTTAGAGAGGCGATAGGAGTTGTTGTACCCCAATTGGTCGAATCTCATCCAAAATTGCACGTCCGGCGTGATATCCCACTCGAGCTGCCCTTCCCAATAAAAGGAATTTCCGTTGCTGAGGTTGAAGCCTTCGGTCTTGCCATTGAACAGATTTCGGTAGTAGCCATCGTTTTGAGCGTTGCGATAGCCGCCAAAACTGAAACGCATGGTGTCGCTGATCGGACCCGATAGCTTGCCCTCGAAATCATGGGTGCCGTAATTGCCGACTTTGGCGCGTATCTCCGCCGTCCAGTCCGCCGTCGGGCGCTTCGAAATGGAATTGATCGTGCCGGCGATGGCGTTGCGGCCATACAAGGTGCCCTGCGGTCCACGCAGAACCTCGATTCGATCCTCGAACATCTCATCGCCCGAAGCCGCCACGACGCTGGAGTTGTAGACGCCGTCGGAGTAGGTCGCGACACCCGGATTGGTGGAGAGATTGTTGGTTTCGCGCCCGACTCCGCGGATGAAGGCGCGGTCCAGCGAAGTCGAGTAGGCCAAGCCGGGGGTAAAATTCGTCATGTCCTGAATGGTGTCGATACCGATCAGGTCGCGCGTTTTAGCGGTGTAGGCTGAAATGGCGACCGGTACCGTCTCCAAGCTTTCGTTGCGCTTTTGCGCCGTAACGACGATTTCGGCAATCCCGTTGTCCTCGCTGGGCGATGCCGCGGCCGCGGCGGCAGGCGCCGGGGCGGGGGCGGGTTCCGCGAAAGCTGCAAGTGAGAATGCCACGGACACTGCGCTTGAAAGCAACAGTGCCACTGTTCTTGTCGTCATTTTTTGATCCCCCTTGAAACGGTCATTAGTAGACCGTTTGTCCATTAGAAACTACCCCATCCGACCGTGATCGCGGCGTTCCCGTTATCACGCAGCTTGAGCGTGCAACCCCATCGCTACAGCTTTTTTTCAGACGCCAGTCCCCGCCTCATTTCGGTGCGCTAAGTATTTTCGAAGTCGCATCGTCGCACGCATTATTCGACTAGTTGATATCGTAATGTCAATAGCGCGCGAACAAATGCTTTCGACGCGTAGCGGAAATACCACGGGGATGTGCGGACGCGTTTTCCATATCTCAGCCCGGCATCGCACACGGAAGCCTTGGCAGGCGTGGCGGCGCGAATTCGAATCCAAGGATCACGGCTTGAAAGGTGCGAGGATCACCGCTTGACGGATGCACGCCTATTGATATATCACGTGCTCAATGAGCATCAATGCGCCTTCGAAACCCCTTGCAGTCGAAGACTCACCTGCTCCGCCGTGCCGAATGCGCGCAATAGATTTTCCCCCGCCAGTTTGGCGATGTCCGTATCGCTCCAGCCTCGACGCATCAATTCCGCGAACAGGGCCGGGTAACGAT
>Ga0210389_10002694_pt1 | contig 13935 bp, 14 predicted proteins | sample IncBWH28OmetaG_FD_160127 | JGI IMG/M metagenome (GOLD analysis project Ga0210389, IMG submission 160127) | Forest soil microbial communities from Barre Woods Harvard Forest LTER site, Petersham, Massachusetts, United States - Inc-BW-H-28-O ...
CATTGAGGGACTCGACGGCATCGAGATTAAGGGCCGTTCGCTCGTCATTGGCGCCACCGCGACCCACCATGCGGTTGCGAATTCGCCGGTCGTCGGAGAGGCGATCCCGGCGCTCGCCCACCTTGCCGGTCTGATCGGCGATCCGGCGGTGCGTTATCGCGGCACCATCGGCGGTTCGCTCGCCAATAACGACCCGACCGCCGACTATCCCGCGGCCGTGCTCGCGCTCGGCGCGACCATCGTCACCAACAAACGCCGCCTCAAGCCGGAAGAATTCTTCCAAGGGCTGTTCTCGACCACGCTCGAGAGCGACGAGATCATCACCAAGGTGATGTTCCCGGTCCCGAAAAAGGCGGCCTATGTCAAATTCCGCAACCAGGCCTCGCGCTATGCGCTGGTCGGGGTGTTCGTGGCTAAACGCCCGTCCGATGTGCGTGTCACTGTCACCGGGGCCGGCTCCGACGGCGTGTTCCGTGTGGAGGCTTTTGAGGAAGCGCTGAAGAAGCGCTTTTCACCGAAGGCACTCGACGGGTTGACGGTCCCGGCCACGGGGCTCAACAGCGACCTGCATGGCAGCGCCGAATATCGGGCGCATCTGATTTCTGTCATGGCGCGGCGCGCGGTCGAAGCTGCCACCGGAAAATCCTGAGTTTGGCGATCCCTCCTTCAAAGGCTGGCTTATCCATGACCGCATCGGCGCTGCCCAATTCCGTCGATGCCATGCTGGAGCTGCTGGCCTCGCGCGGCTATCTCGCCGAGCGGTCGCTGGCGACCGTCACTTATCTCTCGTTGCGCATGGGCCGGCCGCTGTTTCTCGAAGGCGAGGCCGGCGTCGGCAAGACCGAGATCGCCAAGGTTTTGGCGGCAGCGCTCGGGCGCAAGCTGATCCGCCTGCAATGCTATGAAGGTCTCGATGCCGCCTCCGCCGTCTATGAGTGGAACAGCGCCGCGCAGATGATCGCGATCCGGCTTGCTGAAGCGGCCGGCGATACCGACCGCGAGCAGCTCTCGGGTGATATTTTCGCCGAGCGTTTTCTGATCAAGCGGCCGTTGCTGCAGGCGCTGGAGCCGGACGTTGCGGGCGCGCCGGTGCTGCTGATCGACGAACTCGACCGTGCCGACGAAGCATTCGAGGCGTACTTGCTGGAAATCCTGTCGGACTTCCAGATCACGATTCCCGAATTCGGCACCGTGAAGGCGCCGCAGCCGCCGATCGTCATCATCACCTCGAACCGAACCCGTGAAATTCACGACGCCTTGAAGCGGCGCTGCCTCTATCATTGGGTCGACTATCCCAGTGCCGAGCGCGAGCTTGCGATCGTGAAATCGCGCGTGCCGGGTATCTCCGCAAAATTGTCGCAGCAGGTGGTGCGCTTCGTGCAGGCGCTGCGCGACCAGGACTTTTACAAATCGCCGGGCGTTGCTGAAACGCTCGACTGGGCTACCGCGCTCACCGAACTTGATGCGCGCTCGCTCACGCCTGAGGTGATCGGCGATAGCCTCGGTGCGCTACTCAAATACCAGGACGACATCGCGCGCATGCAGGGCGAGACGCTGCAAAAGGTTTTGAAAGAGGCGACGAGCGAGAATTAACGTCCGTCATTCCGGGGCGCGAGTAGAGCGAGCGCACCCGGAATCCAGAAGTTGGCGCGGGAGATTCCGGGTTCATGCTACGCATGCCCCGGAATGACAGGAATGAGTTGACCGATGCCCATCGATCAAGTTTCGCCTCCGACCGGGCGGACGGCCGATAACATCATCGGCTTTGCGCGCGCGCTGCGGGTCGCCGGGATTCCAGTCGGGCCGGGTGCCGTGATCGACGCCATGAACGCGCTCCAGCTCATCGATATCGGCGGCCGCGCCGACGTGTTCGCGACGCTGGAGGCAATCTTCGTCAAACGCCACGAGCACGCGCTGATCTTCGCCCAAGCGTTCGACCTGTTCTTCCGCGCCGCTGAAGACTGGAAGCACATGCTGGATTCGGTGCCGCTGCCCGATCACGCCAGGAAAAAGCCGCCTCCCGCCTCGCGCCGCGTCCAGGAGGCGTTCGCCGCCACGCAAACGACCGAGGCATCGCAGGCCGAGCCGCAGGAGGCGAGGCTTGCGGTTTCCGACAAGGAAATTCTGCAGAGGAAGGACTTCGCGCAGATGACCGCGGCCGAAATCGCGGAAGTCACGCGCGCGATCGCGGCCATGAGACTGCCGCAGGCGGAATTGCGTACCCGCCGCTACCGTCCCGATGCACGCGGCTTGCGGCTCGACATGCGGCGGACCTTGCGCGGGTCCTTGCGCACGGGCGGCGACATCATTGATATCCGAAAGCTCGGGCGGATCGACAAGCCGGCGCCGATCGTGGCGCTACTCGATATATCGGGCTCGATGAGCGAATATACCCGCCTGTTCCTGCATTTCCTGCATGCCATCACGGATGCCCGCAAACGCGTCTCGGTGTTTCTGTTCGGCACGCGCCTGACCAACGTGACGCGCAGTCTGCGCGCCCGCGACCCGGATGAGGCGCTCGCACGCTGTTCGTCCTCGGTTGAGGACTGGGCCGGCGGCACCCGGATTGCGACTTCGCTCCACACCTTCAACAAGCTGTGGGGCCGCCGGGTGCTGAGCCAGGGCGCGATCGTACTCTTGATTTCCGATGGGCTGGAGCGCGAGGCCGACGCGCGGCTCGCCTTCGAGATGGATCGGCTGCATCGCTCCTGCCGCCGCCTGATCTGGCTTAACCCGCTTTTGCGTTACGGCGGCTTCGAACCCAGGGCGCAGGGCGTCAAAATGATGCTGCCGCACGTTGACGAATTCCGCCCGGTACATAATTTGAGGTCCATCGAAGGGTTGATCGAGGCGCTTTCTTCGATGCCTCAGCTGCATCATCGTAGCAAGATCCGGCCCGCAGCTTGAACAATGAAAAAACCAGCGAGGCTTCCATGCTCAATCGCGACGAAGACATTCTTAAAGCTGCCGAAGACTGGCAGAAAGCCGGCCACGGCGTAGCGCTTGCCACCGTCGTCGAAACCTGGGGCTCGGCGCCACGGCCGGCCGGATCGAATCTCGTGATCAACGATGACGGCACGTTTCTGGGGTCGGTCTCCGGTGGCTGTGTTGAAGGCGCCGTCGTCACCGAGGCGCTGGACGTCATCGCAAGCGGCGTACCGAAGATGCTCGAATTCGGCGTCGCCGACGAGACGGCCTGGAATGTCGGCCTTTCCTGCGGCGGCACGATCAGGGTTTTTGTCGAGAAGGTCGGATCATAGTAGTGTCGCCGATTTGAAGTTCCTACAGTGGTGCCGCGATCGGGATCAGGAACTTCAAATCGAAAAGCGACACTACCAACAATGTTATGTTTTTAGTGCCCCCTTTGTTTCCGAAGTTCGCAAAGTGGGTGCTACGACGGTGCGCGAACTTCGGAAACGGGGCACTAATGAAGCTTGAAACGTTGAAACAGCTCAACGCCGAACGTGCCGCGCGACGGCCCGCGATTGTCGTGACCGACACGGCCAATGGCGAACAGCGGCTGGTCAAGGCCAAGGATTTCAGCGCCGATCCGCTGCGCGATGCGCTTTCAAAGCAGCTTCGCATGGGCAAGAGCGCGACAATTGAGGTCGACGGCAAAAAGGTGTTCCTCAACGTCTATGCGCCGACCGCGCGCATGGTGATTGTCGGCGCCGTTCATATCAGCCAGGCATTGGCGCCGCTGGCGCGCTCGCTCGGTTATGATGTGACGGTGGTCGATCCGCGCACCGCCTTTGCCAGCCCCGAGCGCTTTCCCGACGTGCCGCTGGTCGCTGAATGGCCCGACGTCGCGTTGCCTCCGCTCAATATCGATCACTACACGGCATTCGTGGCGCTCACGCATGATCCGAAGATCGATGATCCGGCCCTGCTGCACGCCTTTGCGCGCGATTGCTTCTATATTGGTGCGCTCGGCTCACGAAAGACCCACGCCAAGCGCGGCGAGCGGTTGAAGGGGCAGGGCGCGACCGATGCCGACATAGCGCGTATCCATGCCCCGATCGGCCTTTCGATCGGCGCGGTCTCGCCTTCCGAGATCGCGGTCTCGATCATGGCCGAGATAACCGCGAGCCTGCGGATGGGAAAAGAAAAAGAAGCCGCGGCATGAAATTCGGCCCTACCAGTCCTGTGGACGCGATCGGGGGCGTCACCGTTCACACCCTCCGCCAGGGTTCGCTGGTGCTGAAAAAGGGCACGACCATCGGCCATGCGGAGGTCGCGGCGCTGAACCGGGCCGGCGTGAAGGAAGTGGTGGTGGTGCGGCTCGAGGAGGGCGACGTTTCGGAAGATGTCGCTGCGGCCGGCATCGCACGGGCCGTGGCCGGGGCGGGTATCCATGTCGAGCGGGCCTTCACCGGGCGCGCCAATCTGTTTGCCGCAAAGGCCGGCGTGCTGGTGGTAGACCGCGCCGTCGTCGATCGCATCAATGGCGTGGACGAAGCCATCACCTTTGCAACCCTTGCCGCCTTCAAACCGGTGGTCGAAGGCGAGATGATCGCAACGGTAAAGCTCATTCCGTTTGGGGTCGAGGCGAGGTTACGGGATGCCGCAGTCGAAGCGGCCAAAGGCGGGGCGCTGCGGATCGCGCCCTACATCGTCAAGCGCGTCGGCGTGATCTCGACCTTGCTGCCGGGGCTCGCGCCCAAAGTGGTGGACAAGACATTGAAGGTAACGGCGGAGCGGTTGGCGCCCGCGGGCGCCAGTATCATCGCCGAGCGCCGCGTTCCGCATGAGGAGGGCGCACTCAAGGCGGCGATGAAGGAGTTGCTCGGTCTTGGCGCCGAACTCGTGATCGTGTTTGGCGCCTCCGCCATCGCCGATCGGCGCGACGTCATTCCGGCGGCGCTTTTGGGTATCGGCGGCGCCATCGAGCATTTCGGCATGCCGGTCGATCCTGGAAATCTGCTGTTGATCGGCAAGGCCGGCGACGTGCCGGTACTCGGCGCGCCGGGCTGCGCGCGTTCGCCGGTCGAAAACGGCTTCGACTGGGTGTTGATGCGTCTGCTCGCGGGGCTCACGGTTACCCGCGCCGAGTTGACGGGGATGGGAGTCGGCGGCCTGCTGATGGAAATCGTGACCCGGCCGCAGCCGCGCGAAGGCCGTGAGGCCGACGGCGATCCCCATGTCAGCGCGGTCGTGCTCGCAGCCGGCCGCTCGACCCGGATGGGCGGTCCGAACAAGCTTCTGGCCGAGCTTAACGGACGAAAACTGGTCCGGATCGTGACCGAACAGGCGCTCGCTTCGAAGGCAAAGGACGTCATCGTCGTCACCGGTCATCAGGCCGAGCTGGTAGAGAAGGCGCTTGCCGGCCTCAACGTGACATTCGTCCGCAATCCGGATTTCGCCGGGGGACTGGCGAGTTCGGTGAAGGCAGGCATATCAGCAGTTCCGGGCCACGCCGATGGGGCTGTGATCTGTCTTGGCGACATGCCGATGATTTCGGCTGGCCTGATCGACCAACTGATCGAGAGTTTTGCGCCGGATCGGGGTAACTTGATTGCGGTCCCCGTCTGCGACGGACGGCGCGGCAATCCGGTCTTGTGGTCGCGTCGCTTCTTCAACGAATTGATGACGCTCGACGGTGATACCGGCGCCCGTCACCTCATCGCCAAGCACAACGAAGCGGTGGCCGAAGTCCCGGTCGAAGGCGACGGCGCATTTCTGGATATCGATACGTCACAGGGGCTGGAAGCCGCGCGCGGCAGCTAGACAAACGTCGCGCCCACCAATTTTTTCAGTCTCTACCTCCCATTCACCAAGTGGAAACGTCCTTTCCCGTAAATTCCGCGCGCTCGGATCGGGGGGAGGATTTTTTGATCGTGTCGACTGTTGTCGCGCGCCGTCGCGCGTTGTTCGTTCCTGCATTCACTATTGTGGTCGGCGCTTCCCGTCTGATCACCGAAAGCTGGGCCGCAGGCGCATTTGCGATGGGCAAATGCGGCGCCTACGGACAGGCCTATGACTATCCGGCCGAAGTTGCAGCGCGCGCCGCCGCGCTCAGGCAATGCAACGGTGAGTGCACGACAGTTACGATGAAGCGCGCTTGCGCGGCTTTTGCGATCGACATGGCCAATCCCTGCGGCGCCCACGGCTATGCGGTCAAGCCGCACATTTCGAGTTCGCTGAATGAAGCCACGCGCGAGTGCTACAAGTTCGGCGGCAAGGAATGCGTGATCCGCGCCTGGGCCTGCGACGCCAAGGGATGACGCGATAGCGTTCGCATCGGAATCTTGCTCTAATGCCTTCGAAATTCTCGGGTCGTTCGCGGATCCGGGATGACGTCTGGAGCCATCAATGCAATTCGAGACCAAAATTGCGGTCGTGATTCGGGCCGATCTCGAAGCGTGGCAAAAGCTCAACGTGGCTTCGTTCCTGACCTCAGGGATAGCGGCCGCGTTTCCGGAATGTATCGGCGAACTCTACGCGGACGCCTCGGGCACGTCTTATTTGTCATTGATCGGCCAGCCGATCCTGATCTATGGCGCCGATCGAGCGGCATTGTCACGTGCGCTCGAACGCGCGCTGGCGCGCAACGTGACGCCGGCGGTTTATACCGAGGACATGTTCAAGACCACGCATGATGCCGCCAACCGCGAGGTGGTGAGGGCGGTGATCCGCGCCGAGCTCAACCTGGTGGGCCTCGCCATGCGCGCCGAACGCAAGGTGATCGACAAGATCGTCGACGGGTTGAAATTTCACAGCTAGTCCAAGTTTAGAATTACTTATACAAATCAATCGATTGTATAGACGAATTGACAATGACTGACTGGTCAGTCATTATTTGAGCATGACGCGTTCAGCCAAAACCAGGCCTGCAACGAACAAGCCTGCAAGGAAAAGGGCTTCTGCAAGTCCTGCCGCAAATCGCGCCGAGCGCGCCGCCGATCGGCGTCAGGCGATCTTCGATGCAGCCCTCGATGAATTTATCGACCGCGGTTTTGCGGCCACAAGGCTCGACGACATCGCCAAGCGCGCGGGCGTGGCGAAGGGGACGATTTATCTGCACTTCAAAGACAAGCAGGCGTTGTTTCAGGAACTGGTGCGAGCAGCGCTGCTCCCGTTGATCGGCCGGCTCGCGGCGCCGCCGACGGGTGGGGGATCGGTCCGCGCGGTGCTGGAGAATTTTGCTGAGAATTTCGTGAAGGACGTCGTGGCGACACGACGTAGCGCCATCGTGCGCCTGATCCTCGCGGAAGGGCCGCGCTTTCCCGATATTGCCGATTTCTATTATCGCGAGGTTGTCTCGCGCGGGCTGGCGGGGATGCGCGCGCTCATCGATCTCGGTATCGCCAGGGGCGAAATCCGCCAGCCGGGCTTGAGAGATTATCCGCAGATCGTGGTGGCGCCCGCAATGGTCGCGGTGATCTGGCAGGGTCTGTTCGCCCGCCACGCGCCGCTCGACGCGACTGCGATGCTTCGGGTTCATCTTGATTTGATCTTCGGTGAAAGGAGGGCGGGATGAGCTCAACCCACGCCGCATGGCGCAGCCTGTCGGTAATCGTGCTCCTGACCTTGCTTGCCGGGTGCAATCCGCCCCGCGATCCAGGCTATCAGGGATGGATAGAGGCCGACATGATTTTCGTCAGCCCCGATGAGTCCGGGCGCGTCACCAGGCTCAACGTTCGCGAGGGCGATGAGGTCAAGAGCGGTAGCCGCCTTTACGCGATCGACGATGATCTGCAGCAGGCAAATCTCAACCAGAACAAGGCGACGCTTGCCAATGCCCAGCAGAACTATGATCGCGCCGCTTCGCTGAGCAAGACGGGATCGGGCACGCAGGCCACGCTGGACGCAGCCGTGTCCGCGCTGCGTGTAGCAGAAGCCCAGGTCGTGACCTCGGAGACGCGTCTTGCACGGCGTATCGGCTATGCACCGATCACAGGCACCGTGCAGCAGATTTACTTTCGGGAAGGTGAGACCGTGCCGGCACAACGGCCCGTACTATCGATCATGCCGCCGGGCAATATGAAGGTTCGCTTCTATGTTTCGGAAGTTGATTTGCCCAAGCTTGCGATCGGCGACGAAGTGCGCGTGACCTGCGACAATTGCTCGGCCGACCTCACCGCCAGAATCTATTTTCTTTCCACGACGGCGGAATATACCCCGCCGGTGATCTATAGTCTCGATGAGCGCAACAAGCTGGTTTATCTCGTGCAGGCGCGGCCTTCGCGCCCGGACGCCTTGAGGGTCGGGCAGCCGGTCAGCGTCTTCCTGAGCGCAAAGACGCCGGTCGCGGACAGGCGGTGACCGCAGTGACGGGCTCAGTGCCGCCTATTTGAAGTTCCTGAGCTGCAAGCGGCGAATCTGGTTCAGGAACTTCAAATAGAAAGCGGCACTGGAATTAATAAATTTGCTAATGCCCATGACTTTTCGAAGTTCGTAAATGGAGATGCTGCGGTGGAGTACGAACTTCGAAAAGTAGGCACTAGTCCCGACATCGCGATCGAGGTTCGCGGGCTTTCAAAATCTTTCGAAGGCCGCGAGGTGGTGCACGACCTCTCGATGCAGGTCAAGCGAGGCTCGATCTATGGATTCCTCGGACCTAACGGCAGCGGCAAGACCACGACTATTCGCATGCTCTGCGGGTTGCTCACGCCCGACAGCGGTGAGGGCAGGTGTCTAGGATATGACATCCGGCACGATGCCGACAAGATCAAGCGCCATGTCGGCTACATGACGCAGCGATTTTCTCTGTATCAGGACCTGTCGGTCCGGGAAAATCTCGAATTTGTTGCCCGGCTCTACGGTATGCGGAATCCGCCCGCTGCTGCACACGCCATGATCAGGCGCCTGGGCCTCAGTGGCCGTGAAGAGCAACTTGCGGGCGAATTGTCCGGCGGCTGGAAACAGCGCCTTGCGCTTGGCGCATGTACTCTGCCGGGCCCGCAACTTCTGCTGCTGGATGAGCCGACCGCCGGCGTCGATCCGAAGGCGCGGCGTGACTTCTGGAATGAGATCCATGCGCTCGCAGCCGAAGGGCTAACGGTTCTGGTTTCGACCCATTACATGGATGAAGCCGAGCGCTGTCACGAGATCGCCTATATCGCCTATGGTCACCTGCTGACGCACGGCACCGTGGAGGAAGTCATCGCGAAGTCGGCTTTGTCGACCTGGACGGTGACGGGCGAAGATCTTCACACCGTCCAGGACCAGCTCGCAGGCCAATCGGGCATCGACATGATTGCGCCGTTCGGCACGAGCTTGCATGTGTCGGGGCGCGATCGTGCGGCGCTCGAGGTCAGCATCGCACCTTGGCGCGAGCACAAGGAGTTGCACTGGACAGCCAGCGAGCCGTCGCTGGAGGACGTGTTCATTGAACTGATGACCCGGTCGAAGGACAACTTTCAGTGAGTGTGACCGGCGCACCAGATCGTCGGGAAATTCCGGAAGCGCGCTTCGGCTTCTGGCGACGCTGCTATGCGATGACAGTGAAGGAATTCATTCAGCTCCGGCGCGATCGCGTCTCCTTTGCGATGATCGTGATGCTTCCGGTGATGCAGCTTTTGCTGTTTGGTTACGCGATCAACACGACGCCGCACAATCTGCCGACTGCGGTGCTCGTGCAGGAAGACAGCGACCTCGGCCGTTCTATTCTGAAGGCGCTTGAGAATACGGCCTATTTTCACTTCGTGCGCGAAGTGCACGATGTGGCTGAGTTCGACGATCTGCTGACGTCAGGCAAGGTGCTGTTCGGGGTCGAAATCCCCCGTGGTTTCGAGCGCGCAGTACGGCGCGGCGACTATCCCGCGCTCCTGGTCGCAGCCGATGCCACCGATCCCGTGGCAGCGAGTTCGGCGCTTTCGTCGCTCGGCGTCTTGGTCCAGACCGCGCTTTCGCACGATCTCTACACGGGCGATCCGCCGACGCTGCCCTTCGAGATCAGGGCGCATGCGCGCTACAATCCTGCTGCATCCTCACGGCTTAATATCGTCCCGGGCCTCGTCGGCACCATTCTCACCATGACGATGCTGATCTTCACCGCGCTTTCGGTGACGCGAGAGGTCGAGCGCGGCACGATGGAAAATCTCTTGTCGATGCCGATCACGCCGGTCGAGGTAATGCTGGGCAAGATTGTTCCCTATGTGCTGGTCGGATTCGTCCAGGCGTTCCTCATTATCGGCATCGGCGTGTTTCTGTTCGGAGTGCCGGTGCGCGGCAGCCTGGCCATGCTGGCGTTGCTCTCGACCCTGTTCATCACGACCAATCTTGCGATCGGCTATACATTTTCGACGATCGCGCAAAACCAGCTTCAGGCCATGCAGATGTCGATCATGTTTTTTCTGCCCAGCATTCTGTTGTCCGGCTTCATGTTCCCGTTTCTGGGCATGCCGGTGTGGGCGCAATATGTCGGCGAAGGCCTGCCGCTCACCCATTATCTGAGGATAGTTCGCGCCATCATGCTGAAGGGCGCGGCGTTGCAGAACCTGGAATATGACACGGTTGCGCTGGTTCTGCTGATGCTGCTTGCGATGACGATCGCGGTGTTGCGCTTCCGCCGTACGCTCGACTGAGGCGGGTGATGAAAGGCGGGGATTTTAGACCTGCGGGGCTGTCAGATTCTCGATCCGCACCCCGTCGCGCTCCTCGATGATTTCGGCGATCCACCGGCGGTGGCAATGCAGGTGGTCGCGTTCGTAGCAGAGGATGCAAACGGGTCCGGATTTTTTCACCAGCGCCGAAAGCTCGTCGAGTTCTTCCTTTGCCTGCGGCGTCTTGAGGTGTTTGGTGTAGATTTTTTGCAGCGTGTCGTATTCGCCGGCACGCGCGGCCAGACGGCCGTCCTTCGGGGTGCCGAGCCCGCGCAGATGCACATACGCGATGCCGCGCTCATCAAGGCCGGCGGCGAGCTGGCTTTTCGAAAATCCGGGGCGGCGCGACGAGGCGACGGCGCGCACGTCCACAAGCAGCTTCACGCCGGCCTGCTCGAGCTCGTCGAGCACCGATTTGGCCGGGGTCTGTTCATAGCCGATCGTGAAGAGCTTTCTGGTTCGGGCCATTTCGGTCAACTCACGCGCGCGATCAGTTCCATCGCGCCGGCGGGCGCGCGGATCTTGCCCTCATGGATCACATAGGCAAAGACATCGCGCGGGGCTTTTTTTGCTTTTGCGGAATCGGCGCGGGGCAGATCGTCGGGCTCGCCGCCCTCTGCCCATAGTTGCAACCGCCCAGCCCAGGCATCTAACTGCTTCGGCGGATAGCAGGTCTTGATCTCGTCATTGCCTTTTTGCAGCCGCGCATAGACGAAATCGCCAACGACATCGGCAATCGCCGGATACTTGCCGTGTTCGGCGAACACCACGGGGGTCTCAAACTTTCGGATCAGCGCCACAAAGTCGGGCACGCAAAAACTGTCGTGGCGGACCTCGACGACATGGCGCAGGCGCCGCCCTTCGGCCTCGCGCGGCAGCAGTTCGAGGAATTGTCCGAAATCCGCTTCGTCGAATTTCTTGGTCGGCGCGAACTGCCAGAGCACTGGGCCAAGGCGATCGCCAAGCTCGAGCACGCCGGAATCGTAAAACCGCTTCACGGAATCGCCGGCCTCCGCGAGCACACGGCGGTTGGTCGCAAATCGCGGGCCCTTTACCGAGAACACAAAGCCGTCGGGCACCTCGCGCGCCCATTTGCGAAAGCTCTCCGGCTTCTGCGAGCCGTAATAGGTGCCGTTGATCTCGATCGAGGTGAGTTTCGATGCGGCATATTGCAGCTCTTTCGCCTGCGTGAGCTTCTCGGGGTAGAATACCCCGCGCCAGGGCTCAAACGTCCAGCCTCCGACGCCGATGTAGATATGGCCGGATTTCGCAGTTGGTTTGGAGGCGGGGGTCTTGCTCACCGGGCGGTCTCGTTCGCGTGGTTCAGGGGATGGGCCGGAGGGTAGTCAAAACGGCGCGAATTGGCCAGATCAGCTCTCTCGGCCAGCCCCTTGCAAAACGCCCGATCGACCCTACTTAGCCCATAACGGCGACGTTGATGCTTGATAGCTCCGGCGCTGGGACGACCACGAAATAGTTCGGCTGCGCCGGATGTACGCGCGCCATCTGTTCGTGGTCGTTGGCATTTTTGGGCCTGTTTTGACCGGTTTTCGCATCATTCCCGGCCGTTCCCTTGGCATCTCCTTAAGTGATCGGATATAGGCTGGCGTCATGAATGACGTCATGCAAACAGGGCTTGTCAGCCCGACCCAGCCCGCTGGTTTGCCTCAGCTTTCGGTCATTGTTCCCACCTTCAACGAGCGGGACAATGTCACCACGCTGTTCCGGCGGCTGGAGAGGGCCCTCGCCGGCATCCCCTTTGAAGTCGTTTTCGTCGACGACAATTCCCCGGACGGCACCTGGCAGGTTGTGCGCGCGCTCTCGCGCGAGGATGGCCGGGTACGCTGCATCCGGCGGATCGGACGGCGCGGCCTGTCCGGCGCCTGCATCGAGGGTATTCTAGCCTCGAGCGCGCCATGCGCGGCTGTCATCGACGCCGACTTGCAGCACGACGAAACCCAATTGCCGAAAATGCTCGCGGCTCTCCAGAGCGGCGAGTTCGATCTCGTGGTCGGCAGCCGCTACATCGAAGGCGGCAGCGCCGACAGCTTCAACCGTCAACGGGCAGGCGCGAGCGCGCTTGCGACCGAAGTTGCCAAACGCGCGTTGCGGGTGCAGGTCGCCGATCCCATGAGCGGCTTCTTCATGATCAGCAGGGAGTGCTTCGAGCAGTTGGCGCCGCAACTCTCCACGCAAGGATTCAAGATCCTGCTCGATGTCGTGGCGACCGCCCATGGCGATCTTCGCGTCAAGGAAATCCCCTATACGTTCGGCTCGCGGCTGCATGGCGAGAGCAAGCTCGATTCCATGGTGGCGCTGGACTTCCTGGGGCTGGTGCTGGCGAAGCTGACCCATGACGTGGTGTCGCTGCGGTTTTTGCTGTTTGCGATGGTCGGGTCGCTGGGACTGGTCGTGCATCTTGTGGCGCTCTATGCGGCGCTCAAGCTTTTCGGCTTTCGGTTTGCCGAGGCGCAGGCCTGCGGCGCGCTTTGCGCCATGACCAGCAACTTCATCCTCAACAACTTCCTGACCTACCGCGACCAGCGGCTGAAGGGCTTTGCCGTCCTGCGCGGCCTCGTGCTGTTCTATCTCGTCTGCAGCGTCGGGCTGTTCGCAAATGTCGGCGTGGCGTTCTCCGTTTATGATCAGCAGCCGATCTGGTGGCTGGCGGGGGCGGCGGGCGCCTTGATGGGCGTGGTCTGGAATTACGCGATGTCCGGCCTGTTCGTCTGGCGCAAGCGATGAACCCTTCATGAGTCCGAATGATGCTCGGCTCATTCGCAACACCTCGCTCACGATTGCGGCACTGGTGGCGCTGCGGCTGGTCGGCGCGGCCTGGACGCCGCTGACCTTCGACGAAGCCTATTACTGGATCTGGTCGAAGCATCTCGCCTTCGGTTATTACGACCATCCGCCGGCCGTCGCGTGGGTGATCCGCCTCGGCACGATGATCGCCGGCGACACCGAGCTTGGCGTGCGGCTGATATCGATCCTGCTTGCGCTGCCGATGAGTTTTGCTGTCTATCGCACGGCCACGATCCTGTTCGGCGGCCAGCGCGTGGCGGCAACCGCCACCATTCTCCTCAACGTCACCCTGATGGCGGCGGTCGGCACCCTGATCGTGACGCCGGATTCGCCGTTGCTGGTGGCCTCGAGTTTTGTGCTGTTCTTCCTCGCCAAGGTACTGGAGGCGGGGCGTGGCGCGTGGTGGCTCGCGGTCGGCGCGGCCGCAGGCTTGGCGCTATCGTCGAAATACACCGCGATGTTTTTCGGCCCCGCAATCCTGATCTGGCTTATCAGCGCAGCGAAGCTGCGCCGCTGGCTGATCTCGCCCTGGCTCTATCTCGGCGGCCTCGTGGCGCTCATCGGGTTTTCTCCGGTCATTCTC
>Ga0210389_10002695_pt1 | contig 13933 bp, 16 predicted proteins | sample IncBWH28OmetaG_FD_160127 | JGI IMG/M metagenome (GOLD analysis project Ga0210389, IMG submission 160127) | Forest soil microbial communities from Barre Woods Harvard Forest LTER site, Petersham, Massachusetts, United States - Inc-BW-H-28-O ...
TTTGATTGACACCCCGAGTACTGCCGACGACTGAACCAATGCCCCAACGTTCGGGTCCCGGTTGAACCCCGGTCCATTGATAGCCGATGCGATTGGCAGCAGGATCGCCTGGCACCGTCGGTATCCAGGCCCCACCCTGGTCAATCCAGTAGCTTCGATTTGGCTGCCCCGACTGGCCAAATCCAATCATGTATACCTGGGCGCGCTTTGCCGGACTGCCAGGCGCCAGGTTGAGCTGAGGCAGCCCGGGATCGCCAGCGATTTGGAAGAGCACGATATCACTCGGCGTGCTATCCGGATTCGATAGCTGACGCGTTGACCCAGCTACCGCAGGGTAAGTGATACCGCCCAACTCGAACGAACCCGGTCCGCTATGGTTCGCCGCCAGCACCCATGATTTCCCGTGATAATTACCTAAGTAAACGCCGGATTCACCATTGTTAACTATGCCAACGTGATCGAGCGGAAGTCCGCTGGTTTGGTCCGGAGTTGTTAGTGGCGCTATCATCGGAAACCAATACAATGGCTTTAGTATTCGTAAGCTGAGAGCCGGAAAGAAAGAGAAGATAAAGAGCAATTGCTGTCCAAAGTCGTTGGGGGATTCCCATAGCGGTTTACCAGATTCGCGCCGGTTCGAGGAATGAACAACAGCTCTAAAATCTGAACTTAACAATACGGAAAGATCACAAAGGACACGAAGACAGATTTAAAACAGGAGGAACGAGGCAATGGAGATCGCTATTTACTACTCCTCCGCAGTTTTCCTGTCTTCAGTCGTGCTCTGTCTTCGTGGCCTTTGTGATTTTTGTGTATTGTGAATCACCTCCTTATTTCCTGTTTAAATCCGTCTTTCCCTTGCGGCTTTGCGCGAGATTTTTTCTGTCTTCTGTTACTCAGAGTTTTTCCAATCAAAGAACCAGGTTTCCAGCCTGGGTGACATATTTGGAATGACCTGACTCGAATCAGATAACGGATAGAAGTATCCGCAGAGTCGAGGATAGTTATCGCCAACGCCGTATCCGCCGGCAAATGAGAGCGTCGACTGAGCGCCCACCCGATATTTTATCAAGGTGGGTTTCGAATCAGTAAAACAAACCATTTCTCCGCGGGCGATCTTTCCATCGATCGAGCCATCGATCGTTAGCCGCTTACCAGTGAATTGTATCCGCACCTTGCCGGTATAGACTCTTCCTGTGCCGGTATCCTCTCCTACGATTCTGTAATCTCCTACGTCTACTTGCATGAGCTCAGCATCCATCTTGGGCCGATTTTCCGAGACGCTATTAAGCTGTCTTTGGACGGACCCCGAATCCGGAGGTCGTTGGTCGTCGTACCATACTTCCATCCCCAATTGTTCCCGTTCGTGATAGTCCCCATTCACCAGTCCTACCCAGCCGCTGGCTCGGGGCTGCTGTCTGACTCCAGATGGCCAGGTCCCGTAACTCGCCCGGATGCCGCTCTTCTCAAACACAACTTCCCGCGTCGGTGTCTCCGGCTCAAACTCGATGGTGCCGGTTCCGAGCCTGGCTTTTCCATCGATTAATTCCCGAACGTGAAGGCTGTAGCCTTGCCGGGTGACAACGACCGAGCCTCGATAAGTTTTACCGGACACGGGTTGGCTCCCGACCACGATGAAACGGCCAACCAGCGACGACAGCGTCGTTTCTCGAGTCCTAGCAAAATAATCCGAGAGTCTGTGCGGATCTTTCGCGGCTTCGGCCCCGATCGCTTTGATCATTCCCGAAACGATGATCGCAAAAACGTAGACGGCCAGATAACAGATCCTGAGGCTCATTATCGTCGACCAATCACCCTAAATTAATTCGCTGTCGTCCCCTCTTATCCTCTTGGTGTGTTTATTGACGGCATAGCGTTTTAGATCCGTCGCATAAAACTGCGTCAGGCCACAGTTGGCGCAAGTGAACTGCTCAAAGTCAGCCGAACTCGGTGTCACCGCAGTACCCCATAAGGCCCCCGTGTATCCAAATTCGATATTAATTTCCCGGCGATGCCAATAATCGGTGCTTTGACATTCTGGGCAGCGCTTCTCTTTTTTGAACGACATCAGCCTCTGTTACCGTTATTGCGGCTAGCAGTCCAATCTCGTCCGCGAAGGAGCTAAACGAGACAGAGGAATGTCACGCAAAGCCGCAAAAGGAAAGACGGGCTGAATTTCCGAATAAGGAAAGCTCACAAAGGACACAAAGACAGAGGAACGAATCAAAAAACAGATCTCAGTTGTCTCGGGTTGTTACTGTTTAAAACCGGCTTCGCGTCATGCCTCGCATAAGGTTTTTGTTCTTCAGTTATCCTCAGTCTTCGTGTCCTTTGTGATCTTTGTGTATTGTGATTACCTCCGTTTTAGGTCCCGGTCAGGCCGGCTAGTAAGCCAGCCAGAACTGTCTGATTAGTCCGCTCGAATTGCAGAGGTGTGATCGATACTCGCCCCCTGGCAATGGCGGAGGTCTCAGATCCTGGTGCATCCTCTCGGGCTGCGCGTCGAAGCCGGATCCAATGATATTCCAGGCTGCGGGGATCGATGCCGGAGACGACGTCGATGTCTTCCATCAAGCCGGTTCCTTGAGTGGTTAATTCGATCGGCCCGACCTCGCTGACAGGGACGTCCGGGAAATTGATGTTCAGGATTGAGCCTTGGCTCCAGTCGCCGTTAGCGAATTGCCTGATCACCTTCGGAGCCAGCGCTCGGGCGGTGTCCCAACGCACGGCACTGCGATCGCTGAAGGCTTGGCTGAGAGCCATCGATGGGATCCCGAGCAACAAGCCCGCCATCGCTGCTCCCACCGTGCCGGAGAACACGGTTTCTATCCCGAGATTTGCACCGCGGTTAATCCCAGACAGAATCAATTCTGGTCGCCCTGAGACCATGAGATGGCGGACCGCTATCGCCACACAGTCGCCCGGAGTTCCGGAGACGGAGTATTTGCGTTCATCTTTCTGCGAGATGCGCAACGGACTGTGCAGGCTGAGAGAATGCGACGTCCCGCTCTGGTCATGATTCGGGGCGACGATCCAAACCTCCTCGGCCAGTTCCTCTGCAACCTCGGTCAATGTCCGAAGCCCGGGAGCATCGAACCCATCGTCGTTCGTAAGCAGCACCTTTGAGAGGAGTCGAGAAGTCATGCAGAAGAAAATCTCACGCAAAGACGCAAAGGCGCAAAGGTTTAAGACAAAGGTGGAATTAAACAGGAGGGACGAGGCAACGGAGATCGCTATTTACTCTCTTCCGCAGTTTCCCTGTCTTCGGTTGTGCTCTGTCTTCGTGTCTTTTGTGATCTTTGTGTATTGTGAATTCCTTTGTTATCTTCTTTTCGAGATCCGTCGCTGTTTTGCCTGAGTCTGTTGCAAACCTGCATCGCATGACGTGCACAATTGCATCCTGCCGAAACAGGGTTTATAGTACATCTAATGACGACTGCCGACATCGAGACACCACGTCCGTACCCCGGCATAAGACACGCTAAGCTAACGGCAACGGCGAAAACCGAAAGCGATGCCGGAAAACCGGCTGAAGATATCGCGTCTATCCGCAAAGGGATCCCTCCGAAGGATTTCGTTCTGATGGCCAGGCAGATCGGTCTATCGCAAGCGGAGCTGGCACGTAGACTGGGGCTTTCTCCCCGGACAATGGCCGCGCGTATCGCAGGAGGCCGGAAGAAACTTAGTCCGGACGAAACCGAGAAGGTCCTGCGAATCCGTCATATTTTTGAGCACGCGATTCGCGTGTTTGGCTCAGTCAAAGAAGCCCGGGAATGGCTATTGAGCCCAGCGTCTGGTCTGGAAGGTCAACGACCGATCGATCTGTTGGATACTGAGCCCGGCGGGGCTCAGGTCCGCGATTACTTAGGAGCGATTGAATACGGAAATTATTGGTGAAGTTGTACCGATTCGGATCCGATTCCACACGGCCTGCAGCTCAGGAATTTAGCGGACTGGGTGGCGTTCTGGCTGCAGGCAGATGGCACATCAGAGGGACGCCAGTGGTCTATGCTTCCACCTCTGAGCCGTTGGCTCTTCTAGAGAAGCTGGTCCACCGTCGGCTGTCTCCGGTCACCGCGGTCTATCCGCTCTACCTCGCCGATGTGCCCGACAGGTTAATTGAGGAGCTTCCTGCCACCAGATTACCAACTGATTGGCGCTCGATCTCTCCCAGTCGCTCTACCCAACGATTGGGTAACGGCTGGCTCACGAGCCGATCCGCGGTGGGACTTCTGGTGCCGAGCATCCTGATTACTGGAGCTGCTCCGGAAGTGAAGAACTGTCTGGTCAACCCGGAACACCCGGATTTCAATCAAGTCACGCTTAGCGGACCAATTTTGCTGACTTTGGACCGCAGGTTTATTCAATAGAGTCGCCCAAACGAACGAGGGTGATTTTGACTGCCTCAAAAAATTGCAGTCGATGGATCAGCTCACCTTGATCGGGTGTCTTCTTTTTACACTTTTCCTGCAATCGCGATAACTCGAGTCGTCTCCCTAGAGACGGATACGGCTCATGGCAAACAAGCACTTTTGCTTAGGTTATTTCATCGCTTGCATTCTGCTATCGGTCCTTGGCTCAAGCGCCCTTGGCCAAGAAAAAGTCCCGGCTACAACTGAAGAAGCTCGCAGCGCCTTTGAAAACGCTGATGCCGAGCTAAATGCGGTTTACCACCAATGCACTGAACCGGATCGCACCACGGTCCAGGCCATCAGTGCGCTGCAACAATCGCAACGGGTCTGGGTCCAGTATCGAGACCTGAACGCAGCAGCGTACCAGACCGGGCAGAGCTCCCGTAAGGTCACAAAGGACCAGTATTACTATTATGCCGCTACAGTGATTACTAAGAGTCGTATCCAGGAGCTAAAAACACTTTTTCTTAACGACTAATAATCCGTTCCTTCCTCGGAAGAAAATATCACTCGAAAACCGAGACTCCCCCAGCATGAAATACTCGTTCGCCTTGGCCGCCGTAATCTGCGCTTCCATCTTAACAGCTCGAGCGGCTGATCCAGCAGAGGTCCCTGACGGTGCACGCGCAATTGTAGCCAGCTCGCCTTACGTTAAATATCTCGGCGCGATCCCTGACGTCGCGCCGACCGGTGTGCGTTGGATGTTTCTGATAAAAGCAGGATTCAATGTCCACTATCCAACCCTCGGCGCTTACGTTACGACTATTCCTAACGTGTCGGTGACCGATTTTTGGACTCTAGCAATTACTGCCGTCGATGCCCAGACTCATACCCTCGACAGCGTCAAGGAATGGGAAGTCGCCAATCGCCACGCTTTATTTCGTTGACCGGACATTAGTTCAAACGAAAAAATGACCTCTGCGCCTGAATCTGGTCAAAAAGGGGGAAAAATTCTTCAAAACGCGCTTTCCTATGCAGCGGTTGCCGTCATTTTCCTCGCAATTGTAGCGTATCCAGCAATTAGAAAATTCGGGCACAATCCGGGAAGCTATTGGTTCAAGAAAGGGCTGCAGTACGACTTAGGCAAAGGAGTTACCCAAGACTATGTCGAAGCCCGCGACTTGTACCAAAAGGCTGCGAATGCAGGTAACACCCAAGCGATGAACAACCTCGGACTTCTCTATGAACAAGGCCAGGGCGGGCCACAAGACTACGGCAAGGCGTTGCATTGGTATCTGAAGGCAGCCAACGCAAATAACACGAAGGCCATGGTCAATCTGGGCGAGCTGTATGAAGACGGTTTCGGTACCACTCAGGATTACGCAACCGCGCACGACTGGTATCAAAAAGCGGCAAGCAACGGGAGTAGCTATGCGCTTTTCCATTTGGGTGTGCTGTCCGCTAATGGATACGGGGAATCGAAGGATTTTGCGAAAGCGCGTGAGCTGTATCAAAAAGCGGCTAACGCCGGCAACGCCAGAGCGATGAACAACCTCGGGGAATTGTATGAGAAAGGTGAGGGCGTCACTCAAGATTACACAAAAGCCCGTCAGTGGTATCAGAGATCTGCCGACAAAGGTGATGCGGATGCCAAACAGGCTCTCTCCCGTTTAGCCGCACTGAACGGTCAGTGAGCGGCAGATAGACAACCAAAGGATTCGCCGCATACGATTTATCAAAGGAAAATCGTATGAAGATCGGAATGATTGGAGCACGTTGGCAGCCCCTCAGAGTAATCTGTGGATCTAAATATCTGTAATCTGCGGTTCAGCTGCGAGCTTCCGAGATGCGCTTCAATGCTTCCAACCAGTGCTCATGGCTGAGGTGAACGAACTCCGGATAAGCACCTCCGGCCCAACGAGCCCCCACACCCGTACCCACCTCCTCGAAAGTCACCACACACTTTCGAGGCCCCATCGGCTTAATGTACCAATTATGATATGAGTCAACCAAAGGGCCATGAATCGTCCAGGCCCGCCCGAAACTGCGCCAGCCAAGCCGGTTGGGAGGAACGAATTCAACGACTAGACCGTCCACTCGATCGGCTGGAACTCCCGGGAAGGCTGCAATCTCTTGGGGAAGGTCGGAACTGACCCAGGTAAACTTCGATTTCTTCTGCAATACTTGCGATCTACCCCAGATTGTTACTTTTCCGGAATACGGACACCAGTGGGGCCATAGCTCCGCGTGGACCAGGTGATTCCACACGGTTTCGCAAGAGGCGTTTATTACGATTTGGTTATGAGCAAAGATCTCCGCCGCTCTATTGAACATGGGAGTAGGCCAATTCACCTCCGGTGACCTCTCGGCCCAATCCCTGCTAACGGCATCACCGGGAGGTGTCGGACTTGGTGTGACCTGACCGGTAACCGTAACTGCGGGCAATTGTTCAGTTGCTTGCGCAACCGTCACCATCATCGCCAAAAACCCACCAGCGACGAACAATCGCAAATAGTGGTCACTAACAGTCGGTTTGCGCGGATGCACGCATCGCGGGTTTACCCGCCTATCCATAAGCGCGGCTGCATTCATGTCCTGGGGATAGTAACGACTCCCAAGGATACCGAAAATCCGGAGTCAGCCAAGGATTTCAATCTTCACCTGGACTGGCGCCCAGCGACGCGAGTTTACGAACTCGGCTGCAAAGATTTTGCTCCTACGGAGCTAGTTCATTCGCGGAACCGATGCTCTTCAATAATTCGCGGACGGATTGTAGAATCTCGTCAGAAAACGCCGTATCAGAAACCGCACGCGATAGCGCGAGCGCCCCGACCAAGGCACTAAAGATTAAGGCCGCTTGTTTTCTCGCCGAATCTTTGTTTTTGTTCGGTAGCAGCCCGGCGATCAGTTCGAGAGCAGACCGGATCTTTTCCGTCGCTAAAGCGCGAATTCGTTTATTGCTACGAGCAACATCGCCGGCCAAGGCGCCAATGAGACACCCAGAACCTGGCCGGTCGCGATGCTTTTCGCTTAGATACTCATCGATAAAGCCGACTAAGCTCAAGGACCCCTCACTAACATCCGCCGGTTGCACGGAGCGTTGCCAGGACGCAGCCCGCAGCGCTTCGACAACGAGATCGTCGCGGGAATCGAAATGTTTATAAAACCCGCCGACGGTAAGACCGACTTCTTTCATCACGTCGGCGATAGCGACGGCCTCGAGGCCCTTTTCACGCAACCGTTTGGCCGCCGTGCGGACGATGCGCTCATGGTTGCTTTTCTTTTCTGACTGCGAATGACCCATGAAATAATTGTACTACACCGGAGACCATGAGCGTGCCAGCTCGGCAAGCAGAATTATATAGGCAATCCATCTGGATTACCGTAGTGATCTCCTTTTTATGGGCCGCTTCAAGCTTCAACGGTCACAAACGATTCGCCACGAGACTCAAGAATCAGGAATAAAGTGAGCCCGTTTGAAGTCTTATTTGGTGAGATTGCGTCCCTGGTGACCTCGTCTCGAGACCGGAGTGGTCAATGAAGAGAGATTCCATGAAGGCCAGTGCTAAACAATCGAACGATCAAAACGATCCTGTTGCCGCCTGTAACTCAGCCGTGCCTTGCTCAGATAATGAGCAACTCTCGGCAGGCTCTGAACTGCAAGACATGGAAACAACTGAATCGAGCCTGATTGAGAACTGGATCGATGCGTGATGCGGTTTTTATCCCGTAGGGAATTATCCTGACGGAACCCCGTAGGGTAGGGATGAGCTACCGCTCATCCGAGTACCGTGGGGCGAAATCGGTGCCAGAACCGGATCAGCAGGCCGCTGTGACGCGCCCTCGTCGCAAGGTGTTTCAAAGTTACAGAGCTAAGCCGCGACGTAATCCCGCGGCCGCGGGATAGTCGGGACCTCATCCCTATCGGATCTGCGGGTCACTATCGTTGACCCGCATCCAACCACCGGAAGACGCTCAGCACATCACTGATTCGCTAGATGGGCGTCCAACTTGTCGAAAGACCCGGTCCAACCTTGAGTCATACCAGCCCTTGCCTTGATAAAGGTTTCTATCTCCTCGCGAGTCGCCGCCCCATAAGGTTCCCAAGTCACAGTAACCCGAGTTCGGTCTGGTCCTTCCGCAGCTAAATCCACGGTCGTCAGCATGGTTTCAGGCCAGGTGGGGGCCATCGGATGGCGGCTAATTTTCTCGTTTTCGTCGCAAAACTGCTGCGTGTAAACCAGCCGGTCTGGTTTCTCAATCTGCAGGTACTCAGCTCTCCCGTACATCTTGGGACCGCTTCCGGTCATGAAGTAAAAGGTACTCCCACCTGGTTTGATGTCCGATTTGATGAACTCCATTTCATACCCGGCCGGAGGCAGCCACTGAGAAAAATGTTTTGGGTTCGTCCACATCTCAAACATCAAGTCCAGGGGCGCATCAAAGCTCCGTGTTATCACAAACTTCTCTTTGCCAGAGACCTCTTTTTCCAAGTACTCAGAAAGCCGGTCCCAGGTTGAGTAGCCGCCCGCTTGCTTGATAAATTTACGAGTTTCCTCAACTGCTTCCGGAGTCGGCAAGGTCATGCTCATCTCCATCTTCGTCTTTCCTTTGCTTTCAGAAAAAAGGACAGTCACCCGAAAGAAAGGAGGTTGGTCTTCACTGACGCCATGGTCGTAGACCAGCTTAGCGAATACTTCGACTTCCAGATAATCTGCCCGATTGGGATAATCAGTGCCGTCCGGACCATGCATGGTGTAGATCCAGGAGCCTCCTGGTCTTAGATCTTTGCTATGGGTCGTAGTGGTAAAACCTCGCGGCCCCCACCATTGGGCTATCTGATCTGGGTCAGTCCATGCGTCCCACACAGCTTGAACCGGCGCATCATAGGTCCGGATGAATCTAATCTCGTTAGGCTTATTTTCTTCGGGCATATCTCTTTCCTTTTGACTGTTTTCCTGCGGTAACGGTTTTCAGGTATTCATCGAGGCGATCAAAACGTCGCTCCCAGATGGTTCGATATTGGTCTACCCAGTCGGCCAGATCCTTGAACGCTTCTCCGTTCAATTGACAGGGACGCCATTGGGCTTCGCGAGTTTTGATGACCAAGCCGGCCTTTTCTAAGACTTTGAGATGCTTGGTGACGGCAGGCAGACTCATGTCTTTGAGAAAGGGTTTGGCTAGATCGGAAACGCTGGCCTGCCCTTTGGAAAGCTTAGCCAGCATCGCCCGTCTGGTCGGGTCAGCGAGTGCGGCAAATCTCTGACTAAGCGTATCCGGCATAGCATTTCACCATTTCGTATTATACCATTTGGTTAATTAACCTCGTAGTTAATTAGCAGGCAAAATAGGCATGTCAACTCGATAAAATCAGCACCATCCGGTAGGGATGTGCTCCTGCTAATCCGAGTTCTGATCCGGAAAGAATAGCCGCGAAAAGGCACAGAAAGCACAAAAAGGGAAGACTAGCTGAGGCTAACCTCATAAACTGCGAGGCGCGCCTCGGGACGGAGGCAAAATCGCACGAAATCCCTTTATGATTTTTGCGCTTTTTGTGCCTTTTCGCGGCTATTTCCTTTCTGCAAAACCCGGATGAGCGGGAGCTCATCCCTACCTCCGCTTGAGCTCCTCTAATTCTTCCAGGGTGCGCGGCCATTCGGAGCCGAACAATCGAGATAGGCTGCGATCGGCCAGGACCACCCCACCGGTCTGGCAGCGTGCACAGTAGTTAGTCTCGTTATCGGCATAACGAATCCGTAAAACCTTTTCCCCGCAACGCGGACAGGGTTGGCCGTAACGTCCGTGCACCGCCATTTCTTTACGAAATGCCGTGACGTTTTCGGGGAAACTTGCGCCGGCTTCGTTTTGCAGCCGATCGACCCAGAACTCCAGCGTTTTCCGGGCAGCTGCAAACAGGCGAGGCCATTCGTCTGGCTTGAGCTTGTGAGTCATTACAATGGGCGACAGTTGCGCTGCGTGTAGAATCTCGTCTGAATACGCGTTGCCGATGCCATCCACCATCCGCGGATCGGTCAGAGCCCGTTTCAGGGTACGGTTTTCCGCGATGAGCGCAGCGCGGAAGGACTCCAGATCGCTCTCAAAGATGTCGATCCCACCCGGATCCATTGAGTGGAGGGCTTCCTCGCCCCGAACCAGGTGTAAAGATGCGCGGCGTTTGGTGCCGGCCTCGGTCAATACCAGTGAACCTTTAGGAAAATCGAATGCGGCCAGATTGTTGCGCCCGGCCAAGGAAGCTGGCGGCGGGCGCCAATGAAGCCTGCCGGCGATCATTAGATGGAGCACCAGCCACAGATCGTTTTCTACTCCAATCGCGATCCGTTTGCCGATTCGTTTCAGATCACGCACCACGCGACCTTCCACTTCGCGAATGGGTGGTTCAGCTGTGCGAAGGAGAAACGTGCTCGCGATTCTGACTCGACTCAGTGGCTCACCCAAAATTCGGGGATCCAACGCTTTGAGGTAAGTGACAATATCCGGTAACTCCGGCATTTCGGGGAACTTGCACGCGCGGCCACCCGTTTGGCAAATCTAACTCGTTGGAGAAAAGGGAATAGCCGGCCGGTAGGGATGAGCTCCAGCTCGTCCGGTTTCCGTAGGGCGGAATCGCTGCAAAAAAAAAATGAGTAGGAGCTCATCCCTACCGGTTCGCGGCTATTCATTTTCCTGAGCTGACGATTCGGTTGACCGCTTAAGTCTTGGACGTAGCCTCGATCTTGCATGAAAGCAGCCGTAAGCTATGTCGTTAGTTTGTCCCTCGCGATAGCGTGTGTGCCAGGACTGGCACAGGTTCAATCTCTCCAACCGACTCCTTCACCGCAACCAAGCGAAGCCCTCCCGCCGGGTCCAAATCCGAACTCGCAGTACCGGCTCGGGCCAGACTCACTCCCTCAGGAAGGCGTTCCGAAGGGCGAAGTCCGCGGTCCTTACACTCTGCCTTGTAAAGTCTATCCCGGCACCCAACATACCTATTGGGTTTACGTGCCGGCACAATACGATCCTTCGGTGCCCACAGCTCTAATGATTTATCAGGATGGACAGGCTTTCAAAGACGAGAAGGGAGACATTCGGGCTCAGAACGTGATGGATAACTTGATCTATCGGCGAGAGATCCCGGTGATGATTGGCGTCTTTATCAACCCGGGACGGAGGCCGGACCAACCCGAACCCTCTCCCGAAACGACTTGGGGCGATGATACAACCAATCGTCGAATCGAATATAACAGCTTGGACGACAAGTATGCGCGGGTCATCACGGAAGAGCTGATGCCGATGCTCTACAAGGAATACAACATTTCGAAAGACCCGGAGATGCATGGAATCGGGGGATCAAGTTCCGGCGCAATTGCAGCTTTCACCGTGGCCTGGGAGCGCCCGAACGATTTCCGAAAGGTCATGAGCAACGTAGGAAGTTTCGTCGACCTCCGCGGAGGGCATGTCTATCCGGAACGCGTCTTAGCGAGTGAACCAAAACCGATCCGGATATTCCTTTGCGATGGCCGCAACGATCATCGGGGCACGCTGCGTGGGCCATACGACGAAAAGATGGACTGGTTCCTTCAGAATGTGCGGTTGCTGAAAGCCCTTACGCAAAAAGGGTACGACGTGAATTATACCTGGGGCATGAATTTACACGGTCAAAAATTTGGCGGCGCCATTATGCCGGATATGATGCGGTGGCTTTGGCGCGACGGTCCCGTATCGACTGACCCGAACGACATGGTCGAACGCGCGTTCAGACAACCAGTGGGCAAAACGAATTAAACAGCCGGCTTAGCTCAATGAATCTCCCCCTCAGAATTTGTATTGGCTTAGTCACCATTGGGTTCGTTACCTCACCTAACGGGTTTGCCTGGGTACCAGTGACCGGCCATATGGTAACGAAGTACGCGGCCTCGGTGAACCCGAACTCGGTCTGGCCAGAATATCCACGGCCACAGCTAGCCCGGTCACAATGGACGAACCTCAATGGATTTTGGGACTATGCGGTCACACCCGACCAAACGAGCCCGCCGACTCATTGGGAGGGCCAAATACTAGTGCCTTTTCCTTTGGAATCCTCACTCAGCGGTATTTGCCGGCCACTTCGAGCGAACCAAACGCTGTGGTACAAACGACGGTTCGAGCTTTCCATGCCTACGAACGGGCAACGCGTGCTGTTACACTTTGAAGCAGTCAATTACGTCACCGAACTAATGGTGAACGGCAAAGCCGTTGGCCAGCATCAAGGAGGTTACGATCCGTTCAGCTTTGATATCACTGACGCTTTAGTTGAGTCCAAAACTCAGGATCTTGTCGTCAAAGTCATTAACCCAACCGGCGAGGGAAACTATCCTTACCAGCCACGCGGAAAATTGAGTCTAACTCCGGGCGAGATTTTTTACACTAATGCCAGCGGCATTTGGCAAACAGTTTGGCTTGAAACCGTTCCCGCGGCTTATGTCGCTGGTTTGCTGATTGTCACGGACATCGATCAGCAAAAGGCAGGCGTAACTGTGCAACCAGGCCGGGCTAAGCTGGCTAGTCCGCAAAGTGATCAAGTGACCATTGAGCTCTTAGATGATGCCGGAAAGAGCATTTCAACCACCAAAGGAACGGTCAATACACCAGTCACGCTATCGATAAACAACGCTCATCTCTGGTCTCCGTCCGATCCTTATCTGTATGGCCTAAAGATTACTTATGGTTTCGATACGGTGGCGAGCTATCTCGGGATGCGCAAAGTGGAGGTTAGAAAAGATCCCAACGGCAACCAGCGGATCTTTATTAACAATGAACCCCTGTTCCTGTTTGGCCCGCTGGATCAGGGCTTTTGGCCGGATGGCATCTATCTCGCTCCCACTGATGCAGCTCTTCGTTCCGATCTCGAGTACGAGAAAGCGATCGGCTGCAATATGGTTCGCAAACATGTGAAGGTAGAACCGCAACGTTGGTATTACTGGGCAGACAAGCTCGGCCTTCTAGTCTGGCAAGATTTCCCTTCGCCTCAGGATTTCAATCAAAAGCGAGGCGCTCCGGACCGCACTCGGCCGCAGGATCAAGCAGATCAAATTGAGAAAGAAATGAAGGCTATGATTGATACCCATCGGAATCATCCTTGCATCATGATGTGGGTCGCTTTCAACGAAGGCTGGGGACAATACGACACGGTCCGCATCGCTCATCTCTTCAAGTCTTGGGATCCAACGCGCCTGGTCGATGACGCCAGCGGCTGGAATGACTTCGGCGCCGGCGATGTGCTAGACGATCACACTTACCCTTGGCCGAGGCTGGTTCCTCTCCAACCGGATCGAGCGAGTGTGCTGGGAGAGTTCGGCGGCGCGGGCTTCCCGATACCCGGCCATCTCTGGAATCCTCAAGGTCAAGTTTCCGATGAGCACGACCTCCCGTATGCAGCCGCTCAAGAGCCGTGGATTCTCGGCCGTCTGGAAACCATCAGAGATTTGGCCGCAAAAGGTCTCTCGGCAGCCGTTTACACTCAGCTGAGCGACGTAGAAAACGAAGTGAACGGATTTTTGACCTATGACCGGACGACTGTGCAAAAAGCAGACCCGGATGCTGTTCAG
>Ga0210389_10002697_pt1 | contig 13929 bp, 15 predicted proteins | sample IncBWH28OmetaG_FD_160127 | JGI IMG/M metagenome (GOLD analysis project Ga0210389, IMG submission 160127) | Forest soil microbial communities from Barre Woods Harvard Forest LTER site, Petersham, Massachusetts, United States - Inc-BW-H-28-O ...
CACGCCTTCGAATTCGATGGCCGCGGTGTTTCCAAACGCGTCCGGCGTGTCTGGAGTTCCCGCGAATACGAGATATCGCGCGGGGTATTGAATGTACATGGTGCTCAAGACTGGATTGATCGCTCCGGCACCGGCCGTCAAATCATTTCGTTGCGTCAAGACGACCGCATATTGATTACTGCCGCCAACTATTACAGTGGGAAAAGTAACCTGCACGTAACGGCGATTGGTGATCGCATATTCCCGGGCTTGCCGCAGTTGATCTACGATCTGGCGCGTCGCGGTATCGAAGCGCGCGTCCTGCAAAGTGGGCAGGTAGGCGATCAGCGCCATCGCCGAAATGATCAGGATCAGCGTGACGACGACGGCCATCTCGATCATCGTGAAGCCGCGCTGACCGTTTGTAGCGCGCGTTCGGCTGTGTAGTTTCATTACCCGTTCTCTCACGCTTACACCCTCGAATCGCCCTGGAGGTGGCGGGCGCGCCTTAGAATTCAGTGGATACAATGCAGTTCCCAGGCCATGCTATGGCTGTGTGTAAAACTATATGGGTTAGGCGCTTAGCGGATGGCGCGTCGAATCACGATTTCCATTTCGAGATGGGTGGGGTAGAAACGTTACATTTCTGGTGGCAGGTTACCAGAAGCTGAAGGCTTGAATTCGCGCCATCTTGATGGCGACGAGGCGAAATGCCTCTGGACGTTGCGCGGGGTTTTGCGGCGGAACTACTTCCTCTAAGCTGGCGCAGAGAACGGGCGGGACGCGTTCAGTCGCGGCTGCGCAGCTTCGATAGCAAGCGCAGAATTTCCAGGTACAGCCAAATCAATGTGACCATCAAGCCGAAACCTGCGTACCACTCCATGTACTTCGGCGCGCCGGCCGCCACACCGCTTTCGATGAAATCAAAATCCAGCACCAGATTCAGCGCGGCGATAACCACGACAAAACCGCTGAAGGCGATCCCGATGGGGCCTGAACCGTTGATCGTGGTGAAGTGAATGCCGAAAAATCCCAGGACGATCGTGGCTAGGTAGAAGAGCGCGATTCCTCCTGTCGCCGCCACCACACCCAAGCGGAATTTTTCCGTCACTGGAATCAATCCCGAGCGATAGGCCAGTAAAAGGACCAGGAGCGTGCCAAACGTCAGGCTCACGGCTTGAATCGCGATCCCGTGAAAGCGCGTGTCGTAGAACGCAGAGATGGCGCCGAGCAGCAGGCCTTCGAGCAGCGCGTAAATCGGCGCAGTCACCGGCGCCCAAGTCTTCTTGAAGATCGTCACCAGCGCGACGATGAATCCACCGATTCCGCCAATGACCAGCAGCGGCATGACCGCCTCGGGATTCTGCGAGTGCGTGTAGATGTTCCAAGTCCAGGCGGCCGTTGCGATGACGCAGATCAGCAGCACACCGGTCTTGTTGACGGTGCCCTGCAGCGTCATGGGCTCGCCTACTCCGACGCCCGCGCCTTGAAATGCGCTGGCGTTCAGAGCTGGGTTCGATGTCCTCATTAAATCCGCCACAATGAATCTCCTTTGAGCCGCGCGCACTCACTTCAGCGTGCCCGGGTTAGTGCGACCACTCTTCCTGAGTTCGGGATGACGTGATGATTTTACATTATTTTGGCCTGATTCACCTGCGGCAGGCGCTGCGCGAGGCTGCAAGTGCCGCGGAGCCGCGTCCGTGAGGCTTGGGATTTCGCGGGCGAAAATCTGGGGAGGCGGGGGTTCAGAGGCTCTCTACATTCACAGGTGGCACACAACCACAGAACGTGGCGTAAATAAAAAATCCCCGGGCTGGTATTACACCGGCCCGGGGAAAATTTTTGTTCGAGGTTTGTCGCTTAGCGGTGATCCGCGATCGCGATCGCTTCGTCCACGTGGTGGTGGGCGCGATCGATATGCCCAATCACGCGGTCTCGCACTCCGCGCGCTTCGGGATTGTCTTCTTCTTTCTCGATATCGCGATGCGCCTTGTCCAGAAGCTCGCGGGCATCATGCAAACGCCCGGCCCAGGGATTGTGCGCGTCAACCGGAGGGCGGTCCGCAATGTTCTTGCCGTCGTCGAATGCGGCACGCTTGATTTCGTCGATGGCGTGGTCGATTTCTTCGACGGCGGCGCGCTCTTCAGCGTGCAGCGCGCCTCCGTCGGGGCGTTGCAGGTGTGCCCGCGCATCCCGCAGGTCGGAAAGAGCGTGCAAGTAGGCCGGATGCTTCCCTTGCGCGCTGGCGTTCTGTGACGTGAACGGGAGCAGGAAAGCAATCGCCGCAGCGATCACTGCAATTTTAGTAAGTGTTTTCATTCGAAGTGTCACCTCTTGTGGAATTGGAGTGGCTTTAGCAGGAATGGAAATAGAGCCTCACCCTGCAATCCAGTAAAACACGCGACAGCAGCTTTTGTTGTGGGCCCCCAGGATTATGTTCCCAGAAGGATAATGCGAGCCGGAGGAGTGCGATGGAGCGCGCTTCTAACTTCTAACTGTCCTACGGGAGGTTGCGTGATAATTGCGAGAGCGGAGTGAGTTCGACGCCGGCCTGTCGCAGCGTTTTCGCCACCGCCGCTGCAATCGCTGGAGCGCCAGGAGTGTCGCCGTGGATGCAAATCGTCTGTGCGTTCGTGGTTAGCTCAACTCCGCTGCAGGCAATCACCGTACCTCGATCCGCGATGCGCAATGCCTGCTGCCCCGCTTCACCGGGATCGCGTATCAGCGCGTCTTCAAATTTACGTGAACGAAGTGAGCCGTCGGCTTCGTAGCGCCGATCTGCGAACGCTTCGGCGGCCACGCGGAAGCCTGCTTCGCGAAAGACGTCCAGCATCAGCGATCCGGCGAGACCGACGAGCGTGACGTCCCGGCTCCAGAACGCGACTCCATCGGCGATCGCCAGAGCGATCACGCGATTCGCGGTTGCCTGGTTGTAAAGCGCGCCGTGAGGTTTCACGTGGGTGAGGCGAGCGCCGCACTCGGCGGCAACTTCGGCGAGCGCGCGCACTTGCTCAAAAACGGAATCGGCGATTATTTGCGGCGCCAACTGCAATTCCAGTCTGCCGAAATTCGCGCGATCCGGATATCCCGGATGCGCGCCCACATCCAGTTTCCAGCGCAACGCCTGGTCAATCGTCGCTTTCATGGTTTGGGAATCGCCAGCGTGCCCTCCGCAAGCGATGTTGACTGACGTCAGCGACGCCATCAGCGATTCCTGAGTGCCGTCGGCGATGGCTTCGGGTACTTCGCCCATGTCGCAATTCAAATCAATGGGTTTCATTCCAGAATCAGCTCCCGGGACGCCAGCAATTTTTCCTGTTCGACGAGCAAAGAGCGCGCAGCGTCGAATGTCACCTGTTCAAATCGTATCTCATCGCGCGGGCGAAGTTGTCCCACGCGATGAAGGTCCGCGGAAATCACATTCGCGATCTTTGGATAGCCGCCCGTGGTTTGCTGCTCGACGAAAAGGATGATGGGCGAGCCTCCGGGAGGCACTTGAATGGCGCCGAGTGACACTCCTTCGCTGATCATTTCACGCTCGCTGTTTTGTGTTACGGCCGCACCTTCGAGCCGCAGACCCATGCGATTCGATTGCTCGCCGATGCGATAAGTGCCCGCACAAAACGCGCGCAGCGATGATTCGGAAAACCAATCCGCCTGCGGGCCGGGTGTTACGCGCAGAGACTTGCGTTGCGAGAAATTCTCGGATGCTTGTGGAGAGATGACTCTCTTACGGAAACGCTTAACCCCCCGACCGATGGGCAGAACGTCGCCTTTTCGAAGCGGGCGGCCCTCGAAACCGCCGAGCCCGCTCAAGATGTGCGTGGAGGCGCTTCCTAGAAACGGCTTCACGATGATTCCGCCTTGCACGCAAAGACAACAGCGCGCACCCGAAGTCGTCGGCCCCATGCGAAGCGTTTGCGCTGGATGCACATGCACAGACGCGCCCACGTCAACGCGGACATCATCCAACATCGCGCCGAAATCGGACCCGGTCAGCGCAACGATTGCCCCCTGCGGAAAAACAAATGTTCCGCCGAGCAGCATCATTTCGAGCCCAGCCGCGTTCTCTTCATTCCCAACTAAACGGTTGCCGAGACGCAGCGAAATTGGGTCGGCAGCTCCGGAAGGTGAGACGCCAATGGGACCGAAACCTTGCCGGCCTAGATCCTGCACGGTTGTCATCAGTCCTGGTGCGTGAATTTCGATCGTGCTCATGCGCGCTCTAGCGCAGCAAATCGCGCGGTAGAAATCGGCGTGAAGCGCACGCGATCGCCGATGGCGAGAAAACTCATCGCCTTGCGAGCCGGCCGAAACATCGCGATGGGAGTGCGCCCGATCAATCGCCAACCGCCGGGGCTGGCGAACGGGTACACGCCGGTCTGATTACCGGCGATGCCTACACTGCCGGGCGGGGTGCTGCGGCGTGGACTATCGAGGCGCGGCGTCGCGAGCGCTTGTGGCAATTCACCGAGATACGCGAACCCCGGAACGAATCCGAGAAAGTAGACGGTATAAGTCACTGAAGCGTGTAATTCGATTACCTGAGCGGGCGCCAATCCGTGGAAGTTGGCCACTTCGTTCAGATCGGGACCAAACTCGCCGCCGTAGCACGTGGGAATTTTCAGTTCCCGGCCTTTCGGAATACGCATGGCGTCAAGCCGATGGATATGGCCGCGCAGAATTTCTTCCAGTTCGACGTGGGTCAATCGCAACGCGTCGAAGCTGACGAGAATCGAGCAATACGCGGGGTTAAGATTGCGCACGCCGGCGATGGGTTTGCGCTCGAGCAGGCGCAGCAATTTCCGCACACGCAGGTGCGCGACCGGTGAAATCTGCTGGCCGAAGTAGATCAGAAGCGATTGATCGCTCGCGGGCTGAAATCGCACGCCGTCAGTCTGTGCTGTCTGCATTTCGCAGAATTATATAGTAGGTATGTGCAACGAACGCGTCATCTGGTTGGAACGGAGCCGCCCGTCGAAGCGACGGTCATGGAAGTGGAAGCGAACAATTGGACGAAGGTATCGCCGACACCTTGGTATTGATTGGTGCAGCAAGCGGATTCACGCCTCAGTCGGGGCTTGCTTAGTTAGTCGCGAATGAGAGGAGGTCTACGTAATCGTGATGAGCGCGACGGGCGCCTACTTCAGAGAGGCTTCAATTCGCCGAGAATAGTGGGAATCAATTCAGACACCGTTGGATGAATGTGCATGGCCTTTTTCAATACCGTGTAGGGGGCACGCGTATACATCGTGTCCAAGATGCAGTGGATCGCCTCATCCCCGCCTGTACCGAGGATGGCTGCTCCAAGGATTTCTTTTGAGTCTGCATCCACTAGCACTTTCATGAATCCCTGGGTTTCGCCTTTTTCTATTGCCCGGCCGACACGCGTCATCGACCGTGAGCCCTTCAGCACACGCCGGCCCGATGCGCGGGCGGCACGATCGGTCATGCCCACCCGCCCAAGCGGCGGATCAATGTAGAGGTTATACGCGGTGATGCGGTCGGTGACGCTTCGCGGCTCGTGGTCCAATAGGTTTGCCGCAACAATCTCAAAATCATTGTAAGAAGTGTGCGTAAATCCTCCGCGCCCGTTGCAATCGCCGAGCGCCCAAATGCCCGGAACGTTGGTACGCAACTGATTGTCCACCAAAATATATCCGTGGTCGTCACACGCTACGCCGGACTTTTCCAGACCGAGGTCATCGGTATTCGATGTGCGCCCCATCGCCAGCAATAAGTGCGAACCGCTCACTTCCGGCACACCTTCGGAACAATCCAGGCGCACACCGACTTCCCCATCCCCGAGTTTCGTCAATTGGATGCACGTCGCGTTGAGCCGTACCTGAATGCTCTCGCGCTCGAGGATGGCCTGCACTTCAGCGGATACGTCTTCGTCTTCATGACCAATCAGGCGCGACGCCATGTCTATAATGGTTACCTCGCTGCCGAAGCGCCGAAAAATCTGACCAAATTCCAGACCTACGTAGCCGCCGCCGACAATAACGAGATGCCGTGGCAGGACGTCCAGGTCCAACAGCGTGGAATTGGTTAGAAACGGCGTGTCCGCTACTCCGGGCATGGAAGGTATTCTTGCGCGCCCTCCCACGTTGATGAAAATCTGCGGTGCACTCAGTAATTCCTGACCAACGGTAACTTCATTCGGCGATTCGAATCGCGCTTGTCCGCGATAGATCGTGCAGTTCGGCGTGGCCTTGAGCATCGACTCCACACCAGTTCGGGATTTCCCGATGATTTCATCCTTGCGTGCTTTCACTCGCTTCATGTCAATGCGCGTTGTTCCGTCCACTTGGACTCCAAAGTCCGCCGCGCGACGGACCATATGCGCGTTGTATGCGGAGGCAACCAGCGTCTTTGTCGGGATGCAACCAGCATTCACGCACGTTCCGCCGAAGTAGTGCCGTTCGATTAAGGCCACCCGTTGCCCGGCAGCAGCCATCCGGACAGCCAGAAATGGTCCTGCCTGGCCACTTCCAATGACGATCGCGTCAAAGTCTTTTTTCATTATCGGCTGACCATCCTCGCTGTGGATCTGGACGCTATAGCTTCACAAATCGATGACGAGATCGCTAGTCGGCTGTGAACAGCAAACGAGAAGGTTACCACCAGGAGGCTCGCCGAGCGGCTCCGGTTCGTAAACGACCGCCCTCGAGACCAAACCGCTCTCACAGCTGTGACAAACGCCGGTTCGACATCTTACTATCGCTGAAGGGACGCTCGATCACCTCAGCAACTTGCCGGCGAGCCAGTAATCGGCACTGAACTTTCCTGGACCAGAGCAGATCAGCCAGATAAAGAGGAGTACGTACAAGACTTCCGGAAGATAGAGGACATCGTCGAGCCAGTTAAGACGCGAAAGTCCTTTAGGAACGGTGGCAAGCGAGTTAGTCAGGATGGCCACGATCATATCGATCAATAAAGCGGCGCTGGCCGGACTCGAAAGAAAGCCCAGGGTCACCAAGGATCCGCACACGAACTCGACACCCGACACGAAATAAGCCGTCAAATTGGGAAACGGGACTTTGGCCGCGACGAGCGTATCGTAAACAGGTTTCGTACCGCCGGCGACAAACAATTTGTTTGCCCCGGAAATGGCGAAGAACAGCCCGATCGAAACGCGTACGAGCAGGATGGCATATTGTTCCAAATCACTGCTACCCCACATCGCAAACTGGACCAACCGTTTCCAATCCATCTCTTATCCCTCCATCGGAGGATCGCGCCTCCAGATTATGTGTCCATCCGTTCGACCCATTTGGCGCGGAATGCGGGAGCCACGAATGGATCCGCAAAGTACTGTGTTTCCCGCGCAACCTTGTCGCCCTTGAACTCCATGATGCTTACTGTGTAGGACGGCTTGGCGTCGTACGTCAGGATGAATTCGGTGACCCAAAGTTCGCCGCTACCAACGATTCGCCGGATAGAGAACCGCTTTTTGTTCGGCTGACTTGCGCGCTGGCCCTGGATGTTGCTTCGGCCGCGCGTTAGCTCGCCTGACTGCGGGTATTCCAACACCGCGTCCTCGAGATAGATGCGGTGCTCCGCTTCAAAATCGTTGGCATCGGACGCCGCCCAATGCTGATCCAGTGCCCTACGGATTTGTTCTTCCTGCCTGGATTGTTCTACCTGCGGTTTTGTATCCATGATCGACTCCTTTGTTCATCACTTTTGGGAATGAAACACCGAATGCCGGTTTTCACCACCTCATTGAGCCCGTGTCTGGTCTGAATGCGATTGATTTCATCAAACGCGTTTCCCGCGAAGGGAGAGGTGTCGAAATTCTCTCTTGTAGGGCCGCACTCCTGAGCGTGGCAAGCAAAGCTGTGCCACGCTGCACCGCCCAAGCAGCGCCTGTGTCGGACACTCCTGAGCCGCTAACCAACAAACGAGCGGCAACATCAGGACAACCAGATGCCGCTTTGTTCGCACGATCAGCTCCCGCGCAACGAAAGCATACTCCACGCTGCCTTTCATGCCTGTTTCTTTTGCGGCTTGCTCAGGGCACTCGACCCCTCGAAGTTCCGTTCAAGATGCTTCCTCAGAAATCTCCGCGCGTGAAATGCGCGCGACAGCGCTCACCGTCGAGCCAAGACGCCGACCGGTCCCGGCGCTGCTCATACCTTGCAGTTCCCTGTGGAGCACAACGACTCTGAGGCTCTCTCGAAGCTTCGCAATGCCTTGCCGCACCGCTGTGCGACGCTCGCTTTCGCAGAGGATTTCTTCTGGTGTAGGTCCGCCATCGGCAATCTGCGCGCCACCATCACATTCTGCATCATCCAAACTATTTTCATCGAGCGGCGCTCGTGTGCGACGCTGTCGCAACAGCATCAAGGCATGGCATCGTTGACGACTATCCGAGTGAGCCAGGTCGAGAAAGTGGAGTCTCCGCGGAACCGTTGCAGGCTTACGAGTGCGTCGCTCACACCGCGGCGTCGCGCCCGCACCGGGACTCGCTCGGTCTAAACTTGAGTTCTCCGATTAAAACTTGAAATGAACAGCCCTTGACGTCAAGAGACAGGAAGTCTTAGATTCACCAAGAAGACCGCGACATGCGTAAAATCCAGTGCCTGTGAGGCGCAATGACGAAAACGACGAGCTTTCAAACGGACATTCGGCCGCTCTTTACGCAACGAGACATTGAAGGCATGAAGAAGGGGTTCAACCTGGAAAGTTACGATGAGGTCAAAAACCATGCTGCCGCCATCTACGATCGCATTCGTGGAATCGGCGGGGCCGTAATGCCTCCCCCACCGCCGAGGGGGGAAGGTCCCTGGCCGCAATCTCGCATTGAACTATTCGCTAAGTGGATGGCAGACGGGTTCCAACCTTAGTCTGACCCCAATCGCGAGAGCTGCTTCCTGGCTGACAATGTGCGCGCTGCAGCGAGCCGAGGATTCTTGATCAGGTGCGGCAGCGACTCGCGTATGGACTCGTCATCATCAACCACCAATAGAGGCGGACGCCGGTTCTCGTTCGTGTCCTTGACGATTTCACGGACAGTTTTTGAGGTTTGGTAGCGCTAACGGGAATCGAACCCGTATTTCAGCCTTGAAAGGGCCGCGTGCTAACCGTTGCACCATAGCGCCACAGAGGAGTGCTGCAGGACGTAGTTAGATTATCAGAGATACGAGCGGAATTCACAAGCAGGCAGAATCAATGAGCGGGCCGGCCCCCGACCGCACGGAGCGTCAGGAACTGAGCACGCCCCGGTACGAGAACTATTCGGCCATTGTGATAGCCTCATTGCATCACGAACGAGGCGCACTATTTTAGTGATCAGGCGCACGATTCGAGCGCGAGGGCAGATGAGCTACATAGAATCGAACTTGGTTCCCGGCGAAACAGTAATTTACCAGACGCGGCTGCATTGGATCGTAATGCTCGGGCACCTGCTCATCGGATTCTTGCTCCTTGGCCTGCCCGGTGCGCTGCTACTTTATTACGCATTCAGCCACAGCGGCGACATGGATGCCAACACTTTGCACCTGAGCGAAGGTGGCGGGGCGGCGTTGATCGTCTGCGGCGTGGTGGTGATTCTGATGGGCATGGTGCGGCGCAGCGCGACGGAGATGGCCGTAACGAACCGGCGCGTGGTGATCAAAACCGGGTTGATGAGCCGCAAGACCATCGAAATGCTGTTGAATAAAGTGGAGAGCATCGAAGTGAGCGAGACGACGGGCGGCAGGATGCTGGGTTATGGAACGATTGTGATGATCGGTACGGGCGGAACTTCCGAACCGTTTCGCGAAGTTGCGCATCCGCTGGAATTTCGCAACCAGGTGCAGCAGCAGATCGAGAAGTTGCGCTAACAAGCTGCCGCGCGGGGCGCGACGTTCCTCCCCCTTCATCGAATTCCGCGGTTGCGGGTGTTACGCGGCATCTTCCGCCAAAACTGATTCCACCGGTTTCTTCGCCGGCGTGGTGGTTATCACTATCACGCTGATCAGAACCAGAAAAGTTCCGAGGATGGTGCGCGAGGTAAGCGCTTCGCCGCCCAGAAAATATCCCACCAGCACGGCCACGATTGGGTTCACATAGGCGTAGGTGCCTACTTTTGTGGGAGATTCGTGATGGATTAGCCACACGTAGGCCGTAAAACCGACTATCGAGCCTGCGACAATCAAATAAAGCAGCGCCAGCCATGCTCCGCGCGAAACGTCCCACGGATGGAAATTTCGATATTCGCCAAAGGCGCCCGCCGCCAGTGCCAGCAAAATTCCGCCGGAGAGCATTTGCGCGCCCGAGCTCATCACTTTCGAGTTGGGCAGCGGGAGCTTGCGCGCGAGCACCGACGCGACCGACCAGCTGATGGATGCGAATATCAGCGCCATTGCGCCGAGCTTATCAATCGGCGCGCCGCCCAGATTTAGCGTGTGGCTCATCAGTACTCCGACTCCGCCGATGCCGATCAAAAGCGCCAGGGCCAGGCGCGCCGTGAGCCGCTGCGTTCGCAGGAAAATAATTTCACAGAGCGCCATGAAAACGGGAATGGTGGCGAGCATCACGGCGGCGATGCCCGAAGGCACGCGCTGCTCGGCCCAGAACAGCAGGCCATAATCGAATAGGAAAATAACCATCCCGAGGATGGATGCCGAGCGCCATTCGCGGCCGCTCGGCGGGCGTTCACCTCGTGCGAGCACCCAAACGAATAGAACCAGGCCCGCAACCGAAAAGCGCATGGCGGCTAGAACTAGCGGCGGAACTTCACGCACCCCGACGCGAATTGCGAGAAACGTGGAGCCCCAAACGAAATAAATGATCGCGAAGGCTAAGAGCGTCTTCCACGTGGGGCGATGGTTGGTGGTTTCCATTCGGGGACCTGCAATTCGAAAAATCGCGGAGTCGCGCCGCGAGAACTTCCTATATCTCAGATGCGCATTTCTCGAGCGCGCATTCCACTAGCCTCAAACTGCGCTGTCTCTATTTCCCATTCTCGCTTTTTTAAATTCCGCCGTTCCATTTTCTCGCCGCTTTACCGCCATCCTTCGCGTTCACGCAGCGAAGTGATGTGCGCCACGTGATGTTTTCCGTGCCAGGCGTACAACGCAAGAGTATCGTCGAGAGACAACGGTTTCTCATGCTCGGGGTGGCGGAACTTGCGCGACCACTCTGCGGGGCCCAGCGTGCTCAGCAGTAGGACCCAACGTTTGTGTAGGTTTTCCAGCAGAGCGAGGGATGGTTCGATCGGCGCGCCTTTGACGTCACCTAGTTCGGCGCACTTAGCTTCGTTGTACGGCTTAATGAGTGGTAGGTCTTCGGTCAGCGCGAGCTTAAAGCGTATGTAGGCGTTCATGTGGCTGTCTGGAACGTGATGGACCACTTGGCGCACGGTCCATCCTTCGGGACGGTAGCGCGTGTCGAGCTGTTCAGGTTTCAGACCCTTCACAGCTTCGTTCAGCCGAGCTGGCGTTGCGGCGATCGCTTCGATGAACTCGTGGCGCTGGCTGTCGGTTAGCGGCGCGGTTGGACGTTGAAATTTTCCTACGGGAAATCGGAGATCCGCTTCCATGGTAATGCCTCCCGGCCGGCAGATTCAGTAGGCCACGTTCGATCTTGAAGACAAAAATGTATCACGTCGGCGCAACTTGCAGGGTTGGATGCAGGAGATCGCGTGTGCGATTCGATGGACAATTTGGACCACCGCGGAAGTACGGGAGGAAGTTCGTGCGAACTACTTGCGAGGGTGAGGGCGAAAGTGCGTGCAAAAATACGAACGAAAGATCTTGGGGAGGCGGCTTGCGCGGTAATAGCGTTACTGGTTGTCTTGAAATTCTTCGTGCCAGGCCATTTGGATCGCTTCGAGCTTTCCTTCGTTTGACAGTTTCGGATCGCCGGTAAATCCGGGTAGCTCGACGATCCATTTGTGCAGGTCGGTGAAGCGCACCGTCAGCGGATCCACATCGGGATGTTTTTCCGCCAGCTGGATTCCGATTTCTTCGGCGTTGTCCCAATCAAACGTGTTCGGCATTCCGTCCCGCTCCTGGATGTAATTTTTCGCGCTGGCAAAATGTCGCCGCTGCGAGCACACAGCAGCGCCAGTTTCTAGTGCTCTGCTTCCTTCGCGTAATTCTTATTCCACTCCGGAATTTCCACGACGATGTCCTTGGATCCGTCTGGCACGCACTGGCAACCGAGGCGCGATTTCGGCGTTACTCCGGGGGCTTCGTCCAACTGGTCCAGCTCCGCGTCGGTGGCTTCGTTGCAGCTATCGAGTCCTTCGTGCACGATCACATGGCACGTGGAGCAGGCGCAGACGCCGCCGCAGGCATGGTCCAAGCCCATGTGATAGCCCTGCGAAATGTCGAGGATGCTGCCGGGCAGGCCGTCGTGGCCGTAAGGAATTTTATCAGGATCAATCTCGACGGTCTTCCCTTCCCTGACAAACGTCACTTTATACTTCTTCGTCGCGGGCGCGAACTTTGTTTCTTCAATATATGGATTCTTGCCGCCCATGCTGTGCTGCTCCTCTCTCAACGCGCTCATCGCAAATTCAGAACGGTCGAGCGCCCATCTCCAAAACTTTCATCGCGAGCCCAACTAGGTGCGCTTGCTTGCTCGCTTACCTGCTTGCGCGTCTACACGTCGTCCAGGTTCTTGCCTTCGAACGCGGTTTGCAGCGCTCCATTCATCAGCACTTCGGCCAAGTGCGCCGTGGCCGAGTTGATTTCGTCAATGCGCGTGCGCATCAATTTATAATCGCTGCCCGCCAATGCCGCGCGCAGCTGCGCTTCTGATTCTGCAATCGCTTTGCGTTCCGCAGCTGAAATTTCCTGCGAACGCGGGTCGGCGAGCGCCTTATCCGTCGCCGCAAGGATCGTCTCCGCTTCGGTGCGGGCTTCAATCACCTGGCGCTCGGCGAAATCCTGCTCGGCGTACTCGATGGATTCCTCGAGCATGCGCTCGATCTCGGTATCGGACAGGCCGTAGCTGGGCTGCACCTCAACGGTATGCTGCTCGCTGGTGCGCAAATCGCGCGCGGCCACTTGTAGAATGCCATTCGCATCGATCAGGAATTTCACTTCGATGCGCGCGAGGCCCGCCGGTCCCGGAGGCGTCTTCAACTGGAAGCGCGCGAGCGAGCGGCAATCCTTGGCGAGTTCTCGTTCGCCTTGCAGCACGTGCACGTCAATCGCCGTCTGATTCTCGACGCCGGTAGTGAAAAGTTCCTGCGCACTCGCGGGAATCGTAGAATTGCGCGGAATAATTTTGGCGATCACGCCGCCCATGGTCTCGATGCCCAGCGAAAGCGGCGTCACATCCAGCAATAGCATAGTTTTTACGCCGGTTTCCAGAATGTCCGCCTGGACGGCGGCGCCCAGCGCCACCACTTCGTCGGGATCCAGCTCGCAATGCGGCGCGCGCTGGAAATAATCGCCCACCGTCTTGCGCACCAGCGGAATACGCGTCGAACCGCCCACCAGCACCACTTCGTCCATTTCTTTCGGCGCGAGTTTGGCATCGGCCAGCGCCATTTTCACGGGCGCCATGGTGCGCGCAATGATCGGACGAATCAGCTCGTCGAATTCCGCGCGGGTGATTTCGCGAATGTAGATGCCTTTGGATTCGAGCGAATATTGCACAAGCGTTTTTTCCGCCGAGGACAGTTCGTGCTTGGCGCGAATCAGGCTTTTGCGCAGCGTCTGGATCGCTTCGCCGCGATGATCGAATTCCACGCCAAACTTTTCGCGGATTTCGCTGCGCGCGAGATCCAGCAGCGCGTTGTCAATGTCGTCGCCGCCCAGGTGAGTATCGCCGTTGGTCGCGAGCACCTGATAGATGTCGCCCTCGTTGGTGCTGATCAGTTTCAGCAGCGAAATGTCGAACGTGCCGCCGCCAAAATCGTACACGGCCACGTGGCCACGCTTCTGTTTGTGCAAGCCGTAAGCCAGCGCCGCGGCCGTGGGCTCATTTACAAGCCGCAACACTTCC
>Ga0210389_10002700_pt1 | contig 13916 bp, 8 predicted proteins | sample IncBWH28OmetaG_FD_160127 | JGI IMG/M metagenome (GOLD analysis project Ga0210389, IMG submission 160127) | Forest soil microbial communities from Barre Woods Harvard Forest LTER site, Petersham, Massachusetts, United States - Inc-BW-H-28-O ...
TTCACATGAAACACCCGCGGTGTCAGGCTCAGGTTTCTTTGCAAAGCGATCCAATGTCTGAAATACTCGCCCATGTTGTAACCGCAGAACGGGAGCATTGCCATGGGATCGCGCCGTACTTTACCAACCGTGCCGGCAGCTGCCGCCGTCATTTCCGAGCCCATCGTAGCGCCGATATAAACTGCGCCTGACCAATTGAAGGCCTGAAAAACTAAAGGGATCGTTGATGCCCGCCGGCCCCCAAAAATCAACGCACTGATGGGAACACCCTCTGGTTTCTCCCAATCAGGATCGATCGTCGGACACTGCGATGCCGGCGCCGTAAAACGGGCGTTCGGATGAGCGGCCTTTGCGCCGGTTTCTTTCGCGATTTGCGGCGTCCACTCGTTTCCCTGCCAATCGATCAGGCGAGCAGGAGGTTTTTCTGTCATCCCCTCCCACCATACACCCCCTTCTGGAGTTAAGGCGACGTTGGTAAAGATCGTATTCTTCGCCAGCGTCGCCATCGCGTTAGGGTTCGTTTTGACCGAGGTACCCGGCGCAACTCCAAAAAAGCCGGTTTCCGGGTTAATGGCATAGAGGCGCCCATTTTCATCCGGTCTGATCCAGGCGATGTCATCCCCAACGGTCCAGACCTTCCATCCCTTGTCCGCAAAAGGCTTTGGCGGAATCAACATCGCAAAGTTGGTCTTTCCACAAGCGCTGGGAAAGGCCGCTGCAACGTAGGTTTTCTCGCCTTGCGGGTCTTCCACACCAAGAATCAGCATGTGCTCCGCCAACCATCCCTCGTCCCGCGCGATGTTGGAAGCAATCCGCAAAGCGACGCACTTCTTTCCGAGCAACGCGTTCCCGCCATAGCCCGAGCCAAAAGACCAGATCTCACGAGTCTCTGGGAAATGAGCAATGTACTTCTCCGGGTTACAGGGCCAGGGAATATCCTTTTGTCCTCGCGCCAATGGAGCGCCAACCGAATGCATACACGGGATCACCCTTTTCTCACCCCGGTCGATCTCTTTAAAGACCGCCATACCAATACGCGCCATGATTCGCATACTGACGACCACATAGGGAGAGTCAGTGAGCTCGACACCGATCTGTGAGATCGGCGAATCGAGCGGTCCCATACAAAACGGCAAGACGTACATCGTTCGCCCAGCCATGCATCCCTTGAAAAGACGCTTGAGCGTTTTCTTCATCTCCAACGGGGCCACCCAGTTATTGGTCGGCCCGGCCGCGTACTTTGACAGTGAACAGATGAAGGTTCGATCTTCGACCCGGGCCACGTCCGACGCGTCTGAACGGGCGTAATAGCATCCCGGCCATAAATCCTCGTTCAGTTTGATAAAGGTCCCGCTATTTACCAGTTTGCCACAAAGCTCGGCGTTCTCTTCTTCAGAACCATCAACCCAATGAATGTCTCGAGGCGTGCAAAGCTCCGTCATCTTTTCGACCCAACGGATTAGATGCTTGTTTTGGCTAAGGGGCTTCGAGAGTGCTTTCATGGTAATCTTTGAATAGCCTCAGTACATAAATCCGGCACCCGCGCATCCTTTTTCTGCTTCCCAAGAGAGAGGCAACGAAGAAGGCCCGGGCTTGTAGCCGAAGTCAAGAACCGTGGCGGGGCTTAGAAAGTCTCCGGGAGGCCTCAAATGATAGCGTCACAAAGGGAAAGCCTAAGGCATTCTTCGGCGGTAAGCTTTTTGCTCTTGTCCATCCAGCCCAATACGTTCTCGATTTGACATCCGATACGTCGAGCGATCAGACTCGCGATAAGCTTCGTCACCCGCTGAGTGGACGCCGGCCTGCTGAGCTCAACCGGGTGAAAGCGGATGTAAGACTGCGGCTGCATTAAGATCTGTTGAAATCCCAGGCTTATCAGTATGGCATCGCCCGAGCATTCGGTCGCGATCAAGACCAGCGATCCATGTGTCCGAGCCGGACCTCGGGCCAAAAAATGATGGATAAGCCACGCCTCGATGGCCGAACCGCCCGGTGAATCTAAGATTCCGTATAGAACGTCGTAATCTCCAAGCCGGTTAAACGATTCAATACATTCAGAAGCACGGAAGCCGAGTGGCCGACCAATCGGCCCAGAGAACCTGACAACAGCCATTCGCTGACCATTGTGGGCTACTATCCTTGCTTCTGCCGAACCGCCATCCGCGGCACCTCCGTGACGAGCTGGTACCATCGCTGGACTTAGAAAATCAGATCCTAGTGGCGGTAGCCAGCCTAAATCCGAAAAAGAGCGCTTCGTGGCAAAAGACGAAAATCTGTGCTTTATGCTTTCACTAAGATGACGACGATCACAAAGGACAATACACGGACCCCAATTGGCGTAGTCGTCACCATTATCGCTATCAGTGCCGTTGCCAGCCTATTTCTTTGCTGGCTCGTCTATTATCATCCGCCGGCCGACGTTGCCGGGACCCACTTGCTTTTTCTGCCAGCGCTCAACGCTCTGCTCAATGCCCTATCCGCCATCGCCCTTGTCGTCGGTTTCTGTTTCATCCGGTCAAAGCAAATCAGCCGTCACCGGATGGCCATGTTCATCGCGTTTATTTTCTCTGCACTTTTCCTCGCTACCTATATCACCAACCACGCCCTACATGGTGACATGCATTTTCAAGGCCAAGGTTCCATTCGGGTTCTTTATTTTCCGTTGCTCATCTCGCACATCGGCCTATCGGTGGTGGCTTTGCCGATCATCCTGATCACGTTCTTCCTATCGCTGACCGGCCGTTTCCCCGCCCATCGGCGGCTAGCCCGGTTCACCTTCCCGATCTGGCTCTACGTCTCGGTGACCGGCGTCATCGTGTACTTGATGCTCGCGGCCTATCGGTGAGGATCGGTCCCATCCGGTAGGGCGAAAAACTCGGCGCGCTGATGATATCGTTGCTCTTAGAGCGAATCCGCGCCGGTTTTGAGCCGCGCGCTGGACGTGTTTCGCCACAGAGACCCATTTTGCCCTTTACGCCACCACGGAATCCGCAAAATAAAACCTGATTTGATCTCGTCAGAATTGCGCCGTCGCAGGTTATGGATCGCGCATGATCATCGCTCCCACACTCAACGGCTCAAAACCGGCGCGAATAAATCTTTACCGCTAGCCATACCATCGGCGCGCCGAGTTTTTCGCCCTACCCCTCCCCTTAATGAAATCTCGCCTCGATAATCGAGAAATCATCATTCAGATGCGGCCCACCACGAAGCTGCTGAACGTGATTTAAAAGCTGGTCCATGAGGTTGCCGCGTTCTCTGCCAACGGCAAGATAAGCGATGCAATCCGTAAGATTCCACATCTGGCGCTTGTCACGCAACACTTCAAAGACGCCATCACTGAAGATGAGCAGACGTGATTCTGCAGGGATATGGCATGATTGGGCAGGAAATTCCGCTTTGCGAAGCACACCCATCATCGGCCCTTCAGAAGTGAGGACGCTGGGATCTGGCTGACCCGGGACAAGCACCACCGAGGGATGATGTCCACCGCCGGCCCAAGTCAATGTGCGGGTCGTTGATTGGTATACCCCATACCAAATCGTGAAATATTTATTGCCGTGTTCCTGGCCGCGGAACGCCTCGTTGAGCTGCACCAGCACCTGATCAGGCTGCTTCATATCCGCCCCAGAGAGTGCTCCCGTCCGGATGATGTTAGTCAAAGTAACAGAGAGTAGAGCTGAGTCTAAGCCATGGCCGGTAACATCGATGAGATAAAACGCCAAGTGATCGCTGTTCAGCCAGTGGTACCCGATGATGTCGCCACCCAGGGTCGACGCCGGTACATACCGCCAGTCGACCGAAACCACCCCATCCATCGGAGCCGGAATACAGTCGCGGACATATCTAAGACCGGCGGCGAACTCCGCCCGCATCCGTTCATCCAACAAGCTTTCGTTGAGGGTCGCGGCATCGGCCAGATCCGGTGTCGCATTCCCTTCCGTGAACGAACCGAATACTGAGCTCAGGGCGGTGAAAGCCTTCTCCCGATCACCTTGCTTTTGCCATAGTCGCACCAAGCTCATTGTCGTGCGAAGCGCCCACGCTTTGCTCCCCTGCCGCTCAGCAATCCCTATTGACCGGTTGAACCACTCCTCGGCGCCGGTTTGATCATTCGACTGAGCTAAGACCAATTCACCTTTGAGCCGGTACAACTCGGCTTCTTGAAAACGTTCATCGTTCTTGTCCGCTAAATCGATTGCCTCGGTCAAAGCATTCTCAGCCTCAGCAAACCGGCCGGCCGGAATCCAGGCGTCCGCCAACATACTAAGATAATACGGAAGTCCCAATTGGGCGCCCGTGGCCCGATACGCTTGGAGCCCGTTCTCGAGTAACCGGAGCCCGCGTTCCGTTCGTCCCTGCAGCAATAAACCGCCGGCGGTATAAAGAGTGCCGGTAGCCTGCCAGAAAAGGAACCCCTGTTCGTCGGCAATCTGCACCTGCTCCTCGGCAACAACCTGAGTCTGGGTGCCCAGCCGGCAATGCTGATGCAGCCAGCCACTATGATGTAACGCGTACTCCAGACTAAAAACGTGATCGATCGAACGTGCCAACTCGACCGTTTGGCGACTCAGCTCCAGAGCCTGATCCGCAAAGCCGAGGTGCCACAGAGCAAGCGCCAGGTAGCAGCGGCAAGTAATACCCGGGTCTTCGCCAATCAGTTTAGCTAAAGACGCTGTGCGGTGACGGTCATCGAACCGGGCAATTACGTCCGCACAAATGTTCCGGGCACTAGTAAAATCTCCGCGATAGAGACAGGTAATGCCCCTTAGAAAGAGCGCTTCCATCAGGATACCCGGCTGATCCAGGCGTTCGGCGAAAGCAATCGCTTCTTCAGCCAGTACCGCGCACTTCCGAAAATCGCCCCTCACAATATGGTAGGCAAAATTCCCCCACATGATGGCGAAAACCTGGGGTGTTTCTCCGACCCGTTCACAGAGGGCGTGGGCCCGGCTCAGAATCGGACTGACCTCCGGATCCGCGTAGCCCCGCCAGGCGATAAACGCGGTACCGAGCGGACCCAACAACTCTAGCTCGAGTGCGTCTCGAGCGGCTGATGGCTCGAGCTTCTCCAGGAGATGGACCCCTTTCTGAAAATGGCTGACCGCTTCAACGTTAGCAAATCGGTCCTTAGAACGTAGGCCGGCTTTCAAACAATACCGGACCGCCCTTAGCACCAGCCCTGCTTTACTGAAATGTTCCGCCAGCAATTCCGGCTGCGTCTCCGCCACCTTTGGAAACCGGGCTTCCATCGTCTCCCCGATTCGCTGATGAAATTCGCGGCGTTTTTGCTCATCGATTGCGGTGTAGAGGGCTTCTTCAAGTAACGCATGTTTGAACTCATAGCTGCAATGAGGCCATTGGCCCTTGCTGAACAAAATGTCGGCCGCAACGAGCTTACCTAGTTCGGTTCGCAGCCGCTCTTCCTCGACCGAAGCGGTCGCCGCCAGCAAATCATAGTCGAACCGGTGGCCTAATGTTGAGGTCAGTAAGACAATCTCTCGATCGCAACCCATTCGATCCAAGCGAGCGATGACCAGATCTTGGAGGGTGGCGGGGATCTCTCTTGGCGGCACCGGATTCGTTGCCGCCGGAGTACCCGTCGGTGCTGCACTGCTCGCTGGTGCCGCAGCGCTCGCTGGCGCCGCACTACTCGTTGGCGCCGCCACAGTGGATTCACGCACCATGCGAGTAAATTCTTCCACCAGGAGCGGAACGCCGCCGGTACGTTGATAGACCTGTGTAATCAGCGAGTCTGGCAACGGGATATTTGATCCCGTTCTCATCCACTCTGTCACTTGCCGTCGGCTGAGCCGGTTAAGGGCCAGGAAGGTTTGATGCGCCGCCGCCGGCCATGGGACTTTGAATTCAGGGCGAAAAGTGAGGACCGTGAGGATTTGGCCAGATTTCCCGCCTTCGATTAATTGACTGAGAAACTCCAGGGTTGAGGCATCGCTCCAGTGCAGGTCCTCTATTATAAATAGAGTGGGCCGCTTGGCTGAACAGGCATCCAGCCACTGACGCACCACCCGAAAAGTTTCTTCCCGCTCACGGGCTGGGGTTAAACCGCCAGCCAAATAACGGTCGTCCTCCGGCAGAAAAAGCAGCTTGGCAAAAAGGCCGACGCCCTCGGGTGAACTCAAACCGTAATCTTCTAAGTGTCGAGCCAATCGCTCAAACCGGGCACTGGGCGAATCGTGAGCGCCAAAACCGAGGAACCGGTTCATGAAATCCGAAACCGGATGGAGCTCAGAATTCTGAAAATGCTCCGCACAGCGCCATTCGACCACTTGGGATCCTGGCTGATCGGCCGAAACGGAGGTTTCCCGAATTTGGCGTACGATAGTGCGTACCAGACGTGACTTGCCCAAACCCGCCTCTCCCAGCACCAGCACGATCTGGCTTTGTCCCTCTTGGGCCTGCTCCCAGCGGTCTTCCAATAACCTTAGCTCGGCATTCCGCCCGATGAGCGGGGTAACCGCAGCAGACCCCAGTCCGGCGAATTCTTGCTCATGGCCTTGCGAAGTCACAGACGGCGTTTCAGTTTGCTCAGTGTCTCCGGCAAAGTCGATTTGGTTCACCATCTTTCTCTCCAGGGGACCTCGATCGACCAAATTCCGTCTGGAATCTGGAATAGATCACGTTTGGCTGCGCTAAGCCCCATCCTGTAGGCGTGCCTTGCAATGTTCTCTCAGGCGGGACGGCTTTCAACCAAGGAAATACGGAGTTGTTGGTTAGCAGCAACATTTCCCCTTGGCGGAGGGTTGGAAACGAACAGGAGCGAAGCGCGGGAAAGACTTTATCCAAATTCCGCAGGCGCGGGATTTAAAAAAAAGCGATTCGCTATGGGCCTAACCGAGCCGAAACCATGGCCGGCTCCATAGGAGCCAAATCTTTATGGTAACGTTAACGTAAAAGGTGACCAGCTCCGTTAGGAGCGGCATAGACGTTTGTTCTCGATTAGATGTCGCTCCTCCGGAGCCGTTTTCCACGATCCTGCCGGGCTAAATTCTTTTCAGCCCCAAAAGCTTTCGTGACTGACTACCGTCATTCCGTCCCTCCAGGACATGCTGTTGACCCCTCTCGATTGGCGTCACAAATCACCTCTCCTTACCTGCTCGCCCACCTCGCTTATCTACACTCTGCAATTTGCTGTTGGCTACTGACGAAGCGCCTCTTCCTTAAGGCTGGTATATGAGCAACTCCAACGGAAACCTTCAGCAACCTCAGGTCAAGTAAGTTGAAGATTATCAACTGTGTGCTCTCTTTAACTGGCTTCCGCTCAGCTTGGCAAGCCGAATGCCGCTTGTCACGTTGCCTGCTTTAAGCCCCTCAGGCTATGAAGGACATCGAGGTGGTCGATCTTCCGCCAGGGCAGTCCCCTGTGGTAGCGGAGACCTGTTATCGCTCAGCCCAAGCTCTCGAAGCCGGACAGATTCTGTTTCTTCCTCGCTACGGATTCTCGGTACCCGACTCCTATCAACCTCTGTTCTCTTCGCCCATACTTCAAAGAGGCTCGAAAAGCGTTAGTTACAGTCCGAGTACTGGAAAGCTCTATGGAACGGCCGGCACAGGGCAGAGCCTCTCATTACTCGAAGAAATGATGAGGAGATTCGCCAATTTCGCTCAGAAAACTGTAACTCGGCTGTTACCGATCTATCGAACCGGGCTTGTCCGCGCGCGGACAAGCTTTCGTCCAACTGAAATTGAAACCAAGCCTATGCCATGGCGCAAAGATGATAAGCGCCTTCATATCGATGCTTTCCCGTCGTCACCCGTCCAAGGCAATCGCATCTTAAGACTTTTCTGTAATGTCAATCCTGCGGACGAAACCCATCTCTGGCGGATTGGCGAACCGTTCGAACAGACAGCCCGGCGCTTCCTACCTTCGATAAAACCGCCGTTCCCATTTTCTAGTGTGGCATTGATGCTCACCAGCACTACTAAGAGCCGGCGAACCTTCTATGATCACATTATGCTGTGCCTTCAAGATCGCATGAAGCGCGACCAACGTTATCAGGAGGAAACTGAGCAGGTTAAAGTCGAATTTCCTGCAAGTTCTACCTGGTTAGCCTTTACCGACCAAGTCCCGCACGCAGCAATGCGCGGACAATACCAGCTCGAACAAACATTCCTTGTCGATATCAGCCGGCTTCATGATCAGAGTACCGCTCCCCTCTATGTATTAGAAAAGCTAGCAGGGCGAAAGTTGGTTTAGGTGCAAATGGTTTTAACAACCGACATGTCCCCGAGTGGATTAAATTAGGGTAACTAGGTACGAACCTATCGCTTCTGCGAAAACAGCCACGAAAGTAGTTTTGGTTCGTCAAAAGCTCGGTCCCAGGAATTATGTCCGACTCGGGGATATTCGGTATAGCGCGGGTCACCGCCGGCCTTCGTCAGGTTTTCAATCATCGAGCGGCTACAAGCCACCGGTACTACCGGATCGTCAGCACCGTGAAATGCCCATACGGGGACATGTTTGATCCGGTCAGCAAAGCTCACATCTCCTCCCCCGCAAACCGGGATGGCAGCAGCGAAATTTTGCGGGTGTCTTATCAGCGCTTCCCAGGTTGCGAAACCGCCCATGGAAATCCCGGTGATATAAACCCGATCCGGGTCGACCGGATTTTTTTCCTGGATCATAAAAAGAAGCTCGAGTGCGGTTCGCAAAGGCGCTGCGGGTTCAGGCGCTAACTTCAATTGATGCATTTCTTCCCGGCTGCCAGTCCACATAGTCGGTTGCTTGTCCAAATGCGTCGGGCATTGGGGCACCAGAACAAAACAAGGGTGTTGAGATCGGGACTCCGGTCTGGCGAATCGTCTCACCCCGTTGGCCAATTGCTTTTCATTGTCGTTTCCTCGCTCGCCTGAGCCGTGGAAAAGGACGACCAGCGGATATTTAGCATCAAAGCTCAATTCACGCGGCACCAGCAACCGGTACGGCATGCGTAACTTGGAGGTACCGACAAATTCGTAACGGCCAAAGTCCTTAAACATCATCCGGAGAAAATAGCCGCAAAAAGGCACAAAAGGCGCAAAAAGAAATCAAATTTGAACAGGGAGATCACGAACGCCGCAAAGACCGAAGGTGTTTTACAGAGCGCAACGAAGGTAACGAAGGATAAGATGCCAGTCTCAGTCTGGAGGTTTGTCTGTGGATAGACCTTCGTTTGCTTCGTTTAGCTTCTATAAGACTCTCGGCCCTTATGATTGGTCGGCCGACCTCAGGCCGAGGCCCCACTATCTTGTGTGGAATATTCTGTCTTCATTTCCGCTCTTACCCCCTGTTGAGAATCCGTCTTTGTGATCGTTCGGCTGAACTGGGTCGAAGCCTTTGTGGCCTTCTGTGCGAATCCTACGATACCGGCGCCGTTTTATAGCCCGGAACGATGCTCGGGTACTGGCCGCTATCGGATTTCATTTCGACGAAACCTCCGGACGAATTAAGATAGGAACTGAAGATTAGCCTGGACTGATAGAAGGTTTAAAAGGTTGGGAGTCACTATCGCTATGCCGATAAAAACGGACCTCGAGATCGATGCCAGCGGTAAATCCTTTGGTACTGGTTTGTTACCAGAGCTTATAAAGGCCTTGCACCGCTGCCGTCCCGGCGATCTCCTGGCAGTCGTTAGCCAGGAAGCCGCTCTTGGCGTCGACCTGGAACTTTGGTGCCGATTCACCCGCAATACTCTGATCGAGACGACTAGCGATTCGGGACAGAACCGGTGGGTGATCAGATGCGGGGAGGCCCCGGCGGATAACAGCTCCGATCGTCCGGTCGGTTCGCGTCTTTGGCTCTACACGAATTTCGATTGTAACCTTCATTGTGACTATTGCTGCGTGCGTTCCTCACCTAAAACACCCCGACGGGAGCTCGGCCTGGAGCGCATACAAGGGATCGCCAGCGAAGCGGCCGCGCTCGGCGTCGGTGAATTCTTTTTAACGGGCGGCGAACCTTTTCTGCTACCGGACATGCCTCAGATTCTCGCTGCTTGTACGGCAGTCGCTCCGGCCACGGTCCTCACCAATGGCGCGCTATTGGCAGGACAAAGATTCGAAGCGTTGCGCTCGGTGCGAAAGGATCGGTTGACCTTGCAGATCAGCCTCGATAGTCCGACCCCCGAAATCCACGACCTCCATCGCGGAAAAGGGACTTGGGAGCGGGCTTTAAAAGCGATCGAGCTCGCCCGCGCGGAAGGATTTCGGGTTAGATTGGCTGCAACGGTCTCGACCGACGAACAAGCTGAAAAGTTTGAGCGATTCCTCGATGCGCGCCATATCGGGGAGAAGGACCGGGTGATCCGACGAATCGCGCTCCGCGGTTTTGCCATTAAAGGTCTCGCCGTCGCGCGCGCCGATCTGGTCCCAGAGGTCACGATCACAGCAGACGGTGTCTATTGGCATCCGGTCGGAGCTGACGATCCGGACCTGTTGGTCACTCCGAATATCTTTCCTTTGGCTGAAGCCTTCGCCGCCGTTCGCCGGGCCTTTGAGCATGAAAGCGAACACGGCCGCCGATTGGCGAGTATTTTTAATTGCGCGTAGGTAGCGGGACTCCTGCCGTCCTCGTACTCGTCGTCGTCCTCGTCCTCGATTTGGTAGGGCGAGGCTCCAAAACGCGACAGGCCGCCGATTCATTCGTTTTCAAGCGCTGGCCCGCGTAACGGTTAAGCAGCATGGCCGAGCCGGGGGTGCGGCGCGGCGAACAGCCTGAGCGCGTCTCTCTCAAAGTCCGTGGTTGGGCGATTACGCAAGTTTGGTAACTAACACGCCGGAGACCCTTTCGAGGACGAGGACGACGACGAGTACGAGGACGACTAGGAAGCGCTAAGCGCTATCCTCGCGCCTCTTGCTCAAAAAAACCCTGTTTCGTCGCGGCCTGACGAAGCGAAGCGTAGCCGTCGAGATGCGGTACCTCCCAGCGGCGGAGCCCTTCCGCTTCGAGCACCGCACGATGGCTGGGGTTCTCGTAGTTCATACCGGAAAGCGCTTCGACGAAACGTGTCGCGAGGGAGTGATCCAGATCGGGGCGGGCGGTGAACATACAGTGATTGAAGGGCGGCGATGTCCAGATCTCAGTTAAGGCCCCTTCCGGCACTAAGCGGTCGGTATTCACCGTCTTCCAAAACGGGCTGCCAACCGCGCCCGCATCGGCTCGGCCGTCGAGAACCGCGCGGACCACTTCGGTCTCGCTTCTGCCGGTGTCGCCGTGCTTCCCTACATCGCTGTTGAAGCGCAGGGTCCGATAATCCTTCTCTTCGGCCAAACCTTCGCCCTCCAGGAAGTGAACCGGCAGGATCGCGGCGTGCCCGCTGTCACGGCTGCCCAAAGCCAAAGTACGGTTTCTGAGATCGGCCAGCTTAGTAACAGCTCCGCCAGTGGCCGCAAAAATCTTCGTGGTCCAACCGATATCGGTATCGCGCATGGCGATCGCCTGGCACCGCTGCTCGCTCCATTTGTCGGATTGGAGATACGCAAGATTGGTGTTCCAGGCGATATCAATGCGAGGCGTGAAATCGCCGGATTGCGACAGGAGCGCTGCTACTTGCATTTCGTAACTTTGAAACAGGACTACCTCAACCGGCAGACGCGCTTCTTCGTGAAAATAGTGCCGCATCCCTTCCCAGATGGTTACCACCTTCGGATCGTATGCCACTGCACCTACCCAGATTGTTCGGCTCATAGTTGCGCTTTCGTTATGTGTTGAATTCTCGTTCCTCACCAGGCGCTTCGTTCTCGTTCTAGAGCCCGGCCACGAGGAGTGATGGAGTGTAGGAGTACGGAAGTGTTGTATGCTGCCGATTCACCGAGTCGCATCCCGACTCCGATAGGACTAAAGCTTCTTGTTTCTGCATCGGTCATAAGGCTTTTTTGCTCGTGCTAATGGACCATCCGTTGTTCAGCCCGTTCTACATCCGCACCCCACGTCTGCGGGTTTCCATTCCGATTTGGCACAGTGCTCCAATCATCCAGTACTCCATCGCTCCAATACTCCATCACTCCGTGTGGCTGGACTCGAGGCCGAGAACGAAGCGCCTGGTGAGGAACGGTCCACACCCGCTAAAACAGCGGTATGCCCAGGACCGCCTTTCCAATAAATTCCTTCAGGACGTCGCAGGTTGGCGCCATTACCGCGCCGGCATGAGCATCTCTGAACAAGCGTTCGATACTCAACCGTTTAGAGAACGCTGAACCACCGCACACTCGCATTGCGGTGGAAGTGACGGCGATCGCGGTGTCACCGGCAGCAGCTTTGGTTTCGAGTACTCGAAGCATCGTCGTATCCCGGGGCTGCTCGAGGTGCGCAACCAGGTCATCTAACCGCGTTGAAAGCCCGTCGGTATCGATTTGCATTTGGGCGAGCTGCGCGCGCAGTGTGGGTAAGCTTTCTCCGAGACTCTGACCGAGATGTTCGAACCGTGCATTCTTAAGATGGGAGGCCGTGGCTGCAACCGCGGCGCGACAAAGCCCCAGCGAGACCGCCGCCGACCCAAGATTGAATGGTGGCAGGGCCACGTTCAGCATCGCCTGGAAGCCTTGACCATCGTCGGTCAGTTGGAGTTCAGGCGACACCTCACAATCTTCCAGGATCATCGGAGCAGAAGCGTTTGCCCGGAGCCCCATTCCGTCCCATGCCCCCTCTACTTTCAACCCCGCTCTCCCTGCTGGAACAACATAAAGGGTCGAATCGGTCGGACCTGCCCCATCCGGCGCGAGTGTAGAAATTACGTAACTTTGGGCAAAGCCCGCGCTCGTCACCCATGACTTTTGCGCGGTCACCAGCACACCCTGACCGTTTCGTCGTGCGCGCGACACCGGCGCCCAAAAATGACTCCGTGAGCCGGCCTCACTAAAAGCGAGGGTCGATAGATGTTTACCGGTAGCGATCTCCTTGAGAATCTGCTCAACCGCAGTAGTTCGTGGAGCTGCCGCTATGGTTACGGTGGCACATTGATGCATCAGATAAACCATCGCCACTGATGCGTCCGCTTCGGCTAAGGTTGCGGTGATTGCCGCAAAGGTTCCTAGCCCGAGGCCCGCGCCACCGAGCTCGCTTGGCAGCAGGAGCCCGAGAAACCCAGCCTGTCCAAGCGCCTCAACCGCCTCGGTCGAGAACCGTCCCTCCTTATCATTGGGCCTGGCAGCCGGCGCTAACACGCGATCGGCTATGTCCTTTGCCTTCGAAACAGCAGTCTCGTGATTCATGGTGTTCTCCAGGGGTTGACAATGGTTGTGATGAGGGGAGTAAAATAGGAGAGAAAAAATTCCTATATCTACTACGGATACTTGTCCGCAAATTGGGATTGTCGGCCAGCTAATTCTTCCACTCCGCCCGCGATTCGATCTTGATTGTAAAGCCAGACTCCGGAGTCTTCCATTTGAAATGGTCCACAACTTTTTTTCGATTATGGACCTTCCGTTGTACCAGTTTTTGGTGCCAATTTTAACTCGCAATGAGTACTGTTGAACCCCGAATCGCCTACTACAAACTTGCGCCGGACGGTATCAAGCACTTGCACGCATTGGAACGCTATCTCGCCGATTGCGGCCTTGAAAAATCGCTAATTGAATTGGTTAAGCTGCGCGCTTCACAAATAAACGGGTGCGCCTATTGCCTGGACTTGCATAGCAAAGATGCATTGGCCGCCGGGGAAACCCCTCAGCGACTGGTCGCTCTGGCTGCGTGGCAGGAAACACCTTTCTTTAACGATCGCGAACGGGCAGCATTGGCCTGGTGCGAGACTGTGACTCGGATTTCGGAGACACGTGCGCCCGATGAAGCTTACCAAGCCGTCCGCGGGCATTTCAATGAAGCCGAACTCGTGAACCTGACTCTAGCGATTACGGCGATTAACACCTGGAACCGGATTGCCATCAGTTTCAGGTCTGTGCCGGGGATTCCTCGGCCGCCA